>PVML01017056.1_pt1 | contig 328604 bp, 332 predicted proteins | sample 1853371 | NCBI WGS metagenome assembly PVML01 (sample SAMN08533508, study PRJNA380276) | Human gut metagenome, whole genome shotgun sequencing project. | isolation source: participant 1, chromium library | host: Homo sapiens | collected 2017 | reverse complement strand
CGGTACTTCTTGGCGTTTTTGCCTTTCAGGTACACCGCCAGCCGCATCCCTGCACCGCAGCACAGACCAATGAACAGGTCAAACGGATGCAGGCTGGGCTGCGGATTGGAAAATGCAGCCGGGAGCGTATCCATCAGCGATACGATTTTATCGCCCAGTTCCTTGCCCACAGCCAGCCGCCATGCCTCGCCCAGATTGGTTGCCAGCAAGCCAATTACCACATAGGGCAGATAGAGCGCCAGCAGCTTAGAGAGTTTCTTTTTGCTCATAGACCGCGCTCCTCCTGCTTATGCCGCACCTTGTCCGGTAGGTTTGCAACGGACTGCGCCAGATCATGCAGCTTTGCCAGCACGGAAGGACGCTTGGTTTTATCCAGCACCGATGCCGAATATTCCTTGAACGCTGCGCTCAAGGCATCCGTGTCCTGTGCCTTGAAGTAGATTAGATACCGGGGCGGCTTGCAGGACAGGTCTTTCTGGATGGAGTAGTCGATGTGATACCGCTTGGCATAGCGGTCAAAATCCTTGATACCGGTTTTCTGAATCTCCACATTTGTCACACCACGGTTCTGTCGTACCAGCCGCTTCATGGACTGCTTGCCCTGCGAAGCGTGCTTGTCGTACTGCCGCAGCAGAAACTGCATCCCGCGCAGCAGGGTGCGGGCAGACAGTTTTGTGGTCGAGATGGCAAAGTTGACCGTCTTATGCTCGATTTCTTCCTGCATCGTTACCACCTCCCTGAGAGAAATTCAGCTTAACGGTCATGTTCCACCGGGGGCTTGCTCACAGCCTTTTCTGCATCACTCCGAATCGATTCATCCGGCACCGGAATGACCATCAGGCGACGCCCCAGAGGGAGAAAGGCTTCGGGTTGATGGAATTCTTCTTCATACTTCTGCGCCAGTTCCGGGGAGAGCGATACAAAGTCCTCCTCTCCCAGTCCCACCACCAGAAAGGTTCCGGCAATGACATCGTACATAAGCCCGTCCTCGTCCCACAGGGCACGGTTCAACGGCAGTCCCATAAGCTTGCCATCATCGTTGTAGACAATGGCGACCGGATCTTCAAAAGGATAGCTTGCGCCGATGGAGCCGCCCACAGCCTGCTGCAAAGCCTTCAATTCGTTATCGATCTCGACCTGCTGCGGATACTGTCCCGGTGCAATTTTCAGCACTGACAGAGTGTTCTCGTTCTGTTCCATTATCGTCCTCCTTGAATTTGATCGTGATTTCCTGCCCGGCACGGGCGGCGTTCAACAGCGCTGCCACAAAGAAGCCAAAAATAGCGCCGGCTTCAAAAAGCATAAATCCAAAGACAAATCGCATCAGTCATCCTCCGACAGTTCCACACCGATACACCGTTTTCCGTCTTTGTCGTAGAAAAACAGGTGTGCCAGAAGCCAGTCATCCAAGTCCAGCTTCTCATATATGCTCGGAAGAATAAGGAAGTGGTCATTGTCCTTCCGGCAGAGAAAGGCTGTATCCTCTAGGATGCGTTTGCCATCCACAATGCGAACCTGCTCCGGCTGATAGCGGATTTGGAAATCCGTAAAAGGAATATTGCAGGCTTTGTAGGTGCCCTCCCAATACGGGGATTTTTTCTGCATTGCCGCATCATAAGGAACATAATGGATGCCCTCTGCGGCACTGATGGTCACAACTTCCGGGCCGTGCTCAAAACCGTATATACTGGCTTTGATAAGTTCATCAATGACTTCACCATCGGACAGTCCCGGATACATACTCTGGAAAAATTCCGCTCTCGTTGACATAGTGGCACCTCAGTCGATGCAGATGCAGGGCAGCTTCTGGTCATCTGCCATCAGGGTGATGCTGTGGCTTTCCAGATACTTCTGGAACAGGTAGACCTCATCAATGGTCAGAGAGATGACCCTGCCGTCCATGTTGGTACGAGCCAGAATCACCGGGCCGGTCAGGTAGTGCTTGCCGCCCATCTTCAGCACCTGCGCCGGATTGTAGCAGAGCAGCAGCGAGGTGTCAGGGAGGTTCAGGCAGGCATCGTCCTCCTCAAAGCAGGGCAGAATGCCGGGAGCCTCATCCAGCGTGATGATGGTCAACTCCATATCCGGGGCAATGGCTGCGAGGTAGACCTCACCGCTGCCCCTGTTTGCCGCCAGTGCAGCGCAGATACGCACGTCAATGGTGATCTCTTCGGAGCGGATGGTACGGATGGCGTTATTTTTCATAGGCTTTTTCTCCTTTGTTTGCAAAAGAAAAAGACCCCATCGGGTCTTTCGTTACGGTGTGAGTCAGCGTTCGTTCTGCCGCTGGAGCTTGCGCTGCCACTGTTCCAGCAGCTTGATGATGGTGTCCTCCATCTGTTTCGGGGTGTAGCTGCGGGGAAAGTATTTCCGCAGGGTGTCGTTTTTGATGACCACCTTGTCCAGCTCGTCCTTTTTCTCTTCTCCCATGACAGCAAAGGCAACGTCATACGAGAAGTGCCCTTCCTGCACCAGCTTTTTAAGCCGTTGCGCTTGGGAAAGGGACGGTGCATTCTGGGTGTCGTTCATTGCCTCTAAAAAATCCCGTTGTTGGGCTTCGTCCAGATAGGACAACTCCACAGCGGGATTGAATGCAATTTTCTTTTCGTCTACCATGTCCAGCAGTTCCGGGATAAGGCAGGTCAGGCGGATAAATCGCTTGACCTGCGACTTGGTATCATTGGCTTCCTCTGCCACTTTTTCGGCTGCTGTCAACTTCGGCCCAATTTGGGCCGAAGTTAAATCTGACCTAGCACCTTGATTTTTTAGAGCTTCCAGCTTCATTTTGTAGGCAAAAGCCCTTTCACTGGGCAGGATGTTCTCACGCTGGAGATTGCTGTCCACCATGAGCAAAACTGCGGCATCATCATCCATGTTGCGGACAATGACCGGCAGGGCATCCAGCCCGGCAAGCTGTGCAGCGTGCTGGCGGCGATGCCCGGAGATGATCTCATAGCCACCTTCCGGGCGTGGGCGGGCAATCAGCGGAGAAAGCACACCGTACTGTTCTACACTCTCTACAGTGCGCTGCATGGACTCGTCGTCCAAAACCTTAAAGGGGTGGTTCTTGAAAGGGAACAGCTCTCCAATGGGAATCTGCTGCACCTGCTCCCGCTGCTGTTCCTGTCGGGATTCTTCCGTGGAGAAAATGTCATCTGCCCCTTTCAGCGACACGTTTAAGCTGTTTTTCGGCATTCGCCATCACCTCCTCGGTCAGAGATTTATAGGCTTCTGCAACCTTGCCCTTGGGGTCGTGCTGGAAAATGCTCTTACCCACGGCACTGATCTCCGCAGCACGGACAGACCGGGGAATGGTCTGGTCGAACACCTTGATCCTGCTGCCGTAAGCACCCCGAATCAGATTGTCGATCTGCTGTCCGTAGTTGGTGCGGCTGTCGGTCATGGTCAACAGGATGCCCTCAATTTTCAGCTTGGGGTTGATCTGCCGCCGGACCTTCTGGACGGTCTGCAAAAGCTGTTCCAGACCTTTGGCCGAAAGGTACTGCGCCTGCACGGGAATCAGGGTGGTGTCGGCTGCTGCCAAGGCATTGACGGTCAGCATCCCAAGGGAAGGGGTACAGTCCAGCAGAATGAAATCGTATTCATGCTTTGCACCTTCCAGCACCTGTTTCAACATTTTTTCGCGGTTCATGCAGTTGACAAGGGAAACTTCCAGCCCTGCCAGTTCGATGTTTGCAGGGATCAGGTCAACGCCTTCTGCATGGTGCAGAACGCCCTCGCCGGGCGGAATGCTCTGGTCGTTCATGGCTTTTGCCATCAAGGTGGAAAGGGTGGTGGGCAGTTCATCGGGTTGCTGCCAGCCCATGCTGATGGTCAGTGACCCCTGTGGGTCAGCGTCCACCAACAAGACCTTTTTGCCCTCCATCGCCAACCCGATGCCCAGATTTTCACAGGTGGTGGTCTTGCCGGTGCCGCCCTTTTGGTTGACAATGGCAATCGTGGTACATTTCTTTGCGATAAAATCACCCCCTCGTGGAGCCATGCGCAAAGTCATGGTTCGTTCGATTTTGATAGACTAGCTGCATTGTGGTCGGTGCGTTGTACAGAGAGGCAAGCAGATATTGTTTCATGTTTCGGATCGGGCTGCTGTTCTCTGCAAGGCACTTCAACACAAATTGGATGTGGTCGGCGTTCAGCTTCATAAAGCGGCTGCGCACGACTTCGGCAGGCTTATCGTCCCCAGCAATGCGCAGCATCTTGCGATTGGTGGCGCAGGTGTCCACCAGCAGATCTACGATCTGATAGATGGTGTCCTCATCGTCAGGGCAGAGCCGGAGCAGGGTATCCACCTCCAAAGACTGTGAAAAATATTCTTCCAGTTGTTCGCGTTTGCTCATCCCATCCTCTTCTTCCGAATAGAATGGATAAGTTTCACTCATTTCAGTATTATTCTCCTCTGTCTTATTACATCGTGGTTTTGCAGGGTCTTGACTTGCGCTTTTGAAGCCTCCAGAATCGTGAAAATCACGATTCTGGAATATTGATTTTGACGATTCTGCCGAAAAGTTTTTCACATACACCAAACTTGGTTTGCCCAAACCTCTGCGTTTTCGTTCAATCAAACCAAATTCTTCAAGTTCCCACAGCAGCTTGGTGGCTTTGTTGTCTGCGCAACACAATGCCCTCTTGACATCTTCGATTGTGAAGATGATGAACACCCGGCCTTGTTCGTCCAGCCAACCATTTTTAGCAGATAGGCTCATGCGGTCGAGCAGGATACCGTACAGTGTTTTGGCATCGGTTGACAGGCTCTGGAATCGTGGTTCCTGAAACAGTGCTTTGGGTATGCGGTAGAATGAGAAAAGCTCTCCGGCTTGTCCATAGAAGTAATCAAGGGTCATGCGGCTGTGCTCTGAAATAGCGTCGGTAAGATGTTGACATTGTAGAAAACCTCCTCGCAATAGATTTTTTGAAATAAAAAAGCGCAATTCCGATTTTTGAAAATCAAAATTGCGCTTTTCAGCTTGATAAATAAGAAGATTTCAACCTGTTTGGTACCGAAAGAGGGATAAAACATCTTGACAACACCTAGAGACAGGTTGTAAACTATACATCGTCAATAAAACTCGTTTAAGCAACAGAGTTGCTTCTGGGTGAGAATGCGTCTTTCTCGAAATAAAGCGTTATAACGACGAATATCGATCATCCCCGCACCTTTGTGTGGGGGTGCGTGAGTGCGTGGTTCGGGAGAGCGCTTGCATGGCATGCAAGAGGTCAGCGGTTCGATCCCGCTATTCTCCACCAAAAAAGCACTGTACTTCGTTTGAAGTACGGTGCTTTTCTTTTTGCTTTCTTGGAGGTCGCACTGAAAATCATCCAAATGCCTGATTTTGCAGGCACATGGACGGCAACCCCCAATTCTTGCTGTTTCGTTGTTTCTGAAAATGCTTGTTCGATGCCCGACTGTTTTGCAGGCGGACGTATCACTCCCCCTCAATGTAAGGAGTGAGATCGAAGTTAAACGAGATGTTGATCTGATATCCACGATAAACATCTACCCTGCGGATAAGCTGATTGACGATCATTTTCTTTGCTTCAAAACTGGCACTGTCGTACAGGTCAGCATAGGAAATCAGCTCATCATAGAGCCTCGACACTTTATCCATCAGCTCTGCTGTTCTCTCCAGTTCCTCACTGGCAGATTCACAAAGGTCTTCCAGTTCCTTGAGTTTCTCTTCTTGCTCTGTAATCATTTCGGCAAGGGTTTCTCTCGGCAACACACTTTCGCCTTTGATGCAGGCTAAAATTTCGGCTTTCAGAGAAAGCAGGTCTTTCTCGGCCTTGTCTCGCTGCGTTTGCAGGTCTTGCAGATGATTCTTACGTTCCGTGTTTTCTTTTTCATAGCGTTTTGTAACAATCTGCTCTTTTGGGATACCCCTCATCTTGGAGAAAATCTGGCGGACAGCTTTATCAATGATCTCATCCAGAATGTGGACGGTATATCCCGTCTGCCCGGTGCAGTTGGTCTGCTTGCGGAGCTTTCCGTAACAGGTATAGCGAATACGCAGCGTATCGTCTAACGAACCATCTGCCATTTTTCGCCATTTACGGCTACTGGTCAGTTCCAGCTTTGCACCGCAGTGTCCGCAGTAAGCGTTGCCGGCAAGTAGCGACTTCCCATGGATGTTCAAAGGAAGACGATTTTCGGCTTCCGCAGTTGAGCGCACAGAGCGTTCATTCCGAATGCGCTGTGCGTTTTCAAACTGTTCCTGCGGGACAATCTGCAAATCCGGCATCAATTCTGACCGTGCATCCCCGCAACGGAGAACGCCGGTGTAGGTCAGGTTTTGTACCATCCCCCGAATACTGGATGGGTGCCAGCACTTTCCGGACCTTGCACGATAGCCAGAATTGTTCAGATAGGTAGCAATGTGCTGTGGACCATAGCCCTCATACACATACTTGTCAAAGACAATCCGCACTACGGCAGCTTCCTGCTCGTTGATGTGCAGTTCGTACAGTTCATGCTTGCGCTTGTTGATACGCCCACTCCGTACAAGGTCATAGCCATAAGGCGCATTTCCACCCTTGAAGTGACCCTTCTCCACAAGCTGACGCAGACTGGTGCGGGTTCGGACGGAAGTTTTTTCGCTTTCGCCGTCTGCCTGCCAGAAGCGGATGTAGTTCAGCAGTTTGTCGGTGTGGTTGTCGAAACGCTGCTCACCCTCTTGGGTACTCCATACCCGGATGCCGTTTCGCACAAACCATTCTACAACAAACGGCGTTTCATCTGCGATGCGTCCGATTCGATCGAACATGAACACCAGCAGAATGTCAAACTTGCCTTTTCGGGCATAATCCTTGATAATCTGGAGCTTGTCACGGGTGGCGGCCCGGACTTTGTGGCCGGACACGCCCTCTTCCCGTTCTTCATGGACGATGACCCGGCCCTTCGCTTCAGCGAACTTATGGCAAGCCTTTCGCTGCATGGGCAGGTCAGCTTCATGGTTGGAATTGAAATCCACCTGCTTATCGGTGGAAACGCGGTACAAGCAGCAGACGCGGTTGTTGTTTTCTGTCATTGTAAATTCCTCACTTTCATAACAAAAGTGGGGACAGGCTTTATTTCGTTGTCAAAGAACGTCCGGCAATGGCTCGGTTTGTGGCACCGCCCATCACCGCACTCAGTATAGCGTTTGATTCTGCATTCGTCCATGATGTCAACCTACCTTCTTCGTGTAGCTGGTGGCAAGCAGGATGTTCCGAATGCGTTCAAATGCTTCCGGGTTAGGTTCTTTGGAAAAACTGAAAACGACAGGATATTCTCAATCATCATGGTCTGCATCTGCTCCCGCTCGTCCATCTCCACGATGGCGCAGGGCAGTTCGTACAGTCCTGCCTGCTGCGCTGCTGCTGCCCGGCGGTGGCCGATGATGATGGTGTAGTCCTCACTGGACCACACAGCCTTGGGTGTCCATGCTGCCGCTGCTGCGGCTGCATCCCCGCCCTCGTCAACGCACTTTGCGATGTACTCCCGGCTGTTGAGGTAGTGGCCGGGGATTACGGTCAAGTTCTGGTACACGCCGTTTTCCTTGATGCTGGCGGCAAGTTCGGACAGGTCGCCCAGTTCCTTGCGGGGGTTATCGGGGTGAGGGTACAACTGCCGGATAGGGATGTAAGTAATGTCTGCCATAGGGATACTCCTTTCTTATTTCGGGTTAGAAAAACGTGAGCTGCCCGGTTTTGGTTTCGTTAAGGGGCTCGTTTTCCGGGGCTTTAGGCTCATTTTTGATAGATTCTTGCAAATTTGCGGGTTTAATATCGGTTTTTTCGATTTTTGCCGGTTCGCCTTTCGGTTCAAACAGCAGGTTCATCTGCGCTATCTGGCGGCGCATATACCACACATCGGTTGAGAAAAGCGGCATATACCAGATGCGGTTTTGCGGTCCTGCGGGCAGCAATCCGCGGCTGTCGTAGGCCGTTGCTGGGTTCACGAGTGTGTCACCGATGACTACATATCCAGCGCAGCCCATGAAGCTGCACTGGATGTAGCACATCAGCCCAACGATGAAGTCAATGTCTTGGGCTATGACAAGGACTTTGTTGTGGTAGCAGATATTCCGTCTTTTGCAGACGTTCAAAAAGGCAAGCAGCGTGGCGCCAGCTCCACAGGCCGGGTCAGATACCGAGATAAAGCCCTCCATGTCCGGGTGCAGCTTCGGGTCAAACGTGATCTCGGCCATGCAGCGGCACACATCGTAGGGGGTGAAGAACTGCCCGGCGTGGTCATTGCCCAGCTCACACATCATGTACAAGGAGCCGAGGAAATCTTGGTCGGGGTTCTGTTCCATGCCCATGACCACCTCGGCCAGCATTTCGGCCATGCCGTCCCGCTCTTTGGCGGAGTATTTAGAAATGATGGTCTGATACATCTTGGTGCGCTCCGTGGCGTTTACCTTGTCCGTGCTGTTCGAGATCTCGATGGCCGTCAGGGTGACGAAGTCCTCCCAAATCTCCCAGCGGCTATGTTTTCCGGTCAGGCCATTGAAGATTTTGAGGAAATTCTTCTGGTGGTCGTCCCGGATGCTGCGCGTTACTGCTGCCTTTGCCATAGGTTACTCCTCCTCGCTGTCAGTAGCGGCGATGGTGTAGTGGCCGTTGGAGAACTCAATCACACCAGCGGATTCCATATCATCCAGCAGGGCGATGGCCTTTTCTGCGGTCACACCCATCTGCTGTTCCAGCAGGGCCTGCGTGATGCCGTCGTTCTGCCGGGCAATCTCGGTGGCCTTTGCCAGCTCGTCCTCTGCGGGCGCTTCGGCCTCGGCATCGTCTGCATCATCGGTATCATCCTCGATTTCTTCCAGCTTTTCGGCATCCGGGGGCAGGTCGGGAGCCTTTTCCTCAGGCTCCTTTGCGGTGGTTTCAGGAATTTCCGGCATCTTCCCGCCGATGGCTTTCAGCCGGCCGCTCTCAATCAGCTCACGGAAGAAGAACTGGCAGTAATAGGAGTGCATATTCTTGAAGATGTTCTTGATTTTGCCGAACAGGGCATCCTCAATGGTGAAGGTCTTGCTCATGCGGTAGACCAGCACACCATCCTTCATGGTGAACAGGAGGTAGGCATCCGGGGAGATGTAGCTGTCCTCGCTGGCGGTTTCCAGCATGGACATCTGTTCGCCCACACCCTTGATGGGGCGGATAATCAGCTTGATGGGGTAGCTGTTCTTGATGAACGTGTAGGTCAGGTCGTGCGCCTCGCAGATGTTCTTCAGCTTGGTGCGCTGGGCGGCGAACTTAGAGGCTTCGTTTTCGTAGCTATCCATGGTATGTGCTCCTTTCAAGTAGCAGAAAAATGATAATCGTTCTCTCGGTTTTCAATGGCGGTCAGACCCACAGCGTAGGCTGCCCACACATCGGCTTTGAAGCCGTAAAAGAAATCCGGGTTCTTTTTTGTACCACGGCCATTTTTGAGGTCGTGGTCTGCGAATCGGTCAATGAGTGCCCGCCGGATGGCAGCATCATTGGCGCGGGTGTTGTGGCAGATGTGTTGCTTCTCCTCGATGCGGCACAGCAGCCGTACTGGGCAGCAGGCGTTCAGGGCTTGGTAGAAGCGGCCGATCCAGAGGACGGTATCGAACACCTCCCGGCCTACCGACATTCCGTAGGAGGCCACCATCTCGATGACCGCCCACCGCCAGCCCTGCTCCGTGGCAGAGGCCAGCTTCCGCAGCAGCTCGGCGTTGTCAACCTTGCCGAATTCCAGCGGGCGCAGGGTGTTGCGATCGATAACGCAGTAGCCAGACTGGGCATTGCCGGGGTCAATGGCGATAATCGGGCAAGTGCTCATAGGTACGACCTCCCAAACTCTTGGATGAACTGCGCCTCCGGCCAGCCGTAATACTCCATGGCCTTTTTCTGCGCCCACTTTTTCAAGCGGAGGTCTGCCTCCCGGTTGGTATGTACGGCAGTCACACCGTTCTGGTGGCACCAAGGGCAGAGATTTGCCCACAGGCCAAGTCGCTTGCTCTTATCCCGGTACGGTCCGAAAAAGACTTCGTGCCGGGCGGTGCAATACCGCCCGCAAATCAGACAGGCGGGGCTCTTGCTGAGGATGCTGGGCGCATAGCCATTGCTGTCCAGCTTCTCTCCGTACTCATTTTTTGCCATGTCAATGCGTCCTCCTACGTTCAAAAGACTGCTGGGAAACCTGCTGCATCACCAGTTGAATCTTATCCTGCATACTCTGGTCAGCCAGCACATTGACAGGCTGCGCAGTTGCACCGATGCGCCCAAGGGTCTGTGCCCGGACACGCTTGATAAAGTTCAGCCGCTGCTTGCGGAACTCCTTGTCCACTTCTGCGGCATCCTTGCTGCCATCGATATCAGCAACTTCCAGATCCGGAGCTTGCATGGCATCGGCAGCGCAGCGGCGCAGCTTTTCCATTGCTACGTCCAAACCGTCCTCGTGCGCCCACTGGTTCAACTGCTCATAGTTGGCGTGGCTTTCTTTGCGCAGCCGTTCCAGCCGTTCTGGACCATAGTGCAGTATGTCAATAACCGCCTTTGCGTAAATCTGCCATGCGATTCTTGCAGCTTTGTTTCCAGCAATCTGATATTGCTGCTCTTTGCGGCCACGAGGTGCCCGTAGCATCGGGATGCGGTAGTCGGAAGTGACATACCCCGCCAACCAGCTTTCCCGAATGGCCTCGGCCCTGGCTTTAGAGGGGCGGCCATTGGCATCTGGGGTCATAATGACTTCGGTGTTCTGATCTTCCAGTTCGTTAATCCTGTCTGTAATGCGGTCAAGGCGGGTCTTGCCAACACCGAACTCCTGATGCAGCGCAATGGTGGTACACAGGCACACGATTTGGCTGACAGCCTGTTGAGTGTCATCCATCTCGGTCTGAAACGACTTTTTCACGGCTCTGCACCTCCTGAAACGATCCAGACCCGGCGGGAACCCCAGCCAGACCAGCTTAGAGCCTCTGCATGGGTGTTCACCGCCACGTCCAGCTTGTTACCTACCACAGCACTCCCGGTGTCCTGAACGACCCGGAGACCTACACCCTCGATATAGACCACCGTGCCGTAAGGCAGGATGCTGGTGTCAGCTGCCACGGTCACGCCCGGCTGCACCTTTGCGCCGCTGGATGTAATTCCGTGTCCCTCGCCGCAGATGTGGGCGTATTCCTCGGTGCAGTAGGCAGTGCAGCTGAATGACCCAGCGTATGTAAGGGTCAAATCGATCTGCGCTGCCAGTTCTGCGGTTAAGTTGTCAACCTCGGTCTGAAGCTGGCTGGCGTTTTCCTCCGCGTCAATCGCCCGCGTCTGCCAGTTCTGAAAACGGCTGGCGTAAATATCCCGCTCGATTTCCAACTCATCCACCCGCCGGGAGTAGGCCGTGCTTGCGAGGATGCAGCCAACCATCGCACACGAAACGCACACGATCAGGCTGCGGAATGGTCTTTTTGGCCTCATGCCGTGCCACCTCCAATCTGAGCCTTTGCCCCGCCGGGCAGTGCCGGGGGCTGCAAACTCTCAACCGGAGCATCCTGCACAGCCCGGTCGAAGCCCGGCCGGACGAACTGGCGCAGATCCGCGCTGCTGCGGCTGCTGAAAATCTCCGACAGATCTGCCGGGGAGCCAGCCCATCGCTGCACCACCATCGGGAGGGCGGCGAAGATTTTCGCGTTTTCCTTTTTGAAATCTTCGCCTTTCAGCTTGCGCCCATCAGGGGCAATGAATCCACCGTGGGTCTGGTAGTACAGATTTGCCTCGATTTTCCGGGCAGCTGCCGCAGCCTGCGCCCAGAGGTCGTTCGCCGAGGGCTGCCGGGCTGACAGCAGTTTTTTGATTTCAGCGCACCAGTCCACAATCAGCTGGTTCTGGAATCTGCACTGAGTAAAGGCCGTATACAGTGCCTTTTCCACAATCTCGTCCGGGATGGTGCCGAACGCCCGGATGTAGATTTGCGTGTCAGCCCTGCGCTCCTCCAAGCTGCGGGCGCGGCCGTAGTGGTCATCGATGACCACCAGCAGCTCACGCAATTTCGTATCGGTCATGTTGTCGAGCCTCCTAAAAGTTCTCCAAAAATTTCATCGTAGTCATCGGCAGCAGAACGCTTTGGCTGCTGACCCGCCGGGGGCTTACGCCGCTGGTCGCGGGCTTGCACATCGCCAAGGGTTTTCACGCCCTCGTTTTTCCATGCTTTCAAAATGCCGTTGATGTAGTTCCACTTGCGAACGCCGGACAGTGCAGCCTTTTTGATAGCCAGCAGAATGAGGTCATCCGCGAAAACCTCCCGCCAGCCTATCAGGGAATCCCTTGCAGCCGGGGGAAAGCTGCCGATGTTCTCCTCGTAAGAGCCGATGATCTCTGCCAGTCCGGCATCGACAGCCGGACTACCGTTATCTCTACCTCTTATCTCTTTATCTCTATTCTCTATTCTCTTATCTCTTATCTCTATGGGGAAATTTTCCCCAGCGGTATCCCCAGTACTTTCCCCAGCTGCTGGGAGAGAATTTGCAGCTTGAAGTGCTTGTCTGCGCTTTTTTGCAGCCCAGTCGGTTTCGCTTCCAACCATCTCGGCATGGTTTACGAGAACCAGCGTTCCATCTCGGTCTTCGTAAATAAGACCAAGCTGTTTATAGAGCCCAAGAGCAATGCGGACGGTGTCCAGCGAAAACCATTTGCAGTCACGCTGAATCTTTTCGATGTCGAAAGGAATAATGATATCGCCTATCTGACAAGTAAGGCGGCCGCCCGTATTGATGGTTTTGAGACAGAGCATCTGATAGAGAACAACGTAGTTGGCACCGTTCGGCTGGCTCATCAAGAAATCGACCACTTCCGAATTCATGAACGAATCCTTGAGTTTTATCCAGTAAAACCTCTTGCCAGTTGCCATTATCAGACCTCCTTAGAACGGCAAGTCATCCGTGTCATCGATTTCGGAGAAATCATCGGGATTACCCTGCGAGTAGCCGGGCTGCTGACCCGCCGGGGCACTCTGCTGCCACTGCTGCCGCTGGCTCTGGGTGTTGAAGCCCATCTGCTGATTCTGATAGGACGGCTGCTGGTAGCCCGCCGGGGGAGCTTCGCCGCCATCATCGACGTGCTGCTCCGTCTTGGGGCCACAGAAGTGAACCTTCTGGACCACAAACTCGGTCGCGGTACGGTTCTGGCCATTTTTGTCTTGATAGGACCGGGTCTGGCACTGGCACTCCACAAGAGCCGTGCTGCCCTTGCGGAAATACTGGCAAACGAACTCTGCCGTTTTACGCCATGCCACGAAATTCAGCCAATCGGTAGCCCGCCGGCCATCCTGACCGACATTGTCCCGGTCAACGGCCATGCGAAAGCTGGCGACTGTCAGGCCGCTCTGTGTGGTCCGCATTTCAGGATCAGCGGCGAAGCGGCCCTGAAATGTGCAATTATTCAGCATCGGTGTCCTCCTGCTTGGTAATCAGCTCCGGATGAACTGCAAGCATCAAATCCAGCACAAAGTGACCAATGTCGTAAACGCTGCCGCCTGCACCCTTGTGATAAATGAGGCTGAGTTCGGCCTGCTTCTGGATCAGTTCCTTGTACTCCTCAACCGGGATAGCGATGGTCTGGACGTTCAAATCTTCCATAACTGGTTCCTTTCTTCTCGCATGATGCGGACCACCTTGCGGCACTGGTCCACATCGAACATTCCAATATGCGTAAATTCAATCGGGGTGCCCATCTTCTCGGACAGCCAGCGGTAGGCCTCATTCCGGCGGCCACGGTAGGGACCGTATTTCCAGAGCGGGTCAAATGCTGCATGAGCTGCCTTTTTCCAGTTGCGCAACTCCGAATTTGCCAAGCGGCCAAGGGGTTTGTCAGACCCCTTGTGTACGCCGACATAGGCACCGCAGCGAGGGCAGAGGTAAATCATGCCGAAGCTGTGGCCGTGGTAAACCACCGAACTGTCTACGAAGTCTGCGGGCGTTCCGCAGTAGTCGCAGATGACGATTCGGCCTTTCATCGTGACCATTCCTCCTTGTACCGGGCCAACTGCTCCGGGGTATCCGTCTCGATACCCAGAGCCTTGGCTTCATCAATCGCACCGTCAATCAGGTGTGAAAATTCTTTCGTGTCCATCTTGCTGGTGTCCTTGTAAACCAAGTAGCAGTTGAACCATTTTCCGTCCTCTTCCCGCACATCAAAGCAGCGGGTGTATTTGTAGAGGTCGTGAACATCCACGCTGACCGGAAGTTTGAAGCCCACGGTGCAGCCATCCTTATCTCTCGCAACCGTTCCATAGGCCACAACCAGCCGCTCTTTCACAAGGTCGTCCGATTCGCCAGTTTCGGCGGCAATCTTGTTGACCAGAACATGGAAGTAGGCGTTTGCACTGTGGCTGCGCTTGTTGCGGTGCTTCTTGATTTCAATGTCCAGCAGCGGCTCCTGATTCAGCTTGTCCCACAGACTTCGGAAATCAGAATCAACTTCCAGCGTGATACGCTGCTTACGGTTCAAACTGAAACTCATATCGACCAGCCGCCCGGTCATAAGGCTTTCCAGTGCTCCTTGAACACGTTCATCAGACCGAAAGCATCCAACCAGTCGAAGAAGTCCGAAATAATGGGGCAAATATCCGGCGTTTCATCCCTGCGGTAGCACTCCGTCCAAACGTCCATGCCGTTGCTGACGAGGTAGGAAAACGTCTGCGCTTCCGGGATGAGCAGCATATAGGTTGGGTGCTGGGTGCTGGAATAGAGCTTTCCGCGCTCGTAGCCCTTGCTGAATTTGATGTCATAGATGGTGCCAGCTTTCAGGGCATCGAGGCGGCCATACAGAACCACATCCATGCCCCGCACCTGAATCTTCCGGCGGGCTTTGAACTGCAGCTGTCCACCATTGATGATGGCAGCAATCTGCCCGGCAGCCCAGCTCCACGGATTGTTGGGGTCATCGTGGCCGTTGACAATGGCAGTCACGAGGTTCTCAAAGTCGATGCCGTTCTGCATGGCCTCGGTGCGAGGTGTAGGCTCACGTTTCAGCACCAGCATGAATTCCGCCAGAGGGTCACCCTCGGTGGTCAAATCCTCGTAGGGATTCTCCCGGATAAGGTGCAGCCACGAGGACAGCAGCGAGTGAGTAATGAGGTATGCAGCCATTTACTGTGCCTCCTCTGTGGACTTAGGAACATACTTGACTTCGGTGGAATCGAATACCAAACCGAGGGCTGCGATTTTGGCTTTCCACATAGCGTTCAGTTCCCGGCTGGAAGTCAGGTGATGCTGCAAGTTCTTGAACGGTTGCATAGCGGCGTTGACGGTGTCTGCATCCTTGATGCCAGCAATGATTTTGCTGCCCTCCTGCATAACCTGTTCGTACGCCTCGTTTTCCTTGGCGTTTGCAGCTACTTCTTCAGCGGCCTTGCTGTTATATTCCTCGAACAGCTTGGTCAGGAAGTCATTCTGGCTGCCGGGGCCAAGGGCGGGAATCTTATAAACGCCGTGGATGCCGCGGGTGCCCTTGGCGAAATACCGCTCACAGTTGGAGAAGCCGATGGTGCGGTCGTTGCCGTACATCTCCACGAAACCGCCCAGATCCATAGGCTCCCACACATTGTTCTTGGTCTGACCCTCGACCTTGATGCGGAGACGGGTGTTATCGCCGTCCTTTTCCTCGGTGGCGTGGAAGACCACCACGATGTTCTTCTTCAGCTCGTAGAAGCAGTAGTCCATCAGCCGGACGAACTCGCGGCCAACAAAGCCATAGCCCTTGAGGGACAGACTGCCGTCCCGCTGACCATACTTGGGGTTCTGCTTGATAGCCCACAGGCCCATCAGGGTGATAAGCTTGCCGGCGGTATCGAACACCAGCGTCTCGAAGTCCTTGAGGTTCTCCGGCTTCAGGTCATTCAGAATTTCGTCATAGCTGCGGGGCTGGATGTACGGCATACGGTAGCGAGGCTCGATACGGTCAATGCCGAAGTCGCAGTCGATGTGCAGCGGGCGGGGTGCGGACAAGGCCAGCGTAGACTTGCCGATGCCGGGATAGCCAGCAATAAGCATCCGAATCTTCTTTGCGCCGTCCTGAATGTCGTTGGGATTGCGAATCATAATGTTTACTCCTTTTCAGTTGATAGGTTTACTTGCGAAACATGACGTGCTTGCCGGTGGTGCGGTTGACCAGCTCCATGAAGTCCGGGCCATCCCGGACGCAGAGGTACAGACGGAAGTCCCAGCCCTGTGCGGAAAGGGCTTCTTTCTGCTTGCGGGTCAGCTTTTTGCCTCTCACTTTCAAAAAATCACCCCCTCCTCGGCCTTATTGACAGCGATATTCAGCGTGATGGTCTCCCGGCAGCGGAGGCCGAAATTGCCGCTCGGGCCGAACATCTTGGTTTTCTCGAACTCACTTGCGCTGTAAACGCTAGCGCAGTTCAGAACATTGGGAATACGGTCAGGGTGGACTGCCCGGAATACCTGACACGCCATCTGGTAGTTGGGCGCCCAGACCACCGTCCATCCTCCACAGTACGGCTGAATATCATCTGAGCCGTATGTGAAGTAGAATTTTTCCAGATCCATCACTCGGCCTCGCTTTCGTCCTTGATACTGATGCCGAGTGCAAAGAGCATAAGTATCAGGCCTGTTTCATCATCTTCGGTCAGGCTCACAAAGTCGCGTTCGCCAGCCACGAAGCCCTCGCGGAGAATCACAGCGTTGCCCACGATAGGCTGGCCGTGTTCCGGCGTACCGTAGAGGACGCTGGCAATGTTATTGATGGCAGAGCCTTTCAATCGCCCCTCGTCATCGACCACCATGCACAGCCCTTCCGGTAGATACTTGGGATGAACCACCTCGATGTAGCCGCCGACTTCTTTCTGGAGGCTGTCCAGCAGCGGCTCGCCGAAGTCCTTGAACTGCATCCGATTCTCGGTGTCAAACACCAATCCTTTCATAAAAATCACTCCTTTTCCGGGAAGCATTCGTTGACTTCCCATGCGTCTGCGGCCTCTATACAGCGGTCGCAGCCTACGATTGTTCCATCCTCGGCGCGATAGATGGTATTGCACCGCTGGTGGCAGATGGGGCACACAGGAGGGTCAGGGTAGCCAGCCTCCGCATCAGTCCTCGGATACAGCATCCAGCACCTCCCGGAGCGTCCGACCCATCCAGCGGCCTACGCCGTCCAGTGCGCCGTTGCTGTCCAGCCAGACGAACACGGCTGCAACGGCAGCAGTCAAAACGAACTGCGCCGCCGGGAGCCGGGCTGCTGCCTGCTCTGCGGTGATGCCATACACGGTCATCAGAATCTTCGTCATTCTGCACACTTCCTTTCAGACGCCTTTTGGGTGGCTCGGTAGGCTTCCAGCTCAGCCATGAGTTCGGGATTCTGCTGGAAACGCTTGTGGAATCCGAGAAATACGCAGCCGATTCGTTCTGCGACCTCTGGCGGTATTTCGTCCACGTTGATGTGAATGTTGGCGTTCATTTGGTCCTCCTGTTCAAAGTAGGCAAAGAGTCTACTCACAGAGCAAAAAAAAATCTGCTCCATCTCCTCCGTTTCAATGTGGAGCAGCTCACACAAGCCCTTGATTTCAGGAACCGTAAAGTCGGTTTTGTTCCTGATTTTGTTCAGGAATCCCTGATATGTAAGGCCAATGCGATCTGCAACATACTTCATCTTGTAGCCGGAGGCATCAATCTTCGCTTTAAGCAAAGTTGCGTTGGTCATGGTAGATTCACCTCGCTTTCTGTTCGGCGTAGACTGGATGTCTACTTGACGTATATTACCATCTCGTAGGCAGAATGTCAACTGTTTTTTTGGAAAATCTGAAAAAATGTTGACCTAAAGACTACGCCGTATTATAATTGCATCAGAAGATTTTAGGGGGAATACAAAACTATGACCATCGGACAGAGAGTGAAAATTCGACGCGAAGAGCTGGGTATGTCCCAAGAAGAACTGGCAACGAAAGTTGGCTATAAGTCGAAATCATCCATCAACAAAATTGAACTCGGATTTCGCGTCCTTACGCAGTCCAAAATCAAAGTCATTGCTGACGCTTTGGAAACCACCCCGTCTTATATCATGGGATGGGACGAGGAATCTCATCAAAACGAATGGTCTTCAAAGTTTCGCGATAGTGTGATGCAGATTTTGAATAATGCGGATCCGGCCGACTTGAAGGCGGCAGGCATCAGCGTTCAGGAAATCGAAGAAGAACTGGATGGCAGTGAGCCCATCTCGCTGGCCGCCGCCTGCTCTATTGCGGACCAGCTGGGGGAATCCTTGGATTCTCTGCTTGGACACACACCGAAAGAAATGATAAAAGCCGCCCTCCAACAGGAGGACGGCCAAACGGCGGAGATTATTGAATTACTTCTTGACTTGTCGGCTGATCGGCGGCAGGAAGCGTTGAATTATCTTCGCTACCTTTCAGAGCACGCAGATAAGTAATCAGCCGTGCTTTGTCAGCATCCGACAGCATTCTGACCCTGATAAGCACTTCTGACCATTCTTCTGTGGTCATACGCATTACCCCTTTCCTAGATTACTGTCGGCAGGTTGGTTAAATTATAGCAGAACGTGCAGCTATTTTCAGCTGTTTGTGAAAAAATGCCGAAACGAGGGGGAACAACTATGATTTTGACTACAACTGATAGCATCCAAGGGAAAAATGTGTCTCAATATCTGGGGTGACTGACCGGACAGCTAAAATAAAAATTTATTGTGAGAAGGAGAACAAAATGGACGAGTATGAAATCAGTTTGCCTTGTACTCTTGGAGTGACTCTTTGTGCCACTGGAGATAAGTTGATAGCAGTGAAAAAGAAAAGTCAAGAAGTTTTTCCGATTTCAAAAATTCAATCCTTTAAGTTCGCCGAGCCCGGATTTCTTTCGAATGGTATGATTTCCTTCAAGATAGCTGTTTCTTCGGATTTGGTGAATATAGGGTTTGGCGTAAACGTGGCATCTGGCGGAGAGCAATACTTTTGCTACACTAAAGAAAATTTGGACAAGGCGAGAGCTATAAACGATTATGTTACCGGGTACGAGTCGCGGCAGGCTTCCGCATCCGCTGCACAAGCAGTCCCATCTAACACAGTTGTTTCAGTTGTGGATGAAATTCGCGGCTTGAAGCAGCTGTTGGACGAGGGTATTTTGACGGAAGCAGAATTTACAGCAAAGAAAAAGCAGCTTCTTGGAATTTGAAAGTGAACGGTGATGGTTGATGGCCAGAAAAAAGAATATCGCTGCTGGCCTCGATGCCGTCATCTATGCCCGGTACTCGTCACATAACCAGCGAGAGGTCAGCATCGAGCAGCAGATCGCAGAGTGTACGAAGCACGCGGCTGCGCTTGGACTGCGCATTGTTGGTACATACGAAGACAGGGCAATCAGTGGCAAGACGGATAACCGGCCTCGTTTCCAGCAGATGATGCGGGATGCTGAAAAGGGGAAGTTTCAGGCCGTCGTGGCGTGGAAGTCCAACCGCATCGGGCGCAATATGCTGCAAGCCATGGTCAACGAGGCGAAGCTGGACGATTACGGCGTAAAGGTGTTTTACGCTGAGGAAGATTTTGACGATACTGCCGCCGGGCGTTTTGCACTGCGGAACATGATGAACGTCAACCAGTTTTACAGCGAGAACATGGCAGAGGACATCATCCGCGGTCTGTACGACAACGCCAACAAGTGCATGGCGAACGGCCGGCAGCCGTTGGGGTACAAGCGCGGTGCAGATGGGAAGGTTATGCTGGACGAGCCCGCAGCGGCTGTTGTCCGGGAAATCTTCACCCGTGTTGCCGCCGGGGATCTGTTCGTAGATATTGCGCGAGATCTCAACGCAAAGGGCATCAAGACCAGCAAGGGAGCTGCGTGGAATAAGGGCAGTTTCCAGAGCATTTGCCAGAACGAGCGGTACAAGGGCATCTACATTTACGGCAACGTCCGCATTGTGGATGGGATTCCTCGCATTGTGAGCGATGAATTGTGGTACAGGGTACAGGAGGCCATGAGGATGAAAAAGAATCCGGTTGGAACCCGGCACCGCGTTGGTGCGGAAGATTACCTGTTGACCGGGAAGCTGCGCTGCGGGCATTGCGGCAGCTACATGACGGGCGTATCCGGCACCAGTAGAAACGGAGAGCTGCATTACTACTACACCTGCCAGAAGCGGCGAACCGAACACGCCTGCAACAAGAAGAATGTCCGCCGGGATGTTATCGAGCCCGCCATCGCACAGGCCATCAAGATGTACTGCTTGACCGATGACGTTATCGAGTGGATGGCAGATCAGACGGTTCAGTATTGGGAAAAGCACGACAATGACCTCCAGATCGAGGCGTTGGAGCAGCAGCTGGCCGAAAACAAAAAGGCCACCTCGAATATGCTGAAAGCCATCGAGATGGGAATTATCACAGAGGCCACCCGCAGCCGGATGGTTGAATTGGAGACTGAGAACTCAAAGCTGACCGCCCAGTTGAGTGCAGCCAAGAGGGATGTGGTCAAAATCAATCGGGAAGATTTGATTCACGAACTCCACATTCTTCGCAGCAAGGATATACAAGACAGGGAGGTTCAGGCAGAACTTTTCAAAGACTTCCTTGTCGCAGCCTACATCTACGATGACAACCGCCTGAAGCTGGTCTTTTCCTTTATGGGCAAGGACAATAGCGTTGAGATTCCTCTGGAGACCGGGGAAGACCCGCCGGATGGCGAGGATTCGCCAGATGCCAAAATGTTCGTTTTGACTCCTGATAGCTCCACCAAAAAGCACTGTACTTCGTAGGAAGTATGGTGCTTTTCTTTTTGCTGAAGCCGATTTTTGGGGGCTGCATTGCTTCGCCTGCATGTCTTTTGGGCTTTTTGCGGAAAACCGAGATGTTCCCGCAGATAAGCGGGTCCCCATAACAAAAGAGACCGCCGTACAGCAAGCTGTGAACCGCCCCAAGATTAGTAGACATGAATAAAAAGCGCCCTGTGTAGGGTGTGCCTTAACCGGACTGACGAAGCGAAAGCGGAGACAGTCCGGTTTTTAGTTGAATGCGTTCGTGGTTGTAGAAGTAAATGTAATCATCAATCATTTTGTTGGCTTCCTCAAAAGTTTCCGGCTTGTGTCGATAGATGCACTCGGTTTTGAGGATTCCGAAAAAGTTTTCAGCCAACGCATTGTCATAGCAGTTTCCACGCCTTGACATAGACGGCAAAATGCCGTATTCTTTAGTCAGGTCGAAATATGCTTGTGAGGTGTATTGGAACCCTTGGTCGCTGTGGAGGTGCAACTCCCGGCGACTTTCTGTTTTCACAGACTTCATTGCAAGATGAATGGTGTCCAATACAAGATTGATTGTCTGACTGGTTCCAGTCCTGTAAGCAACAATGCTTCTATCATATAAATCACGAATCATGGATAGGTAAAGAACCCCTTCCTGAGTTTGAATGTAAGAAATATCGGTAACCCATTTCTGATTTGGATGCTCGGCATTGAATTCTCGGTTCAGCCAGTTGTCATATCTGTGCTTGTCCTCGCCTATTTTTCGCCATCTTTTTCTGCGACGGATTTCGCTCAAAAGGTCGTACTTGTGCATGATTCTCAAAATCGTCTTTGGATTCTTAGTGATTCCTTCACTGTCCAGCCAGAGTTTCATTCGGCGATAGCCGTATGTCTTTTTACAAGATTCCTGCTTTGTACGAATCTTTTCTGCAAGATCAAAGTCTTTTGCCGTGTGGTCCAGATGTTTGACGTACTTGTAGTAACCACTTCTGGAAACCTGAAGAATTTCACACAGATCTTTTACTGCATACTTTGTACGATGCCGATGGATGACTGCATATTTGAAACTCGGCTTCACTTCCTTTCCATGGATCGCATAAAATCCCGCAGCAGTTCATTCTCCATTTTCAGTCGGTTGATCTCATATGCTTGCTCTGCTGCAATGTCTCTTGGCTGAGCATCTTTCCGTGGCCTGCCTTTTGGATGCAGCTTGATACCTGCCGCCAGCTTTCGTTGCTGTCTATTGAACCGAAATACCCAGTTTCTGATGCACTTCCTGTCTACTCCTAACTTCTGGGCAATTTCCCGATTTGTTTTACCTTCTCGTTTCAATTCTAAAATTTCTTTTCCGTATACGTCGATCTTTACATATTTTCTGGGCATAGCAAAACCTCCTCGTGTAGTTCTATTATCCTACACGAGGAGGCCTTTTGTCTATTGTCTACTTTTTACGGACCTGTTCACTGCTGTACGGCGGTCTCTTCTTCTTTTTTCAGTTCCGCGGGATGGCCATTCGGCGCTCTGCTTTCTTTACGAGCCATGCTCCCGCCCATCCACAAGCAGCTCCCAAAATGACACCACCCAGAATATCCGTCGGGTAATGGACACAGAGGTACATCCGCGAGAATGCGATGAGAATGCCTACCAGCAGAGCCGCCATCGCCCACCGCTTTTTCCCGGCCATCCAAAGGGCTGTCACCGAGGCGAAGGACGCCGCTGTATGGCCCGAAGGAAAGGAGAAATCGTCCGGGTACGGGATAAGCAGTTGTACCTCTGTAAGGATGTCGCATGGACGGACGCGGGCCACCAGCGGCTTGAGAAGAAGATTGCAGAGGACAGCGTCGATGAGGAGCGCCGCTGCCAGCACACATCCGACCCGCCGCGTTTTGCGGAACACCAGCAGCACCGCTGTCAGCGTCACCCAGAGAATACCGGAGTCTCCCAGACGGGTAATAAAACACATGCTTCCATCCAGCATGGGGCTGTGCAGGGATTGCAGGAATTGCAGGAAAGTGAGTTCGGCGTTCATAAAGCTCCCTCTTTCTCGTTTCGTTATGTACAGGATACCAGAAGTTTATGAACAGAAAACCACAAAGTCTTAAACAGTCGTTAAAACAGCCGGCTCCGCCGCTGAGTTTTGCAGCATTTCAGTTCCCGGCGTTCCTGATGGACAAGGGAAAAATTAAAAAGAAAAGCCGACTGAGAATACCTCTCGGTCGGCTTTTCTATGCCGGTGGTGGGGGTCGAACCCACACGTGTTATTAGCACAAGGGATTTTGAGTTTTTATCCTCATCTTCCATCTGGTGTCATCCAGTGATATCTAGTGATATCTGGTTCCCACTGTGCAAAGGCAAAATTCACGCCTCAACGAACAATAATTTGAAATATCCACGATTTTTCGATGCGTTTTTCCTCTACTCTGTTTTTTCGGTTTGGACCGCCCAAATGGAAATTGGAGGGATGTTCAGGAGGGATGCAGGGCAAAACGCTCCTCTGCTTAGGCACAAAACGAAAGGAAAGTCAAGGATAATGAATCAAAATCAAGCAAAAGAGTATTATAAAAAATTATTTGTGAACTATCCTGATGTGCTGTCTGTCGAAGAAGCAACAACTTTACTCGGTTTCAAAAGCCAGACTGCCATCATCAGAAGAATCCATCAACATAGAATTCGCTGCCTGAAAGTCGGACGATCTTTCATGATTCCGAAAGAATATCTCATCGACTATCTTTTGGATAGCTAAATTATATAGCCATTATATTACATAGCGCACCACTTTTCAATAAGAAAAGAGTGCGCTTTTTATTTTCAAACGAAAGGCGGTTGATTTTTTGAACACAAGCTGGAGCAAAACGTTGAAAAAGCCACATGACCCTTGACTACTTTTACGGACAAGCCGGAGAACTGTTTTCATTCTACCGCATTCCCAAGGCTCTTTTTCAGGAGCCACGGTTCCAGAGTCTGTCCACCGATGCAAAAACCCTGTACGGCATCCTGCTTGACCGCATGAGCCTTTCTGTTAAAAATGAATGGTTTGACAAAAAAGGTCGAGTGTTCATCATCTTCACGATTGAGGATGTCAAGAGGACTTTGCGTTGCGCAGACAACAAAGCGACCCGACTGCTTCGGGAGCTCGAAAAGTTTGGTCTGATTGAACGAAAACGCAGAGGTCTGGGAAAGCCAAGTTTGGTGTATGTGAAGAACTTTTCGGCAGAATCGTCAAAATCAATATTCCAAAATCGTGATTTTCACGATTCTGGAGGCTTCAAAAACGCAAGTCAAGACCCTTCAAAATCACGATGTAATAAGACTAAAGAGAATGATACTGAAATGAGTGAGACTGATCCATTCAATTCTGAAGAAGCGGATGGGATGAGCAAACGCACCCAACTGGAAGAATATTTTTCTCAGTCTTTGGAGATAGACCTTTTGCTCCGGCTCTGCCCGGATGACAAGGACATTATCTACCAGATCGTAGACTTGCTGGTGGACACCTGCGCTACCAACCGTAAGCTGCTGCACATTGCTGGGGACGATAAGCCCGCCGAGGTGGTATGCAGTCGGTTTATGAAGTTGAACGCCGACCACATCCGCTTTGTGCTGAAGTGCTTTGCAGAGAACAGCAGCCCGATCCGTAACATGAAACAATATCTGCTCGCTTCTCTGTACAACGCGCCCACCACCATGCAGCTTTCCTACCAGAACCAAACCAACCACGACTTAGCGAATCGGAGGTGATGAAAATTTCAAAGAAAGCAACCACGATAGCCATCGTCAACCAGAAAGGCAGCACCGGCAAGACCACCACCTGTGAAAATCTGGGCATCGGGCTGGCGATGGAGGGCAAAAAAGTTCTGCTGGTGGACACTGACCCGCAGGGCAGTCTTACCATCAGCATGGGCTGGCAGCAGCCGGACGAGCTGCCTGCCACATTGTCTACTCTGATGCAGAAAGCCATGAACGACCAGCCTATCCAACCCGGTGAGGGCATCCTGCACCATGCAGAGGGCGTAGACCTCATCCCTGCCAACATCGAATTGGCAGGATTGGAGGTGGCTCTGGTAAACAGCATGAACCGGGAAAAGATGCTCAAACAGGTGTTGGACGGAGCAAAACGGGAGTACGATTATATCCTGCTGGACTGTACTCCCTCCCTTGGTATGCTCACCATCAATGCACTGGCGGCGGCAGACACTGCTTTGATACCCGTACAGGCTCAATATCTTTCTGCCAAAGGTCTGGAGCAGCTTTTGCAGACAATCTGTAAGGTACACCGGCAGAAAATCAATCCGAAGCTGAAAATCGAGGGCATCCTGCTCACCATGACGGACAGCCGCACCAACTATGGAAAGCAGATCGACACTTTGATTCGTCAGGCATACGGTAGTAAAATCAAGGTGTTCGACCAGACCATTCCCCGGTCTGTTCGTGCTGCTGAAACCAGTGCCGCCGGCAAGAGCATTTTCCAGTATGACCCCAAGAGCAAGGTGGCAGAAGCCTATCAATCTCTTGCGAAGACTAACTATTAAAAGTCAAGCCCTAAAATAAAAAAATCCGCCAACCATCCGCTGCCCATGACAAACATCATTCAAATGCTGGCCTTGGAGTAGCGAGGGTGACGGAGAGAACAGCAAAGCAAGCCCAGCCAACCCTCGCAAAAACAGAATAGCATTTGAATGCTTCGGTTTGTCAAGGGTTCGCTGCGCCAGCTAAGTTGTTCTTAGGTTTAACTCAAGCTCTGGAGAAAATCAAGTGATGGCAAGATATGCTTTACCGGACTTCTGCAAAGCGTAAATAAGTCGTACGAGTTTCTTTGTGGCATGAGATAGGGCAACATTGTAGTGCTTGCCTTCAGCTTGCTTTTTGGTAAGGTATTCAGTAAAAACAGGATTCCAGTAACAGACGTATTTGGTTGCAGTGTAAAGAGCGTATCGAAGATAACGAGAGCCACGCTTTTCCATGTGTGCATAGCAGTTTGTGAGTTTTCCTGACTGGTATGTGGACGGAGAACATCCGGCATAAGCCAAAACTTTATCAGGAGAGTTGAAATTTGAAAAATCCCCCACCTCTGCAAGAATCATCGCAGCAGAATAAAATCCCATTCCGGGAATCGAAAGGATTGGCGGTTTCAATTCATCCATGATTTTCCGAATGGCATCTTCTATTTCGTTGATTTCGGAGGTGAGTTCTTGAATGAGCTTAATGGTGTGCTTTAATTCCAAAGACTTAGCAGGCATAACAGAACCAATGGATGTTCTGGCTGCATCTCGGATATGAGTAGCTCGGTCTTTTCGGTAATGGCCTCTGGATGTTGTCACGAGGATGTTAGCCAATCTGGTCAGATGAGCTTCTGAAATCTGCTTTGCACCGGGATATTCACTGAGAAGAGCATAGATTGAAGTGCCGTGGATAGACGAAACAAGCTGTTCTAATTCTGGAAACAGGATCGTAACCAATCTGGACACCGACTGCTTTAGTTTGGCGCGTTCCTGAACTTTATCAAATCGGTATCTCGTGAGTGACTTTAGTTCTTCGTTGTGATATGCTGTATCTGTGTAGGACTTGAGGTCTACATCGGACAATAGCATAGTTGCAATCGTTTTTGCATCCACACGATCGGTTTTAGTTTTGCGAAGACTGAGGCTCTTTCGATACAGGTTGGTATGCAAGGGATTCATGACATAGACGGGCAGGTCGTTGTCAAGAAGAAACCCAAGGATATTGCAGCTGTAATGTCCGGTAGCCTCAAGCCCTACTTTTATTTTGTCTGATTTTTGAGTACAGTCTTTAATCGTTTGCAGCAGCCTTTTAAACCCATCTAGGTTGTTGGGGATGGTAAAGCAGTCAGCGAGGGTTGTTCCTTCTGAATCAAGGATGCAGCAGTCATGCTTATCTTTGGCAACGTCAATTCCAACACAGATCACTTTTGATACCTCCGCTATAGTATTTAATGCTGCTTAGGACCACAGACTTCTTTGCAGTTGTAACCTCGTTCTAAATAAACCGTCTGGCGGTATCTAACTGATTAACATTTCAACAAAGAAGCTGTGGTTGGAGCCTTTGTCAAACCGTCTTTGCGGTAGGAGGTGTTCACCAATCCACAGCATCCTATACAGTGTAGCATACCGCTGGAGAGCGGTCTATAAATACTACTCTTTTATAATACGAGGAGGTGTTGGTGGATGCCGAAAAGCGGCTTAAACGTAGCACTGAAAGGTCTCGATGATATTTTTTCGACCGAAGAGTCCCGGCAGGAAGAACAGCGGGAGCAGGTACAACAGATTCCCGTCAGCGAACTTTTCCCGTTCAAAAACCACCCGTTCAAAGTTCTGGACGATGATTCCATGACCCGGACGGTGGAAAGCATTTCGCAGTTCGGTGTGCTTGCGCCGCTGATTGCCCGCCCCAGACCAGAGGGCGGCTATGAGATCATCTCCGGGCATCGTCGGAAACACGCCGCAGAGCTTGCAAATCTGGACACCGTGCCTGTCATTGTGCGAAATATGGAGGATGATGCCGCCACGATATTGATGGTCGATTCCAATTTGCAGAGAGAACACATCCTGCCCAGCGAGCGGGCATTTGCGTACAAGATGAAGCTGGATGCAATAAAAAATCAAGGTGCTAGGTCAGATTTAACTTCGTCCCAAGTTGGGACGAAGTTGAGAGCCGATGAAAAAGTAGCAAAAGATTCAGGCGAAAGTCGCAATCAAGTCCAGCGTTTTGTGCGTCTGACGAACCTTGTCCCTGAATTGCTCGACATGGTGGACGAGAAAAAAATCTCTTTTAACCCTGCGGTAGAACTGTCCTATCTGGACGAAAAACAGCAACAGGATTTTTTAGAAGCAATGGATGCTTCCCAGAACGCACCATCTCTTTCACAAGCCATTCGGATAAAAAAGCTGGCGCAGCAGGGTGAGTTTGACTATGATGCAGTCTACAACATTATGAATGAGGAAAAGAAAAGCGAACTGGACACCGTGACCATCAAAAACGAAACCCTGCGGAAATACTTTCCACGCAATTACACGCCCCGGCAGATGGAAAGCATCATCATCAAGCTGCTCGACCAGTGGCAACTAAAAAAGCAACAGGCAAAACAGAAGAAGCAGGAAGAAGCGCGCTGATCGCAGACTGAACCAAAAGACCCAGTTCCGGGTCTTTTATTTTGCAAAAATTTTGGAGGAAACGTCTATGAACTTTACTACCACTCACATCCGTTCCGAGAAAGTCACCATTGATACTCGCATCTACACGATTCTGAACGGCAGAAAAAAGCCTGGTGAAGTCTATCTCGCTGCCATTGCCCCGGATATGGAGCTGACCATCATCACGCTGGACGAGGCTCCCGGCATCCTGCCCTGCTTTGAGGAGGATGATGCCTGCCTGAACCTTCCCAACACCTCGCTGCTGCTCTGCTACAACCCGGCGCAGGTGCTGAAGATGGGCGGAAAGCACTACCTGACCGGCCCGGTGATTCTTGTTCGCACCAACATGGACGGCGATGTCATCTCGCTGACCATCGATGAAGTCTACCTGTTCCAGAAGTATCTGGCAAGCCACAGCATCACCCTGATGGCAGACGACCAGAAGCTGCCCTGCATCTGCATGGAGTGAGGTGTGCCATGCTGAACTTTTTTATCGGTTTCGCATTTTTTGAAGCCGGCGCTTTTTTCGGCTTCTTCGTGGCAGCTCTGTTGAACGCCGCCCATGCCTGGCAGGAGATCTCTATCAAATTCGAGGAGGACGATAATGGAACAGAACGAGAACACCTTGTCGGTGCTGAAAATTGCACCGGGACAGTATCCGCAGCAGGTCGAGATTGACAACAACCTGAAAGCCTTGCAGGAGGCGGTGGGCGGCACGATTGCTGCTGTTTACCCCTTTGCAGACCCAGTGGCTATCATCTGCAATGACGATGGTAAGCTCATGGGTCTGCCCCTGAACCGTGCTCTTCGGGATGAAAACGGAGAAATGTATGATGCCATTGCCGGAGACTTTCTAGTGGTGGGATTGGGCGAGGAGGATTTTGCATCCCTGACCCCAGAACTGGCGCAGAAGTACGAGCAGCTTTTCCATCAGCCGGAAGCCTTTCTGAAGCTAGGCAACCGTCTGTTGGTGCTGCCGGTGCCTGATGAACCTCCCGCAGAAAAGCCCCGCACCAAGCCCCCGGCAGAGCATGACCGCTAAAATCACCCTGCTGCACGGGAGGTGATGGCATTGCAGGAAGAAATCGAACAGAAATCCTTCAACCTGATGATCTCGACCACGAAATTGTCTGCCCGGACTGTCCTGCGGGCAGTTAAAGCGGCGTTTCGGCTGTACCAGTCCAAGGCATCCCAAGGTAAGCAGAGCGTCCGCACTCTTCTGCGGCAAAACCGGGGCGTGTCCAGCGTGGAGATCAGCAAGACCGGCATCCGTGGTCTGGAACGCTATGCCAAAAAGTACGGCATCGACTACGCCATCCGCAAGGACACCTCCGAGGTGCCGCCCCGGTATCTGGTCTTTTTCAAAGCCCCGGACGCAGAAGCATTCAACTCGGCGTTCAAAGAGTATTCGGCATCTTTGCTGAACAAAGACAAACGCCCCTCGGTACTGGCACGGTTGCATGAACTGGTGCAGGCAGCGGCAGAACTCCCCGGCAAAGTCCGGCACAAGGAACAGGAGCGTGGACTGTGACCACGAAAAAGCTGACAAAGCTGCTGGCACTGTATCTGCCCTATCTCCTGCTGGGGCTGGTAGCAACCAATCTTGGCGAAGCATGGCGGCTTGCGGAGGGCAAGGAACTGGGCGAACGCATTATGTCTATGATGGGCACCATCCCGATGGCGTTTGCAAATCCTCTGCCCAGCCTGCATCCGCTTGATTTGCTGGTGGGTCTGTGCTGCGGTGCAGGGTTACGACTGGCGGTCTATCTGCGTGGCAAAAATGCCAAGAAGTACCGTCACGGCATGGAGTACGGCTCTGCCCGGTGGGGCACTGCCAAGGATATTGAGCCGTTCATGGCACCCAAGTTTGCCGACAACATTATCCTGACCAAAACGGAACGGCTGATGATGTCCAACCGCCCACCGGACCCCAAAAACGCCCGGAACAAAAATGTGCTGGTGGTGGGCGGCTCCGGCAGCGGCAAGACCCGGTTTTGGCTCAAGCCCAACCTTTTACAATGTCACAGTTCCTATGTAGTCACTGACCCGAAAGGAACTATCGTGCTTGAATGTGGCAACGCGATGTTGAAGAACGGTTACAAGGTCAGGATTCTGAACGCCATCAACTTCAAAAAGTCCATGCACTACAACCCGTTCGCCTATGTCCACAGCGAAAAGGACATTCTGAAACTGGTCACGACCCTGATGACCAACACCAAGGGCGAGGGCAGCGGCGGGGACCCATTTTGGGAGAAAAGCGAACGTCTTTTGCTCACCGCCCTGATCGCTTATCTGCACTATGAAGCCCCGGTGGAGGAGCAAAACTTTGCTACTCTGCTGGAAATGCTGAACACCATGCAGGTGCTGGAGGATGACGAGGAATACCAGAACCCTGTGGACTTGCTGTTTGAGGAACTGGCAAAAAAGAAGCCCAATAGCTTTGCCGGGCGCCAGTACAAGCTCTACAAATTAGCTGCCGGCAAAACGGCAAAGTCCATCCTCATTTCCTGCGGTGCCAGATTAGCCCCCTTCGACATCCAAGAACTGCGTGACCTCACAATGTACGATGAACTGCAACTGGACACGCTGGGCGATAAGAAAACGGCGTTGTTCCTCATCATGTCGGACACGGACAGCACCTTTAACTTCCTGATTTCGATGGTCTACACCCAGCTTTTCAATCTGCTGTGCGACAAGGCAGATGATGTGTACGGCGGCAAGCTGCCCATCCATGTGCGGTGCCTCATCGACGAATGTGCCAACATCGGGCAGATCCCCAATCTGGAAAAGCTGGTGGCGACCATCCGCAGCCGTGAAATCTCTGCCTGCCTTGTTTTACAGGCAAGAAGCCAGTTGAAAGCCATCTACAAGGACAATGCGGACACCATCGTGGGCAACATGGACAGCCAGATTTTCCTCGGCGGCAGTGAGCCGACCACCCTGAAAGACTTGTCCGAGATGCTGGGCAAGGAGACCATCGACGCCTTCAACACCTCGGACACCCGTGGCAACAGCCCCAGCTATGGCACTACGTTCCAAAAGATGGGGCACGAATTATTGAGCCGGGACGAGCTGGCGGTGCTGGACGGCGGCAAGTGCATTTTGCAGCTGCGGGGTGTCAGACCTTTTCTTTCGGACAAATATGACCTGACCCAGCACCCCAACTACAAGTTGACCTCGGACTACGACCCCAAAAACACCTTTGATATTGAAAAATATCTGAACCGAAAAGAAAAAATCCACCCCAGTGATGAGTTCATCGTGGTGGACGCTGATTCGCTCCCGTCTGCCTGACCCGGTAGGCGGTTATTTTTATCATTGGTCTGATAAGTACACCAGAAAATCAACTTTGCTGCGGCTATGCGGCATAAAATGATAGGATTTCAGGTGTGTACAAATGACCCAAAACGCTTTATAATAAAGGAGAAAAGACTATGGAATTCTTCAACAGTGCTATCGAAGTTCTTCAGACTCTGGTTGTCGCTCTGGGTGCTGGCCTCGGCGTTTGGGGTGCCATCAACCTGCTGGAAGGTTATGGTAACGACAACCCCGGCTCTAAGTCTCAGGGCATGAAGCAGCTCATGGCTGGCGGCGGCGTTGCGCTGGTCGGCATTACCCTGATTCCCCTGCTGAGCGGTCTGTTCGGTTAAGAACAGCGGGCGGCGATTGCCGCCCGGTACATACTATAATAAGGAAAGCCATAGTAACGATCTCACATAGAGAAGGTGAAGCAGATGAGCGAGATTTTATTGTATCATGGCAGTAAAGAAGAAGTTGTCTATCCCGAAATCCGCATCACACGGTATACAAAAGACTTTTCTTGGGGATTCTACTGCACGAACAACTATCAACAAGCCTACCGCTGGGCAGACCGCCGTTCTGCCGATGGCCTTGTGAACGTCTATCGCTATGTAGAAAATCCCGACCTGAAGATCCTGCGTTTCCCTGAAATGTCGGACGAATGGCTGGATTTTATTGCAAAATGTCGTGCAGGTGAAACCCATCCCTACGATATTGTGGAGGGACCCATGGCAGACGACACCATTTGGGATTACGTCAACGGATTTACGTCTGGGCAGATCAGCCGTGAAGCATTTTGGGCATTGGCGAAATTCAAGCATCCGACACACCAGATCAGCTTTCATACCGTAAACGCCTTGCACTGCCTGACCTTTGAGAGGAGTGAACCCATCCATGACCGAAAAGCAGAAAAATGATGTCCTCTATGTTTGCAGCCTGATCGAGACCATTGCCCGCAAGACCAAAAATCATCGGCAGGATGTGATTCGTCACTTCACAAAAGCTGACATCGAGCGGCAGCTCCGGCTGGCAGAAGTAAACCACTGCCTGTCCTTTGAGCAGGTTTCGGATGAAATGATCGAAGATTTCAACATCCCGGATGGGGATTTTGATACTGCTGCAGAGTGCCGCTATACGGTCCCTTCTGCAACCTCCATCGGAATGCTGTATCAGGGGCTGGTGCTGTCCACCATGAAAGATGAAGATGCTGCACAGGCAATTCTGGATGTTTTTTCGTCGTTTATCACGGATGAGATCTCCGATTTCAATTCCAACGTATACTACACCAATCCTGATTATCTCCGCTGCTCCTATCTGGAGGGCAAAATGCTTGCTTGAGAAAGGATTGTTATAATGGCAAAAAATCAACATAATGCAGGGCTTCATTATAGACCTCTCAATCAACTTGGATTATCAAACTTCAATGATTATATAGAAAATCCCATTGATAGTCGTTTTAAGTTTAATCCGCCCCCTCTAAAATGTGGTAAGCTTTTTGGACTTTGCAAAGCTGATCGTCAAAAAGAAAAGCTTCAGAAACATTGCCCGTGGCATCCGCTTCTAAAAATGAAGGCATTCACATTAGAGATCAACGGAGAAGCTGAATACATTTGGTATTGTAAAGAATGCGATTGTTATTATATGAACCCCTTTTGGCGAAATGGAGAAAAACGCATCCTTGATGTTTATCATAAGGTTCCTGTTCGCCGACTTATAAAAACAGCTATATAGCTTTGATTATGATTTGCCGATTGCCGAAAAGCAGTCGGCTTTTTTGTTTCCGTCGAACACTTTTTGTGTTTGCTCATATCATTTCATCTATCATTCATCAATCAAAAATGATAGATGAAATGAGGGCATTGTTCCATACGGCGGCTTGAGCAGCAGCGGAAAGCCCTCTGCAGCTTGCAGTTTTATTAAATGTCCGTGCTCCAAGCCGCGTTTTTATCCACCCATCCATGAAAGGCGGTGCTATTATGCAGTTTTTGACCCACATTATTTTTCTCCTGAATCTGCTCAAGACCCTCATCAACCACTTCAGCTAAGGACGGTGACTGCTGAATGGAAACCGTTCTCAAAGCCATTGCCGACTGGATCAAGGGCATCCTGACGGCAGGTATTATGTCAAACTTGTCTGGCCTGTTCGACGATGTGAACACGCAGGTCAGCAATATCGCCCAGCAGGTGGGCACCAAGCCCTCCAGCTTTGAACCGCGCGTTTTCGCCATGATCGAAGCCCTCTCCCGGAATGTGGTGCTGCCCATTGCAGGCATCATCCTGACCTTCATCGCCTGTTATGAGCTGATCGAGATGATCACCCAGCACAACAACATGGCGCAGTTCGAGCCTGCCCTCATCATGCGCTGGATTTTCAAGACCGCTGTTTCGGTGTGGCTCATCAGCAACACCTTCGATATTGTGATGGCGGTGTTCGACATCACCCAGAAGGTAGTGTCCGATTCCAGCGGCATCATCACCGGAAACACCCGTGTCAACGACATTGGTTTGTCCATGCTGCAATCCAGCCTGATGCAGATGGACGTTGGCCCCCTGTTCGGGCTTTTCCTGCAAAGTTTCTTCATCGGCATCACCATGAGGATCTTGAGCATCATCATTTTTGTGATCGTCTACGGGCGTATGATCGAGATCTACTGCATGGTGAGCCTTGCGCCCATCCCCATGGCAACATGGGGCAACCACGAGCAGTCGCACATGGGGCAGAACTACCTGAAATGCCTGTTCGCATTGGGATTTCAGGGCTTCTTGATTTTGATTTGTGTTGCCATTTACGCTGTGCTGATCCAGAGCGTGGCGATTTCCGGGGATGCCATCAACTCCATTTGGAGCATTGTGGGCTACACCGTTCTGCTTTGTTTCAGCCTGTTCAAGACAAGCTCCGTGACAAAATCCGTCCTCGGAGCGCACTAAAGGAGGTGTTTGATTGGCTGCGTATATCTCTGTACCCCGTGACCTGACGAAAGTGAAATCGAAGGTCGCATTCAATCTGACCAAGCGGCAGCTCATCTGCTTCGGCACAGCGGCTCTCATTGGAGTGCCGCTGTTTTTTGTTCTCCGGGATTTTGGCGGCAACACTGCCGCCACCCTCGGCATGATGGCGGTGATGCTGCCGGCGTTCTTTCTTGGAATGTACGAGAAAAACGGTCAGCCTTTGGAAAAGCTGCTGTCGTACTATGTGCAGTCCCGGTTTGTCCGCCCGAAGATTCGCCCCTACAAGACCAACAACTACTATGCACTGCTTATGAAGGGAGGCATGACCCATGATCCCGTTTTGGAAAAAGACCGGTAAGCACAGTAAGCCGCAGTCTGCGCAGAAGCGCAGGCAGAATGCAAAGCCCGTTGTGCCCCGGACCGCCCAGCAGTCCATCCCCATGCAGCGGATGTTTGAGGATGGCACCTGCCGGGTGAAAGCAAACTATTACACCCGCACCATCCAGTATCAGGACATCAATTATCAGTTGGCGCAGCAGGAGGACAAGACCGCCATTTTCGAGGAATGGTGCTCCTTCCTCAACTTTTTTGACAGCTCCATCAAATTTGAACTGTCCTTTGTGAACATGGCAACCGACAGCACCGAGTTTGAGAAAAGTATCCGCATCCCGTACCAGCGAGATGGTTTCGATGATGTTCGTGCGGAGTATTCCCAGATGCTGCGCCAGCAGCTTGCCAAGGGCAATAATGGTCTGACCAAGACCAAATTCATCACCTTTGGTGTGGAGGGCGAGAGCATGGCGCAGGTCAAGCCCCGTCTGGACCACATCCAGAACGATCTGCTGAACAACTTCCACCGGCTGGGGGTGCAGGCAAAGCCCCTGAACGGTGCCCAGCGGCTGAAACTCATGCACGATATGTTCAACATGGACGGTGCCAGCAAGTTTCACTTTGACTGGAAGGACCTTGTAAAAAGCGGCCTTTCCGTGAAGGATGCTATTGCACCCACCGCCTTTGCCTTCAAGAACAGCCGCACCTTTCAGATGGGTGGCATCTTCGGGGCGGTCAGCTTCCTGAGCATCACGGCATCCGACATCAGCGACCAGCTTTTGAAGGATTTTCTGGATATGGATTCGTCCCAAATCGTTACCATGCACATCCAGTCCGTTGACCAGAATCGTGCCATTAAGACGGTGAAGCGCACCATCACGGAACTGGACCGCAGCAAGATCGAGGAGCAGAAAAAAGCCATCCGTGCCGGGTATGATATTGACATCATTCCGTCGGATTTGGCAACTTACGGACGGGATGCGAAAGCTCTGCTCAAAGAGCTGCAAAGCCAGAACGAGCGGATGTTCCTCGTCACTTTTCTGGTGCTGAACACTGGGCGCACGGAGCAGGAGCTGGAAAACAATGTCTTTCAGGCCAGCTCCATCGCCCAGAAGCACAACTGCAATCTGTGCCGGTTGGATTTCCAGCAGGAGCAGGGGCTTATGTCCTCGCTGCCGCTGGCAGACTGCCAGATCGAAATTCAGCGGGGACTGACCACCAGCAGCACGGCTATCTTCATCCCCTTTACCACGCAGGAATTGTACCAGAGCGGAAAAGAATCGCTGTACTACGGCTTGAATGCGCTTTCCAACAACCTCATCATGGTGGACCGCAAAAAGCTGAAAAACCCGAATGGCTTGATTTTGGGCACTCCCGGCTCTGGCAAAAGTTTCTCGGCAAAACGTGAAATTGCCAACGCCTTTCTGGTGACAGATGATGATATTATTATCAATGATCCCGAAGGCGAATACTCGCCGCTGGTGAATCGTTTGAAAGGTCAGGTCATCAAAATCAGCCCCAACAGCACCCAATTTGTCAACCCCATGGACATCAACGCCAACTACTCCGAGGAGGATAATCCGCTGTCCCTGAAAGCCGACTTTATTCTTTCTCTGTGTGAGCTGGTGGTGGGCGGCAAAGATGGTCTGATGCCCGTCGAAAAGACGGTCATTGACCGCTGTGTGCATCTGATTTATCGCAAATATTTTGCCGACCCCTGCCCGGAGAATATGCCCATCCTTGAGGACTTGTACAATGCCCTGCTCCAACAGGACGAAAAAGAAGCCCACCATGTTGCCACGGCTCTGGAAATCTACGTCAAGGGCAGTCTGAACCTGTTCAACCATCGCACCAACGTGAACGTCAATAACCGCATCGTCTGCTATGACATCAGGGAACTGGGCAAGCAGATGAAAAAGCTGGGAATGCTCATTGTGCAGGATCAAGTGTGGGGGCGTGTCACGGCAAACCGCAGCAGCGGCAAGTCCACCCGGTATTATATGGATGAGATGCACCTCCTCTTAAAAGAGGAGCAGACCGCCGCTTATTCCGTGGAGATCTGGAAGCGTTTCCGCAAGTGGGGCGGTATTCCCACAGGGCTGACCCAGAACGTGAAAGACCTGCTTTCTTCCCGTGAGGTCGAGAATATTTTTGAAAATTCGGACATGATTATCATGCTGAATCAGGCGGCGGGAGACCGGCAAATTCTCGCAAAGCAGCTCAATATTTCGCCCCATCAGCTTTCCTACGTTACCCACTCCGGCGAGGGCGAGGGGCTGCTGTTCTTCGGCAATGTCATTCTGCCGTTCGTTGACCGTTTCCCCACCGATCTGGAACTGTATAAAATAATGACCACCAAGTTAGGTGAGGTTTCGGAGGGTGCGCAGAAATGAGCAATCCGAAGCTGAATCCCAAAGAGGAATCGTCCGCCAAAAAGACCCGTTCTCCCCCGAAGAAAGCCAAGGTGGAGCAGTCGGTGCCCAAAAAGAAGAAGCTGAAAACTGATGCAGAAAAGACAGCCGAAAAAGCCCAGCATCTGCGGTTTGGCAAGGCGGAACTGACCCCGGACGAACTGAGCCGTTTGAGCAAGGCGCAGAAACGGGAGATGTACGCCGCCCATACCGCCCGGTCTGCGGTGCACCGGGAAATCGACCAGTACGAGGACGACAATGTGGGCACACAGGCTCTGAGCGAGGGCGAAAAAGCGGCTGGCAATGTCCGGGATATTTCCAAGAGCAGATACGCCCGCAAACTCAAGAAGAAAGCCAAAATGCAGGGCAAGAAAGGAGCCAAAACCGCAAAATCTTCTGCACAGAAGCCGACTGCGGCACAAGATGTAGGAGCATCCAGCACCGGCGAGGGCGGCTCCAACTGGCTTTCCCGGTGGCGGCAGAAGCAGGACATCCGGCAGAGCTACTATGCCGCCGCCCGGTCGGGCACTGCGGCGCAGACCGCAGGCGGTAAAGCGGCATCCAACGGTGCATCTGCCGCTCGTTCCGGCATGGAACAGGCGGTGGAGAAAGGCAAAACTGCCGTCAGCACCGCTGTGAAGGGGCTGGTGAATGCCGCCAAGGGCAACGCACACGTTCTGGTGATCGTGGGCGTTTTTCTTTTGCTCATTCTTATGGTGATGTCTGGCTTTTCCTCCTGTGGCATCCTCTTTTCCGGCGGCACGCAGGTATCCGGGCAGACCATCTACACCGCAGAGGATCGGGACATCCGGGGCGCAGAACAGGACTACAAGAAGCTGGAAAAGGAACTGGATAAAAAAATCAAGCGCACCCCCACCGACCACCCCGGCTACAACGAGTATCAGTACCATCTCGACCCCATCGAGCATGACCCGTGGCAGTTGACTTCGTATTTGACCACCCTCTACGACGATTACACCCGGTCAGAGGTGCAGGGCAAGCTGAAGGAGACCTTCAAAAAGCAGTACAAACTGACCACATGGGTGGAGGTACAGATACGGTATAAGACCGTGTGGGTCATCAGCCCAGCAGGAATCCCGGTACCCACGCAGGTGCCCTACGAGTACAAAATCTTCCACACCAAATTGGTGAATAAAGGGCTGGAAGTCGTTATCCGGGAAGAATTGGATGCTGACCAATGGAAACGGTACGAGATTTTCCAAGATACCTTGGGCGGCAGACCCTACCTGTTTAACGGCGGTCTGCCGCCCGGTGGCTCCGATGGCTCTGGCGCGCCGGGCATTGATTATCAGGTTCCGGCAGAAGCCCTGACGGATGATGAATTTGCCGCCATCTACAAGGAAGCCCAAAAGTATGTGGGCACACCTTACGTCTGGGGCGGTTCCACCCCGGAAACAGGCTTTGACTGCTCCGGCTACGTCTGCTGGGTATACAACCAGAACGGCTACGATGTGGGGCGCACCACCGCCAACGGCTTGTGGAATAAGAGCCAGCACATCAGCGAGGCCGAAGCAAAGCCCGGTGATCTGGTCTTTTTCAAAGGAACCTACGACACCCCCGGCATGAGCCATACCGGAATCTATCTGGGCAACGGCATGATGGTGTCGGCCGGAGACCCCATCAAGTACGCAAACATTCACTCGTCCTACTGGGAGAAGCATCTCGCCGGGTTCGGACGGCTTTCAAAATGATTGGAGGAGTTTTATGAGCGAAAAATCGGATAAGCTGCGGGCGATGCTGGAAAAAGAAAAGGAACGCCGCATCAAGCTGAACAACCGCATCGAGATTCTGGAGCGGCGCATTCAGGAGGAGGATTCCGCCGAGGTCAACGAAATGGTGCGGACTGCAAAGGTCACGCCGGAACAGCTTGCCGCCCTGCTGCGGCAGTCGGCTACCGCCACCCCGAACCCGGCTGCGCTGTCTGCCGTGGGTGCAACTTTTGAGAAGGAGGTCGATGCAGATGAAGATTAAGAAACTGGGCGCACTGCTGGTATCGGTGGCACTGTGCGCTGGCATGGCGGCTCCCGCTTTTGCCTATGGCGGAGAGCCTGTGGAGGAAGTGGAACAGCCCGTCCTGACTTCTACCACCGATGAAGAAGATGTAGTCACCGTGACCGATGAGGAGACCGGTGCCCTGACCCCGGAGGGCAACCTGACACTGGTGGACGATTACCACACCGACTATTCCGATGGCAGCGGACAGCAGTTCATTACGCTGGTGTCAAAGTCGGGAGCTACCTTCTATCTGGTCATCGACCGCAACGCCAAAGGACAGCAGACCGTTCACTTTATGAATCTTGTGGACGAAGCCGACCTTCTGGCGCTGATGGAAGAAGATGCTGCCGATGCCTATACCGCTGAAAAAGAAGCGGCGGCGCAGGCGGAACTGGATAGGCTGAAAGCCGAGGAAGAAGCCAAGAAAGCTGCGGAAGAAGCGGCAGCATCCGGCGAGGAACAGCCCAAGGAAAACAAGGTCACAAAGATCGCATCCGGCTTTCTGGGTGTGGTGGTGCTGATTGCGCTGGCGGCAGGCGGTGGCTTCTACGTTTTCGCAAAGCAGAAGCAGAAAAAACAGGCAGAAAAAGAAGCCCTTGACCCCGATGCAAACTACACCGAGGACAAGGGCGATTTTGAAATTCCTGTGGAGGATGAACCGGAGGAGACCGACGAGGAGGATACCGAACCCATCTGATTTCAAGGCGGCGCTTGCCGCCGTACATATTACAATCCGAAACAGATTGGAGGGAACGCTTATTTCAATTCTAGTTGTAGCAGAAAAGCCCTCGGTGGCCATGTCCTACGCAAAAGTCCTCGGTGCGACTAGCCGTCAGGACGGTTATCTGGAGGGCAACGGCTATCTGGTAAGCTGGTGCGTTGGTCATCTGGTGGAACTGGCACCGCCCAATGTCTACGATGCCAAATACGTCAAGTGGAGTATCGCAGATTTGCCCATTCTGCCGCAAAAGTGGCAGTATCTGGTGTCTACGTCCACCAAAAAGCAGTTTGGCATCCTGCAAAAACTGATGCACCGCCCGGATGTGGAGAGCGTGATCTGCGCTACGGACGCAGGGCGCGAGGGAGAACTGATCTTCCGCTTGGTGTACCAGCAAGCGGGATGCAAAAAGCCCTTTACCCGCCTGTGGCTGTCCAGCATGGAGGAAAACGCCATCCGGGAAGGATTCGCCCATCTCAAACCGTCAACTGAATACGATGCGCTGTACAACGCAGCACTCTGCCGGGAACGTGCCGACTGGATGGTCGGCATCAACGCTTCCCGGCTTTTTTCGTGCCTGTACGGTCAACCGCTGGCGGTGGGGCGTGTTATGACCCCGGTGCTTGCCATGACGGTGGTGCGGGAAGCTGCCATTGCCGCCTTTGTGCCGGAGAAATTCTACACGGTGGATCTGGAACTGACCAGTGGCTGCACGGCATCCAGCCGCCGTATTCCCAAAAAATCCGTTGCAGAAAACCTGTTGAAAGCCTGCCGAAAGGAGATGGTGGCAACGATCCAGCGCATCACCCGCAAGGAAAAGTCCGAGAATCCACCACCACTGTATGATCTGACCACCCTTCAGAGGGACGCTAACCGCTTGCTGGGGTACAGCGCACAGCAGACTTTGGACTATGTACAGAGCCTGTATGAGAAGAAACTTACCACTTATCCCAGAACTGATAGCTGCTATATCACCGACGATGACGAGGAGATGCTGGAGGAGCTGACCGAGGAACTGGAAGTTTTTCTCGGCATTACCCCGGAGGACATGGACGAGGCGGTGCCCCGGACACGGCGCACCGTCAACCGGGAAAAAGTCACCGACCACCACGCCATCCTGCCCACCCGCAGTATGCTGCAAGCCGATCTGGAGGCTCTGCCCAAGGGCGAGCAGAACGTTCTGAAGCTCATTATCGCCCGGACGCTGATGGCGGTGAGCAAGCCCTTCCGGTATTTGGAGACCCTGCTGACCACCGAATGTGCAGGGGAGGAATTTACCGCCAAGGGCAAGGAGGTTCTGGAGGAAGGCTGGAAAGCGGTGGAACGCAAGGTGCTTGCCGACATCCTGAACCGAAAACAGGAACTCACCGCCCTGCCCAATGCGGCAGAAAACGAGTGCGGCATCCTCAATGCCGAACTGAAAGAGGGGCAAACATCCCCGCCGAAGCATTTTACCGAGGACACCCTGCTGCACGCTATGGAAACTGCCAGTGCAGACAGTATGCCGGAGGGCGTAGAACGTCAGGGCATCGGCACCCCGGCAACGAGAGCCGCCACCATCGAAAAGCTGGTGCAGAAGGGCTTTCTGGAACGCAAGGGCACCAAGAAAACCAAGGTGCTGCTGCCCACGGATAAGGGAAAAGCCCTCATTACCGTAATGCCCGAAGAGATTCAGTCTGCAGATATGACGGCTGACTGGGAAGCGAAATTGCTACAAATCGAACGTGGCGAAATGGAGCCGAGTGAATTTATGACTGAGATCAATACGATGATTACCGAACTGGTAAAGAATACGGAAATGAAAAAAGGAGTAAATGCGCTTATGAAAAACAAAATCATTGGTGTCTGTCCCAACTGCGGTGCAAATGTTGTGGAGCGTGAAAAGGGCTGGTTCTGCGAGAACCGGGAGTGCCGTTTTGTCCTGTGGAAGGACAATGCGTTCTTTAAGCGTCTGGGCAAGCGTCTGGACGCTCATGTGGCGGACAAGCTGCTGCGGGATGGTCGGGTCCGCCTGAAGGACTGCAAGAGTGCCAAGGGCAAGACCTACAATGCCACCGTGCTGCTGTCCTGTGAAGCTGATGGCCGCAGCAAGCTTTCGCTGGAATTTGAAGGTGGGTGCTGATGGAGCAGATAAAAGAAGCGGTCTACCTTATCAACGATGAACGCTATCTGCATCTCCGGGAAAACGGTGCAGGGGTCGGCTTTGCCACTTATAACAAGGTAACTGGCGAGCCGCTGGAAAGTGGGCAGATCTCGGAAAAGAATCTGCCGCCCGATGGACAAAACACCATCCCTGCCGCCCGGAACTGGTATCTGTTTGAACTTTCGGACGATGACCGTAAGGCCATCCAACAGGAAAGCGTAAAGATCCTCGAAAACATCCCGCAGGCGGGCATCGGCAGACGGCGCATCTGGGAGCCGGAAACGCTGCCGAAGGATATTCGTCTCATCAACAGCCACTATGATGACCTCTATCGCATTCCCGATGGCGGCGTGATTCAGGTGGATTACCCGGATGGGCGCAGTTTTACGGCACGGGTGGAACATCTGGATGATTATCACTTTGACATGGGCGGTTTGGGCAATGTGTTCCACATCTGCCAGTTTGCCGAAGTCATGGAACGAAACCATGCCGACTTCTACCCGGAAATTCAGACACAAGACGAGCAGGCTGCATGGGAACTGGGCGGCAAAGGCTATCTTGCCATCCAGTCCTGTGAGGATGGATGGGACTACACACTCTACCACAGCGATTATTCTGTGATGGACGGTGGGCAGCTGGATGCCCCGGAACTGACCATTCAGGAAGCCCGTGAGCAGATTCTGGAAACTCACCACATGGAAAAGGGGCGGCGGCTACTGCAGGACTACGATGCAGTCATGGATAAAGTTGCGGAAGCCGAGGAACTGAGTGCAGACCATCGCCCTTCCACACTGGAAAAGCTGGCAGAACTGGCAAGTGATACGTCTGCGCCAAAATCCTCTGCACGTTCTGCACCGGAACTGTGAGGTGGACGATGCAGCAAAAATGGAACCAGAATTTTGACGGCGAACCCATGGCGGACATCCCGCAGAAATTTCTGAACGCAGGGTGCGATGTTTATATGGTGATGCAGCTGCGGCATGACGAAAAAGTCCTCGATGAAAGATTTGCTTCCATGCGGGAACTGCATCGTTGGGGCAAAACGCCAGACCCGGAGCATTACGATGTCACCTACTATGCTGATTTGCCCGCCATGTGGCAGGATGTGCCGGACAACGAGGTTCTGGAAGAACTGTTTCAGGTGTTTAACCTCTCCCGTCCGCAAGATTTTGAGGGACACAGTCTGTCGGTTAGCGATGTGATCGCACTCAAACGCAATGGCGAGGTGTCTGTGCACTATGTGGACAGCATCGGCTTCAAAGATTTACAGGGGTTTCTGGACAAGCAGCCGGAGCGCCCTTCTGTTTTGCAAACTCTCAAGGAGAAGTGCGATGCCCCGGAGTGCAATCCCACCGTCTGCCGGAAAGCGAGGGATGCGCATGAACTTTAACCATGAAGAACTCATGCTGATGATGCTCTACAACACCGGCACCCGGATGGGACTTATCCACGAACTGCGGCTGATGCAGTGCTACCTGATGCCCGATGAAACCGCCCTGCGGGAGTTGTCGGAAGGTGTTATCGAAAAGCTGAAACTGTTGACCGATGCGGAGTTTGGCGAGTTGGAATTTCCCCCGGACTGATTATTGCCGCCTGCGGGCGGCGTACATAAAGTATTTTGTTCTTCCAAAAGATATGCTATAATCAAATTAGACAAAATTCCTCTCTTCAAGCGATTTCTCCGCAATTTTCCTGTGGCTCTGCTCGTATCAAAAATAAGGGACCGATTTTTAATTGTCAGAACGTAGGAACCATTATGGCAATCTTTGAAAAGACCATCCGGAATCAGAATTTTGACCAGCTGCTCCGGAAGCTGGAACAGGAGATCCCGGACAGCAGCTGGTCGGCCAATCTGGAAGCAGGCAGTGACTTCAAAGAAGGCGACGCCCGGTGCAGTGTCCGTGTGTTTGAGCGGTACAGCATGATAGGCGGCAACCGCCTGAGCCTGACGCTGACCCTGTTCCAGAATGGAGACAGTCCGATCCGCCTGTCTGCCATCACCGCAGGCGGCAGTCAGGCGGTGTTCTTCAAGGTGAACACCCTCGGAGAAGAATCTTTTCTGGACGATGTAAAGGACCTGCTGGAAGAAATTTTGGAGGAGTAAAATGTTTTTTGGATGGTTTGACGCTATATTCAGCTTCATTTTCCCAATCCTGTTCCTGCTTTTTATTGGAATGTTTTTCTTTGCTCTAATTTCAAATCTCCGCACATGGAACAAAAACAACCACTCGCCGCGGCTTACCGTTCCGGCAACAGTGGTAGCAAAGCGCACCGATGTTTCGCATTCCAGCAGTGCCAATGCCGGAGATATGTCCGGTGCGCACGGATACGACACTAGCACATTTACATCGTACTATGTGACTTTTCAGGTGGAGAGCGGCGACCGGATGGAATTTGAAGTGGACGGAAGCGATTATGGTCTGCTCGTGCAGGGCGACATCGGAAAGCTGAGTTTTCAGGGCACCCGCTATCTTGGGTTTGAGCGGAGCTAAGTGTTTCTTACATTATATAGTATGGAGTGCTGTATGAACGATTTGTTTATCCAAGGGCTGACCATCGACTGGAACAGAGTTCGCCCATACAATTATGTTCGTCAGATTCCTGCCATCAGTGGAATCGACACTTTTACATTCCATAAGCCCATTACGTTCTTTGTTGGCGAAAATGGAAGTGGAAAATCTACGCTTCTGGAAGCAATCGCTGTTGCTTACGGCTTCAACGCAGAGGGTGGAACGAAGAACTATTCATTTTCCACATACAACTCCCATTCGGAACTATGTGAGGCTATGACGATTTCCAAGGGGTATCGCAGACCAAAGTTCGGGTATTTTCTCCGAGCAGAGAGTTTCTATAATGTAGCCACCAAGGAAATCGACTATTCCGATGACGATCATCCCTCCAAAGGCTATCACCAAAAATCACACGGTGAAAGTTTCCTCGCCATTGCGCAGGACTACATGGGTGCAGATGGAGTCTATATTTTTGACGAGCCGGAAGCAGCTCTATCTCCGCAGCGGCAGCTCACGTTGCTGATCAACATTTATCGGTGCGCCCAAGAAGGGGCGCAATTCATTATCGTATCACATTCACCCATTCTCCTCGGAATGCCTGATGCTGAGATTTTCAGCTTCGACAATGGCACGATTCATCCTTGTCAGTATGAAGATACGGACAGCTACGTTATCACCAAAACATTTGTAAATAATCGGCAGCATTTTTTGAACCAGCTTCTGAACGAAGAAACGTAATGCCGGGAAAGGACATTCCTTATGAGTGAGTCTACGTTGAAAGAACTTTGGCAGCAGGTCGCAGAAAAGAAAAGCTGTGAAGCAAAGCAGAAAGAACTGACCTCCCAGAGAGATACGCTTGCTGATCGTCTGAAAAAGCTGGAAAAATCCAAGCTGGCAGAACAGGCTGATGTGGACCGTCTGGAGGGGCACAGCCTTGCCGCATTTTTCTATCAAGTGATTGGAAAAATGGATGAAAAGCTGGACAAGGAACGGCAGGAAGCCTATGCAGCCCGTGTCAAGTACGATGTGGCTCTCCATGATCTTTCTTCCGTTGATGCCGACTTGGAGCAGATTCAAAATAGACTGGCACGGCTGTCCGATTGCGAAAGGCAGTATCAAGCTGCTCTTTCCGAAAAAATCAAAAGCATCAAAGTCTCTGCCCACCCTGCCGCACAGCAGATTGTGGAAAGCGAAAGCCGCATTGCCGCACTGAAAGTCCAAAAGCGGGAGCTGCTGGAAGCCATCAACGCCGGAAAGACCGCCTTGCACACGGTCAATGAAGTTCTGGAAACGCTGGATAATGCCGAGGGCTGGAGTACATGGGACGTAATGGGCGGCGGTTTGATGGCTGATCTTGCCAAGTATGAGGAACTGGACAATGCACAGGAGCAGGTGGAACAGCTTCAAGTGGAACTGCGGCGGTTCAAAACTGAGCTTGCCGATGTTGAGATCACCGCAGACCTTCAGGTTGCGGTAGACAGTTTTTTGAAATTCGCAGATTTCTTCTTTGATGGCCTCTTTGCAGACTGGGCAGTTCTGGATCACATCAATCAGGCGCAGAGCAGAGTGGAAAACACCAAGAGCCAAATCAAGCGAGTCCTTGCACTTCTGAAAAAGATGCGCGAAGATGTTGATGTCCAAATCGCTGATGAAAAAGAGAAGCAGGAGCAGCTTGCGGTGGAAACTGAGCTGTAGGTTTGGAGTGTTCGCGTATGTAATATGCTCAACTCAATGAATTGGAAATTTTGGAGATAAAGACTATGAAGAAAAAAGCACCAATAGTGTTCATTATCGTGAGCGTCTTTGCCGTAGCCGCAATCATTATAATTTCGGCGTATAGATCTTCGGAATCCTACAGAAAGGCGAAGGCTGCAATCCAATGGGATTGCTCTGTGTCTTGTACAGAAAAATCAACATCTGCCCAATATGTAATCACTTATTCTAATGTAAAGGTTTCATCCAAAACGGGCACACTGACGATTCAGAATAGGAATGATTTTGAAATTGTGGTGCATTTGCTCTGCGAAGGCGAACAGGAAATCGTATCTGGCAATATTTCTGCGGGAGGCTGCTACTCTTTTGCGAATGTTACGGACAAAGAATATACCGTAGGTATTCATGCGGATGTTGATGCAGCCACCAACATTAAAGTAATTGTATACGACGGAAAAGACACAGAGCCATATACAAATTGACAAGTCGGTGCTTGCGGGGGTGCATCTATTTGAAAAAGTATCAATGTCCATGCTGCGAATGTTTTACTTATAATGTTCCACCAAAGGAAGATTGTGGGTACATTTGCCCAGTTTGCTTTTGGGAGAATGACCCGTTTATTACTTCTGATAGCGACCCCAGTGACTTGAATCATGGAATAACTCTAAACGAGGCAAAAAACAACTATTTGGAATTTGGTGCCTGTGAAAGAAAAATGTTACGTTATGTTCGTCCGCCCGAAAGCGATGAAAAATAGACATTCATCATCAAAACTTCAAAGTCGACGATAACCCAATTATTATATACCCTTGGCGGGCAACCCAAAAACGGTTGCCCGCTATTTTTATACCCTAAAATCTGAAGAAGGAGGCCAAAATGCCAAGCAAAACCGAAGAATACCTTGCCCTTGCCCAGCGCACGGCAAACGGCTTGACCCGGTACTGGGAAAGCTGGACGGATTACCTGACCACCGCATCCCGGCTGTACAAGTACCCCTTTGCCGACCAGCTTATGATCTACGCTCAGCGGCCCGATGCCACCGCCTGCGCCGAATTTGACATTTGGCGCAACCGGATGAACCGCTATGTCAGGCGTGGCTCTAAGGGCATCGCCTTGCTGGACGAATCCAGCGGATTCCCGCGCCTGCACTACGTTTTCGATGTGTCGGACACCGGGGTGCGCCGCAATTCCCGTGACCCGGAGGTGTGGCAGCTCGGTCCCGATTTGGTGCAGCCGGTTTCAGAAATGCTCGCCGCCACCTACGGCATCAGCGGAGAGCGTGTCAGCCAGCAGCTTGCGGATGTTGCCGGGAAACTGGTGGCAGATTACTGGGACAACAACAGTGGTGACATTCTCGCCATCGTTGACGGTTCGCTTCTGATGGATTATGATGAAGCCGGGGTGGAGATGCAGTTCAAGTCCGCTGCCGCCATCAGCGTCACCTACACGCTGCTGGAACGTTGTGGTTATGAGCCGACAGGCTGGTTCGACAAGGACGATTTTCAGGCAATCTACAATTTCTCAACCCCGGATAGCGTCTACGCCCTCGGCGCAGCCGTCAGCGACATGAGCCGGGAGGTGCTGCGGAACATCGAGCGCACCGTAAAAACCACCATTCGCCGCCGCAATGCAGAAAGGAGCCAATATGAATACGAACAGCAGGAACGTGACCTACTCGACCGTCGGGGACTACCAGCTCCCGAACCTGACCCTGCATCAGCCGAAGACCCCGCTGGGCAAGTACGGCAGGCTGCGCCGGACGTACCTGATGAACCATCGCCCGGTGCTGTACAACACGATGCTCCTGAACGGGAGCCTGTACCCGCACCTGATGGAGGTGGAGCAGACGGCAGAGAGCCGGATGCAGCAGACCATGGAGCAGCTTCTGAAACAGAACCCGGCCCCGGACAAAGAGAGCCGGCAGATGGCGTGGGTGCAACACATGAACAGCCTGAAAGCGCAGGCCGAGGAACTGGTGCTGACGGAGCTGATCTACAGCTAAGTTTCTTCGATGCCCACATCCCTACCGAAGCTGAACAAATTGGAAAAATCGACCAAGCGGAGAGCGAAAAATTGCCCTCTGCTTTTGTTTTGTCGCAGGCTGAAATCGAAAACGAACTGCGTAAGCACGGCTCCGGGTTTGAGGGTGGCAAGCAGCGTATTATGGCACTGTACCAGACCCAGCCCGACCGCAATCTCCGTGTCAAGGCACTGGCAAAGGAATACGGCATCGGTGGGCACTCCCACGATTATCTGGATGGCAGCAGAGGGTTTGTCAACCACGACGGGAGAGGAATGGAATTTGACCATTACCCCGAACACAAGAAATTCACGTTAAGCTGGACGCAGGTGGAAAAGTATATCGACCTAATGGTCCAGTCCGACCGCTACCTGACGGATAGAGAAAAGGAGCATTACACGCCCCCTGCGCCTGTCAGCGTAAAGCCGGATGGTGCCATAGATCGTGCCAAAAAACTGATCCGGGAGTTTTGTCAGGAGGAGTACGACTCCGAGCCGGACTTTTCCGATCTGACTAAAATCGGCATTGCCTACACCCACGCCACCGATGAGGATATTCCCATTCAGGTCAACGTGGATCTGGTGGGGTATCGAGTGGAGCGGTATCTGGGCGAGGTATTGATAGATGAGCGGCAGTACGAAAGTCTGGAAGACCTGACCGAAACCGAGCTGGAAGCTTTGGACTTTTCGGAACTGGTCAGCGTCACGGATGAGGAATTGGAGCACTACCACAGCAAAGTGGAGGAACGCCCTGCACTGCTGCCGCTGGATGCCGCCACCGAGTACAATGCCCTGAAGGAGCAGCACCCGGATGCGCTGGTGGGCTTTGAGCAGAACGGACAGTTTGAGTTTTACGCAGATGACGCGCAAAAAGTCAGTGAACGTCTGGGCGGCAAACTTCTGGAAAAAGAAACAGCACTGGGCACCGTCCCGGTCATCGGCTTTCCCCGCGACCAGTGGGCATACCGTGCCAAACAACTGTGGCAGTGCGGCGAGAACATCTACCTTGCCGGGCTGAACGAGGATGGCACCCACCACCAAACCAAGTATCTGCGCCGGGAGGACTATCTGCCGCTGGGCATTACCATCCACATGGAAGGACGCACTTTCCGGGTGGATACAGTAAACTTTGATAAGGACAGCGTTACCCTGCAGGATGTGGCACTGGCAGAAATGCGGATGCCAATTTTCCGGGAGGAACCGCTGGCTCTTGTCCGGGAGTTGTACGAGCAGGAACAGGAAGTGATGGAACACCCCCTACCCGATTACAAGGTCGGTGACAATGTTATCGTTGACCTTCCTACCCGAACCATCGAAGGAACAATCGGCTATGTGGGCGAAACGGATGTTCGCATTGACACCAGCGCACAGGGACAGTCGTGGGATAACGAAGTTATCAACAAACGACAATTCGAGGATGGCTTGCGGCAGAATGAACAGGTTACTACGCAGCCAGATGATACTGTAAAAACGGTTGCCATATACCCTGCTGAAGAAAACCGTATGCCTTATGATATTGTGATCCAGACGATTGGCTCAAAATCACCTACTCTAGATGCAGTTGAACCGGAACGATCCACACTTGAACTTGCCGGGAACTTCCACATCACGGATGATGATTTGGGTGTCGGAGGCCCCAAACAGAAATTCGCCCGGAACATCGAAGCCATCCGTACCCTGTTCAAGCTGGAAGAGGAGCACCGGGGTGCCACCGCCGAGGAGCAACAGGTGCTTTCGCAATATGTGGGCTGGGGCGGTCTGGCAGATGCCTTTGACCCCAACAAGGAAAATTGGTCTGCCGAGTACACCCATCTGAAAGAACTGCTCTCTGAGGATGAATACGCCGCTGCTCGCGCTTCTACTCTGAACGCCCACTACACCAGCCCCACCGTGATCCGTGGTATCTACGATGCGGTGGAGCGCATGGGTTTCCGCAGCGGTAACATTCTGGAACCTAGTATGGGCGTGGGCAACTTCTTCGGTATGCTGCCGGACACCATGCAGGACAGCCGTCTGTACGGCGTAGAGCTGGATTCCATCACCGGGCGCATCGCCAAAAAGCTGTACCCGCAGGCCGACATTACCGTGGCGGGCTTTGAGACCACAGACCGCCGTGATTTCTACGATCTGGCGGTGGGCAACGTGCCCTTCGGCAACTACAAGGTCAACGACAAGGCGTACAACAAGTTGGGATTCAGCATCCACAACTACTTTTTCGCCAAGGCCATCGACCAAGTGCGTCCGGGCGGCGTGGTGGCGTTCGTCACCAGCCGCTACACCATGGACAGCAAGGACAGCACCGCCCGCAAGCACATGGCAGAGCGTGCCGATCTGCTGGGTGCCATCCGTCTGCCGAATAATGCGTTCCGTGCCAACGCTGGCACAGATGTTGTCAGCGACATTATCTTTTTGCAGAAGCGTGACCGCCCCATCGACCATGAGCCGGACTGGGTACAGCTTGGCAAGACCGAGGACGGCTTTGCCATCAACCAGTATTTCGTAGACCACCCGGAAATGGTGTTGGGAAATTTGGAACTGGAAAGCACCCAGTACGGTCACGACCTGACCGTTGCACCCATTGAGGGTGCAGTGCTGGCAGACCAGCTTGCAGAAGCGGTACAGCATATTGAGGGCAATTACACTGCGGTGGAGATTGCTGCCCCGGACGTCGCAGATGCGGAAGCACAGCGCAAAACGCTGCCTGCAGACCCGACTGTGAAGAATTTTAGCTATACGGTTGTTGATGGCGAGATCTACTACCGAGAGAACTCTATCATGACGCAGATTGAACTGTCCGACAACGCCAAAGGCCGTGTAGCTGGTATGGTGGAGTTGCGGCAGATCGTCAACGAACTGATTCAGCAGCAGCTGAATGACTTCCCGGATGAGGACATTAAGGCATCGCAAGCAAAATTGAACGCCGCCTACGATGCCTTTACTGCAAAATACGGCCTGATTAACGACAAGAAAAATGCCCGCCTGTTCGATGATGACAGTTCCTACTATCTGCTCTGCTCGCTGGAGAATCTGGACGAGAATAAAAATCTTAAGTCCAAGGCAGATATGTTCACCAAGCGGACGATTCGGCCAGAGCGTGTTGTCACCAGCGTGGATACCCCCAGTGAAGCACTGGCAGTGTCCATCGGGGAACACGGCAAAGTAGACCTGCCTTATATGGCAGAACTGCTGGGCACACCCGGCGAGTACAGGCGCATTACCACCGAACTGTCCGGTGTGATTTTCAAAGATCCCGCCGCCGATGCAGACGACCCGGAAGCCGGCTGGCAACCTGCGGACGAGTATCTTTCCGGCAATGTGCGGAATAAACTGCGCATGGCTCAGCTTGCCGCTGAAAGCCACCCGGAGTTCAAGATCAATGTGGAGGCTTTGACCAAAGCGCAGCCCAGAGAACTGGAAGCATCTGAAATTGATATACGGCTGGGTGCTACTTGGCTGGACCCGGACATTATCCAGAAGTTTATGACCGAGACGTTCCAGATTCCCTACTATCTGCGCCATGCAGTCAAGGTGAGATATTCTCCTTATACCGCAGAGTGGCGCGTGGAGGGCAAAACTGCCACCGGCAGAGGGGATATTATCTCCTCCGAAACCTACGGCACCAGCCGTGCCAATGCCTACAAGATCTTGGAGGAGACCCTGAATCTGAAAGATGTCCGCATCTACGACACCATTGAGGATGCCGAGGGCAAGCCGAAACGTGTGTTGAACAAGCGGGAGACCATGCTGGCTCAGCAGAAACAGCAGGTCATCAAGGACGCTTTTGCCAACTGGGTCTGGCAAGACCCCCAGCGGCGCATTGCGCTGGTGAAGCAGTACAACGAGCTGTTCAACTCTACCCGTCCCCGTGAGTATGACGGAAGTCACATCAAATTCGTGGGCATGAACCCGGAGATCACCCTCCGGGAGCACCAGCGCAACGCCATTGCTCATGTGCTTTATGGCGGTAATACGTTGCTTGCACACGAAGTTGGTGCGGGCAAGACCTACGAAATGGCGGCATCCGCTATGGAAGCGAAACGGCTGGGGCTGTGCCAGAAATCCTTGTTCGTAGTGCCCAACCATCTGACGGAACAATGGGCATCGGATTTTCTGAACCTCTACCCCAACGCCAAACTTTTGGTGGCACGGCGCAAGGATTTTGAGACCGCAAACCGCAAAAAATTCTGCGCCCGCATCGCCACCGGCGACTACGATGCTGTCATCATTGGGCACAGCCAGTTTGAGCGCATTCCTCTGTCCTTTGAGCGGCAGGAGCGTATTATTCAGGAGCAAATTTATGAAACGCTTGCCGCCATCAATGAGCTGAAAGTCCACGCAGGCGAGAATTTCTCCATCAAGCAGATGGAAAAGACCCGGAAAACGCTGGAAACCAAGCTGGAAAAACTGCGCTCCGATGAGCGTAAGGACGATGTAATCACCTTTGAGCAACTGGGCGTTGACAGGCTCTTTGTGGACGAGAGCCATTTCTACAAGAACCTCTTTTTGACCACAAAAATGCGGAATGTCGCTGGATTATCCACCAGCGAAGCCCAGAAATCCAGCGATATGTTCGGCAAGTGCCGCTATCTGGACGAGATCACCGGCGGGCGTGGCGTGGTATTCGCTACCGGCACCCCGGTGAGCAACTCCATGACCGAGTTGTACACGGTCATGCGGTACCTCCAGTACAGCACCTTGCAGCAGAAAAAGCTGACGCACTTCGACTGCTGGGCATCCACCTTTGGTGAGACGACCACGGCCATTGAACTTGCCCCGGAAGGTACCGGATACCGTGCGCGCACTCGTTTTGCGAAGTTTTTCAACTTGCCCGAACTGATGGCGATGTTCAAAGAAGCAGCAGATATCAAGACCAGCGACCAGCTTCATCTCCCGGTGCCTGATGCTAAATTTGAAACCGTAGTGGTCAAGCCTTCGGAAATCCAACAGGACATGGTGCAGGCGTTGAGCGAACGTGCAGCCGAAGTCCACAGCGGTTCTGTTGACCCCTCTGTGGATAATATGTTGAAAATCACGTCGGATGGCCGCAAAATCGGTCTTGACCAGCGGTTGATGAATTCCGCTCTGCCCGATGACCCCAACAGCAAGTTAAATGCCTGCGTCAACAACGTCCTGCGCATCTGGAACGACACCAAGGAGCAGAAGCTGACCCAGTTGATTTTCTGCGATATGTCTACTCCCAAGGGGGACGGTTCGTTCAACGTCTATGATGATATTCGCACCAAGCTGCTCAACGCCGGTGTGCCCGAACAGGAGATCGAGTTCATCCACAACGCAGATACGGAGAACAAGAAAGCAGAACTTTTCTCCAAGGTACGCAGCGGACAGGTGCGTGTGCTGCTGGGCAGCACTGCCAAAATGGGAGCAGGGACCAACGTCCAGACGCTGCTCGTAGCGGTGCATCATCTGGATGTAGGCTGGCGTCCGTCTGATATGACCCAGCGCAACGGCAGAATCATCCGCCAAGGCAACCAAAACAAACAAGTCTACGTCTATAACTACGTCACGGAATCGACATTTGACGCCTACCTCTATCAGACCCTTGAGAATAAACAGAAGTTTATCTCGCAGATCATGACGAGCAAATCGCCTATGCGATCTTGCGATGATATTGACGAACAGGCTTTATCTTACGCAGAAATCAAGGCTCTGTGTGCAGGCGACCCTCGCATCCGGGAAAAGATGGACTTGGACGTGCAGGTAGCAAAATTGAAGGTGCTGCGCGGAGACTTCCAGAATCAGAAATATCGTCTGGAGGATAAGCTGCTCAAAACTTTCCCGGAGGAGATCCAGAAACAGAAAACCCGCATTGCTGCTTTGCAGCAGGATTCACAGATTGCAGCAGCACACCCACAGGACAAAGAAAACTTCTGCGGCATGACCATCAAGGGCATGGTGTACGATGACAAAAAGGCTGCGGGCGAACGGCTGCTGCTGGCTCGGCAGGAGATGCCCAATGCTGATATGATGCTGCTGGGCACCTACCGTGGGTTTGAACTGAACATCCGGTTCGACAGCTTCAAAAATGAGCATCAAGCCGTTCTCCGGGCAGAGTTGAGCTATCCGGTATCGCTGGGCGATGATGCGCGCGGCAATATCACTCGTCTGGACAATGCCATCGACAACTTTACGGACCGTATTGCAGACGCCGAAAATGCTCTGCAAAATCTGGAGCAGCAGAAACAGGCTGCAGAGGTTGAAGTGGCAAAGCCCTTCGCGCAGGAAGAAGAACTGGCTGAAAAGTCTGCTCGCCTTGCCGAACTGAATGCTCTATTGAATATCGACCGTGACCGCAGTTCCTCGCAGGATGCTCCCGAAGAAGCAGAGGAAACCGAAGCACCCGCAACTCGTCCGTCTGTGCTGTCTGCACTGGAAGAAAAAGCCAATCAGCCAGAGCCTGTTAAGCCGTTCAAAAGCTATCTGGATAAGGAGGGCCGATAATTTGAAAAAGCGGGAACACCGTCTCTTTATTCGTGTGACTGATGAAGAACGGAACTGCATTTTAGATAAGATGTATGGCATGGGCATCCACAGCCTGAGTGCCTATATCCGCAAAATGGCATTGGATGGCTACTGCCTGAATCTCGACCTTCCGCAGCTGCGGCGCATGGCTTATTTGCTCCAGAATTGCAGCAACAACTTGAATCAGGTAGCAAAACGCGTCAACGAAAGCGGCAAGATCTATTCTGCCGACCTTGCCGATCTACGCACCCGGCTGGATGAACTGATTGATATCGGTAAGCAGATTCTTTCCAAGCTGGCAGAGCTATAAAAATTCCCGCAGTTGGAGGACTGCGGGTGTACATATAATGCTTGACATCCTTGCAACGTAGTAGTCGATACCTTTATAATAAGGGCGAACAGAAAGGAAGTGCTTGATATGATGTCTATGCTGAAGAAAATTGTTCTTTTCCCGATTTCTCTCTTTGTGGCGTTTCTAGCTCTGATGGCAAGGTGGCTACTAACCCTGTCCAGTTATGTAGTTGCTCCGCTGATGCTCTACATCTTCGGCTGCGGCATCTACACCGCCCACCGCCAGACTTGGGATCAGTTTTTTATCCTGCTGGTGGCCGAGTTCATCTGCTTTATTCTCTTTTTCGGTGCAACTGCCATCACCGAGGGCATCGGGCGGTTCAGCGAGTGGCTTTCCGAACTGTAAGAAATATTTTCAATCTTTTGCCGCCTTCGGGCGGCATTTTTTCTTTTATAGGGGGGTGATTTAGGATGGCCGCAACACGGCTGATCGCGCTGCACAAAAATAAGGGCAAGTCCGTTGCAGCCTGCCTGAAAAGCCGCACGGACTATGTGCAGAATCCCGACAAGACCGAGCAGGGCGAACTGGTCAGTAGTTACGAGTGCAGCCCCTTAACGGTCGATGAGGAATTTATGTTGTCCAAACGGCAGTACGAACTTGTCACTGGACGCAGACAGAAAAGTGATGTGATTGCCTACCAGATTCGTCAGTCTTTCAAACCTGGTGAGATCACCGCCGAAGAAGCCAACAAGGTTGGCTATGAACTGGCAATGCGCTTTACCAAGGGAAAATATGCTTTTATTGTCGCCACCCACACAGACCGGGAACACATCCATAACCATATCGTTTACAATTCCACCGCCCTAGATGGCACCCGAAAATTCCGGGATTTTTTATTGTCCGGGCTGGCTGTGCAACGGTTGAGCGATCTGATCTGCTTAGAGCATCAGCTTTCCGTCATTGAGATAAAGCCGTACCGAGAGCGGCAGAAGCGCACACTCTACCCACCCAAAGAAAGCAATCGTGACCGTCTATGCGGCGTGATCGACAACATTCTGGCGGAAAAGCCCAAAGACTACGAAGATTTCCTGCAAAAACTGGGGCAGCAGGGATACGAGGTCAAGCGCGGAAAGTACACTTCTGTCAAGGGCGCACGGCAGAAACGATTCATCCGGTTCCGCACTTTGGGCGCAGGATATAGTGAAGAAGAACTGAAATCGGTTATCTCTGGCGAAGCCGAACACCATCCCCGGCAAAAGCAGAACCGCATCGTACCGGAGCAAAAATTTCAGATGCTGGTGGATATTCAGGCAAAGCTGGCTGATAGAAAGAGTATGGGGTATGCTCGCTGGGCAAAGCGATATAATCTGAAAGAAATGTCCAAGACGCTGGTTTTCTTACAGGAGCATAAAATCGGCAGCGTTGAAGAAATGCAGGAACGTGTGGATGCCGCAACTGCTCGCTATCATGAGTTAGGCGATTCCATCAAGGCAGCTGAAACACGCATGGCCGAAATCGCCGTTCTGCGGACACATATCGTCAACTATGCCCGGACACGCCCGATTCATGATGCCTACCGCAAGGCTGGGTATAGTAAGAAATTTCTCGGAGCCCACCGTGAAGAAATCACGCTGCATAAGGCCGCAAAAACTGCTTTTGATGAAGCTGGCTTGAAAAAGCTGCCAAAGGCTAAGGACTTGAGCATCGAATACGCTGAACTTCTGAAAAAGAAGAAAGAAGCATACCCTGACTATCGCAAAGCACGAGATGAGATGCAGGAGCTGATGAAAGCTCAGAAAAATGTAGAGATGTTCTTTGCAGAGGAAAAGAGTACAACCGAAAAAGAACAAGCACGATAGATGAAATCCGCCGAGGATCCTTCCCGTTTTTTCGGGAAGAGTCCTCGACGGATTTTATATTTTGGGGTGCTTTGCTAACAATCATGCTTGAATAAAATGCGTGTTGCATTATCTTTGGCTAAAAATCAGAATTAAAAAGTGGTCCTCTATTTACAACTGTTGCAAATAGAGGACCACCGCTGTGAATTAAGGCGACAATGAGTTGTTTAGTAAAACCATCGAATTGGAAAAACTTTTCGCTGAAAAAGAAAGCTGAAAAACTTTTCTTTTCAAAAGTTCTTCTATGCGTTTCATGATAAACCAGTCACTTAATGGAACCGAGATTGCTTTTAATGTAGACGCCGTAAGTTCACCAATTGAAATTGGAACTGTTGATGCTGAACAAATGATTGTTTGATCAAAATAATCCGATTCAACACTTCTTACTTCGTTTGTACGCCAAATACGCAAAGGCTTGTTTTCTCTTAATAGCTTTTCCCACTTTTGAGCGTATTCGGCAATATCTTCTGAACTCAGTGTCTTTTCGGAAATTTGATCACCCTTAAATTCTAAAACTTTCTTCAAGTCTTCTGTTGATGCAAGTGAAATGTTTGCCGAGTGACGCTTTGCCGCACAGAAGCAGATATAATAAATACCACACCAGCATTCAGAAGTGTTCCTTACCCATATACGCAGTGATTTTTGATTCATTATAGCGTCTTGAATAATATCTTCTGTCGTATGATATTTTTCCCATAGCTTTTTTGCTTGACTTTTGCAGTCTGTGCAATATTCTGAAAGGCATTTTATAAATTGCTCACAACGGTAACAGGAATCACAGGGGTGTCGAAGATCACCCATTGAAAGCAAATAAGGAAACAGCTTCGCTTTTTCGATAATGCCTATGGCTGCTAACATATTAAGATCACTAGGCTCAAAAACAATTTCATACATAGCAATTTGTCATCACAAATTAGGAATTGTAACCTGCGTAGTTGCGCTCCACCAGATAGGCTCACTTGCACCAACTACTCCGAAATAGCAACCAACACTACAGTCGAGATAGGTTCCAGCATCATAAAAATCGTATGTATATGTAGTGTCGTAGATGCTTTGAGTTGGCACCAATGCCGTTGTTGAGAAAGGACAGCTTCGCTCGATATTATCGGAATAGCTAGTGTAATAATCTGTTCCAGAAACGCTCTTTATCACGTCAGGTCCAATGCCAACAGTAGTTCCGCTCATATAAAAGCCTAGTCCATTAGCTTTTGTATAAAGCACTCTCCAAGTTCCATCAATATACGATACAAGCTTTGAACCAGTTTTATTTGAAACCGGAATATGAACAGGAACCTCAGCTAAGACGTAAAATCCGAGACTTTCTTGTTCACTGTCAGAAAGCGTGAGCAACTCTTCTACCGAGTAGTCGTCAATGGTTCGCTTATTATTCGCAGCAAATGCTGGCTGAACAGACAGCACAAACAAAAGTGTGACCAAAAGGATTGAAACCAATCGTTTGATTTTATTCGTCATAGTAAATCGCCTCCTAATAAATTTTGAGTTTGAATCGCTAAAACGACTGATGCTGCACTGGAATCACCAATCCCTTTCGTTTTGGGCTATTTTCACTTAAGATCAAGTGATTCGGGAACATCCGGCTGATATGCAGTGAAGAAGCAGGTGCTATTTACACTTGCTACTGCCATACCCATTGCAACAACGCAAGTGAGCTTACTCAGCCAATACATTATTTTTTTCATTTTTTCTCCTTTCTTTTGATTTTTGAAAACGGTCGCCCAAAAGGAAAGCCGAATTCATCTTTGAAATTTTCGTGTCAGGCAAGGAATGACTGCAAATATAATCAATGCCCATTTCGAAAAATAGTAAATTGTTATAAATCTTGAGAGTGGTAGAATATCAATTGCCGCAAGAATGACATCAAAACCGGTCAAACAGATGCTAATATGCCTATACTTTCGCTTCTTTTCTGTGGGGAGTCTCTTGTTTTTGGCTTCAACAGGGGCATACAAAAATGCAATTATGAATAGTAAACAAGTCGTTATCAACCGAAATCCATATGTCGCCACAATTTGATAACTTAAAACGACACTTGCAAGAAAGACAGATAAGAAAGCCAAGTAGCAGTTAAAATGTGAGGATGCATGATATCCTCCTAGGTATATTCGAAGTGGGATGAAGCCGAGGAGAAAAGCCAATGAGTACCATATATTACCGCAAACACATGATGCGATAAGAATGAGGAAAATACTTATTGTTGATGAAATCAACAATTCATAGGCATATACATAAATATTTGATTCACTGCGTTCAATAATTCCATGACCATATAGCCATTCGACGACTTTTCGAGAGATAGTACGCTCTAACATAAAATTTTCATTTATAAAGAAACAGACGGGCGTCCTCCTTGTATTGTCGGATGCCCGTCTGTTCACAAGAAGTTAACAAGAATCAAACTTTTTAACTAAGCGAGTAGATAGCAGTAATTGATTTTATTTCGAGTTTCGCCAATGAAGCCATTTCCTTATCAACAGTATAATGGCAATGACCATTACCACGATAAAAGTAGAAATGGAAAGCTGGGTTAAAAAGATGCTTTGCGAAAAGAAAAAAAGAACCAACAATCGAAACGCTACGGCTATTAGTAACAGAATTCCAGTTAATTTTTCCATTATTATATCTCCCGGTAGCGTATGTTGAAATCACATGTTTGTTTCAACATAGATTTTTCCGTTTCGGATTACAAAATTAAGGTATGCATTAGCAGTTCCTGCAACGCTGAAATATTTGAATTCAATTTTCAGGCTCGCCATAGTCGATGTGTGTGTAAGACTGTGAGAGAGAATCTCATGAACCGTCGTATAGTCTAAGTCATATGCGGCTGTGATTTTATAGCTACTGTTAGTGTCAACCTTGTACTCAAAATGCGAACCGATAGAGTTATATTCAACCGTATAAGTACCATGGATAACGGGATCGCCATTTGCTCGTCCCTGAATCGGAGTGTCTGGACGAATCGTAATGGTTCCATGTTCGCTGTTGTCCAACTGAATCGTACCAGATTCACCGAAGGGTGCAACATAATAGGACTTTAGTTCCGGCTCGGTGATTGCGGCATTTGCCATTAAAGGATTTACCGCCATCAAAAGGGCAGCACTACCGGATAGTGCAAGGAAGCTGCGCCGAGAAATCTTCTTCATGGTGATTGACCTCCTAAAATGAAATTTACAAATCATAGACTTATAGCTAACACTATAAGTTATGATTTTTAGTTGATGATACCATAATTTCAAACGATAGCAATCTATTTGTCGTGAATGGTTAGCTTTCTGGCACGAACGGTCAATTTGGAGACTTGCTGATTCCTATCCTACCATTTATAATGGTTGTAAACATCAAATCTAATTGGAGGATCTTCAAATGGCAAAATATACGGTCGCGGTCTGCGATGATGAAAAAGAAGATTTAAGTTTCCTCGTAAGAAAAATCACAGAATACGACACTCACCAGCTCTTTGAGATCAAAACCTATACAGATGGAGAACTACTTTTTGACGAATTAAAATCACAAAAAACATCCATTGATCTCTTGCTTTTGGACATAGAGATGCCATCCAATGGATTTCAACTTGCACGAACTCTACAAGCTTTGCCAAAGCATCCAATGGTGATTTTTGTAACTAGACAGCATGAATATGCCGTTCAAGGTTATGGAATAGCTTTTCGCTATTTGACAAAACCATTAAATAACCTATTGTTTAAATCCGCAATGGATGCGGCAACTCAAGAACTTGCATCACGCCGATTCCTTGTTGAATGTGATGGCGGAACATTATCGCTGGAAACTGCAAATATTTACTATATTGAAAGTTATGGTCATACAATTTTAGTTCACAGCAAAGGTAAAGACTTTCAACTTCGGATGAATATTCAAGATGCAGCCAAGCAGCTTCCCAAACGCTGCTTTACAGCACCCCATAGGTGCTATCTTGTTAATATGGAACACATCCTTTATACTTCATCGGACGAAATCATGCTTTCCAACGGAGCAAAGCTGCCCATTAGCCGAAGAAAACGTCAGGAATTCAATCAAGCGTTTAACACATATTTAGGACGGTAAAATGTATTATTTTATAGAATTGGCCGGAAGTATTACAAACATTGCACTGCTCAGTCTGTTTATGAGCCGACTGTTTGTGCGAAACAAGATTCAAAGCAAATGGCACTACACATTTCTTACTTTGTTATGCACAGGGCAGTGCGTTCTAAGTCTTTTTCCGAATTGGGTGATACCTAGGACACTCTATCTGCTGCTTGGAGGTTTTTTACTAGCAAGATTGTTCTATGAAGTTCAGACTTGGCCGGCAGCTTTCGCAAGCGGTTCATTTTTTGTCTTGGGTTCCGTGGTAGAGATTCTTGCGATGCTATTGATTGGCGTTCGTCTGCCAGATACGGATCTTTTAATGCAGGTTGGAGCAGCACGATTGATTTATGTTGTGTTCTCTAATCTGATTCAAATACCACTTCTTATTTTAGTGTCACATTTTTTCAACAGGGAAGAAAGTGATTTGCGGATTGTATGGCTTCTTCCTCTAATCAGTATTCAACTTGCAAGTATCTCCGTGTGCTATGTCGTACAGTGCCATGCAGCAGATAAAGACTTTCCGGACTATATGGTTTTCTTTATGGCTGTCCTGCTTTTTGTAAATATTATGATCGTTTTCTATGTGGAAGCCCTGCGGAAAAATGAAAAAGAAAAGTATTTGGCAGAACTAACAGAACAGCACTATCATTTACAAATAGAGTACTATCAGCAACTTCTGGAAAAACAACAGGAAACAAAAGCCCTTTGGCATGACATTAAAAAATATACCACCGCAATGCAAGCGGTTGCAGCGCAAAATGACTCCGAACAACTCCGTCAGATTGCTCAAGCAGCTGCGGATGCTTATGAACGTGTGAAAGACATCTCTGCTGTTGGCAATCCTGTGGTCGATGCTTTACTAAATCAATATCTCCGTTCTGCAAAAGAGAACCAGATCCAAGTTCTTTTGGATATAACAATTCCAGAAGTTCTCGCTATCTCAACATTGTTGTTAAGTGTTGTTATTGGTAATACATTCGATAATGCAATTGAAGCTTGCCGACTTATCGCCCCAGAAAAACGGGTGATTCACTTGCAACTACGAAAACAGAACCGAATCCTGTTTTACAGTATCGAAAATCCATATATAGATGCGGTCACCCAGTTGCGCGTAGGGAAGCACCATGGCTACGGGCTGAAAAACGTAGAACGCGCTGTGAATCAAAATAACGGTAATTTTCAGGTGGAGAAAGTTGATGGAAATTTTATTGTGCAAATCCGTTTGAACTGTGAGAATTAAATCATAAAAACATTCATATTGAAACGATTACCATATAAGAGAACATCCTTCCCAATGCCCCGCATTTTACAGGGCATCGAGAGGGATGTTTTTACTTGTTGCACTTGTTCTGGACTTTTTCTAGGTATACAAGATTTTTCTTTTACCGAAAGCGTTTTGAAAAAACGCGTAGCCTGCATCGGAACGATGCAGATTATAAAGGGTTTGGGAATTCCCAACAAGCATTTTGCAACGCAAAAATGGCGTTTGTATAGACAAAAGCCCTGCTTGCAACTGATTGTTTGGCGAGGAAAAGCGTATATGGTTTTGGCTGTTTAATCAAACAATGATAACGTGAACAGCGCGCTCGTAATCAGCTTTGCGAACGTATATTGTGTAAATCGTTTGACAATTGACCTTTTGAAATGCGGTTCCAGCTCTTTCACGGGTTCCCATCGAAAACAAAGACGGCGATGATAAATCGCGTACTTTTGTTCGATATCCGATTCCCTCTTTTTCTAAAAGAGATGTGTATTTTTGGTATTGTGATTGATTTGAGCAAACCACCAACTCTTTTTGGTTAAAAAACGGTAGCATAAAAAACTCCTTGCTCAAAAACGGTTATCGGATATTATTTGAAATTTCAACATACCAAGTCTTTCCGGTCTTTGCAGCAATATTGACAACATAGTAGCAGCCAACGCGATTTGTTGCATCTACCAGAACACCAGCCCAAGAGGAATCAGGGTATTTTGTCCAGTCTTTCTGAGATGCAGGAATGTCAAAATCCTTGGTCTGCTCTCGATATCCGTTACTCGTCCATCCAGTTTGACCAATTCTTAGAGTTTGGCTCGTAATTTTTGTTGCAGAGTTATTGCAATAGTACTTTCCAGTAACCTTTGTCAACTTATAATACGAACGATCGCCGGAGTCTTTAACAATATCATAATAAATTGTAGTATATGCTCGTACGGTGTTGCTTGAGTCCCAAGAATCTTGGTTGATGCTTCCATCTGCACAGGGGCTTATAGATGTTGGAAATTCGCTAGGCAGAATGGTTGCGACATCTTTTCGATAGGAAGTAAGGGACGAACCATCATCCAAATGTTGAACATCCAGAACGGTTTTTTCCTCGAACTGAATCATTTCATCGGTTGCCTTAACAATATTGGATTGGGTAATCAAATCTTTTTCCGGCGATTCAGAAGCCATTTTAGCAAAGAGCGAAGAATGAACGGTGACACTGCCGATTCTCATAGAAGGTTCCATTGCAACGCTAGAAACGCAAAGCATCGCAATCATCAAGAAAGAAAGCGAAGCAGCTAAAAGCTGTGATACTTTTTATGTTTCATAATAAACAATCCTTTCTCATTAAATGGATAAGTTTGAATTTCATTCAAAGCTACATTGCTGCATCGGAGTAACTCCTTTCGATTTGTGCATTGTGCCATCCTTTCTTACACTGTATACCCAGCAAGCAATATTGTCTACATTTCTGTAATAAGATGGAGAAAATTCGTAACGAAATCGGAGTCACCAACAAAGAAAAATGGCATAGTGCTTTTTGCTGTTGAAACAGGAAAGCGACCATGCCATCTCAGGATTGAACTTATTTTCGTTTTTCTTGCGGATGCTTCTCAGGTACATAGGGACGCTTCGGCTGATACATCCAGCCTGCACAACCCGGAGGCCACTCCTGCATATCCTTCTTCACCAGAGCTTCAATTTTCTTTTTGGCGAACTGTTTGACTTGAATTTTCATTTGTATGCCCTCCTTTCAATTTTGACAGCGTGAAATGGATAATGTTATTGCATCAGCAGTCAATGCTGCGACCAACCCTTGTAGTATGGAAGGAGCGATTTGAGTTCCCACCAACAAAATTGCGAAAATATTTAGAATCAATAATAACCAACGAACAGCTATTTTCGCAGCCTTAAATTCATTTGTTGACCAGTGAATGCTTTTATTGTTAACTGGTGCAATATACAAAATTGTAATATCAGAAACTATAGTTAAGAAAAGCAACGCCAAGCCTGTACGGAAAACGTAGGAGATTGAAGCAAGAAGAACTACTTCTAATAAAATGGAACAGAACAGGCATTTACTATAAGTAGCAGCATGATAACCGTTTGTGTATTTCCGAATTAAGAGGAAGAACACAGAAAATGAAATCGTTAAGGTCCAGCCAAAGCAAAAACCGCCAATCAGACACTGCACAAGCCAAGTGAATAAGGTTGTCACTCTTTTTTCGATGCTATATGCAAACCATTCAGAATAAGATTCATCAAGCAATCCCATCGACACGCACTTTTGCGTTAATTGCATTGCAAAATCTTTCATTGTGACAATCCTCATTAAAAGAACTTTCTTGAAAGAAAGAATACACAAGTTGAGCTACAATTTCCACAATAATGTAACGAAATGGACTTTTTTTGTCACGAAATCGGAGTGAGCGGTATATCAGCGGTGAACTGGAACCACCCATTTTCATAGAACATGGTATACTCGCCGCTGTATTTTTCAAGAATCAGTCGGATGTTCGCAAGTCCAAAACCATGCAGCTGTGGTTCTGGTTTTGTAGTTGGAATGGAACTGTTTATAATTGTAACAGGTTCTGATGTGTTTCGGACAGAGATAAAAAAGTCTTGTTGCGCAACCGCCATGACATGAATCGTTTTGTCACCTTTATCGTACCGTTGACACGCTTCAATGGCATTATCCAAGAGGTTTGATAGAAGCACTACTATATCAGAGGTATCAAATGGAAGATTTGATAGATCATTCACTTCAAAATCAATACTGATCTTCTTTTGAGTTGCTTCGGCAGCTTTTGTGTTGAAAAGTGCATCCAAGATAGGATGGTGTGTGTTGACAAGGAATAGTCGATCTGTTTGCTGTTCGGTGATTTTTCCAAGATATTCTTCAGCAGCAGAATACTCTTGGCTTTTCATTAGTTGATTTAGAACATTCAGGTGCGCCCGAAAGTCATGAACTTTCTTCCTTTGAGCTGAATAAAGTTCGCTTGCTGAGGTCATGTTTTTCGATTGCAGCTGAATCTGCTGATTAAGTGTCAACAGCTGTTCTCTTTCCGATGCGGCATATTCCATTCGCTCCAATAAGAAGAGGACTGCGACGTTTGAAATAAAAATGAGAATACAACAGCCAGCAGAAACAAACTCTTCTATATTGTGACCACTTGTAACGTAAAGTAGGATCACAAGCATTACAAATGATGCACATGGAAATAGAAAGTACAGAATCAGCTGCGAATGTTGAGCATGGCTTCTTGGTCTGTTTGCCGTGCGCTGAAGCATTATTTTACGAAACAGTGCAATAATAAATAATTCAGCAGAATAATAAGAGATTCCATAGATTAGAGATAAAGTCTTATTGGCTTGAAACGTCTGAGCATCCATCCCACAAACCGAAGTTGCAAGCATTCCGACTGCAAAAGATAAACTATAAGTCAAGAGATATTCTACAACAATAAGAAATAATAAAAACCTTCCTGAGATATTCCCATATAGAGTTCTGGCAACAATAAAGCAGGATAGTAGAATTAAAAAAATTTTGACGATTTGGTTTCGATTTAAGACAATAACACTGAATTCAATGGATGCATACATTAAAATAGTTTGAACTATTACACCGACAAGAAATCTATGATCCCTCCAACGGTGCGAAGCAAAAGCGTCTAAAAACAGACATACGCAGACTGAATCTATGATTGTGTAAACCAAACTGATTAAAGCATCCATCTACTTTTACCTCGCCAATGTAAATATTTCTGTTTTAGCTCATTATAATTCTTTTCGCTTGGAGCCAGACAAAGACCACCGCGCAATTGGACTTTATTGTATTGAAAGATTTCGACATAGTGCATATTGACAAGATAGCTTTTTTGAATACGAAGGAAACCGAGTGGCTCGATTTTTTCGGATAGTTCCGTTATGTTGCCGTAAAATTGGTATGCTGGGCGTTTTTCGTCCAACAAGTGCATAACAATGATTCTTCGATGAGATTCTAAATACAGAATGTCATTTACAGGCACATCAATAATTTCAGAGTTTATCGAAATTGTAACAAGCTGTTTCCGTTGAAGCACTTCTTGGACGGCTGAATCAAAGTAGGAATCAAGTTTAGCAGAGAAATCTGCTTTTAGTAAGTATCGAAAGGCTTGAACCTCAAATCCCTCTGGAGCATACTGAATGAAATTCGTAATGAAGATAATCACAATGTTTCCATTTTCTGCTCGTAACTTTCTGGCAAGCTCAATTCCATTTGTTTCGCCCATATCAATATCCAGAAGCGCAATATCATACGGAAGTGATAAGTCTATTTGACTTGGTTGAGAAAAACCATAAAATCTTAATGCTACATGCGTTTCCTCGCTTTTCTTTTTGAGTTCTTCAATAATAGAATCAACGATCTGCTGGTCATCATCACAAACCAAGACATTCATTTTGAAATCCCTCCATTGCACATGGGAATGCTTTTTATCACACAACATACAGCCCTGCTCCTCACAAGTCAATCAAATTTCAACATAATCGAACATTATATGTAGTATAGTACGATTATGTTGAAATTCCAAATAGTACACTTTATATAAGATGGGAGTGTACGGGAATGGAGCATTATTTAGGAGAAAAGTTAAAAAAGCTGAGGGAAAGTCGTGGCTGGACGCAGGCAGATTTGGCTAAACGGTTAAATAAGGCTGTATCCACGATCAGTGGATATGAAAGTGATGCACATGCAATTCCGTTGGATGTTCTTGCAAGCATTTCATCCTTATTTAGCATTTCAACAGATGAACTCCTAGGACTGGATGCGCCAGAAGTACTATCTCTTTCTGGATTGACTGGTGCGCAAAAGAAAACTTTAATTAAACTCCGTAATGAACTGCTTTCACCAAGTCAAAAAGGAAATGATCTTTCCCCACAGCAGATGGAAATTCTTCATGACATAATAAAAGCCTTCGGTTGACAATCGACTTGAGGCATAGTGCGAGTGCAATACAAACGGTTATTTAAGTATGACCCTCAATGCTGGATGCCCAGTGTTGAGGGTCATGTTATTTGCGGCCACACCGATTTCGTTACAAGTTTTCTCTACTTTGATACAAAATCGTGGACTTTGATTGCTTATTGTGCTTTGATGCTATCAATAGTTAATCTAAGAATTAAGGTGGACGTAACAATTTCGTGTCTTTTGTTTTTACATGAAAGGGTGATTCCAATGCAGAGTTGAAGAAACGTATAAACAATATATTATATCAAGTAACGGTATGCGATAATCAGTAAACTTCAAGGAGAATAAATATGAAAGAGATGACTCGCAAAGAATTTCTTAAACTCACGGGTGCAAGTACCGCATTGTTGGCAATGTCCCATATTATCCCCACTTCGGCATATGCAGACACGTCGAAGATAGATGCTCCATCGGCAGGAATGTATATAAGTGAAGTGGTTGATTTAAGCGGCTTGTCGCCTGTCGAACAGGAAAAAATCCTTACCGAACGTAACATCCCATATGATTCGACAATTACATATGAAAAAATTGTTGTCGAAAGACCTGCAGCGCGAGATTCTTATAAGGGAGTTCCATATCGTTTTCAGATAACGTACGGAAATAAACCTGTAAAAAATGAAAGGAGAAGTGTTGTGAGTCCTGCTGCAGCTGCGGTACTAGACAGAGGTGTTAATATTCTGATTGGATTAACAAAACCCTATATTTGGATTCCATTTACAGCTTCTGGGCTAACTCCCTCTCAGATTTTCATTTACAGTGATCCCAGTCAATACGCATCAACAAATATTTATACACATCTGACAATTAGACAATGTGAATTTTATAAGGATTACTCATGGCAGCCAAATGCTTTTTTGGAAAGAGCAACCATTGAGGATACGACTGTAACTTATGCACTGGTAAATCCTAAAACAAAAAGATTTACCTCACAAACTGCAAAGAAGACAGAATATAGAAAAGCTACTCACTATGACAACGATAGCTATATCTTGGAAAAAGCCTACTATTGCTTTGAGCATAATCTTCCGTCTTATAAGGAAAATGCTTGAAAGAAGAATAAAAAATGAAATTCCAAACAAAACTCACATTATGCAAAGCTGTATTCATCTTCATAGCAATAGTCGTATGCGCACTATGGGCATTTGAGTTTCGTATAGCAGCTGTTGTTGTACTTTTGATAGACTATATTTTTGATTTTATAACACGTCGTTGTCCTTTTTGTGGGAAGCACTTTTCAATTGTACTAACAGTGAAAGATCGTTGTCCATTTTGCGGAAAATTATTCGAGTAAATATTTTATGGAAGCAGTGGGTATTCCATGCAGAAATAAATGTGTGTGCTATAAAATGTCAGCCAAACATCGGTGTACAAGGGGTACAAACAAGATAAAATAGAAATGAGGGGTGATAGAGCGGAAATGTCAGATTTTCCACTCTATCTGAACACGGTCGCTGGTGGCCTTGATCGTAGAGATCAAACCATCGGCGGCTTTTCTTTTGTCGTCAAAATCTATGCTGTCCCAGTTATCGAGATAATAGGATAACTTCTTTATCTGCTGGGGAGATATGGTTTCAACGCTCAATTCGGCGATTGCCTTTGAAATGGTCTGGCGTCGGGTGTCCAGTTCTTCAATTTTTTTGTTAGCGTAGGCAAGCAAGGTCGCATTGGCTCCGGTCAGCGTATCCAGCAGCTTTTCAATTTCTGCCTCCACCTGTGCCAGTTCCACTTGATAGGCTGTCAGTTTCGGATTGACTTTTTCCTCCCTGCCGTGGAGTATCTGAAAATCTTTGAACTTTTCCTGCATGGCCGAGAAAATGAATTGCTCAAATTCTTCTTTGCGGATTTTCCCGCAGCCCGGACAGCCTTTATTTTCCGTCCGTTTGGTACAGCGGAAATACCCGGTGCTGTTTGGTACATGGGTGGCTTTCAGAGCATACCCACAATGACCGCACTTGATTTTTCCAGCCATCCAAGTGTTCTTCGGTTTTCGTCCCTGCTGGAAGGTGGTATTTGCCATAAGTTTTTTCCGACATTTCAGCCATGTGTCAGAGGAAATGAGTGCTTCATGGGGAGCGATAACAAGTATCTGGTCTTTTAAGCACCTGTCCTTGTCCTCCTTCACATCCCGCCCCTGATAGAGATAGCAGCCGTTTGTCCCGGCAAAGTCGGAAGCATCATTGACAATCGCTGCGCCCTGGCTCTTGAAAAATTCGTACAGCTCCAAATCGGCCTGTGCGTAAACGGGGTTTCTTAAAAGCTGGGAAAGAAATGTACGGAACATGGATTTGCCATAAATTTTTATATCATGTTCCTCGAAGTATCGGGTAATATCTCCGAAAGAGGTTTCCGGTTCAGCGTACATTTCAAACATCAGCCGAACATGGTCGGCGGCTACGGGGTCGGCAACCATTTTCTTTGTGCGGATACCCTCTACCACAGTAGGCTCTAACTGATAACCGTATGGTGCCTGCCCGCTCATGTGGAAGCCTTTCAGGCACCGGGAATAGTAGGCGTCTGTGACACGCTTCTGAATTGTCTCACGTTCAAGCTGGGCGAATACAATGCAGATATTTAGCATGGCCCGGCCCATCGGGGTCGAAGTATCAAACTTTTCCGTGGAGGATACAAACTCCACATCGTACTCTTGAAACAGCTCCATCATCGTTGCAAAGTCCAGAATAGAGCGGCTTATACGGTCCAGCTTGTACACGATGACCCGCCGGACCTTTCCTTTGCGGATCTCGCCCAGCAGCTTTTGAAACTCCGGTCTGTCCGTATTCTTACCGGAATAGCCTTTGTCCTTAAATACCCGGCAGCTCCCGCCTTTCAATTCATACTTGCAAAAGTCGATCTGACTTTCAATGCTGATACTGTCCTTGCGGTCTACTGACTGTCTTGCGTAAATACAATCTTCTCTGATAAATTCCATATTGGGCTCCTTTCCTTGCTGGAATGGAGCTACCAACCTTACAACTATATTATACCATCAGCAGCCCCGGACAACAATGTTGCGAATGATTAGGGAAACCTGTCCCCATATTTGCTGAACACCTCAAAAAGGCAGCGCTCAATTTCTTTTTTGCGCTGTTCTTTCTCCTTCGGTGGAAGCACCGGCGTGAGGCTTTCCAGCACAATGATCTTCCCTTGAAATGCGACAGACTTTGTTTCTCGTTCATAAGTGACAGCTTGCGTCATTGAAAACCTCCTTTGCGAAAGTGCGTGTATATGCCAGCCTTTCCCGCTTGTCCTGTGGGGAAATGTCAAAAGACGGCACCCAGCAGGTGCCGCCCTTTGAGCTTTCTCCACTTCGGGTCAATGTGGCCCGAGGTCAGCAAGGACTGGAAAGGTACTTTTCTTTGGCGTCCTCCACGCTGTTGAGGTCAAATATTTCATAAAGTTGCCCCACAACTCGCCGTATATCCTTCTTTGAAAATCCGCAGTTCTCCATTGCCATAATGACATAACCACGGCAGGCGTCATTGCTCCATTCGTCCGGTTCCAAGCCGGGGATCATTCCAAACGCATTTCCCATAAAGTGCTTCTCTTTTGAAAAGATGGGGAGCCACGCCGGATCGGTTGGCCTATCATCAGACAGCATTGCCGGGGGCTCCCCATAGGTTTTCATTTCATTTCAGACACACCGGACGGACATAGGCTTCATGACCCATAGTATTTCAACTCTCCCCATTCTGATGGCAAGGCGTTCTCATTGCCTGCGACGGCTCACGGCTTGCAAGACCGCTTCAACGCTCGGACTGTGACTAAACGCAAGTATCCGGGTTCTGCGCCTGTTCCGGTGGAGCCAGCCTTGCCCCACCTATGGCATGGACCTGTTCGCTCGCTCAGTTTTACAAAGACTGTATTCTCTGAAATCTGAGGTCATGGCGGGTCTGTCACACAGCGCGTTCCCCTTCGTATCCGGGTGTCTTTTTATTCAATTTTCAATCTGCATGAGGCTTGTCTGAACCTCGGGCCATTGTGACCCGAAGTGTTTTACCTCTCATAAGCCATTTCATTTTCCGGCCTAAATCGGTACGCCTTACAAAGAATTTTTCAAAATTTTTTCTAAGCGACGCAGACCTCGCTCGATTGCGACACGAACTACTTTTTCATGGACGCCCTCTGCCCGGGCAATGTCCTGTTTGGTCATGCCGAGAATGAAATGGGCGTAAATCCGTTTTGCCTGTTTGTCTGGCAGACTGGTAATCGCTGCGTGAAGTTCCTGCATGGTCACTTTCCGCTCATACAGTTCATGGGGAGATAAAGCGACAAAGACAGCCTCATGCTCCAGCCCGTCATCCCGATCAAGGGAATAGTAGGCTTTGTGGCGGTATGTACGCAGCCGATAAGCAGCCTCTTTACGATCAAACTCTTTGAACATTTCTGCAACTTCTTCCGATACTTCCATGAAGCAATCCGATGTATAGAATGGGTAATAGTCCCGCAAATTGATAATAGCCATATTGACCTCCGTTTCGGTTGTTAGTTGACGAGTGACCGAAACGAAGGCGGCGGGGAGCGACACCGGGGAATGACTTCGGCCAACATGACCCGAAGCAGCCCCATAAGAACACAAAAGCGCCCGGGCGGCATGAAGCCACACGGACGCATGAAATTACACATTCATTTATGTATTGTCTGATTTCACATTCATAACCAGACTGTCCCGGAGGGGGAGCTACGCTTTTTTTAGCTGGTGCAGATCATGGGTACTGTGAAAAAAGACAAAAATAGACACGGCGGCAATCCTCCTTATATGCCGCCGTGGATTTACACGGTATTAGGTCGTCGTTGGTTTAAGGTAGACGAAAAGAAACGGCGGCTCTGAAAATCAAAGCCGCCGTTTCAAATGGGCGTGTCAAATTGTCTGCTCTACGACGGCTTTTTTCTTTTGCCGTCGTGCGGCAGATCATTTCAATATTCGGTTGAAGTATCGTTATTCGGTGTTAAGTTCTACTAATACAACCTCTGGACGATTATTAAATCGGAATGGAATAATACTATTTCCAAGGCCGCGGCTAACAACCATATTTGTCTTTCCGTCTGTATAAAGGCCGGAATCATATTTAGGAAACAGCCCTTGATTGGGGGCAACGAGCCCCCCAATAAAAGGTAATCGAAACTGCCCTCCGTGTGCATGACCACATAAAACCAAATCAACACCACAGCATACATAGGTTTCAAATAACTCTGGCCGATGTGATAGCAGTATAGTGTAACTGTTTTCGTCATCAATAAGGCTATTCAATTTTGTGTTGACCATGGCTGGCGCTTCATTAAACATATCGCCCTTAATCGTAAAGTCAGAATCAGAAAGCCCGATAAGGGTAATCATTTCGTTGTTATGCACTAACTGTATTGCTTCATCTTCAAGGACAGTTACGCCAGACGCTTCAAGCCCTGTTTTGAATTGATCATAATGTGAGAAGTTAGCTTCGTGGTTTCCAGTTACAAAATAGACAGGGGCTATTTGAACAGCTTGTTTTATAAAATCAAACGCAATCTCAATGTCTGTATGTCCAGCATCGATTAAATCTCCAGTTATCACAATAATATCCGGTTCGTGTTCAGACAGCAATTCTATCAATTCTGTATTGCTTTCTCCAAATTCAGCATTATGCAAGTCGGACACTTGTGCAATCCGAAAATTAGAAAAGGCAGATGCTATGCGATCGCTGGAGATATTAACCATACTTACCATCAATGCTGAATTGCCCCATATAGTATAGATTATCAAAACCAGCAGTATAGTTGTTAATACACAAATCTTCACCAATACTCTGGTGGAAAGGATTTTTTTCATTTTTTCCTCTCTTTCATCAACTTAATTATAAAAAAATCAGCTTACAAACAGGTGAATTTCAACTTACGAATTTGTAAGACAAAAGTGGGCGGCTTCTAAAGCCACCCGCTTCAAAAGTAGAATTACTGTGCGCTGATTGTATCAACAATGGACATATTGCGTATTCTCTTGATTGGCCCATGCACGGCCAGAATTACAGAGCTTATGACAATCAACAGAATAACAGCTACCTCTGGTAATGGAGGAGTCCAAGCATCCCCCCATCTATAACTTATCAACATTCCAAACAATAGCTTGTTACAAAACAGTCCCAACACCGTACCAACTACACCGCCGATTATGGTATAGGTGAAGGCTTCTGCAACAATCATTTTACTTAGCTGTCCCATGCTAACGCCGATGGCACGGAAAGCGCCATACTGTTTCAACCGTGCAGACACACTCATGGAAATACTATTGATTATGTTAAAAATTGTAATCATTGCAATTAGGACGAGGAATCCATAGATGAACAGCCAAAAACAATAGTAAGTTCCCATGGTACTGCTGTTACCCATGCGTTCATCAGCGAAAGTAAATGAGGAATCTACCATTTGGCGGATCACATAAACATCTTCGTCTGTTGTGCCTTTCACTAACTGCACATCAATAACCGTATATTTCGACTCGCCAGTAATTTGTTCAAATGTATCCTCTGAACAAATAATTGTTCCAACACCGGCGGCACTGTAAAACGGACAGTCGGACAACATTCCCACGATTTGGATTTCTTTACTTTGTCCGTTTGTATTCAACGATACAGTATCGCCTATTTGTATTGTGTTCTGCGAATTATAAACAATTAAGCCCGTCCCTAAATCAGTTTGCACAGATTCCAGAGAACCCTCTAATAAATAGTCCTTTGCCCAATCAAATTGATACTGCTCATAAGAGATTAAATCCATCTTTTTTTCAATACCGTTTGTGACAGACGGAACCTCGTATGCAAATTTTCTTCCATACGCTAAATCCACAACAGGATTTTCCTTTAGATCATCAAGTAATGCTTTGTCAATAGCACAGGCGTTATCAGGGCTTATGATAGATAAATCTGCTGTCCAAGGTTGGAGCGGTGTTAAGGTATGCTGCATGAACTCAACTGTTACAGAGAATGAAAGGAAAAGGATAATACTGAGAGCAAATGAGCTTGTCATCAAAAACAGATTTTTCCGATTTGCTTTTGCATGATAAATTCCAAGTGCTGTATCAATCTTAAGCAGTTGTGTATTAGCAGCATTTCTTGCAGGCTCCAAGTCGTTTGCATTACCGGAAACCGCTGCCAACGGAGATACTTTTGCTGCTTTCTTTGCCGGAGAATAGGCAGCGAACAAAACCGTTACCAAGCCCACAACGATTCCTGCAAGAATACTTGGTACGCTAAATCCGAATGTAGGCATCGCTTTGAAAAATTCCGGACTTAGGAAACGCAAAATCGCACATAAGACCCAAATGACAACTATACCGATGGAAATACCCACAGGGATTGCCAAACGGCACCAACTAAGCGCCTCTTTCCGTACTAAGCGCATAACCTGTTTTGGTGTTGCACCGATACAGCGCATAAGGCCGAAAAATTCGGTACGCTGGGCTACATTGCTGTTCAGGCTGCTTGCAATCATCATAATACCAGCTAACATTACCAGTGCAAACAATACAGCCGCAGCCAAGTAAACCTGTAACAAAAAGGGAACGCGGCTTTGTCCAAGCAATCCAAGCAGATTGTTGTTGGAAGATATTTGTTCATTCGATAAATTGCATTGTTCTTTCAAATCTGCAATTTTCCCTTGTATATTTCTTGTGTTTGCAAATTGAGTAAAAAACATAATGCCGTAATCATTCGGCTCCCCGTCTGATACATTCGGATAAATCGCGCAGTAATCCTCTGTGTTCAAAATGATGCCGTAGGAGTCGCCACTCATGATCGAGGCAGTATTATTCATAAATCCTGATATGGTAAAATTCAGTTTATCGCCATCAGGAGTTTCTACGGCAATGGGATCACCAATCGCAACACCCATTATCTGCTTTGCATTTTCAGTCACCAACGCTTCATTACTTGTCTGTGGAAAAACACCTTCTTCAAGTTGGTCAGTCCAGATTTCAGTTATATAGCTTTCATCACAACCGCATATCGCTACATCTTTTCCACCCAAAGTGTAGCCTAAATCTCCACGATAATTGAGTACGCCATACGGTGAAAATACTTCAATATCAGGGCGTGAAGCAATAATTGCTGCTTCTTCATTGCTGATATTCTTAATGGCAATATGCCAATTCCCAAACTCCTGCTGTGCCTGCAAAATCTGGCTGCGGATGAACATATCTGCCATTCCAAAAATAGTTGTAACCAGAAATACCGCCAGCACAATGCAGAAAATAGACATTCTGCTTTGCTTCTTGTGGATTTTTGCGGATATGGGAACAAGGTCAAGATAATGCTTCATTTGTTTTTCCTCCCAAATCCGTCAAAACGCCATCTGATACCCGGAACACCCGATCAACGGATGCAGTCAAATCCTTATTGTGGGTAATCATCAGGATTGTTTGCTGATAGCGACGGGACGCCTGCGTAAGCAGGGCGATAACATCCTGACTATTCTTGCTGTCCAGATTGCCAGTAGGTTCATCTGCCAGAATCAGTTTGGGCTTTGTGATTAACGCCCGGCCAATGGCAACACGCTGCTGCTGTCCGCCGGATAGTTGGCTCGGCAGGTGATGTCGACGCTCGGTAAGTCCCAAGAGTTCCAAAATTTCTTCTACTGCTGCCGGGTCTGGTTTGCGATAGTCCAAAAGAAGCGGAAACATGATATTCTGCTCCACATTCAGCTCGGAAACCAACTGAAAGGATTGGAAGATAAAGCCGATATTACGACGGCGGAAAATCGTGCGCTGTTCCTCTTTCATGGAAAACAGGTCTTGTTCATCAATCCAAATGTGGCCGGAAGTAGGGGTATCCAAAGCTCCAATACAGTTCAGTAATGTGCTTTTGCCAGAACCGGATTCACCCACAACGGCAGCAAATTCGCCTTTATCCAGGGAGAAGGAAACCTTCTTCAACGCTTCGACTTTCGCCTCACCCTTGCCATAAGTTTTACATAAATCTTGTACTTTCAATATTTCCATAGTCATCAGTACCTCCTTTCTCAAAAGGATAGCAAAAACAGCTTACAAGCAGGTGAATTTGACCTTACAGATCCGTAAGGAAAGATAGTGTAAACAGCGTACCTTTTCCGACTTCACTTTGTACGGAGATAACACCGTTTTGACCCTCAATAATGGACTTGGCAAGGGGAAGCCCCAGCCCGATTCCTTGTGTATCAAGGGAATGTTTGCTGCGATAAAAGCGTTTAAAGATATGGTAAATATCTTCCGGGACTATGCCGTTACCATTATCAGAAATAAAAATCCGAAACATAGCAGGAGTGCGCTCCCATGTAATACGGACAATACCGCCAGCTTGCGTGTGATCCAGTGCATTTTTTACAATGTTTCCAATCGCTTCACCTGTCCATTCCATGTCACAAATAAGCTGCTGTTCACCATCGCCATCTATCTGAATCTGCTTGCTTTCGCTTTTAGCCCTTGTGGTTAGGTCATTGACTGAATGAGCTATCAGCTCGGACACACGGCAACTTTTTTTCTCAAAAATGATGTTTCCCGTATCCAGTCGGGTTATCTTCAACATGGATAAGATTAACTGCTCCATACGCTTTAGAGAAATACCCATCTTCGCTGTAAATTGCTTTACCGTTTCCGCATTTTCCGGCTCACTTTCAATGATCTCCTGATACATGGCGAGGGCTGCCAGAGGCGTCTTGAGCTGGTGAGATATATCGGATATGGTATCTTTCAAAAACTCTTTTGCTTTACGTTCTGTTTCATTTTTGGATTGGAGCATAGTTGCAAGCTGTTCTATCGAAGAAAACACTTGGTAGATAGCCCCCTCATAATTCTGCGGTAAATGACAAGAGTAATCCCCGTTGATGTAATTTAGCAATATTTTGTCGACCTGTTGATACAATCGCTTCCTTTTCCAGAAAAAAATAAATATTCCTATGGCAAGCACAAAGAGAAAAAATAGCACAGTGCATAGCATGGTGCAGAAAGCGGAACGCTGAAATTGATTGAAATAAGGCCGCATACTGCTTTCTGACTGTTTTCCCAAACCCGCAGTCGCTAATAATGACCTACCATCGTCACTGATGTCTGTGTTCGTAAAGGCAACTGCAACCACTTCTTTCGGAACACCCTGTTCCAAAAGTGAGGATGAAACCGCTTCATCATGTTTGAGCCATAGGACTTCCGCATCGTTCACCTGATAAATAGTCAAAACGGTTGCTGTACCTACAAACAGCAGAGCAAACAAAGTCAAAAATAGCAGGAACCCTTTAATCTGTCTATCTTGGTACAAACTCATATAGACACCTCTTTCCATTGGTAGCCGAACCCACGAATGGTTATAAGGTGTTCTGGATGGGACGGATTGGTTTCCACTTTTTCACGAAGCCGCCGTACATAGACGGACAGGGTATTATCATCAACAAAATTTCCTGTATCATCCCACAGCTCATTTAGAATGATGTCCCTTGTCACAACGCGATTTGCGTTTCTTACCAGCAGACAAAGCAAACGATATTCGGCGCTTGTCAAATCCAATGCCTTTCCCTTTAAGGTTGCACGGCTACCCAACAGATCAATGGTAATGTCGCCACATTCCATAGAAGTGTTTTTTTCGCTTTTGGAAACTCCGGCCCGACGCAACAGCGCCCGGATGCGGGAACACAATTCCCCCAGTTTGAAAGGCTTGGTGATATAATCGTCCCCACCGCTATCTAATCCACGAATTATGCTGACTTCTTCATCCGATGCAGTCAGGAATATAATCGGTATCTGCTGATTTTCTTTTCTTACTCTTTCGCATACGTCAAATCCTGTTCCATCTGGCAGAGTAACATCCAAAATCAATAAATCGTATCGGTCGAGTTCGGATAAGTATTGTTTTGCTTCACATACTGTACGGGCAACTTCAACATCAAATTCATTCTTTTTCAAAGAGTAGACCAAGCCATCTATTAGACTGACATCATCCTCCAATAGCAACATTCTATTCATGTTTTAATTCCTTTCTTTGTTTTGTCCTCATATCCACAGGCTTCTCCGCGTCTTTCGGGATAAGCCAGATTGTAGCCATCTTCACAGCGCCGGGAATACGGCCACCGGCGCAATAATAGTTTATCCGTCGAGGGGTCACGCCCCACTTTTCGGCAGCCTCTTTCAATGTCATATAGTCCATTTCGCACCTCCACAGGATATATTATTAGGGTTGAGCAAAACGCGCGTTTTGCAAAGTTGAGTCACAATATATAGAGCTCAAATGAGCTGGATAGTACTATTTAATGTATAGCCTTATGAGCAAATCGGAGTTTTGCTCAACCCTATATATTATAGTTCTCTGCCTCGAATAATACAAGTTAGAGCCTACACGGATACGAAATAAAATACTACTTAATGTAAAATTTCATTACATTCTCATAATCCAACCCGAAATGTAGAATGATATAGGGTGATATGAAAATGAACCAAGATGAAAGAAGGTTTGACTTCCACGGCCTCGGGGCGGCTCTCAAACGAGCCAGAGAAGAAAAGGGATGGACACAAGCCTATGTTGCGGAATTAGTAGACCGTGACTCCCGTACCATTATGAATATTGAGAACAAAGGTCAGTATCCCAGCTTCGACCTTTTTGTTAAACTCATTACTATGTTTGACGTTTCAGTTGACCAGTTTATTCATGCGGACGGAGGGGCAAGGTCAAGCTCTTGCAGAAAGCATATTGATGTGCTTCTAAACTCCATGAATGAAAAAGAGCTTGTCGTGATAGAAGCCACAGCCGAGGGCATTAAGAAAGCCAGAGAAACGGAGGTTCCAGAATAAGGGCCTCTGTTTTTTTGCGCCATTTTCGGGGCTGCCGCTAAGTGGCAAGCAATGCCTCTGTGGCCACAAGTGGCACAAAGGCGGCTTGTTGGGGCTCGCCCCAAACCCGTATCTTCGGGCCAACATGGCCCGAAGTGTCAGCGTCGCTTTGCTCCTTGTTTTCATAACCTTAACGCTCCTTTTCCTGCTTTCTTCCCGGTTCGGTGTAGCCCATCAGAGTGTCAATGTTCGCTTTGATCGTGACGAGCTCCTGCATATCCCGTCGTGCCTTCTGGTATTCTCCATAGAGCTGTTTTTTCTTTGCTATGAGCTTGCGGTCTTCCTCCTTCAGCACATCCATTTTAGGGAGCTTCGCCCCGCCCAGCAGAGAGCGCATTTCCGCTTGTGCAGCCCGGTACAGTTCAAGGTCGGCCTCATGCTCCGCAAGGAATTTCCGGCTGTACTTCGTCGCCTTATACTGCTCAAAGACTGGGCGGGTTTTGGCATACTGAACCGTTGCGGCCTTTAGCCCGGCATTGGTTTTCATGGCCTGTTCCGTCTGCTTGACCTGTTCGGAAATAACATGGAAACGGTCTGCCGCCTCGGTGGCTTTCTTCGCCAACTGCTCATAATCGGTCAGGTTATTGTCCTGTATATAGGCAAGAGCGGCGGCCATCTGCTTAATGTTAAATACCTTCGCCCAGCGTTCATATCCCGGCCCCTTACCGGCAGCCAGCTTTGCTTGAATATCCACCGCCAGACTGATTTTCCGCTCCGAGCGCCCGGGGCGTTTTTCTTTGCCCTCAATGGCGGACAGAACATCTTGCAAGTCGTAGCCGTCCCCCAGCGTGGAGGCACGCAGACGGGTGAAGCGTTCCTGTCCCTGCCCGGTCAGCCGGAAGCTGATACCGCCGCCTCGAACCGTCTTGACCTCATACCCGGCCCGCTTCATCAAATTGAGAAATTCGTCCAGATCAGCGGGGCGTTCCGCCAGCGCAGTATCAATAGCAAGGCGCAGTCGGTCCTGATAGGAAAGCGGCCCTTTCCGGTCTTTCTGCCACTCCCCATAGTTCCGATACTTGCCCTTGCTCCGGGGCTTCGGGTTCTCCACGATGGATAGCCCGTTTTCAAGGCACAGCCTGTCAGAGAGCCGCCGAAGGGCGAAGCTGGAGCCCCAAAAATTTCGGAATTTCCGGGTGCAGTCAAGGGTGGTGGAGTTGTAATAAATGTGACAATGGATGTGCTGCTTATCGGTGTGCGTGGTAACGATAAAAGCGTGCCGCCCCTTTGTCCAGCGCATAGCCAGCTCATAGCCGATACGGTTCGCCTCCTTCGGGGTGATCTCGCCCGGATAGAAGGATTGTCGTATCTGATAGCACAGCACATTATTTTCTTTCTTCTGTTCCCGGCCCGTCATAGCGGCATAGCTGGCCTTTGCCAAAAGGAACTCGTCCGCCACGGTGGCCGGATCACATTCATAAGCGGAGATATACTTTCCGCTTTCTGTTTTCTCCGGGTCCTTGCCATAGTCCAGACAATCCCGGATAGCCTCAGCAATCGTTTCGCCTTCGCCCGCATGGCGCTGTAACAAAGTTGTGGTAGCCAAAAATCATTCCTCCTTTCCATGAGAAAGGGGCGGCCCATTCAGACCGCCCCGACTTCGGGCCAGTATGGCCCGAGGCTGCTTAACTTGCCAGAAACCGGTACAGAGCGGATTTGCCTCCGTCCAGCGCCCAAAGAAGGGAGCCCGCCGCCGCTTGCAGTCCATACGGCGAAAGAAGGAAGGCAAGAAACAGAAATACAATCCCGCCTATGGGCGTCGGCGTGAAAAAGAGAGCGACACCCAGCACCGCCAGGATCACAGAGGCAATCGTCAGCAGGACGGCACAAATATCAGACAGGAACACCAGCAGAGCCGCCAGAAGGCACAACGCTAAAGCAAAGGGAGCAACCAATATTTTCAGCAGTATCTTCATCTTCAAAACCTCCTTTATCTATCCTTCCTACCTCTATTTTATCATGCCTGCCCGGGGACATAAATGTTGCGAAAGATTAGTAAATCCTGTCCCAAACCTTCGGGTCATACTGGCCCGAAGTGGTAAAAAAAGAGCAGGGCGGCAAGCCCCGTAACGGAAGCCTGCCGCCCTCGTCTTACTTTGCCACCAGCTCGGAGAGCTCCCGCAACACCTTTGACACCTCGCCCCACAGCTTTTCATAGTCCCGCTTCAATCCGTCGATTTCCTCCGGGTACACGCCATAGGTATGTGCGTGTATGGCAACCTGATTGAGATTGTTAGAACAGCGCCGTTGCAGAGAGATCAGCTCTTTTACGGGCGCAAGGTCGATGTGCAGGATATACCCATTCAGAGCCATTTTCCGTACATAAGCCCCGGCGTTGGAAATGCCCGCCTCGGCCATCCGCTCATGGATGGCCGCCAGCTCGTCCGGCGTTACCATGACGTGCAGATGGACATTCCGCTTGCGGTTCTCCATCAGCGTTCCAGCTCCCGGCCTTTCCGGCGTTCTTTGGGCTCCTTTACCTTACGCTTTGCCTGCGCCTGTGAAGGCGAGGACTGCTGGCTGTCAATGGCGACGGCGATATAGTTCTGGTTCTTCTTGCCGATATAGGAAAGCTCCACCGCCGTAGTAAAACCCAGCTTTTTTTCATCCATCAGCTTCATCAGGTCAGGAACCAGCTCATTCAGCCGGATATACCGCTGCACCTGTTTGACGGCCATCTTATTGCGCTCGGCCACGATCTCGTTGGAGCGTTTGCCAGCGTCCTTCGGGTCAATTTGGCCCGAAGTGCGGGAGCCCTGGTGCTTGATAGCCTCAAGCTGCATTTTTAAGGCTTTGGCACGCTCACTGGGTAGGATTTCTTCACGCTGGTTGAGATTGTCCTCGACCATCTGGGTGATGGCTTCATCGTCTGTCAGGTTTCGGACGATACAGGGCATATCCGCATATCCGGCAAGCTCACTGGCTTTCTGGCGGCGGTGGCCGGACACGATCTCATAGCCGCCATCCTCACGGGGACGGACAATAGCGGGCTGGGTCACGCCCTTGTCCTTGACGCTGGACACCATAGCCCGCATTTCTTCATCGTCCCGAACCTCAAAGGGATGGTTCTTGAAGGCGTGGAGTTCATTCAGCTTGATATAGACGATCTGCTCCTTGCCCCGGCGTGGTGCATCCTGCGGCTTTTCGGATTCCTTCGGAGCGGGAGCGGCTTGTACCGTTGGAGCCGTTTTTTTCTCCGGTTCCTTTTTGACCGCCTTTTCCGGTTTCTGTGCAGGAGCTTTGGGCTTCGGGGCTGCGGCCTTGTCCTTATCTGCTTTCGGGGGACGGCCCCGGCGCTTCGGCTGTTCCGGCTCTTTGGGTTTTTCCTCCGCTTTCTTCGGAGCCTCCGACTGCTTTTCCGGTTTCTCCGCTTTTGCCGGGTCAGGCTTTTCCCCGCCGGGAGCTACCGCCCGTTCCTCGGCTTTCTTTTCCTTCATAATTTCAGCGAAGTTATAGACGGAAACCTGCGGGTTCTTTACCTCCGGTTCCGTCTTTTTTTCCGGCTCCGGGGAAACGGAAACCTTCTCCGGCTCTTTTGGGGGAGTAGTCGGTGTTTCTTTGCCCGGTCCGGTATCCGTTACCGGCTGTTCCGGCGTTTTTGTGGTTTTATCATCTGCCATAAGCATTTACCTCCTGTTTTTTGGCATGAAAAAAGGGGCTCAACTTTTCAGTCAAGCCCCCGTGGGAAGTTCCTCCTTTCTCCGCCATGATACAAAAATACCGCCCGTAGTCTCGTTTGGGCGGTACTTTGTGTAAGATTGGCAGTCCATTATTAAGTTTTTTATTATGTTCCCTTTGTACACCGTTGCAATTATAGGAAGAGACCTATATTCTCTGTAATGGACAATGGTCAATTATGAAAACTATTGCAAAATGAAAATACGATAGCAATCGTACAAAAACAGAAATCCGGAAACTTTTTTGAGTTATTATGGTTCAAAAAAGTTTCCGGATTTTCTGTAATGCTTTTTGAAGAGCCATTCTGTAACAGCCAATCACATTTCTATGAAAAAAGGTCAATCTTCTAGTCTACCGTGATCGCAACCAAGTGAAAGATAATGTTCGATTTCTCCACTCAGCACAAGCTGGGTATATTCCAAGGGCTTGTTATATAAGTAGCCAGTCCAGTTCTGCTCGCTGTGCCGGGGTGTTGCCATATTCGTCCTCAATGACGATGCAGTCGATGGAAAGAATGGTTCCATCCTCGAATCGGGCTTCCACTCGGTTGATGTCCATGTTGTAGCGGCAGGAAAACACTTTTTGAGAGTGATTATGGTCGAAATTCTGATTTCGTTTCATTTGAATGACTCCTTTAATAATTTTCTGGTTGATTTTTGACGAAATGAGATTTATTTTTGCTTGAGCCGCCCAACCACACTACGATGTAGCTTTGTTCAGCTCTTGCGGTTGCATGATTGATACCAGCACAGCACTGGGATTCACCGTACAGAGCGAGTGAATCCCTGATGCTGTGCTTTTTTATTTGACACGAGGTGAAATTTTATGCGTCAGCCTGATCATGAGTACGAAGAACGGAGCTTTGGAGATATTCAACGTGCAATTGATTTTGAGAACAGTATGAATGACCTTGAATCGCAATTGTATTACCAGCATCTTTCCCCGAAAGAAGTTGCCCAGCAGGTGCTGAAAGCCACTTGCCAATTCTACGATGCTGACTGGTGCGGTTTAATTCAGGTCGATCTTGATTTGAATTTGTGGACACCATTCTGGTGGTTCAACGCTGGCGCAACAGACAAGACGATGCTTTTAACCGAAGAATATGAATCCGCTGAATTTCTTGATCGGTGGGTACAAACTGTCCGCAAGGGAATTCCAATGGTCGTCCCGGACGCCGAAGCAACAAAAGAAGCCTATCCTGCGGAGTATAACCTGTACCAGCGGCTTGGCATCCGGTCTGTTATTGCCGTTTCCTTGGAGCCGCGCCCAGTCGCTCTGCTTGCCGTCCGGAATCCTAAGCGGTATATTCAGCAGACCAGTATGCTGCGGATTCTGGCCTATGTGCTGCTTGCGTCGTACAACGAACAGAAGATGCTGAACCGGCTCCAGATGGCGTATATTCCCACTTCGATTCAAAGCAGCAAGGACATCTATGTCAGTCTGTTTGGCGAACTGAGCATCAGTACGTCCAAAGGCGTTCTGAAAGAAGCTGACTTTAGCTCTCCAAGCATCAACCGACTGATTTCTTACCTGCTGATTTCCCGTAAAAATGCCATTTCTCCGCAGGAAATCACCCAAACGCTCTGGTCGGATGATTCAGACAATCCAGCCAAGAACGTCAAAGGGCTGGTTTACCGTTTACGCCAGAAGTTCAGTATTATTTCGGATGAACCATTGGTTTTATCCTCCGCATCCGGATATCAGCTCAACCCGGAGCTTCACATTATGACAGATTATCAGCGTTTTGATGAACTTGTATCTTCCGCTGTCAGAGCGTCCTCCGTAATCAACAAAGTGGACATTCTCAAAAATGCTCTTGACCTCTATCATGGGAAGGTCTTGTCCTCCGCAGATGGGGAGCATTGGCTCATTCAGTTTTCCACAAAATACCATCTTTCCTATATGGGTGCTGTCAGTGAACTGCTGAAGCAGCTGGATTCGCTGCATTCTTATGACTTGCTCAATCAGTACGCCATGAAGTCTCTGACCATCGCTCCGGATAATCCGAAAGCATACTGCTGGCTGATCCGCTCCCTGAAAGCACAGGGAATGAATGAACTTGCAACCAACGAGCTGGCCGCAGCAAAGGAACATCTGACCACGGAAGAATACGAGGAAATCCTTGCATTTGGAGCCAATTGGTAAGAATGATTCCTATAACACTTTCGCAACACCTTCATGTGACTTTCATAACACCTAAAATTTTTCAGAAAGGGGCAAAAATGGCTCCATAACACTTTCATAACACCGCCAGATGACTTTCATAACACCGTCGTGTGATATGCTTATAGGGCACGAATCGATGCCCTGTAAGCTGATCGCACGGCGGTTTTCTTTTTTATAGGCTTCGATGCGTCGGAACAAAAACATATCGAAGCCTGAGATGCATTAAAGGCCGAGGATACTTATACCGCTTTCCATTCTCGGATGGAAAACAGTGTCGGTACCCTTTTCTTTAGTGCATCTCTTTTTTGTTGCCAAGAAAAGCCCGCAAGCTGTCATACAGTGAAGTGTCCTCAACCTCCGCATCCGGCGGAAAGGACACTTCATGTTTCTTTTTGCCCATTTTTCGTGGCTGGAACTGGCCGCACGGTATCCCTAGCAACTCCAAGTTTTCGATTTTTTACGATTTATCGAAAATTTGGAGGTTTGCGATGGCTTTTAATAAGGGCTATGAGTTAAAAAAGTTTGAAGCGCACTGGGAAAAGTTGCGAATCGAGTACGCAGCGGCAGGAATGGCTGAGGATGCCATTCAGAAGATGTACGACTATGACCGTCAGCAGTTCAATTCCGAACGCACCCGCATTGAGCGAACGCAGGAGTTCACTGCACCTGCGTATGAAAGCACCGAGGAAGAAGCCTCACCTCTAATGCTGCGCTATCAGGAAGCCATTACCACAACAGATACATACCACGAAACCAAGCGCAGCTTTGCATGGATTGGTGAAATCGAGGATGAGAATCTACTTGCTGCACTTGAGCAACTCTCGGATTCTGACTTAGAACTTATAACTTTGTACGCCTATGAAGAGTATGACACTGTTGAAATTTCTAAACTGTTTGGCACAACAAAGCAAAATATAAGTAAGAAAATCCGTAGAATTACTAATTTTATCAAGAACTTTCAAATCAGGGTTGTCTAAACGGCATTTTCGTCGGCTACCAAGTGAGGGGACAATTTCAAAAAGCGGCTCTTACCGCTGGCAAAACGTCCGCACTCACGAACCTTGAAAATTGAAGAGTTCAGTTGTTCGGTACTCAGATAATGATACTTCCGTAATTCGCGGCCCGGTCAGAATGTAGGCGGGGTGGCTGAGATGCCAATGAAGCGGTACAAATCCGCTGCCGAATGATTCCCCACTCGCAGGGAGCCGAGGGCGAATATGCGAGACCTGAACATATTTTATCAGGAGTGACCGGATGCTGTTTTCGGTCTCCGGTCACTCCTGTTCTTTTACATATTTATCCGCCATTCACTTTTCTAACACGGAGGACTGCTCAAATGGACGAGTTGAATCCTACGGTGCGCGAACAGGAGATCTACGAGGAGATGGAACTGACCCCGGAAATGATTAAGTCCATCCGAACCCTCTGTGCGACCTGTCTGCGGCATTTCGTAGAAGCCAAGGCTTTCAAAATCGCTCTCGTGCCGAGCGCAGACAGGAGTATGGACACCTGCACCGTCTGCCAGACCCGGCGCGGTCACGATTATGTTGTCATGCACCGCTGATGCCGGTGCTTCATTCCAATCATGGGAGGTGATGCTCGTACCGTATAAATAAAACAGCTTTCATATTTTAACAGAAGTCTGCTGCCTAGGAGGTACAGCGGGCTTCTTACATATCCAGATGGAGGTTTCGCAATTGGAATCCACTCTGAAATTCCAACGCGGAGACATCTACTTCGTCCGACTTGACAGCAGCACAGGTTCCGAACAAAACGGAACCCGCCCTGCGGTCATCCTGCAAAACGATGTAGGAAACACCCATTCACCGACTTTGATCGTTGCGACTTTGACAAGTAAGACAGAAAAGAAAGCTGCACAGCCGACTCATTGTCTGGTGGAACCGGAAAAGCTGGAGCCATCCATTGTTCAGGCCGAACAGATCTTCACCATCGACAAGAGCCGTGTCCAGAATTTTGTTGGGCACCTCACCCCGGAAGAAATGAGCCGGGTCGATGATGCCGTAAAGATCAGCCTTGCCCTGAACCCGATGGGGAGTATCCAGAAGCTCAAACCTATCATCCGCTCTGCAGCGGCTTACGCGCCGCCTGAAGTGGTTGACGGTAAGCCGCCCGTTTATCCCTATACGCCCATCAAATCCGATTTTGAGGACGCAGAGACGGTCGAAGAAATGATGTTATACACCGAACTGCAATCCGCTGTTCATGCCATGATCCAGCGGCTCGAATACAGCTTCACCTTTAATCCCAGCCTGCTCACCAGCCCGAAGCGTAAGAAGCAGGTGGCTGAGATTCTGACTGAAGCCGAAAAATACATTTGGCGAATCAAGGAGGAAATGCGATGCGCCTGAAAAACGACACGAACAATTTTGCCGCTTCTTTCAATATCACCCCGCCTTACCAGATGCTGGTGCTTCACAGCAAGATGCTGATTTATCCCCGTGAACTTTATCAGCGGGGCGTACAGCGCAAACGGGTGGAAATGATTGCTGCGGACTTCAACGAATATGTTGCGAACGAACCGAAGGTCAGTTTCCGCAACGGTAAGTATTATGTGGTGGACGGTCAGCACACTATCGAGGGGCGCATCCTCCGTAACGGCGGCAAAGACCTGCCGATTCTCTGTAAGGTCTACACCGGCCTGACGATGGAGCAGGAAGCCCTGTTCTTTGCTGAACAGAACGGTCACTCCGCACCGCTTACTGCTGGCATCAAGCTGCGCGCCAAGGTCGTGGGCGGCGATGCACCTTCCAAAGCATTTCTCGCAGCCACCAACCGGGTTGGTCTGGCGTTCAACTATGACAGCCTGCAGCTGAGCGACTACCGCATCAGCTGTGTGGGCACCGCTCTCAAGCTGTACAACCAGATGGGCGAAAAAATCTACTGCGAATCCCTGCGGCTGATCGTCGCCGCATGGGAGGGTAAGCCTGATTCGTTCCGTGCATCTGTCCTTCGTGGCGTGATGCACTTTGTGGAGCTGTATCACGGTGAGTTCAGCGAGGAACGGCTCATCCGTGCGCTGAGCAGCGTTCACCCCATGGAAATCTATCGTGTTGGCAGGGACAACCCCGCCAAGCTTCCCGGATGGAAGAAATATGTTTTCCCCATCTACATGGCCTACAACGGTAAAGGTCGGAAGGATGCCTTGCCGATGAAGTTCTAAAACATATTCTCTCTGCCAAGGGGCATCTGCAAATGTGGATGCCCCTTGTTACATATTGAAAATTACAATATATAGGAGTGATGATACAATGGTCGATAAGTTTTCGCAGGTCGCTGGCAACGTTCCGGTGACCAATAACGACCCGAATCGCCGATATACTGTTATCAATGGCTATCCTGTCGTCCTCAATTTTGCAAAGGAACCCAATCCGGGTGTCTTTGAGCGTGTCCGTGACATCCTGCTCGCCACCAGCTATACCAAAAAGACCAGCTGACATCGTGGACGAGGACAAAAGAACGCGCTATACTGAGGATGGCAGTGGTATTCGGAGCAATCCATGAACCACGACCAACCGTTCTTTGATAACCGAATATCGTTCATCCTCGCTTTTATAGCGAAAGTGAGGAACCCCCTATGACTGAAAATAAAAACCGTGTCTGCTGCCTGTACCGTGTTTCCACCGATAAGCAGGTGGATTTCAACTCGAACCATGAAGCAGACCTTCCCATGCAGCGCAAGGCGTGTCACAAATTTGCCGAAGCAAAGGGCTGGGTCATCGTCCATGAAGAACAAGAAGAAGGCGTGTCTGGCCACAAAGTCCGCGCAGAAGCCCGTGACAAGCTGCAAATCATCAAGGAATACGCCCGAAAGGGCAAATTTGATATTCTGCTGGTGTTCATGTTCGACCGTATCGGACGCATCGCAGATGAAACGCCATTTGTCGTAGAATGGTTTGTACGAAACGGCATCCGGGTATGGAGTACCCAAGAGGGTGAGCAGCGATTCGACAACCACACCGACAAATTGCTGAACTATATCCGCTTCTGGCAGGCGGACGGAGAAAGTGAAAAAACTTCCGTCCGTACCCGTACCAGCCTGCGGCAGCTTGTGGAAGAAGGACACTTCAAGGGCGGCAGTGCGCCGTATGGTTATGACCTTGTGAAAAGTGGCCGCATCAACAAGCGCAAGCACGAACTCTATGAACTGCATATCAACGAGCAGGAAGCCGAAATCGTTCGGCTGATCTTCGACAAATATGTATACGAGGGTTACGGCGCACAGCGGATCGCCACCTATCTGAACAATGCTGGTTACCGTGCCCGCTCTGGAAAGTGCTGGCATCCGGGCAGCTTGCGAGGAATGGTCGGCAACCTGACCTATATGGGCGTTCTCCGCTGCGGAGATGCCCGCTCCGAATTGATGCCCGAACTCCAGATCATCCCACAGGAGGAGTTTGAAGCTGCACAGCGTATCCGGGAAGATCGCTCTGCCCACGCAGCGGAAGAAGCCGAACACCATGTTCCTCTTCGTACCCGTGGACAGGCATTGCTTTCCAACAATGTTTACTGCGGCCACTGTGGTGCAAGGCTTGCCCTGACGACCAGCCGAAAATGGCGTAAACTCTCCGATGGTACTCTGGACGATACACTTCGCATCCGCTATACTTGCTACGGAAAACTCCGCAAGCAGACGGATTGCACCGGGCAGACCGGCTACACCATGCACATTCTGGACGAGATCATCGACAAGATGGTTCGTCAGATTTTCTCCAGCTTGAGAGGTATTCCAAAAGAGCAGCTTATCACCAGCCGCTATGCGAAGGAAACTGCGGAGCGCAAGAACCATCTGCAAGCCCTTCAGACAGAACGCGACAAGGCCGAAAAAGACCTGCTAGCCTTAAAAGCCGAGATTCTGGCTGTAATCAAGGGGGAGAGTGCCTTTCCCAAAGACACTCTTGCCGAGATGATCGCAGCACAGGAAAAGAAGCACACGGAGTTGGAAACTCTGTGTGAAGAAGCCAGTGCAGAACTGGAGCGAAACGCTGAATTGATGGCAAACGTATCGCAACTGTACGAAGAATTGATTTCTTTTGCAGACCTCTACGACAGTGCCAGCTTTGAAGCAAAAAAGATGATCGTCAGCCAGCTTATCCGCAGGGGAGACGTTTATCGCGGATACCAAATCCATGTAGACTTCAACTTTGATCTTGCGCAGTATTTGGAAAACAGCGATGAACTTGCTTGCTGACAAACACAAAAACACCGTTGACTTCGATTTGAAATCAACGGTGTTTGTAACTCTTATTTGAGCCAATGGTGGAGAATACCGGGATCGAACCGGTGACCTCTTGCATGCCATGCAAGCGCTCTCCCAGCTGAGCTAATCCCCCATAATTTTCCAGAGGTGGAAACCTCTGGAAAAGAGATGCTCAAATAAGAAATGCTTTATGAAGTTCAGTTGTGGGGGTGCGTGAGCGCACTGCTCGTGCTCCCAGCTGAGCTAATCCCCCATAGCTGGCGTATCGTCCCTGACGACGTGTGTTATTATACCAGCCAAATGGAGAGTTGTCAATAACTTTTTTTATTTTTTGTGAGCGACGCTGCGGCTGGTGCTGCGTTTGTAGTAGAACAAGTACTGCTGTACGATGCCAGCCTGCTGATCATAGGAAGGAAAAGGGTCGCAGCCGCCGAATTCCTCATCAATGAGTCGCTGTATCCAGACATCAATGGGAGCCATCGCGGTACGGCCATAGCCAAAGAGGCAGACGCAGTTTGCTACCTTTTTGCCGACGCCGTCCAGCTCGAGGAGGCGGGAAAAGAGCGCGTCGTCGGGCAGCACCGCCAGAGCACCGAGGTCGAGTGTGCCGCTGGAAGCCTGAGCGGCAGCGTTCTGGATGTAACGGGTGCGGTAGCCCAGACCACAGCCCATCAGCTGCGCCTCAGAGAGGCCGCAGAGCTGCTGCGGGGTAGGGAAGAGGAAGACTTCATCGCCTTCGGCACTGAGCGGTTCGCCGCAGCACCGGGCAAGGTGTTCCACGGCGGTGCGGATGGCCGGAATGCTCTTGCGCTGGGAGATGAGAAAGGTGATGAGCATTTCCCATGGGTCCTGATGCAGGATTCGGATGCCCTGCCCGAAATCGAGCGATTTGTCCAGATAGCTGCTCTGTCCCGCCAAGCTGCACCGCAGCGCGGCATAGTTCCGGCCCAAATCAAAGTAGTCGGCCCAGTACTCCCGATCTGAGCCATACCATGCGGCGTCGTATTGACCATCGCCCAGCGGAGTCAGATAAAGAAGTGCGCCGCCGGAAAGAAAACGGTAACGCCCGTCGGACAACTTTTGTGGCCGGAAGCACTGGCCGCTTTCGATGATCTTGTCGAGGTCAAAGTCGTCCTGGATGGCGACGAGCTGATGGGTGAGGGAAACTGTATACATGGAAAACTCCTTTTTGGAAAAATTGTGGCGATGCCCGATTCGCGGTGGAAACTGATTTCTATCTGTACCCTCTGCAAGGAGGGTGACTCGGGGTGGAGACCTCGACCGCCTTGGCGTTGTAATTTCTATCCACGCCCTCCGCGAGGAGGGCGACCGTGGCGCAGCCTATGCTCTGCGCCGCCATCAAGATTTCTATCCACGCCCTCCGCGAGGAGGGCGACGCTCTGGGGCGACACTGTCCACAGGCCAACCCAATTTCTATCCACGCCCTCCGCGAGGAGGGCGACTGGTTTTGGCATTCTTCAGGTCGTCAATAGGCAGAATTTCTATCCACGCCCTCCGCGAGGAGGGCGACAGCAAAAACAGAGACAAAATCTCTATTTTCTTATAAATTATACAACATTTTGCACGAATTTAGAAGAGCTTTGATTTACAACGGGTCAAAGAACTATCCAAATCATGCGAAATGACACAAAAATCCGGTGCGAAGGTGCCGGGAAAATGCTGAGAACTCGCCCTTCGCATCGGGGCACAAAACTCAGAACAACAGCAGGCCGTCCTGCTCGAAGGGCGGATGAACGCCGATATGCTCCACCTTGCTCTTATAGTTGTTGCCCAGCTGGTAGAAGCGCAGACTGTCCAGCGCAGGGTCGATGAGGGCCGTCAGCTCTGCCTTGAGAACGGCATACTGCGCGGCATCCAGCAGACACTCGAACACGGAGTTCTGCACCCGCTGGCTGTGGTCCACACAGCGCTTGGCGACTTTGCGCAGACGTTTGCGCCCGGCAGAGGTTTCGGTATTGACGTCGTAGGTAATAAGGACCAGCATACACATCCCTCACTTCCAGAAAAATGGCGGGTAAAGCTCCATATCGCCCCGCAGGGTGCGGGCCAGAAGCAGAGCCTGCACATAAGGCACGAGGCCCCACGGAAGCTTTTCGTTCAGGAACGGGTGGGTGATGGTCTCCTGCTTGCGGGTCTGCCACCCGCCCAGAAAGGCGCGGCGGCCCTCATCGGTGAGAAGGACGGCCCCGTTCTCCTGCTTCTGGAAATGCTTCGGCGTCATGATTTTCTGGTTGATGCAGGAGAGCACAAAACGGTCGGCGTAAACAGTGCGCAGCTCTTCCATGAGGTCGAGGGCGAGGCTCCTGCGCCCGGGCCGGGCGCGGTGGAGAAAGCCGACGTAGGGGTCGAGGCCCACACTCTGAAGAGCCGCCGTGCAGTCGGAGGCCAGAAGCGAATAAGCGAAAGAGAGCAGGGCATTGGTGTTGTCCAGAGGCGGGCGGCGGCTTCGGCCAGCGAAAGAAAAATCATCGTGCTGCTGCAGGATGAGCGAATCAAAGCAGTCGAAATACCGCTGTGCCGCCTCGCCCTCCAGGCCGCGAAGCTGGTCGAGGTCGTCACACTGCTCGATGAGGGGCAGCGCCGCCGCCAGCTGAGCGCTGGTGCGCTTGAGCTGTTCCACCGGCACCCGCTGGGGGTGGTCGCGGGTGGCCCGTTCCAGCACCCAGCGGGCGTTATAGACTTTGCCCAGGATGAAATTGCGCGCATAGAGACAGCTCTCTGCCTCGCTGTTTGCGATGCGGTACTGGGTCTGCCGCAGCAGGACGTTGCCCTGCTCTTCGCCTACGGCCCGGGCCAGAAAGCGGCCCTGCGGGCTGAAAAAGCTCAAATCGACCCCGAGGCGGGCGCATTTGCCCATCAGGACAGCCTCTTGCAGGTGACTCCTTCCGGCAGAGTGTCTGCCACCGTGACGGTGTAGTCGCGGTAGCTGCGGGCGGCGTCCACATCGGGCTTGCGCTGGACGGTGACGGAGTCGAAGAGCTTATAGGCCGGGGCATTGCCCAGCTCAGAATCGTGCTTGAACACGATGAGCTCCCGCACGGCCATCTTGCCGCGGGTGGCGCTGTGGTCGTTCTCGAACATATTCAGGATGGCAGTCCACAGAAGTTTCAAATCATCCTCGGAGAAGCCGGTGGTCTTCCGGGCGAGGTTGGCCGAGACATAGCCCTCGGCGCGGTAGAGGGCGTAAGGCACGATGTGCTTGCGGCCCATCTCAGTACCCTTCTTCTCGGCATCGGCCTCGGTGGTGATGGCCACGCGGGTGATGGTGACTTCCTGCGGGACGATGGGGTCCACCGACCGGGCAAAGCTCAGCTGGACGGGGCCGCGCACCTGACCGCAGTTCAGCGCACCCTTGACGAAGGTGGTCATGACGGCACCGAAGGTGCGGATGTCGAAGTAGTTCTCGCACATATAGTCCCGCAGCTTGGCATCGATGTCGGGGTCGGCCTTTTTGGCAGCTTTCAGGTCGGGGTCGATGCCTAGAGTTTTGATGGCCTCGGCGTCGCTGCGGTTGAGGGGAACGCCGTCCTTGATGTAGATGCGGTAGCCTTTTTCGTCCTCTTTCAGGGTCTCGACATAGTTGCGGATCTTCCGCTTGAGGCAGACGTCGGTCACCAGACCGTAGCCCGTCTCGGGGTCGATACGGGGCATATTGCCTGCGTCGGGGTCGCCGTTGGGGTTGCCGTTCTCGACGTCGAACAGGATGACGAAATCATAGCGGTTCTTGATGGGCTCAGACATGGTTTATTCCTCCTCATTCTTTTTGGCGTAGCGTTTCTGGGTCTGGTGGTAGTAGCCGATCTCAAAGGCACCCTGCTCCGGCAGGCTGAGCCGCGCCGGGAAGCCCGTCTCGGGCAGCTGGGCCATCAGCTCGGTGAGCTGTTTGCTGAAATGCACCTCGTTGGGGGTGGTCATCTTCTGCAGATGCTTCTGAGCCAGCTTGACCAGCGTGGGGAAGGCCGTTGCCGGGGTGGCACAGGCCGAGTTGAAGTACCGGTCTTTGATGGTGGCGTTGATGCCGGGGTTGGCGACGCTCTGGATCGTCTCCAGCACAGAGAAGAGACGCCCCAGAACATAGGGGACATTGCTGCTTTCGTTCAGGCTCACGGTAAATACCTCCTTGTTGAGCTCGGTGGGGTAGTTGCGGAGATAATAAGCTTTCAGGATGGCGGCGCGGCCCCGGGTGACTTCCCGTTCGGCCCGGATGCGGAGGGTCACGCCGTTGAGCAGAGTGGCGGGGTACGGCCCGCCGGTGAGGATGGCCCGGAGCAGATCGCCCACCAGCTGGGGCGATGGATTTTTGTCCCGGGATTTCTGGTTGACCGTCTCCTGCGCCAGCGCCCAGACCGACAGGTTTTCCCGCTTGTCGAAGGCGGGGCGGGTGATGCTGAGCCGGTCGGCGTGGTCCTGCAGATTTTTGGCAAACTGTCCGAAGCTGCCGTGCAGGAAGAACCGGACGGAGAGCCGGGCCGCGTTGGGCGAGATGCCCAGCACATAGAAGTTCTGGTCCGGGTCCAGCTTGTCATCGAGGAAGGAGACGGGGCGTCCCTGAGAAAGGGCTTTCAGTGCGGCGGCAAGGTCGCTTTCCGAGACGCCGCGCGCCTCGGCACCGCCGCAGAAAAACATCAGCATGGCGTTTGAGTAGGCGGGGGCGGCGCTTTCGGCCCAGCAGACGATGGTGGTGTCGCCGATGCGCTGGCAGCAGTTCCGGTCAGCCAGCAGCAGATTGAGGGCCGTGGTGTAGGCGAAGGCCGCGTACTCGCTGACGGGGGCGTTGGCACCCTGCTCATGGCCATAGGAGCAGAAAGCGGGCGCGTTGAAGGAGACCAGCGCCGCACCGGCGGCCTGTGCGCCCATCACACCTTTGATGGCGGGGTGGATGCGGGCGATGCCGGCCTCTTTGCCGGTGATGAGGCAGCGGGCTGTCTCGGCGTCTGCATCGGAGGTGTCAAAGGCGGACTGCCAGGCGTCCCGGATGGCGTCATCTGTGGTGGCCAGCCAGTGGGCGCCGTCGGGGGATTCGCAGCCAAACAGGAGGTTCGCGTTGTTGTTCAGGTCGGCCCACTGCCCTGCCAGCAGCGGGTGGGTGGGGGCTGTATCCGGCTCCCAGCTGTCAAAAAAGGCGAGGATGGCTTTGGCGGCAGGGGAGTCCACGCCGTCGAGCACCTTGTGGTGGAGGGCGGCACAGGCTTCGAAGCACTGGTGGGAGCGCTCGGGCTTGCCCTTCTCGTCTGCGCCCAGCAGATAGGACGCATTGTCGCACAAAAAGTTCGCGGCGACGCCGGAGGCGCGCTTGACCCGGTGGGGGACAGGGAGCTCACGGGGGGCGATAACGGTCTTTTTGCCCTTGGGGACTTCCTGCCGCAGGTCGTTGAGGGCGAGGAGCTGGCCGTCGGGGCCGAGGCGCAGTTCATAGCTGACTTTGAAGCGGCTGTCCCAGCCGGGGGCCTCCACCTTGCCCTGCTTCAAGAGCTGTTCATAATAGGCGGTGAGTGCTTGGAGTATCATGTAAACACCTCCACGTCCCGGCATTCCATCACGCCGTCCACCAGCTTTGCGCGGAAGAACTGGCTGCGGATGTTGGCCGAATCAGAGTAATCGAGGCTGTGGAGCATGAAGCCGAGGTCCTGCGTGACCTTCAGCGCCGGAATGCTGCCGCCCGGCCACTCCCGGAAGTTGGCCGGGAACTCCCGGCACCCGAAACAGGGCTGGTGATAGCACTGGCCTTTGCGCAGGCGTCGGCGCAGGATGTCCTGGAACTTGCCGGGATTGTCGCTGGGGGCGGCCTTGCCCGTCAAATCAAAGTGGCACTCGATGACGTAGTGGACGTCCTGCAGGACCATCGCGGCCCGCTGCTGGATGTCCTCCGAGGTGTAGAGCACCGGCGGTGTGCCGCCTTTGGCCGCACTGAGGGCGGCGGAGGACAGCAGGGTGGACTTGACCTCGTTGCGCCGGATGTTGGTGAACCGGATGGGCCGCTGGGTGTATTCCTCGGTGGACGCTTCATCCTCGGGGTCAAGGCCGAAGGGCTTGAGCAGATAGATGCGGTCAACCGTATAACGCAGCCCGGGGTGCCAGTAGATGGCTTCCACAAGGCCCCGCGCAGCGGATGGAGTGATCATGTCGTAGCTCACACGCTCGGTCTTCATTTCCGGGCGAGTGAAACAGGCATAGTCGCCCCACACCTCAATGAGCATGGACATCAGCATCGCCTCCTTTCCGGGTGAAGTTGAATTTTCAGACTAAGATGAATGTTAGCCATTGCAACCACCTCTTTCTTTTAGAAGTAAAGGCCGATGCCCGTCTCCACATCCATGGCAAGGCCGGTTTTTTCACTGTAGCAGCTGGTGTCGGTGAGGATGGCCGAGCCATCGGGCCGCAGTTCCAGCGCTCCGGCGGCGTCGAGCTTGTCGAACTGGTCCTTATAACAGGAGACGCTGTAAACGCCCAGCTTCCGCAGCAGCGTCCGGGTAACATGACCGCTGCGCAGCTGCTCACAGAGGGCTGCGCCCTCGCCGACGGGCAGATAGACCATGCGGGCAGCGTTCTCGATGAGGCGGAATTCCTCCGCCACCTGTGCAAAGGGGAACTGGCAGCCCCGGATGCCCCGGAGAAAGGCACCCAGAATGCCGTGCTTGTCCACGGCGTCGGGGCCGCGCAGGTCGGAAAGCTCGTTGAAGTAGAGCTGAATGGCCCGGGGCGTGTCCAGTGTGTCCTGATGCCGGGCGGTGTAGTCCAGCGCGCTGACGTTCTGCCTGAGCATCTGGGGCGTGGAACACTCGTCCAGCCGGAACCGGTAGACGATGCTTTCCTCTGCGCCCCGCCGCCCCTCGCGGTTGCAGCGCCCGGCAGTCTGTAAGAGCGAGTCAAGACCGCACTGCTCCCGGTAAGCGACGGGAAAATCCACGTCCACGCCCGCCTCGATGAGAGAGGTGGACACCACCCGGCAGGGCAGACCCTCTTTCAGCCGCTGGCGGATGTCGTCCAGCTGACGGCGGCGGTCGGCGGCGCAGAGCAGGGTGGTCAGGCAGTAGCTGCCCTCGGCGGGCAGGGACTCATAGAGCTGCTGGGCCGTCTTGCGGCGGTTGACCACGCAGAGCACCTGCGGGTGATTTGCCAGCCGGGCGGCGAGCTCCTCCTGCGGCAGGGTGCCGAGGTCTTGCAGTGTGGTGCGCCGGAGCACTTCGTAGAGGCGGGCCGCGTCGGGCGTGATCTCCTGCGGGTGAAGCTCCGGCGCAAAGCGCCGGAACAGCGGCTCAAGGGCAGGCTGGGTGGCCGTGCAGAGGACGGCCGTGGAGTAGTAATGCTGGATGAGCTGGGCGATGGCGCTGACGCAGGGGGCAAGGTAGTCGCCCGGGAGGGTCTGCGCCTCGTCGAAGATGATGACGCTGTCGGCGATGTTGTGGAGCTTGCGGCAGCGGCTGCTGCGGTTGGCGTAGAGCGACTCGAAGAACTGCACCGCCGTCGTCACCACGACGGGGGCGTCCCAGTTTTCACTGGCCAGCATCTGGCGGTACTGGGCGGGGGTTAGGTCGTCCTGCTCAACAGTCTTGTACTCGGCGTTGGAGAAGTCGGCCAGAACATTTTCTGCGCCCAGCAGGCCCGAGAAGACGGCGGCGGTCTGGTCGATGATGGACATATAAGGAATGACATAGATGACCCGCTTCATCTTCTGGGCGGCGGCGTGCTCCAGCGCAAAGGCGAGGGAGGCGAAGGTCTTGCCGCCGCCGGTGGGTACGGTGAGGGTGTAGAGCCCCTGTGGGCCGTGCGCGCCTTTCTCGAGGCAGGCGCGGAGGACGGCGTTGCGCTGGACGCTGACGGGCGAGGGCGATTCGGCCCTGAGATAGCGCTGCGCCTGTACCGAGACGATGTCCCGCAGCGCGGCGATGTCCGTGCCGCTGCCCCGGGGTGCGGCCCTGCCGTCCATGAAGGTCTCGGTGTCGATGAAGTCGGCGTCCACGAGGCAGGAGTAGAGCATCCGGGTAAAGAACGCGAGGCTCAGCGGGTCGGCGCAGGCCCACGCGGGCGGCGTCGAGGCGGGGAGCGTTACTTCCCGCCAGCCGTCGTAGGGGGCTGCCGGCTTCTTGCTCCGGCCAAACAGGGTGGCGTCGCCCGGGTCATCGGCGGGGCTCCCGCCGTCGGGCAGGCCGCTGTGGTGTCCGGCCACGGCAAAGGCGGCGTGGAGATGTTGGCGAACCCAGGCCTCCTGCGCCCCGGCGGTGGAGTGGTCCACCTTGGGGCCGCCTTTGAGCCGCAGCTGGAAGGCGTCGCTGTACTTCCCGACATCGTGGAGCCACGCGGCAAATTCGGCCTCGCTCTGCGCCCCGAAGGGGGCTGCGAAGGAACCGGCCAGTCTGGCAGTGCCGGCGAGGTGGTCGTAGACGGTCTGGGTGCGGGTGCCGTCCTCGCTGATGTGGGCAAGACGTGTGGAGCGCTCCATAAAATGACCTCCTGACTCTGGTTTGCAATAAGGATACGCTTTTCAAAAAGCGGCTGTCAACAAAACGCACTTTTCGACAAAAAATTCTGGGACGTTGCACAAAAAGCAGGCGGAAAAATCTGCAATGTGCCAAAGAAGAAAGAAACGAGTATTTTCTTATTTTTATGATAATGCAAATACTGTCCAATAAACTGGACTTTTACTGATTTTTCGGGCAAAAATGAAAAGAGAACTGCGTTTTCAGTACTGCGGGAGGAAGACTGCCCGTCGGCAGAGAAAAAAATGAAGATGTTGTGTAGAACAACACCGCATTAAGATGGAATTAAGGCAGGGTTAAGAAAACTGCAAGAAAAGTGCTGAGTTATTCCATCTGGGAATGGACTTTCGGAAAAATCAAGGCGAATATCCCCCTTTTCATTTGCTGAAATCTGTTGTATTATGAATAACAGATATGGAATCAGAGAAAAAGCGCCGCGATGAAGTGCAAACAGGAATGATAAGAAAAATAAAGGGCAATAGGGGGAGAGCTACGATGGACGAAAAAGATTACGAGCTGCTGCACGCGCTGGACGAGACGCGCAACATCACCCACGCAGCGGACAAACTGTACATGACCCAGTCGGCACTGTCCAAACGCATCAAGGCGCTGGAACAGGAGCTGGGGGTGGAGATCGTCCTGCGCTCGCGGCAGGGCATCCGCTTCACGCCGGCAGGTGAACAGGTGCTGCTCCACAGCGCCGCCGCTGCCCGCGAGATGGAAAAGATGCGCCGCCAGCTGGCCTCCATCCAGGGCGAAGCCTGCGGCACCCTGCGGGCCGGCATCTCGGTGAACTTCTCCTACTACCGTCTGCCCGAGGTGCTGACGGAGTACCATAAAGCCTACCCGAAGGTACGCCTCGACATCGCCACCGGCCACAGCCGGAACATCTACCAGCAGATGCTGGATTCTTCGCTGGACGTGGCAGTGCTGCGGGGCGAGTATCCGTGGGACGGCACCCAGTTCCTGCTCTCGCAGGAGAATATCTGCCTGATCTGCAGCGAGGAGAACAAGGACAGGCCCATCTCCGATTACCTTTATATCGACCACAGCAGCGACGCCACCATCAGCGCCCAGATGGCCCGCTGGCGCTACGAGAACGGCGTGACCAACGATGCGGGCAATTTTGTGGTGGACAACATCATGGTCTGCCGCGAGATGGTGGAGCGGGGCCTCGGCTGGGCGCTGATGCCGGAAGTGGCGCTGGATAACTTCAAGGGCTATGTCAAGCCCTGCACCTTCGAGAACGGTGAGCCCTTCGTCCGGCGCACCTATATTTTCTGCCAGAGAGATGCAGCCGCCCTGCCGCAGGTGCAGCTCTTTATGGACATGCTCAAAAAGCACCGCTGAGAGGAGAAAAACATGGAAACGACTGTTTCGCTGGTCCAGATGCTGGATGCACGGGAGCGCCGGGTGCAGCACCAGCAGGAGCTGCTGGCCCGGTACCACAAGCCTCTCATCTGCTTTACCATGAATATCTGCGGCCCGGTAAAAGATTCGCCCCTCATCCGGCGGGGCTTTGTGCGGGGGCGTCAGCTGCTGCGCCAGCAGTTTCTGCGGGCAAAGCTGACGCCGCTGCATCAGGACGCCGTCCGGGAAGTGACCGGCTGTGAGGCGTTCTATGTGCTGGACGCCGACCCGCTGACCATCAAGAAATTCACCACCGACATTGAGGACGCCACCCCGCTGGGGCGGCTGTTCGACATGGACGTCATCCGCCCGGACGGCCTCAAAGTGGACAGAGAAGAGCTGGACCTCGAAGGCCGCCGCTGTCTCATCTGCGGCGGGCCTGCTAAGGTGTGCAGCAGCCGCCGCATCCATACCGTGGCCGAACTGCAGGAAAAGACGACGGAGATCCTGACCGAGGCCCGGGACGCGCAGGACATCGCCGACGCGGCCCGTCTGGCCGTCCGCGCCCTGCTCTACGAAGTGACCACCACCCCGAAGCCCGGCCTTGTGGACCGGCGCAACAGCGGAAGCCACAGGGACATGGACGTCTTCACCTTCATGGACAGCGCCGCGGCGCTCTACCCCTATTTTGAAGCCTGCGCCCGGACGGGCCGCGAGACGGCGGAACAGCCCGCGCCCGAGACCTTCGCGGCCCTGCGGCCTCTGGGTTGTGAGGCCGAGGGCGAGATGCTGGACGCCACCGGCGGCGTCAACACCCACAAGGGCGCGGTCTTTTCGGTGGGCATCGTCTGCGCGGCGCTGGGACGCCTCGACCGCTCCCTCTGGGCCGACGCTACCCGGGTGCTGGCGGAAGTATCCGCCATGACGGCGGGCCTGACCGAGAAGGACTTTGCAGGCGTCACTGCCGAGAACGCCGCCACCGTGGGCCAGAAGCTTTATATCCGGTACGGCATCACCGGTGTGCGGGGGCAGGTGGAAGCCGGACTTCCCGCAGTGCTGAATGTCGGTCTGCCGGTGCTGGAAGCCGGCCTTGCCAAGGGTTACGACTTCGACCGCGTCGGCGGCGGCGCACTGCTGGCCATCCTGGCCAACAGCACCGATACCAACATCATTGCCCGCTCGAGCCGGGAGCGTCAGCTGGCCCTCACCGAAGAACTGAAAGCCCTTCTCGCCCAGACACCTTACCCGGATAAAGATGCCCTCGCGGCGCTGGATGACCGGTTCATTGCGGAAAATCTCTCGCCCGGCGGCAGTGCCGACCTGCTGGCGCTGACCTGGCTGCTCCATTTTGTTACTACTGAGGGGAATATCGATGAGTGAATATACCATTTCGCAGGTCTATCCGACCGATAAAACCGTTCTGGCCCAAATCGACACACTGCTGGGTCAGGAGGGCATCCGCCGCGACGGCAATCTGGACTACATCTGCGCCATGTTCGACGAGGAATACAACGTCATCGGCACCGGCAGCTGCTTCGGCAGCACCCTGCGGTGCTTCGCCGTCAGCAGCGCCCATCAGGGCGAGGGCCTGCTGAACCAGATCATCACCCACCTCATCGAGGTGCAGTGCGCGCGGGGGAATATGCACCTGTTTCTCTACACCAAGGTAAAAAGCTCCAAGTTTTTCGGCGACCTCGGCTTCTACGAGATCGCCCGGGTGGAGGATACCCTTGTCTTCATGGAGAACCGCCGCGACGGCTTCGGGGCCTATCTGCGCGATCTGGAAAAGACCAGGACCGAGGGCAAAAGTGCGGCCCTCGTCATGAACGCGAACCCTTTTACCCTCGGTCATCAGTATCTTGTGGAAAGAGCCGCTGCCGCCTGCGACACGCTCCACCTGTTCGTGGTCAGTGAGGACGCCAGCCTCGTGCCTTTCGCCGTGCGCAGGAAGTTGGTGGAGGCGGGCGTGGCCCATCTGCCGAATGTGGTGCTCCACGACAGCGGCCCCTACATCATCTCGAATGCCACCTTCCCCAGCTACTTCCTGAAGGATGAGACAGCTGTCATCGACGGCCACGCCCGGCTGGACCTCGCCGTCTTTACGAAAATCGCGGCGGCGCTGAACATCACCGCCCGCTATGTGGGCGAGGAGCCTGCCAGTCAGGTGACGGGGCTTTACAACCAGATCATGTGCGAGCAGCTGCCCAAAGCGGGTATCGAGTGTGTCGTTGTACCCCGCAAAGAAGCAAACGGCAAGGCCATCAGTGCTTCCACCGTCCGCCAGTGCCTGCAGAGCGGCGACTGGGATACCCTCGAGGTGCTGCTGCCCAAGACCAGCCTCGACTATTTCCGCAGCCCGGAGGCAGAGCCGGTGCTGGCACGCATCCGCAATGCGGGCAATGTCGTGCATTACTGAGAAAAACTTCCTCTCTCTTTGTGGTCATGACAACAGAAATAGGACGAAGCATCTGCTATAATAAGCCCATCAAGAGAAGGAGAGTGTGGATATGATCCGTAAAATCATTCATATAGACGAAGAAAAATGCAATGGCTGCGGTGCCTGTGTCACTGCCTGCCATGAGGGTGCCATCGGCCTCGTGAACGGCAAGGCCAGGCTCATGCGCGACGACTACTGCGACGGCTTCGGCGACTGCCTGCCCGGCTGCCCCACCGGTGCCATCACCTTCGAGGAGCGGGAGGCCGCTGCCTACGACGAGCAGGCTGTGCTGGAAAACAAGCAGAAAAAGGCTGCTGCCGCTGCCGAAAAGCCCGTCTTCCACGGCTGCCCGGGCAGCGCCATGCGCCAGTTTGACCGCCAGCAGGCCGCACCGGCTGCAGCTCCTGCCGCCGCCCAGCCCTCGCAGCTGGCTCAGTGGCCCTGCCAGATCAAGCTCGTGCCGGTGAATGCACCCTATTTTGATGGTGCCAAGCTGCTCATCGCCGCCGACTGCACCGCCTACGCCTACGCGAACATCCATCAGGAGTTCATGCGCGGCCATGTTACCCTCATCGGCTGCCCCAAGCTGGATGCTGTGGACTACAGCGAGAAGCTGACGGAGATCATCCGCAATAACGACATCAGGAGCGTTACCGTCCTGCGGATGGAGGTGCCTTGCTGCGGAGGTCTTGAACACGCCGCCGTCACTGCCCTCAAGAACAGCGGCAAGTTCATCCCCTGGAATGTCGTCACCTTCTCGGTGGATGGCCGCATCCTCGACCGGTAAAGAAACGCAAACCAAAAAAAGCAGACGCTGCACGAAGCGTCTGCTTTTTTGTATCATTCAGTTTGTGGTCTGGGCGGCGGACTGTATCATCTTCCAGACAGACTCGACGCTCTGGCGTATCTGAGCCAGCGTGGCGATGTCCTTGTCACTCATCCGGGAAGCCGGGGGAGAGAGCACCGTCTTGGCAGAGGTCACCGTGCCGGTGAGCTGGATGTGGACGTTGTGGTCCGGGATGGTCAGCAGCACATGGATGGGCGTGGTCTTCGAGAAGAGAGAATCCGTCGAAAAGCCGAGCACGAGGGTCGTGCCGTCGGCTGCGGCGGGGAACTGATAGTAGCGGTAGCCGTCTCGCGCGGCGGAAGGAGAGACTTTTTTCAGCCCCTTGAGCGAGAGGGTGAAGCCGGAAAGCTCCTGTAGCTCGACCTTGTTCGTCTCGACGCCCAGTACGGCGGCAGCCTGCGTCTGGGAGATGTAGTCTCCGAGGCTCCACTCGGGCAGAAGAACGCTTGCGAGGGAGAGTTTATCGGTGACAGCCTGACGCAGAACGGTGTAGAGCTGCCCGATGTCGAAGAGCGTCTCTTCCGAGTCGATATAGACCCGGGTGAAGGGAGACGTCCTGACGGAGTCGTCTTCGTTGAGCTGGTAGAAGGAAAGCTGCAGCTTTCCGGGCGCATACTGCCCGCTGACGCTTCCGCTGGAAGCGTTCACCCGCTCGAGGATGTTCAGCAGCGGCGGCTTATCCGGGCTGTTGGGCGCTATCTCATACCGGAAGGTGAAGGATGCACCGGTTTGCAGAGCCGAGATTTTGCTGTGCAGCTGGAAAAAGACCACGCCCACAGCGGCCGCTACAGCCACCAGCACGACCGCTAAAGCAACAAACAGCGGATCGACACGTTTTTTTGGAGATGCCATCTGCAAGACCTCCTGTCATAGACTCTATGATTATAGCATACGAGCAGGCAGACGAAATGTCAAGCCGGAACTTGACGTTATCAGACGGTCAGCGTATACTGTCTGGTACGTCTTATATAAGGTAAAAGGAGGCAAAAATGAAAATAGCGATACTTGGCACCAGCGGCAGCGGAAAATCCACGCTGGCAAAGCGCCTGGGAGAGAGATACGGCCTGCCGGTGCTCCATATGGATACCGTGCATTTCCTGCCCGGCTGGGTGGAGCGGCCCTTCGCCGAGGAAGAAGCCATTGTCCGGCAGTTTCTCGACGAGAACGCAGGCGGCTGGGTCATCGACGGCAATTATAGCAAGACCTGCTATGCCCGGCGGCTGGAAGAAGCGGATAAAATCATTGTGCTCTGGTTTTCGCCGCTGGTCTGCCTCTGGCGGGCGGTACGGCGCTGGCAGCAGAACAAAGGCCGTGTGAGGGAGTCGTCTGCGCCCGGGTGCGAAGAGAAGATAGATGCCGAATTTGTCCGCTGGATCCTCCACGATGGGCGTACAAAGCAAAAGTGGGCGCAGATGGAGAGGATCGGGGAAAAGTATCCCGAAAAGTATGTGATGATACGAAACCAGCGGGAGCTGGATGGGTTCTTAAAGGAACTTTGAACTGGTTGTCGCGCCGGTGGCGCAGGGGTAGAGCGCGGTTACGCGAGGTTAAGTTCTCTTTTGCGTGCCAAAAGAGAACCAGAAATGGTTGTCGCGCCTGTGCGCGGGGCAGAGCGCTTTTTCATTAAGGCTGATTGTTCTCTTTTGATGTCAAAAGAGAACCAGAAAACCACCAGCGATTTCGACGCGCTGGACCCACGAGAAAGGGGCTGCTCGCCCCTTTCAGACCCCAAAGGAGTTGTCGAAACGGAAAAAAGCTAGCCGCTTCGCTTAACGCTTTTTTCTCGTTTCTCCGATTTGCTGCTCCGCAGCTGGTGTTAGGCCCTCGCAGGGCGTGAAGTTCAGCAGAAAGGTGAAATCTTCGGCGGAGCCGTAAATGGGAGAAGCACAAAAAAATGCGTTTAGCGAAGCGGCTAGCATTTTTGGGCTTCGACCTCATCTTCGGAATTGTTAAGGGCGAGCAGCCCTTAACTCGTTGCGGGGAGAGTGGAGTCCAGAGGTAGGGAGGGGGGAGTCGAAACACCCCTCCCTACCTCTGGCCCGCGCGGAGCGCAAAGCCGCTTGACCAAAAGAAAAAACCAGTCCCGCGCCACCAGCGCGAGAACCAGCTTAAAGAAAAAACCGGCTCTGCCTCTGGCCCGCGCGGAGCGCAAAGCCATTTGACCGAAAGAAAAAACCAGCCCCGCGCATAGGCGCGCGATACACTTAACCTCTACAGGCTTCAACAAACGCCCCAAACAGCCCCTGCTGTGCCGGGTCCGCGTCGCTGAGCCACTCCGGGTGCCACTGGACGCCGAGGCAGAAGTGCGCGTCCGGCTTTTCCAGTGCTTCCACAATGCCGTCCTCGCTGAGGGCGGCTATTTCTAATTCGGGGGCAATGCGGTCTGCCGCCTGATGGTGCTGGCTGTTGACGAGCACGGTGTCCTGCCCCAGCAGGCGGGACAGCAGGGTCCCCCGCCGCACCGTGACGGTATGGACTTTCGCCCAGTGATCATTGTGGGGAACGTGCTCGAAAGGCTTGATGTCCTGATACAGCGTGCCGCCCAGCACGACGTTCATCACCTGAATGCCCCGGCAGATGCCCAGAACCGGCTTGTCTGCCGCGAGGAACGCCCGCAGCAGCTTCGGCTCGGCGGCGTCCCGCAGAAGGTTCGGCTCGCCGCAGGCGGGGATGCGCTCCTGCCCGTAGAAGGCCGGGTCCATGTCGCCGCCGCCCGGCAGCAAGAGCCCGTCGCAGGTCAGCGCCTCGGCTGCTGCGGCGTCCGGGTCGGAAAGCTCTACCCAGTGTACCTCGGCACCGGCCCGGGCCAGACTTTCCACATATTTTGACTGTGCGGTGGTAAGCTCCGGGTCAGTGCTCATCCGGGGCATGGCGATGGTGACAGACATAACAAGCATCCTTTCAACTTCTGGATATAACAAAAACCCAGAACCATTGGTTCTGGGTTTTGTGGCGGAAAGATGGGGATTCGAACCCCAGAACGCTTTTGACACGTTACACGATTTCCAGTCGTGCGCCTTAGACCAACTCAGCCATCTTTCCACATCTTCAGTTCTCGGTGCTTCGGGCCGCGGCCCTCAGCGCTTCACTATAATACCTGAAAGAAGGTCTTTTGTCAAGCATTTTTTCAAAAAAGTTTGCATTTTTTCAAAAATGACGCAGCTTCGATGGCTGAAAATGAAAAGGAGACGAAGGCCCCCTTGACGCAGGCGGCAAACGGGGCTATGATGAGGGCAGAGAGTATGCAGAGCGGGAAACTCTGCGGAAAACAAAAGGAATTCAGGAGGAAAACAGGTGAATTATTCAGATGTTTTGGCCAATGCCCGCCAGTGCATCGGCAAATACTGCAAGGCCTGCCCGGTGTGCAACGGCGTGGCCTGCAAGAATCAGATCCCCGGCCCCGGTGCAAAGGGCGTGGGCGACACCGCCATCCGCAATTATAATAAGTGGGCCGACATCCGTGTGAACATGGATACCCTCTGCGAGAACGGCACCCCCGACACCCACGTGGAGCTGTTTGGCCGCAGCTTCAAGTACCCCTTCTTCGCCGGCCCTGTGGGCGCGGTGAACCTCCACTACTCCGATACCTACACCGACATGACCTACAACGACGTGCTGGTGCGGGCCTGTGCGGAGAGCGGCATCGCCGCCTTTACCGGCGATGGCACCAACCCCGACGTCATGACCATGGCCACCAAGGCCATCGGCAATGCCGATGGCTGCGGCGTGCCGACCATCAAGCCCTGGAACATCGACACCATTAAAGAGAAGATGGCACAGGCCAAGGCCAGCGGCTGCTTTGCCGTGGCAATGGATGTGGATGCCGCCGGTCTGCCCTTCCTCAAGAACATGACCCCTCCGGCCGGCAGCAAGAGCGTGGCCGAGCTGGCTGAGATCGTCAAGCTGGCCGAGCGTCCCTTCGTCGTCAAGGGCGTCATGACCGTCAAGGGTGCTCTCAAGGCCAAGGAGGCCGGTGCCGCCGCCATCGTGGTATCCAACCACGGCGGCCGCGTCCTCGACCAGTGTCCCGCCACTGCCGAAGTCCTGCCTGAGATCGCCGCGGCTCTCAAGGGTACCGACGTCAAGGTCCTGGTGGACGGCGGCATCCGCACCGGCGTTGATGTCTTCAAGGCACTGGCACTGGGCGCGGACGGCGTCCTCATCTGCCGCCCCTTCGTCACGGCTGTCTACGGCGGCGGTGAGGAAGGCGTCAAGTGCTACATCGACAAGCTGGCCGGTGAGCTGGCCGACACCATGCAGATGTGCGGCGCACACTCCATCGCGGAGATCACGCCGGATATGGTGAGAGCAAAGTAAGAGTATAAAACTATGGAGTGGATAATTGTACTCGTCCTGATATGCTTTATATGCTGTATCATAGCAGCTGTTGAAGAGCAAAAAAAGAGGACAGCGAGGCGAAGAAAAGGTTTACGACACACTAGAAAAACTTGACGGTCACAAGGCTATGATTCGGAATTGTTATCTTCCGACCCAAAGAGGTGATACTACAGAAGTGGACTTGGTTTTGATTCATGAATCGGGAATCTATGTGATTGAGTCCAAAAACTATAGTGGATGGATATTCGGAAGTGACTCTCGAAGAGAGTGGACGCAGACTTTTCCAAAGGGAAATGGAGAAACGACAAAATATAAGTTTTACAATCCGATTTTGCAGAATGGTACTCATATTAAAGAAATTCAAAGAATATTGGGAGAAAAAAGAAACAACATCTACTCGTATGTCGTATTTGGAGATGACTGCGAACTGATGAATGTTCAATGGAATGAAAATGAGTGTCATGTGTTAAAGAGGAGAGAATTGCTTCAGAACGTAAAACAAAATGCTGTAGCACATGGGCGGGTATTATCAAATGAAGCAATAGACAGCTACTGTCAAAAGTTGTTCTCCTATACGCAGGTTTCGAAAGAACAGAAGCAAGAGCACATTCATAATATAGAAGAAAAGTATAAGCCGATTTCTAGGAATGCGGTGAATACAGATGCTCTTATTTGCCCTTGGTGTGGCGGAAAATTGGTATTACGGACGCCGAGAGACCCCGCAAAAGCTTCTAGAAAATTTTACGGCTGCTCCAATTATCCCAAGTGCAGATTTACTCGTAATATTATGTGATATAAGTCGGTGCAATGAAACACAAAAAGCGGCGTCACAGCTAACCACTGTGATGCCGCTTTTGTTTGTATGATCAAAAATTACTTCAGCGTTCCATCCAGCACCTGCTGATAGTACCACGGCTTCGGGGCGTGGAAGGTCTTGCCGCTGAGGAACTCGAAATCGGGCTGGTTGAAGTGGGGCATGGTCAGTTCCCACGCACAGAGGGCCTGATATTTGAGCTTCAGCTCGCGGTTGGCGGTATTGTTGCCGTACTTGCTGTCGCCGAGGATGGGGCAGCCGATGCTTGCCATGTGGGCACGGATCTGGTGGGTGCGGCCGGTGATGAGCTGAACCTTGAGCAGAGCCAGACGGCCGGAGACGGCGATGGTCTCGTAGCGGGTCTCCACGTCCTTGGCACCCGGCTGCTTGTCCTCCACGATCTTCACGATGCCGCGGTCGGCATCCTTGAGCAAGTAGCCGCCGAGGGTGGCGTCCGGGGGCGTGGGACGGCCGAAGGTGACGCAGAGGTAGGTCTTTTTCACCTCGCGGCTCTTGATGGCGGCGAGGAACAGCTCCTCGGCCTCGGGCGTTTTTGCGATGATGACAAGACCGCTGGTGCCGGTGTCGAGGCGGTGGCAGAGGGCGGGGGTGTAGATGTCATTCTCCTTGTACTCGCCCTGCTGGTTGAGGTAGAGCAGAGCGCGGTTCAGCAGGGTGTCATCGTCGGGACCGTCCACGGCGAGGCCGGCGGGCTTGTTGACGATGAGGATCTGCGGGCAGTCGTACACCACCTGCGCCGGGCCGCGGGCGTTTTTCCACGCCGGGCCGTCCACACGCTTGTCAGCGTCCAGAACATCGTCAAGGATGAACAGCTTGATCTCATCGCCTGCCATCACGCGGGTGGAGAGCGGCTGCTTTTTGCCGTTCAGTTTGATTTTATTTTCGCGCAGGGCCTTGTTCAGACGGCCCGGGTTCAGCGCGGGGAATTGCTGCATCAGATAGTTGTCCAGCCGGGTGGGGGCGAGACATTTGACCTTCAATATTTTCACGGAAGTTTCCTCTCTAAATTAAGAATAGGTTAAGATTTGCTTTTATTGTAGCGAATCCAACTTCTTGCGTCAAGTTGGTTGTTTACTTTTTCAAAAAACAAGAGTATACTGTGCCGGTGCAAAAAGAATTCATCGGAATTTAACGATGGCTTCATCATCGGATCTCCATTTATGGTATAATGAAAGCCTTACATGATTGAAGAGGGAAGAAGGTATTGATATGACGAACGACAAGAAACTGATGCTCCTTGCAGGCGTTCTGGCTCTGGGGATGCTGGCCGGATGCAGCTCTGCCAGCGCTGCCAGTGCCGCCAGCGGCATGGCCGGTTCGATGCCCGCCGCCAGCGAAGCCGAAGAGGTGAGCACCGAAGCGCGCGTCCTGCCCGGCGAAGAGGGCATCGTGATGCCCATCGACCAGGGCAGCCTCGAGGAGATGAAGACCGGCTCCTACAAGTTCGCCGCGAACATCTCGAGCGTGGACGCCAAGAAGCGCCAGATGACCCTGACAGTCTACGGCTACGACGCCTACCGCGCCGAGGATGTGGACGCACTGGATGTGGGCAGCGTTTTCAGCACCCATCTGGACGGCGCTGTGGAAGCACAGAACGTGACTGTGGAAAAAATCGAAAAGAATGAAGAGAACGGCACCGTCTCCATCAACGGCGGCATCGAAGAGGGCGGTGTAGACCTCTGGCGCAGCGGCGACATCTACCGCACCGTCACCTACGACGACTACCCGGTCTACTACATGATGGGGGAACTCGTGCTGCCCGTGGACGACAGTGTGACCCTCAGCGACAGCTCCGCCGGCGTGGACGCTGTGCCGGTGGAGACGAACGGCGCCATCGAGGTGGGCAAGGCCGTCTCGGAGGACAAGGACAACTGGACGCCTTACAACACCACCGTCTTCACAAAGGACGGCGTCGTCAGCAATATCCTCCGCATCTGGGTGCCGTGACGCGCGATTTTTGGGAAAACCCGTTGACAAATGGCCTGACTATGCTATAATCTGAAATGAACGCAAAGGAGCAGCATGCCCTTTGCGCGTGAATGGTAATTATGGCAAATGGCAAGGATGGGGCCAGAAGGATGTGTGCCGCCGCCCAGAGAGAACGCCCTTGGCTGAAAGGCGTTCCGGCAGAGCATTTTTTACGCCACCCCGGAGCTTCCGGCGAAACAAACCGGACGCTGCGCAGCGTTACAGCGCACAAAGCGGCAGGAGCGCCCCGGCGGCATTTCTGCAATTTGGGTGGTACCACGGAGCTTTTCAGACAGCCTTCGTCCCTTTTCGGGATGAGGGCTGTTTTTGTTTTTGTCAGCCTGCCATAAAAACTGCGTCCGGAGGAGGACGCCGATACACGAGGAGAGATTAAAACTATGCAATGGACCGGTTTGAATGAACTGCGTGACAAGTACCTTACCTTCTTTGAGGGCAAGGGCCACCTGCGTCTGGACAGCTTCCCGCTCGTCCCGAAGAACGACCCCAGCCTGCTGCTCATCAACAGCGGCATGGCACCCATGAAGAAGTGGTTCCTCGCTCAGGAGGAGCCGCCCCGTCATCGCGTGACCACCTGCCAGAAGTGCATCCGCACCCCTGACATCGAGCGCGTGGGCATCACCGCCCGCCACGGCACCTTCTTCGAGATGCTGGGAAACTTCTCTTTCCAGGATTACTTTAAGAAAGAGGTCATTCCCTGGGCATGGGAGTTCCTGACTTCCGACGAGTGGATGGCGATCCCGAAGGATAGGCTGCACATCTCCGTCTACGAAGAGGACGATGAGGCTTACGACATCTGGACCAAGAAGGTGGGCGTTGCCCCCGACCACATGGTCCGTCTGGGCAAGGAAGACAACTTCTGGGAGCACGGCTCCGGCCCGTGCGGCCCCTGCTCTGAGATCTACTTCGACCGCGGCCCCGAGTACGGCTGCGGCAAGCCGACCTGCGGCGTGGGCTGTGACTGCGACCGCTATATGGAGATCTGGAACCTGGTGTTCAGCCAGTTCGACGCCGACGGCAAGGGCCATTACGAGCGTCTGGCACGCCCCAACATTGATACCGGCATGGGTCTGGAGCGTTTGGCCTGCGTGATGCAGGGCGTGGGCAACCTGTTCGAGGTCGATACCGTCCAGAGCGTGCTGCACCATGTGGAGCACATCGCCGGCAAGACCTACGGTGCCGACCCCAAGGAGGACATCTCCATCCGCGTCATCACCGACCACATCCGCAGCTGCACCTTCATGGTGTCGGACGGCATCCTGCCCTCCAACGAGGGCCGCGGCTACGTGCTGCGCCGTCTGCTCCGCCGCGCTGCCCGCCATGGCCGTATGCTGGGCATCAGCCGCCCCTTCCTCGTGGAGCTGGTGGAGACGGTCATCCAGTCCAGCGAGTCCGCTTACCCCGAGCTGCGTGAGCACGACGCCTATATCAAGAAGGTCATCGGCACCGAGGAGGCAAACTTTGCCCGCACCATCGATGCCGGTATGAACATCCTGAACAACATGATCGACGGCCTAGAAAAGGCACACCAGCACCTGCTCAAGGGTCTGGACGTGTTCAAGCTGAACGATACCTTCGGCTTCCCCCTCGACCTGACCAAGGAGATCGCTGCGGAGCAGGGCATCGAGATCGACGAGGAGGGCTTCCACGCCGAGATGACCAAGCAGAAGGAGCGCGCCCGTGCAGAGCGCCTCAAGAAGAACATCTCCGGCTGGAGCGAAGACCTGTTCGGCACTCTGACCGCTGAGCCCACCGAGTTCGTGGGCTACGACACCCTCAAGAGCGACAGCGTCGTTGTGGCGCTGAGCGATGAGGAGACTCTGACCGACGCCATCGCCACCGACGAGCAGGCCAAGGAAGGCGTGCTGGTCGTTCTCGATAAGACCCCGTTCTACGCTGAGATGGGCGGTCAGGCCGCAGACCATGGCGTCATCACCGGCGCTGAGTGCGTGCTGCGCGTGCAGGACGTCAAGAAGACCCCCAAGGGCTACTATGTCCACACCTGCACCCTCGAGAGCGGCATCGTCCATGTCGGCGACCATCTGACCGCCCGCGTGGATAAGGAATACCGCATGGCCATCGCCCGCAACCACACCGCTACCCACCTGCTGCAGGCAGCTCTGCGCGAGGTCCTGGGCGACCACGTCCATCAGGCAGGCTCCTATCAGGACGCTTCCATCACCCACTTCGACTTCACCCACTTCAGCGCTGTCACTCCCGAGGAGCTGGTTCGTGTGCAGAAGATCGTCAACGACAAGATCTTCGAGTCGATGAACGTCACCGTCAAGGAGATGCCCATCGAAGAGGCCAAGAAGCTGGGCGCTATGGCTCTGTTCGGCGAGAAGTACGGCAAGGTCGTCCGTGTTGTTGATATTGAGGGCTGGTCCACCGAGTTCTGCGGCGGCACCCACGTCAAGAACACCGCTCAGATCGGCGGCTTCAAGATCGTCAGCGAGTCCTCTGTTGCTGCCGGCATCCGCCGTATCGAGGCTGTCACCGGCCGCAATCTGCTGATCCGTGCCAATATGCAGGAAGCGATGCTGCACACTGTGGCGAACACCCTGAAGGCAAACAACGTCGCCGCTCTGCCCGTTCGTGCGGAGGCTGTCATGGCTGAGAACAAGGCCATGAGCAAGGAGCTGGAGGACATCAAGGCAAAGGTCGCCGCTTCCAAGGTCACCAGCCTGTTCGACAACGCTGAGACCGTCGGCGACGTCAAGATCGCTTCCGCTTACTTCACCGGTACCTCCGGCGACACCCTGCGCGGCATGTGCGACACCATCCGTGACAATGCCAAGGCTGCTGCTGTGGCTGTTCTGGTGGGCAAGTCTGACGACAAGATCACCATGGCCGTTACCGTGACCAAGGACGCTCAGGCAAAGGGTCTGAAGGCCGGCAATCTCGTCAAGGAGATCTCTGCCATCGCAGGCGGCAAGGGCGGCGGCAAGCCCGACTTCGCTATGGCTGGTCTGAAGGACGAGACCAAGATCGACGAGGCTCTGGCCGCTGTCAAGAGCATCGTGGAGAAGCAGCTGGGCTGATTTGAGGATGTGTGCAGAAGGCTCTCCCTTTGGGAGAGCTGTCACCGCAGGTGACTGAGAGGGCAAGCCTGTGGCCCCAGAGCTGCGGCGGCGTGATAGGCAAGAGTTTTGTCAGAGCGATAGTGTCGCTGTGCTTTTAATTTCTTGTCAGCGCCCTTGCCCTCTCCGTCTGCTTTGCAGACACCTCTCCCAAAGGGAGAGGCTTGACAACATACAGCAGCATCCTGATAATAGATAGTAGGAAGGAGCGATTCCCATGGAAGATTGTCTGTTTTGCAAAATTGCAGCGGGGGACATCCCCTCGAAGAAGCTCTATGAGGACGAGCAGGTGGTGGCATTCTACGACATCGCCCCGCAGGCCAAGGTGCATTTCCTGGTCATCCCCAAAAAGCACATCCCCTCGGCCGCTGCGCTGACCGAGGAAGACGGCGCTCTGCTGGGCCATGTCTTTGCGGTCATCGCAAAGCTTGCCAGGGAGCAGGGCCTCGACAACGGCTACCGCGTCATCTCCAATGTGGGCGAGGACGCCGGCCAGACCGTCAAGCATCTGCACTTCCATGTTCTGGGCGGCGAGAAGCTGCCTGTCTGATTCCGAAAAAGTAAGGGAGATCGTTGAATATGGCTAAGACTTATACGCTGAATGTCGCGGGTCTGACCCGTGAGCTGACCATCTGCAAGGTGAACGACCACATGGACATTGCGGCCTTCATCATGCTGGGCGACGCCGAGCTGACGGTGGCTGCTGCCGCTGAGCTGCTCAAGAAATGCCCGGATTTTGACATCCTGCTGACCGCTGAGGCCAAGGGCATCCCGCTGGCTCACGAGATGAGCCGCCAGAGCGGCAAGCCCTACGTCTGCGCACGCAAGGGCGTCAAGCTGTATATGCCCGACCCTGTTGTCGTCGAGGACCAGTCCATCACCACTGCTGGCAAGCAGAAGCTGGTCATCGACCGCAAGGAGCTGGACAAGATGAGCGGCAAGCGGGTGCTGGTCGTGGATGATGTCATCTCCACCGGCGGCTCTCTCAAGGCTCTGGACGAGCTGGCCGAGCAGACCCAGTGTACCATCGTGGGTCAGGCCGCCGTTCTGGCCGAGGGTGATGCTGCCCAGCGCAAGGACATCATCTTCCTCGAGCCGCTGCCTCTGTTCCTCCACTAAACCGATATGCGACGCCCGCTCTGCGCGTTCTGCCTGAGTGCGCTGGGTGTGTTAGTGTTATGCTCATTTTTGCCGCAGATGGGGCTTTTGCTGCCGTCTGCGGCAATTTTTGTTGTCTTCTGCCTGCTGGTCTGGTGGAGAGGCGGGGCCGCGAGAGGGTATGCGGTCTGCCTGCTTCTGGGCGCAGTGCTGGGCGTCGGCATCATGGAGATGACCGGCGCGCGGCTTGCAAAGATACAGGACGCCTACGCCGGAAAAGAAGTGACCCTCACCGCCGAAGTGGAGAGCACAGGCCGCGCTTACACGGCGGGCCGGGTGAGCGCTGTGCTGATGGTGGAAAAAGTGGATGGGGAAGCTGTCCTCTTCCGGGTGGAGTGCGCCAGTCTGCCCAAATGTGAGGCCGGAGGCCGCATCCGGGGCCGCTTTTCGCTGGATGTGCCGGATGCCACCCAGCGTCTGGACGACTACGCCGACGGCATTGTCCTCAGCGCGGAATATCTGTCCGGGATGCTTCGTCTTGGGCCCAGCGAGAGCTTCCGCGCCCGGACGGCTCGGCTCCAGGCGGCGCTGAGCCGCGCTCTGCGAAAAGGCATGGCCGAAAACACCGGCGGCGTTCTGGCCGCGATGGTGGTGGGCGACCGAAGCCATCTGACTTCGACTCTCCGCAGTGCCTACCGGGGCGCGGGGCTTTCCCATGTGCTGGTGGTGAGCGGCCTCCACGTCACCATCTTCTGCGGCCTGCTGGATGCTCTGCCCCACAAGGAGCGGGAGCGCAGCCGGGCTTACCGGCGGATGCGGTCGGTGCTCCGGGCCGGGACGGCCCTTCTGCTGGTGGGCATCACCGGCGCGACGCCCTCTGTCCTCCGGGCGGCGATGGCGGTCTGGGTCAGCTCCCTCGGCGTCTGGGTGGGAGGCCCGGCGGATACGCTCACCTCGCTGGGCGCGGCAGGCGTCCTCATGTGTCTGGGCAACGGGTACGCGGTCTATGACGTGGGCTTCGAGCTGTCGTTTGCGGCAGTGATGGGAACACTGGCCGGTGCTGAGTGCGCAGGGCGTGGGCGGGAGCGCTATTACGACAGAAAGAAGAAACGGAAAAGCCGCCGCGAGAAACCGCCCCGCGCGGTGCTCCTCTTCCGGCGCTTTGCGGGCGGCGTGTGGGACTCGCTCTGCGTCTCCCTCTGTGCCTCGGCGGCGACCTTCCCGGTGCTGGTGCTGCGGGGGATGAGCACGACGGTCTGGGCCGTGGCGTCGGGCGTGGCCGTCCTCTGGCTGGTGGGGCCGATGCTGAGCTTCGGCCTCGGTGCAGCTCTGCTGGGTCTGGTGGCCCAGAATTTCGAATCCCTGCCTTTGTTTGAGATCATCCGCCGCCCGGCGGCCTTCTGCGCCGAAGGGCTGGTATGGCTGATGAACGAGTGGGCTTTCCGGGTGTCCATTCTGCCGGGAGCGTCCCTCTGGTTTGATGGGACCTATGCCGCACTGGTGTGTCTTGTGCTGATCCTGCTCTGCGCAATGGCAATGCGGCGGCACATTCGACTCCGGGCAGCTCTGCCGACGGTCATTCTGCTGGCGGCGCTGGCCTTCGGGCTGGAAATGGCCCTGAGCTGGAACGTGGTGAACATCGAGCTGGTGGGGACCCGGGCTGCGCCTGCCGTCGTCATCACCCAGAGGGAGAAGGCCGTCGTCCTCTTCCGGGGCGGCAGCACCACCCGGCGGGCGGTGGAAAGCCAGCTGGAAAAGCGGGGCGTAAAGACGGTCGAGCTTCTGGTTGACCTGCGGATGCAGCCGGAAGGACCCTGCCGTATCGAGGCCCCAAAGCGTATCGAGGCTGCCGCTCTGGCCGAGAATGCCACCCGCCGTGCTTCCTGCGGCGGAGTGGACTTGGAACTTTTCCGCACCCGGCAGGGCTGCATTCTGCGGATGCGTGTCGGCGGGCAGAGGTTCATCACCCTCAGCGGCACCGTCCGGCCTGCGAAGCCCATCCGGGCCGAGTGGCTGCTGGCCTCGTCGGCAAGGCCGGAGAATATCCGGTACACCGACTGCCTGACCCTGAGCAGCAAATACCGCTGGATGGAGGGAGACGCAGAGCCTGTCTCACGTCTGCGCCTCCGTCTCGAGGGGTGAGCGCTTTTCAAAGCGGGCAGAGTATGATAAAATAAAATAATCCTAATACAAAGGAGCCGATCATTTGGCAACGGAAACGAAACTCCGGCAGCTTGCTCAGGGAGGCTGTCCGGTCTACTATTTTTATTCCAGCGAGCGCTATCTTGTCCGGCAGGCCGTGGCCCGGGCGGCAAAGCTTCTGGCCGAGGGTGAGGACGAAGAAACGACCGTTCTGGACGGTGCTGCGCCCGAAATCGAGCAGCTCATCATGGCGGCAGGCACCATCTCCTTCTTCGGGACGCGGCGCGTGGTGCTTCTGCCCGAGGTGGATCCCGCCGCCTACAGCGACAAAGACCTCGACGAGCTGTGCGCCACGCTGGCCAGCCTCGAGAATGCCGTGGTGGTGCTGGGCAGCGTGTTCGAGATGGAGCGCAATAAGCTCAAGCTGGGCAAGCGGGCGCAGAAGCTCATCGCCCAGTGTACAAAAGTCGGTTTTGCCGAAGAGTTGGCCAAACCTAAGCCCTACGAGCTGAAGGTCATGGTGATGGACCGCGCCAAGGCGCAGGACACCACCCTCTCCGAGGGTACGGCGACGGCCCTGCTGGAACGCTGCGGCGAAGACCCGTTCCTTCTCGAGAACGAGGTGGACAAGCTCTGCGCCCTCTCCGGCTACCAGACCGTGACCACGGCCATGGTGGCCGAGATGGGGACTGTGAGCCTCGAGGCCGACGTCTTCGAGATGATACGGATGATAACGGCGAAAAACGCCACCGGTGCCTGCAAAAAGCTGCAAACGCTTCTCCGCCTGCAGCAGGAGCCCATCCCCATCACGGCGGCCATGATCGGCAGCTATGTGGACCTCTATCGGGTCAAACTGGGCGCAGCCAAGCGGAAGAGCTACAGCACCGTGTTCAAGGATTTCGGTTACAAGGGCAGCGACTACCGGCTCAAGCGCTCTGCCGAGACAGCCAGCCACTACACGCTGCCCCAGCTGGAAGCCTGTATGCAGATTTTGCTTGAGCTGGACAAGAGTCTGAAAAGCCAGCCCGTGAGCGCGCAGACCCTGCTGGAAACGGCGCTCTGCCGTCTGGCGATGGCGGGAGGAAGAAGATGAGCGAGAAACTGGAACTGCTGCACACCGACCGTGTGCTCATCGTGGAGGGCAAATACGATGCGGCCCGTCTCTCTCATCTGACCGACGCCATGATCCTGCTGACGGACGGCTTCGGCATTTATAAGGATAAGAAGCGTCAGCAGCTCTTCAAACAGCTGGCCCAAAAAAACGGCCTGATCCTCCTGACAGACTCCGACGCGGCGGGCTTCCGCATCCGCACCTACATCACAAATCTGGTGGGGGAGAAGAACGTGGTGCAAGCCTATGTTCCGGCCATCCACGGCAAGGAAAAGCGGAAGGCTCAGCCCGGCAAAGAGGGGCTTCTGGGGGTCGAGGGCGTGGACGATGCCCTCGTTTTGCAGGCGCTCCGGGACGCTCTGGGCGAAGAAGCTGGCATTGCCCCTGCAAAGCCGGAGGGGCGGCAAATTACTTATACCGACCTCTATGAGTGGGGGCTTTCGGGTACGGCGGGTTCGGCTGAGCGGAAAACAAAGCTGCTCTGCGCTCTCGGCCTGCCGCCCCGGCTCTCGAAAAAAGAGCTGGTGGAAGCCCTCAACCGCCTTTACAGCTACGAGCAGCTGGACGAAATGCAGTCGGAACTGCTCAAAACATGAAAATACAGCAAACTCTCCTGAGAAAAACATGAAAAAGATTCAAGCAAGACTTCTGGGAAATTTGCCGTAAGCTGTGATATAATCAATATACTGTGCGCCCGTCGTGGACGAAACGACGGGCGCAGATTTTTGCAAGGTGCAATAAAGGAGACAATCAATGGAACGCGAAAAACTCAAATCGAGACTCGGGTTCATCCTCCTTTCCGCCGGCTGCGCGATCGGCATCGGAAATGTGTGGAAGTTCCCTTACATGGCAGGTCAGGGCGGCGGCGGCGCGTTCGTGCTGTTCTACCTGCTGTTCCTCGTCATTCTGGGTCTGCCCATCATGACCATGGAGTTTGCCGTGGGCCGTGCCAGCCACAAGAGCCCGGTGCGCGCCTATCAGGCCCTCGAAAAGCCCGGCCAGAAGTGGCACATCCACGGCTACTTCACCCTCATCGGCTGCTACCTGCTGATGATGTTCTACACCACGGTGGCCGGCTGGATGCTCCACTACTTCTACATGACCGCAGCCGGTAAGCTGGTGGGCCTTGACGCCGACCAGGTGGCCGGTAAGTTCACCGAGATGCTGGCAAGCCCGCTGACCATGGGCTTCTGGATGGTGGTCGTTGTGGCCATCGGCATCTTCGTCTGCGCCCGCGGTTTGCAGAACGGCCTCGAAAAAGTCACGAAAGTCATGATGATCGCCCTGCTGGTCATCATGGTGGTGCTGGCAGTCAACAGCATGTTCATGCCCGGCGCAAAGGAGGGCCTGACCTTCTTCCTCGTACCCGACTTTGAGCGGATGAAGGAAGTGGGCATCGTCAACACCCTGGTGGGTGCCATGAATCAGGCGTTCTTCACCCTGAGCCTCGGCATCGGTGCAATGGCCATCTTCGGCAGCTACATCGGCAAAGAGCACGCCCTGCTGGGCGAGAGCGTCCGCGTCGTGGTGCTGGATACCTTCGTCGCCATCACCGCCGGCCTCATCATCTTCCCGGCCTGCTTCACTTACGGCGTGGACCAGACCAGCGGCCCCAGCCTCATCTTCATCACCCTGCCCAACATCTTCGCCAATATGGCGATGGGCCGTCTGTGGGGCAGCCTGTTCTTCCTGTTCATGGCCTTTGCGGCGCTTTCCACCGTGCTGGCCGTCTTCGAGAACATCATCTGCTGCGGCATGGAGCTGACCGGCTGGAACCGTCAGAAGTCCAGCCTCGTCAACTTCTTCCTCATCATCGCCCTCTCTCTGCCCTGTGTGCTGGGCTACAACGTCTGGGCCTGGGACGGTTTCGCCATCTTCGGCGGCGCGGTGCTGGATGTGGAGGATTTTCTCGTCAGCAACCTCTTCCTGCCGCTGGGCTCCCTCGTCTACCTGCTGTTCTGCGTCACCCGCTACGGCTGGGGCTGGGACAACTACAAGAAGGAAGTCAACACCGGCAAAGGCCTCAAGATGCACGACTGGATGCGCGGCTACCTGACCTATGGTCTGCCCCTCATCGTCCTGTTCATCTTCGTGTTCGGCCTGTACGATAAGTTCATCGCCTGATAAAACAAAAATACGGGATGCTGCATTTTGCAGCATCCCGTATTTTTGTTCGCTTTATTTCACATACCGGCCTTCGCAGATATTCTTGCAGCAGGCGCTGATGGGGAACCAGCAGCAGTCGCGGCAGATGTCGGCGAGGATCTCCGGCGTGGCCTTGGCGTCGATCTCGCGGATGAGGTCCTGGTAGACGTAATCTTTTTCCTCGAGACCGAAGTATTCCACCGTCTTTGCATCGTAGCGCTTGACCTTTTCCTGCGTGTCGCAGAGGTCAGTCCCCAGTTTGTTGGGGCAGCAGGAGCAGAGGGTGTCAGTGGAGAAGGTGAGGTGGATGGTGGTGCCGGGAACATCCCGCAGCTGATGCACCACGTCGGTCATGTGGGCCACGAAATCGTTGTCATAGCCTTTGCCGGAGTAGCCCTGCGTGCAGAGCAGATGATGGGGACGAAGTACGATGCTCATGCTTTCAGCCCCGGAATGCGCTTCCGCAGATTCAGGCCGATGGCGCAGGCCAGAACTGCCTTGATGATGGCAGTGGGGATGAAGGGCAGGACGCAGGCGGTGATCCCCACGGCGATGGTGCTGTGGGCGACCACCACGAACATTGCAACGCCCACCACATAGTTGACCACCGTGCCGACGATGACAGCGGTGACGAAAGCACCCTTGAAGGCGTCACGGTGCTCCACGCCGAGGCCGATGATGTAGGCCATCAGGGGGAAAGAGATGAGGAAGCCGCCGGTGGGGCCGACGAACTTATCGAAACCGCCGGAGAAGTTGGCCAGCACCGGCACGCCCACGGCACCCAGCGCCAGATAGACCAGCGTAGCGATGGCGGAAAGCTTGGAACCCAGCACCACAGCAGCCAGCGTGATGGCGAAGGTCTGCATGGTCATGGGGACGCCCAGAGGCATCGGGATGGAGATCTGGGCCATGACGGCGATGACGGCGGCGAACAGACCTGCATAGCAGATGTCCCGCACAGAGAACTTGGACTTGGTGGCCGAAGCGGCCTGGGTGTTCTGACTCATAAGAATTGTTCCTCCTATACGTTCTGGCCCAAAGCGGCCATGCTCCCAGTATGGCAGACTGCAAACGCTGCGTCAACTTTGGATTTGCGAAAGGGTTTACAATTCGAAACGAAAAACAAAACAGAAAAATACACAAAAGATGTCGCTTTTGGTTGTGAAATGTGCTATACTAAATCTTAGCTATAAGAAGCACACCAGTGATATAGAGAGGAGAACATCATGCAGCATGAAACCGTGATCGTGCTGGACTTTGGCGGCCAGTACAATCAGCTCATCGCGCGCCGCGTCCGCGAGAATAATGTCTACTGTGAGATCTATTCCTATAAGACGGACCTGTCCGTCATCAAGGCGAAGAACCCCAAGGGCATCATCTTCACCGGCGGCCCCAACAGCGTCTATCTGGAGGATTCGCCCACCATCGACCCCGAGATCTTCAGCTGGGGCGTGCCTGTGCTGGGCATCTGCTACGGCAGCCAGCTCATGATGCACCTGCTGGGCGGCCGCGTCTGCCGCGCCCCCGAGCGCGAGTACGGCAAGACCGAGGTCTTTGTGGACAACAGCAGCAAGATGTTCACCGATGTGCAGCCCTCCACCGTCTGCTGGATGAGCCACAACGACTATATCGAGCAGGCCGCGCCCGGCTTCAAAATCACTGCCCACACCGTCAACTGCCCGGTGGCCGCAGCTGAGAACGAGGAAAAGGGGCTGTACGCCGTTCAGTTCCACCCCGAGGTGCTCCACACCGCTGAGGGCAAGAAGATGCTGCACAACTTCGTGTACAACGTCTGCGGCTGCACCGGCGACTGGAAGATGGACTCCTTCGTGGAGAACAACGTCGAGGCCCTGCAAAAGCGCATCGGCAGCGGCAAGGTGCTCTGCGCCCTGTCCGGCGGCGTCGATTCCTCCGTGCTGGCTGCCATGCTGGCCAAGGCCATCGGCAAGCAGCTGACCTGCGTCTTTGTTGACCACGGCCTGCTGCGCAAAAATGAGAAGGAAGAGGTCTGCTCCGTCTTCGGCCCCGGCAACGCCAACGGCTTTGACATCAACTTCATCTGCGTGGACGCCCGTGACCGCTACTTTGCAAAGCTGGCCGGTGTCACCGAGCCGGAGCGCAAGCGCAAGATCATCGGCGAGGAGTTCATCCGCGTCTTTGAGGAACAGGCGAAGCAGATCGGCAAGGTCGATTTCCTTGCACAGGGTACCATTTACCCCGATGTCGTCGAGAGCGGTCTGGGCGGTGAGTCCACCGTCATCAAGAGCCACCACAACGTCGGCGGCCTGCCTGACACCGTGGACTTCAAGGAGCTGGTCGAGCCGCTGCGCAACCTGTTCAAGGACGAAGTCCGTCAGGCTGGCCGTGAGCTGGGTCTGCCCGAGTATCTGGTCAGCCGCCAGCCCTTCCCCGGCCCCGGTCTGGGCATCCGCATCATCGGCGAAGTGACCCCCGAGAAGGTCGCTATCGTGCAGGACGCCGACGCCATCTGGCGTGAGGAGATCGCCAAGGCCGGCCTCGATAAGGAAATCAGCCAGTATTATGCGGCTCTGACCAATATGCACAGCGTCGGCGTCATGGGCGACGAGCGCACCTACGACTACGCCGTGGCCCTGCGCGCCGTCACCACCACTGACTTCATGACCGCCGAGAGCTACAATATGCCCTGGGACGTGCTGGGTACTGTCACCAGCCGCATCGTCAATGAGGTCAAGCACGTCAACCGCGTGTTCTACGACTGCACCGGTAAGCCGCCGGCCACGATCGAGCTCGAGTAATAGAATGGCACAAACTTTTAACGATGCTATGAGTATAAATGGAAGAAAAATCGCGACGTGACATTAGGTTGACATTAAGCTGCGAAAAAGCACACAGATTATAATCCAACGAGCCTTCGCAGTTTAACATTTGAGAACAATTTGAAATCCCCCTGAAAGTAACGAGAAATCGAAACTTTCAGGGGGATTTTTGACATTATTGACATTAAAAACGGCCGTGACATTATCGAAAATAAGGAGCTGCTGTCTGACAGTGGGGTGATGCTATAAGCTTCCCAAGTAGCCGGAATCCTTATTTTCGGAGGCGGAAAGATTTTCCAGCTTGGAGACAAGTTCAGCCTGCTTGTTTGGGTACAGGTGGGCGTATGTTTTCATACCAGAAGCAGAGCAAGCTGGCTCCCATTATGGATGGGCTGGAAAGCCTGTCAGCACAGTATTCCCAGCGGCCAGAAGAATGGGTGCCAGAAGCAGCCACGTTTGAGACCGCCAAGAGCTATCGGGAGAAGAAGGCTATACCGCTGATCCAGAAACTGGTGAAGGTACTCTTTGCCCTCCATCGGAAGTACCGGGAGGTCAAGGGCGAGCGGGATAAGTATCTGCACTTCTATCAGGACGAGAAGAAGGCCACCCATCATCTAAGCCAGCGACTGAAAGAGGTAGAGGCTGAAAACTCTCAGTTCTATGCGATGAAACGTGATTTCGGGCGAGTGTGGAACTATTTCGGTGCCGAGAAGATGCAGCAGGTCATTGGGCTTATGAGGGGGCAGGAGCAGACCACAGATAGGAGCCAAAAGAAGAACAGGCAGAACAGCGTAGAGCTGTAAGCATAGCAGACCCCCGTCAGCGAATGTTGGCGGGGGTCTGTACATATAGGGGCAACTTTTCGGAAATTCCGAAGAGTTCAGGGCAGTTGTTAAGCGTTGCTTAATAACTCAGAAGTTGGGGCAACTATCCGGGATTTTTGGATGGTTCGAGTTTAGCAGTTGGAACTGTTAAGAAAAACTTAATGGTTGGACGTGCCAGAGAAAATAGAATGATATAAAGATATAATTTTAAGTTAAAGCTTCTCGAAAGATACCATGGCAGAAAGAGAGTTTCTCATTTTTGCATGGCGATCTGCGGACAGAGCCTTTTCACGAGAGGTGTCGGCGTAGCCGAGGACAAGGATGTTGACCGGTTCAAGGTTGTCGGGAATCTTAAATTCAGCCTTCAGGATGTCCGGCTTGAAATAGCATACCCATACGCTTCCTAAACCTAAGTTGGTGGCTTCCATCATCATGTGGTCGGTAATGATGCTTGCATCAATATCGGTCAGCTTTTTACCATCAAAGGGACGTGTCCAGACCTTATTGATATCGCTGCAAACGATAATTGCCAGCGGCGCACCATAGATATTTGTGGCCTTTCCAATTTTACGAAGGCCCTCATCACTCTGCACTACAATCAGGTGCTGCGGCTGGCAATTACCACCTGTGGGTGCAACATGAGCTGCCTCTAAGATGGCATCCAGCTTTTCCTTCTCAACCTTCTGCTTTGTGTAAGCGCGTACACTATACCGTTTCTTTGCAAGTGTCAAAAAATCCATAATGTGATGGTCCTTTCTGGAAGTGTAAATTTGTGTAGGGTCTTGATAATTCAATCAGCCTATGCTATGATTTTATCAGCTGTTTTCAAAAAAGCAAGAACGTACTTTTTTGTTATATACTACCCAAAAAGATAGTACAAGGAAGAGAAAAATGAAATGTCCAAGTACCTTTAGCTGCCCGGTTGAAGCAACCCTTGATTTGATTGGTGGGAAATATAAAGCACTTATTCTGTGGCATTTGATTGATAATACCTTGCGTTTTAACGAGATAGGAAAGCTGATTCCAAAAGCTACACCCAAAATGCTGACACAGCAGCTTCGGGAGCTTGAAAACGATAACCTGATTACTCGGAAAGTCTATCCTGTTGTGCCGCCGAAGGTGGAATATTCGCTCAGCGATTTTGGAAGAAGCATCATTCCTATTTTGGATGCGATGTGTAAATGGGGAGAAAACTATCTGGCAGATGCAAGCAAGAAGTAATCCTTAAAAGACAGTTGCATCATGAACGTAAATACGTTATAATACTCACAGAGATCCCACTGGTTGCGTGATACTATCCTGATACTAAAAAATCAGCAAGCCACATCTACCACGGCGATCTCATGGAAAAGCGAACATTCAAGAATAGACACACTAAACAAATTTGTTTAGTAATGATTAAGACTTACCGAGCTGGAGTAAAAAAAAAAAAAAAATAACCCTCAGGCCCTGCTGAAACTGTCCTCAGCAGGGCCTTTTCTCTTGCAAGCATACATATTTTTTGCTATAATCAACGTAACAACCCGTGTTCAAACAAAAAGTTGTAACGCAAGGGAGGGCCCGTATGTATTTCCAATATGGCGAAGCGGAAACGGCGTATCTGAGCGCAAGAGACGAGCGGATGGCGGCGGTCATCGCACAGGCGGGACACATCGAGAGGGAAGTGGATACCGACCTCTTTTCGGCGGTGGTACACCACATCGTCGGCCAGCAGATCTCCACGAAAGCGCAGGCGACCATCTGGAAGCGGATGCGGGATGAGTTCGGCGTGGTGGATGCAGCTGCCGTCCTCGGAGCCGGGGTTGAGAAGCTGCAGAGCTTCGGGATGACCTTCCGAAAGGCTGAATACATTACGGACTTTGCCCGGAAAATCGAGAGCGGAGAATTTGACCTTGAGGGCATCCGGCAGAAGCCGGACGATGAGGCCATCCGGGAGCTGAGCAGCCTGAAAGGCGTCGGTGTCTGGACGGCAGAGATGATACTGCTCTTCTGTATGCAGCGGCCCGACGTGTTCAGCTACGACGACCTTGCCATCCAGCGTGGGCTGCGGATGGTGTACCACCACCGAAAAATCGACCGGAAACTGTTTGAAAAGTACCGCCGCCGGTTCAGTCCCTATTGCAGCGTGGCCAGCCTCTACCTCTGGGCGGCAGCAGGCGGCGCGGTGCCGGGCCTCAAGGACTACGCGCCGGCCCAAAAGCCGAAAAGGAAGGGGTGAATCGTCATGACCTATACGATGCATTACGATTCGCCGCTGGGAAGGATACTGCTGGCAGCGGACGAAGAAGGGATGACCGGAGTATGGTTCGAGACACAGAGGTATTTTGCGGCGAAGCTTCCGCCAGAGCATGAAGAGGGGACAACACCGGTGCTGGGAGACGCCTGCCGCTGGCTGGACGTCTATTTTTCAGGCCGGGAGCCGGACTTTACTCCGAAACTCCATCTTATCGGCTCCGATTTCCGACAGGCGGTGTGGGCGCTGCTGCTGCAGATCCCCTACGGACAGACCACGACCTACGGCGCACTGGCAAAACAGCTGGCGGAGATAAACGGCGGAAAGCGCGTCTCCGCGCAGGCCGTGGGCGGCGCGGTGGGGCATAACCCTGTTTCCATCCTCGTACCCTGCCATCGGGTGGTGGGCAGCGACGGCAGCCTGACCGGCTACGCGGGCGGCATCGAAACGAAGATACGCTTGCTGATGCTGGAAAACGCAGAGGCGGCAAATCTTTACCGATAACAAAAAGCAGGCCATCCCGGCGGGATGACCTGCTTTTGCTATCTGTATCGTTTACTTGTTCTGGATGTACTCGTCGATGGCCTTGGCGGCAGCCTTGCCTGCGCCCATGGCCTTGATGACGGTGGCGGCACCGGTGACGGCGTCACCGCCGGCGTACACGCCCTCGCGGCTGGTCTTGCCCTCGTCGCCCTCGGTGACGATGCAGCCGTGCTTGTTGGTCTCGAGGCCCGGCGTGGTGGAGCGGATGAGGGGGTTGGGGCTGGTACCCAGGCTCATGATGACGGTGTCCACGTCCATCGTGAACTCGCTGCCCTTCTTCTCGATGGGGCGGCGGCGGCCGGAAGCATCCGGTTCGCCCAGCTCCATCTCGATGCAGGTGATGGCCTTGACGAAGCCGTTCTCATCGGGCAGGATCTCCACGGGGTTGCAGAGGGTCTTGAAGATAATGCCCTCTTCCTCGGCGTGCTCGACCTCTTCCTTACGGGCAGGCAGCTCTGCCATGCCGCGGCGGTAGACGATGTAGACCGTCTCAGCGCCCAGACGCAGGGCGCTGCGGGCAGCGTCCATTGCCACGTTGCCGCCGCCGACGACGGCGACCTTCCTGCCGGTGCGGATGGGGGTCTTGCTGGTGGGCAGGTAAGCCTTCATCAGGTTGGAGCGGGTCAGGAACTCGTTGGCGGAGTACACGCCCTTCAGGCTCTCGCCGGGGATGCCCATGAAGCGGGGCAGACCGGCACCGGAGCCTACGAACACGGCCTCGTAGCCGTACTCGTCCATCAGCTCGTCGATGGTGAGCACCTTGCCAATGACCATATTGCACTCAAAATCAACGCCCATCTTCTTCAGGCCGTCGATCTCCTGCTGCACGATGGCCTTGGGCAGACGGAACTCGGGGATGCCGTACATCAGCACGCCGCCGGCCACGTGCAGGGCCTCGTAGACCGTGACCTTATAGCCCAGCTTGGCGAGGTCGCCTGCGGCGGTCAGACCGGCAGGGCCCGCGCCGATGATGGCGACCTTGTGGCCGTTGGACGCAGGCACGACGGGGGCAGTGTGGACATTCTCACGGTGCCAGTCGGCCACGAAGCGCTCCAGACGGCCAATGCCGACGGGCTCGTTCTTGATGCCGCGGGTACACTTGCCCTCGCACTGGCTCTCCTGCGGGCAGACGCGGCCGCAGACGGCGGGCAGGGAAGAGGAACGATTGATGACCTGATAGGCGGCTTCGAAGTCATCCTCGGCCAGATGGCCGAGGAACTCGGGGATGTCGATGCCGACGGGGCAGCCGGTCTGGCAGGGCTTGTTCTTGCAGTGGACGCAGCGCTTGGCCTCGTTCACGGCCATCTCGGCGGTGTAGCCCAGAGCCACTTCCTCAAAATTCTTGTTGCGGACGTTGGGGTCCTGGGTGGGCATGGGACACTTTTTGGGGTCCATATTGAAAGCCATTTTACATTCCCTCCTGAGTCTTGAACAGATTGCAGGCCTTTTCCCGGGCCTTGGCCTCAAAGGGGCGGTACATGGTGCCGCGGGCCATTGCCTCGTCGAAATCCACGAGGTCGCCGTCGAAGTCGGGGCCATCCACGCAGGCGAACTTGGTCTCGCCGCCCACGGTCAGGCGGCAGCCACCGCACATGCCGGTGCCGTCGATCATGATGGGGTTCATGGAGACGATGCTCTTGAGGCCGTGCTTCTGGCAGGTCTTGACCACGAACTTCATCATGATGAGGGGGCCGATGGTGATGACCAGGTCGTACTGGTTGCCGGCAGCCACCAGCTCGTCGAGGGCAGCGGTGACGACGCCCTTGGTGCCGTAGCTGCCATCGTCGGTCATGACCCGCAGCTCGTCGCTGCAGGCCCTGAACTCATCCTCGAGGATGAGCAGGTCCTTGCTGCGGAAGCCGACCACGCTGTGGACGACGCAGCCCTGCTCGTGGAGTTCACGGGCGATGGGCAGCGCAATGGCGCAGCCCACGCCGCCGCCGACGACGCAGACCTTCTTCAGGCCCTCCACCTCGGTAGCGCGGCCCAGCGGGCCGACGAAGTCGTGGACGCTCTGACCCACTTCGAGGCTGTTCAGCTCCATGGTGGTGCCGCCGACGATCTGGAAGATGATGTCCACAGTACCCTTCTCGCGGTCATAGCCTGCGACGGTGAGGGGGATGCGCTCGCTGTCTTCAAACGGGCGCACAATGATAAACTGGCCGGGCTTTGCTTTTTTGGCAATGAGCGGGGCTTCAATGACCATCTTTGTAACGGTGGGGTTCAGCGCCACCTTTTCCGTGATCTTGTACATTGCGTTTGCTCCTTATTCCTATATTCTCCCCTGCATGAAAACACGCCTGTTCCTCGGTGCAGCAGCCCGAAGCGGCAGGCGCGAAAGTTCAGCAACGATTTGACAATCTTAATTATAACGATATTAAAAAAGGAAAGCAATTAAATTTTCTTCGCGTCAGCTGCGGCAAACTTGAACGGCGGCGCAGCTTTGTACGCGGTGGGGAGACGGAAACGCCCCTTTTTTCAAAAAATGCAAATTTGCAGTTGACAAGAGGCGAAAGCTGCGGTATAATAATCGACGTCGCCGGGGGAGCCCGGCGCGCCACAATGGATATGCGGCCGTAGCTCATCTGGTAGAGCGCCACCTTGCCAAGGTGGAGGTAGCGAGTTCGAGCCTCGTCGGCCGCTCCATTATTGTGGAAGTTTAGCTCAGCTGGGAGAGCATCTGCCTTACAAGCAGAGGGTCAGCGGTTCGAGCCCGTTAACTTCCACCATCTGGCCCGGTAGCTCAGTTGGTTAGAGCACCAGCCTGTCACGCTGGGGGTCGTCGGTTCGAGCCCGATCCGGGTCGCTTCGTCGGAATTTCAGCGGCTTGTCGGGCAATCTTGCAAGCAAGATTGCAGTGACAAGCGCTGAAATTCCTCCTCTTCCCCACAAAACCTTGCGTTCGCAAGTTTTTGCGGGGACCCCGATTCAGGAGATGGATTCGGGGAAGTGCAGGGATAAATGCACTTTCTATGCCTCTGTAGCTCAGTCGGTAGAGCAGGGGACTGAAAATCCCCGTGTCATTGGTTCGATTCCGATCGGAGGCACCATGTCGAAATGTCAGCCGCTTGTCGGGCGGTCTTGCGAGCAAGACCGCCGTGACAAGCACTGAAATTTCTCCTCTTCCCCATAAAATCTTGCATTCGCAAGCTTTCGCGGGGGCCCCGTTTAAGATACGAACGGGAGGGTGCAAGGATAAATGCACCGCGTATGCGGCCGTAGCTCATCTGGTAGAGCGCCACCTTGCCAAGGTGGAGGTAGCGAGTTCGAGCCTCGTCGGCCGCTCCAACATGAAGCCATCGTTTGTGCAGAGATGTACGACGATGGCTTTTTTCAACAGAAACTGCATCAAATGTTGACAACTCGATGCTCCGGGCCGTATACTGAGACTATCGTGCAACAAACAGAGGCGGGCTGACCGCCTGCGGGAGTTCGGCCCGCGGGCGTTCGGCCCGCGGGCGTTGGCTCGCCTCTGTGCTATGGGAAAGGGAGGGAAAACCAGTGATATTCGGCAAGTACATCAACCGCTATTACCTGCGCCACGCGCCCGCGCTGCTGCTGGGCATCCTTGCGCTGCTGATGGTGGACTATATCCAGCTGCTTGTGCCGCAGCTCTATCGTCTGGTCATCAACGGCGTCAACCTTGGACAGGTGGTGGTGAGGGGCGAGACGATGCCTTTCACGAAAGAGGTGCTGTTCCAGCATATCTGCCTGCCCATGATATGGATCGTGCTGTTCATGGTGGTGGGGCGCTTTTTGTGGCGCATCTGCTTCTTCGGCACCAGCATCCGGGTGCAGGCGGATCTGCGGGAGAAGATGTTCGACCACAGCCGCCGTCTGTCCCAGCAGTACTATCAGGTGAACAAGGTCGGCAACCTCATGAGCCTCTACACCAACGACCTCGACACCATCCAGGAGTGCTTCGGCGACGGCATCCTGATGTTCTTTGACGCATTGGTGCTGGGTCTGCTGGCCCTCTACCGGATGTGGTGCATGGACAGACGCATGACCATGCTGGCCCTCATCCCGGCAGCGTTCATGTTTGCCATCGGCACCGTGATGGGCAAGACCATGACCAAAACGTGGGAGAAGCGCCAGCAGGCGTTCTCGGACCTGTCCGACTTTGCGCAGGAGAACTTCTCCGGCATCGCGGTCATCAAGGCGTTTGTCAAGGAGCTCAAAGAGCTCATCGCTTTCCGCAAACTCAACAAAGACAACGAAGAAGTCAACGTGGAGTATACCCGCATCTCGGTATTGCTCGAAGTAATGGTGACGTTCTTCGTGGAGTCGGTCATCTGCGTCATCCTCGGCTACGGCGGCTATCTCGTCTACAAGGGCGATTTCAATGCGGGCCAGCTGGTGGAGTACATCGGCTATTTCGAGGCGATCGTCTGGCCCATCATGGCGATCTCAATGCTCATCGAAAAGACCTCCCGCGGCAAAGCCTCCCTCAACCGCATCACCGAGCTGCTGGACGCACCCATTGATGTGGCCGACCGCGCCGGTGTGCCGGACCTCGAAAACCCCAAGGGCGGCATTGAGTTCCGCGATTTGACCTTCCGCTACCCGGACGGCGAGTTCGATGTGCTGAAAAACATCTCCTTCACGATCCAGCCCGGCGAGAGCGTGGGCATCGTGGGCAAGACCGGCGCAGGCAAGACGGCGCTGGTCGATTTGCTCCTGCGCACTTATAACGTCCCCGACGGCACCCTTTTCGTGGACGGGAAGGACGTCAACGGCGTCTCCATCCACTCGGTGCGGCAGGCGTGTGCCTATGTCCCGCAGGAGAACTTCCTCTTCTCGGATACCATCGCCCACAACATCGCCTTTGGCGTGGACGATGCTACCCCCGAGGACATTGAACGGGCAGCCAGCCTTGCTGACGTCCGGGACAACATTGTGGACTTCAAGGATGGCTACGAGACTGTCCTGGGCGAGCGCGGCGTCACCGTCTCGGGCGGTCAGAAGCAGCGCATCTCCATCGCCCGCGCCCTGCTGAAAGATGCGCCCATCCTGATCCTCGACGACTCGGTTTCGGCGGTGGATACCAGGACGGAAAAAATCATCCTCGATAACCTCAAGCAGAGCCGTGCCGGTAAGACCACTCTGCTCATCGCCCACCGCATCTCGACGGTGGAGGGACTGGATAAGATCATCTTCCTCGAGGATGGCAGAGTGGAGGCCGTCGGCCCCCACGACCAGCTCTATGCATCCTGCCCGGAGTACCACAAGATGGTCGATCTGCAGAAGCTTGAAGACGAAGTGGGAGGTGGCAACGCATGATGAGTCTGAATCCGCTTCTTCTCGTGGGCGGCGTCATCGGCACCGTGTCGGTGCTGCTGCTCATCGCCTACGCCTGCGTCAAAGACAAGAAAACGGCTATGGGCTTCGAGCGCAGCATGGCCGACAGCGAGATCCTGCGCCGCCTCTTCGGCTACGCCAAGCCCTACCTCAGGCAGTTCGTCGTCGTGGGCTTTCTCGTCCTCTTCTCCATCTCCTACGACATCGCGTCGCCCCTCATCGTGGGCTACATCGAAGAGCTTGTGGTGGACGATTTCGAACTGAAAAGCCTCTATGTCAGTGTGGCCGTGTACGCAGGTGTGCTGGTCTTCTCGATGGCCAGCACCTATTTGCAGGCCGTCATTCTGCAGCGTGTGGGCCAGCGCATCATCTCCGATTTGCGTGAAGACCTTTTCACCCACATTGAGAGCCTCTCCCACGGCCAGCTGAACGACATCCCGGTGGGCAAGCTCGTCACCCGCGTGACCAACGACACCAACGCCATCTCGATGATGTTCACGAACCTCTTCGTCAACCTCACCAAGAACGCCTTCGTCATTTTTGGCATTCTGGTGGCGATGCTCTGCCTGAACTACGAGCTGACCCTGATGGTGCTCTGCTTCGTACCCTTCATTCTCCTGTTCACGGTCATCTTCCGCAAGTTCTCCCGCCGCGCCTACCGCAAGGTCAAGGACGCGACCACCGACATCAACACCTACCTCTCCGAGAATCTCTCCGGCATCAAGGTCACCCAGATCTTTGGCCGCGAGGACGAGAAGATGGATGAGTTCCGCCAGAAGAGCCAGACCCTCGCCAAGGCCACGCAGGAGCAGATCTTCGTCTTCGGCGTCTTCCGTCCGCTGGTGTATATGCTGTATATCAGCTCGATCCTCTGTCTGTTCTATCTTGGCGGCATGGGCCATCTGAACCATGTCACCTTCCTCGGGCAGACCATTTCCAGCGGCACCATCGTCACCTTTTATATGTATATCTCCAAGTTCTTTACCCCCATCCAGAACCTCGCCGAGCAGTTCAACTGGCTGCAGTCGGCGCTGGCGTCGTCGGAGAAGGTCTTCTCCATCATGGACATCCAGCCCCAGATGGTGGACGCCCCCGACGCCGTTGAGCTGGACGAAGTGAAGGGCGACATCGAGTTCCGGGACGTCTGGTTCAGCTACATCCCCGGCGAGTGGGTGCTGCAGGGCGTTTCCTTCCATGTGGAGCCTCGCCAGACCGTGGCCTTTGTCGGCTCCACCGGCTCGGGCAAGAGCACCATCCTCTCCCTCATCTGCCGCAACTACGAGTTCCAGAAGGGCGAGATTTTGATCGACGGCATCGACATCCGCAAAATCAGGATCTCCTCCCTCCGCCGTCACTTCGGCCAGATGCTGCAGGACGTCTTCCTCTTCTCGGGTACCATCCGCAGCAACATCGTCCTCCGGGAGGAAAAGATTCCGGACGAAGAGATCATGAAGGTCTGCCGGTATGTCAATGCCGACCACTTCATCAACAAACTCGAGCACGGCCTCGACGAAGAAGTCCGGGAGCGCGGCAATAACTTCTCGGCGGGCCAGCGCCAGCTGCTCAGCTTTGCCCGCACCATCCTGCATAAGCCCAGCGTCATGATTCTGGACGAGGCCACCGCCAACATCGATACCGAGACGGAGCTTCTGATTCAGGATTCGCTGGAAAAGATGCGCAGCGTCGGCACCATGCTCATCGTGGCACACCGCCTCTCCACCATCCAGCACGCAGATAACATCATCGTGCTGTCCCACGGCAGGATCTTGGAGCAGGGGACTCACCAGCAGCTTCTCGCCGCACATGGTCGGTATTATCAGCTGTACACGCTGCAATACCACAAAGAACAGATGGATAAACCGTAAAGCAAAAGCAGGTGCATCCAGCGGATGCGCCTGCTTTTTTGCATAGGCTCAATATGGATACGGCACGATGTCCGGCTGGTCGGGGCGGTGCTCGCCGATGATTTTTTCCATCCAGATCATGTCGTACCAGCGCCCGAACTTATAGCCGCAGTTGTGGAAGGTACCGGCCGGTGTGAAGCCCAGATGCTCGTGGAACTGGGCGCTGTTTTTGGTGAGGTATTCGTCCTCCACCTGCGGGTAGCCGATGCGGGCGTAGAGGTTGAGGACACCCATGGCCTTGAGCCGTTCGGCCAGCGCCTCATAGAGGACGCGGCCCAGTCCGCCGCGCCTGGCGTCGTGGTCGAGGTAGATGGTCAGCTCTGCGGCCCAGTCGTAGGCGGCACGTCCCACAAAGGCGTGAGCATAGGCGTAGCCCTCGATGCGGCCATCCCGCTCGATGACGAGGTAGGGGTATTTTTTCATGATGTCCCGCATCCGGTCCTCGAATTCGGCAAGCGACGGCACATCGTACTCGAAAGTGATGACCGTGTGCTCGACGTAGTAGGCGTAGATTTCCAGAATGCGGGGTGCGTCGGCCAATGTGGCGTTGCGGATGGTAATATCGGACATGGTTTTTACTCCTCAGAACATCGTAATGATGAGCGCACACAGCGGCAGGAACAGGATGCTCAGCAGGGTGGTCAGCACGACGCTGCCGGCGGCAAACTGCTCATCGTGGTGGAACTGGACGGCGAACACCGAGGTGATGGATGCAGCCGGGCAGCATTCCAGCAGCAGGATGACCTGCGTGACCATGCCGTAGCGGAAGAACCCCAGCGCGGCGAAAGCTGCGATGGTCAGCACCGGAATGAAAAGCATCCGGACCACGGTGAGCTTCCAGATGTGCTGATCGGTGAGGGTGCGGTGCAGGTCGCCCGAGGCGATGAGCATACCGGTGATGAGCATGGAGAGGGGAGTGTTCATGCCGCCCAGAAGCTCCATGGGCTGGACGATGAGGTCGGGCAGCGGGATCTGGAGCAGGTAGATGGCAAGACCCACGACGATGGCGTAGATGGCCGGGCAGTGCAGCAGGCTCTGGGTGACCTTTTTGGGGTCGGAGCTGCCGCTGACCATGCTGTAGCCCACCGTCCAGAGCAGGAGATTGAACAGGGTAAAGAAGGCGCTGGCATAAAGCAGGCCCTCGGAGCCGAAGAGCGCCGAAATGAGGGGCAGGCCCATGTAGCCCGCATTGGAGAAGACACCGGCGAACCGGAAGATGGGCGTCCGGCTGTCCCTGCTGCGGGCCGTGAACAGCAGGGTGATGACGAGGCCCAGCAGGATGGACAGGGTGCTCAGGGCGAACGCGGCCATGAGGTTGTGCAGAATTTCAGCGCTGAACTCCATGCGGTAGGAGTTGATGATCATGGCCGGGACGACGAGGTTGACCAGCAGGTTCGAGAGAGTCTGCTTGCCCTCGGGGCGGAGCAGGCCGGTCTTGGCACCAAGAGCCCCCAGCCCTATGAGGATGAACAGCTCCGCCACCTGCTGGGCGGTGATGACAGCAAGGTCCATAATAAGCTCCCCTCCTTACAGGATGATGTTCTTGATGAGCAGCGAAACACTGCCGTCCTCGGCGTGGAGAAATTCCACCGCAGAATCCTCGGAGAGGATCTCGGTAGGGATCTTTACCTCGATGCCGCTGGCGGTGTGGATGCTGCGGCTCTCCATCCGGCGGATGCGGGCGGGGGAGACAGTGACGGGCTGCTGGGCCTGTGCCGGCTCGAGGACGTCGCTTTTCTCCACATAGTCGTCGAAGGGGACAGCCGCCAGCGGGTATTCCTCAGCCAGCTGCCGGCGCACCTGCTCGACCGTCACCCTGTTGTCGTTGTCAGCGGCCTGATTGGCGATGAGCATGGCCACCTGTGCCTCCACATGGGGCTCATCCTGATAGTTCTCCTGCACGGCCTGGACGGCGGCGTCCTGAATGGCCTGCAGCTTTTTCTTTTCCGGCTCGGCGGTGGTGTACTGGAAAACGACGGTGGAAAGATAAAACTCCTTGTGGCCGTCGATGTCGAACTTTTTCTCCAGCAGCTTCATGGAGTAGTCGGTCAGGTCCACCAGTGCGCCTTCCTCCACCTTGCCGCTCTGGGTGGGCAGGCAGGCCCGCTGCTGGATGATGGAGTTGACCGGCGCACCGTCCACGCTCTCGGTGTAGTGGGTGTAGCCGTTTTTATAGTTGAGCTTGAGGATGCCCAGCCACGGCTGGCCGTCCCGGGTGAAGTCCACCACAGCGAGGTCGGCCCCCGGAATGGTGGTATGAGCGTGCATATAGTCGAACAGGACGCCCGCGATGCGGCAGGACAGGTCGATAAAGTCCTTGTTCTGTTCCAGCTCGTACCGGAACGCCGAGTCCGGCAGGGGGCGGCACTGGCGGATGTCGTCGCTGGCAAGCAGCTTTTCGATGTGGTATTGCAGATAGGCCGTCTTTTCGGCTGTCATCTCCATGCAGCTGCCGCTGAGCACGGGGGCATCCAGCGTGGTATCCAGAACGTGGAGAATGGCCTGATGTACGATGATCTCCATATGTGAACCTCTCTTTTCTAAGGAGCAACCTCTCCGTCACACCTTCGGTGTGCCACCTCTCCTGTCGAGGAGAGGCCTTGGCATTTCGTAAAGCTTTTTCGATTCGTCAGAGGCTCCCCTCGGTAGGGAAGTTGTCGAGCGTATGCGAGACGGAGAGATGATAAATCATCTGCCAGTATAACACAACCCGGCCCAAAAGGCGAGAATGACTTGAAGCTCTGTGGCAGAAATGTTATACTTGGCCCAGAAACACCTATTATATAGGGCAAAAGAAGGGAGACTTCCGGTATGGAATTTCGGGAAAAGCCGATGCAGAACCTCATCCGCATCAAGGAGAAGGAGATCTGCAAGAATGTGCAGGCGCTTTTGCTGGACGGCGAAAGCATCGTGGGCGCATACAAGACGGTGCGCGATCAGGCCGTTTTTACGAGCCACCGCATTTTCATGGTGGATATGCAGGGCGTTACCGGCACCCGGCAGGAGATCTTCGTCCTGCCCTACCGGAAGATCGTCCACTTCGGCATCCAGACGGCAGGCTTCGGCGACCCATTGCAGACTTCGGAACTGACGGTCCGCTACGCCGACGAGCACGAGATGAAGTTCGGCTTCATCGGGCAGGAAGAGCTGCTGGCTGTGGCGCAGGCCATCAGCCGGTGCATCCTGTAAAATAAAAATGAAACAAAACAGGACAGCCCCGCTCTGAGATGTGCCAGAGCGGGGCTGTCCCGTTTTGCTGTGATGATGAATAATGAAGAATAGATGATGGCGTTTTCAGCAGGCGCGGCCAGCCTCGAGCATATAGCGCAGGAAGCCGGTGACATCAGCGGGGTCGCTCACGCTGATGCTGAAGCCCTTTTTGGGGGCGTCCATGGTCTGGAAGATGGCGGAAGCCTCGTCGTCCTTCTTGAGGTCGCAGGTGGAGCCATTGTCCAGGTGCAGGATGACGCTGCCGCGGCTTGCGGCGACCTGTTTCATGAAGCGGTTTTTATCAAAATATTCGATGCGAAGCATAATAAATACCTCCGTGTTCGGTAAAGTGTGTAAGGCTTCTGCAAAAGCCTTGTGGGTCGGGGTGCGGGCGGCATCGCGGCCTTGGAGCTGTGGGACAGTGCGCGCGGCCCTTGGAAGCCAAGCTTCGTTATGGGTTGTATCTGCCCCGTTTCAGTGCTATACTGAGCTTATCAGCTCCGATGAAATAATACCACAAAACCGGCACAGATGATAGAACAAAAGCAGATTCTTTGTACAACAAAATCGGCTTTGATAAAAAAACTTCAATGTATTGGGGAAAGGAATTGGCGAATATGGCACTAAATATCAGCTCCAACATCGTCGCCAGCGAAAAGGGCAGGGAACTTGTGCAGCACGGCAGCGCGCTGTTTCCCATCGCCTGCTATGCCGAGGATCTGTCCAGCTATTCGGTGGCGTGGCACTGGCACGAAGAGTTTGAATATGTGCTCTGCACGAAGGGACCGCTCCATGTGGACGTCAAGAAGACCCGCCTCACCTTGCAGACAGGGCAGGGAGTGTTCATCAACTCGGGCGTCCTCCACGCGGTGGAGCAGGCACCGGAAGGCACAGCCCTGCTCCACTCGGGCGTGTTCCATCCGCGGCTCGTGGGCGGGATGGATACCATCTTCTGGCAGAAGCTCATCCGCCCCATGACCCAGCCCGACGCCCCGCCATTTTTCCTTCTGGATGGGTTGGTGCCGTGGCAGAAACAGGTGCTGGACTGTCTGCACGAGAGCTGGAAGGCCGTGTCGGACGAACCCTTCGACTACGAGAACCGGGTGCGCTACTACCTCTCGCTGGCCCTGCGGCTGCTGAGCACCCAGTGCGTGGGAGGGCGGACGAAGGTCTCCCAGCAGGAGCAGATCGCCTCCGAGCGGATGAAGCAGATGCTCCGCTTCGTGGAGGAACACTACGCGGAAGAGCTGACAGTCCAGCTCATCGCGGGCAGCGTGGCCCTCAGCGAGAGCGCCTGTCTGCGCAGCTTCAGGCAGATGCTGGGCATCACGCCCATCCAGTACGTCAAGCAGTACCGGGTGGAAAAGGCTGCTGATCTGCTCCGCTCCACCCGGCTCAAGACCGGCGAGATCGGCGCGGAGTGCGGCTTCACCGATGGCAGCTACTTTATCAAGATCTTCCGGGAGATAAAACACTGCACTCCCAAAGAATACCGTATGAAATTTTGTTGAGATGTGAAAAAAGGAGAAATCTGCCCCGTGCAGCGTGCATTATTGCGGGCATGGCGCTGGCGGACGCCATCGGCATTGGTTACTATCTGGTGAAACATAGAAAGGAGACACTATGAAGATCGAGCACATCGCCCTGTACGTCAACGACCTCGAGGCTGCAAAGGACTTCTTTGTGCGCTATTTTGACGCCGTGCCGAATGGGGGCTATCACAACCCGAGGACGGACTTCCGCTCCTACTTTCTCACTTTCGCGGACGGCGCACGCCTGGAGCTGATGAACAAACCCGGGATGTCCGACGAGCCGAAGCCTGCCGCCCGCACCGGATACGCGCACATCGCGTTCAGCGTCGGCAGTCAGGAGAAGGTGGATGCGCTGACGGCCCGCCTCAAGGCAGACGGCTGCGAAGTCCTCAGCGGCCCCCGCACCACCGGAGACGGCTATTATGAAAGCTGTGTCCTTGCGGTGGAAGGAAATCAGGTTGAAATAACAGTATGAAAGAACAAGATAGAGCGCGCCTCATGGAGGAACTGGAAGCTGGAAAAATTTCCGGTGTTCCCGTGGACGAGGCAGAAGTATATAAAAGACTTGGCGTAAATGAAGAATAAATAACCAAAAAGAGCAGAGCCTGCGGTGCGAAACCGCAAGTCTCTGCTCTTTTTGTTCTGTATCTATCAGCGTTTCCGGGCCGAATATAGCACAGGGGCCGGGAAAAACGACTAAAAGCCCGAAATACACGACGAAAATATTGTATTGGTTGCGCAACGACCTGTGAAAGAAATGAGAAAACTAAAACTTTTTAGATAAAACTATTGACAATGGTGGCCTCGCGAGTATAATGGCCTTATCAAATCGTTCAAAACATTTAACTAAATGACATGAACTGATTTGCCCGAACAAGATACGATAGTACAACACACATACACAAGATAAAAGGAGAAAATCACCATGACTTTTGAGGATATGAAGAAGATCGTCGTTGACACCCTGAACTGCGAGGAAGAGAAGGTCACGATGGAGGCCAGCCTGACCGAGGACCTCGAGGCCGACAGCCTGGACGCTGTGGAGCTGAACATGGCTCTGGAGGACGCTTTCGGTGTCTCCATCCCCGACGAGGAGCTGGCCAACATGAAGACCGTCGGCGACATCTTCAACTACCTGACTGCACACGCTGAGGCATAACGATGAACGACATCAGAGACTTGCTCCCGGGACGGATGCGGGAGCGCGCCTTCCAGCTCAAAGCCCGGCGGGACACCGGTGCGGCGTGGCATGAGCCGCAGTTTGTGGAATGCAAGCAGTGCGGCCGCCGTGCCACCCGCCAGATCTGGGCCAAGAGCCTCTTCGTCTGCCCCAACTGCGGCAATCACCAGCCCATCGGTGCGTACTACCGCCTGAGCCTTGTGCTGGACAGCGGCAGTTTCCGGGAGCTGGATGCAGAGCTGGCCCCGCAGGACGTGCTGGGTTTCCCGGGCTATCCCGAAAAGCTCAGCGCCCAGACCCAGAAGACGGGCCTCAGCGAGGCCGCTGTCGCGGCAGTGGGCCGCATCGGCGGCGTGTCGGTGGTGGCCGCTGTGCTGGACAGCCGCTTCTTTATGGGCAGCATGAGCACGGCCGTGGGCGAGAAGATCACCCGCGCCATCGAGTACGCGGCGGCGAAAAAACTGCCGCTGGTCATCTTTTCGGCCAGCGGCGGCGCCCGGATGCAGGAGGGCATTTTCAGCCTGATGCAGATGGCCAAGACCAGCGCCGCCATCGAGCGCTTTTCGGCCAGGGGCGGGCTGTACATCAGTGTGTTGACCCACCCCACGACCGGCGGCGTTACCGCCAGCTTTGCCAGCCTTGGCGACATCATGCTGGCCGAGCCGGGCGCACTCATCGGTTTTGCAGGCCCCCGCGTCATCGAGCAGACCATCGGCGAGCGCCTGCCCGAGGGCTTCCAGCGCAGCGAGTTCCAGCTGGAGCACGGCTTTGTAGACAAGGTCGTACCCCGCAGTGAGCTCCGCGCCACCCTCATCCAGCTGCTGCAGCTCCACGCAGGCGGGAGGAAAACGGAATGATAAAAGAACTTCTGGAGCAGCTTGCTCCTTTGGACGCCCAGATCGCTGCCCTGCGGGGCGGCGCACAGGACGAGGAGAGCCAGATGGCCGCTATCACGGCCCACGCTTCCGAGCTGGCCGAACTGGCTGTGGAGGAAGATGAGATCCTCCGCTGCTGCGGCCCGCTGACCGCTGAGGACCGGGTCTTTCTGGCACGCCACCCGGAGCGCCCCCATATCGACGAGACCATCAATGCTCTGTTCACCGATTTCTTTGAGCAGTGCGGCGATCGTCAGTGCCGGGAGGACAGCGCCATTCTGGGCGGCATCGCCCGCTTCCACGGGATGCCCGTGACCGTCATCGGCCACCGCAAAGGTTCCACGCTGGAAGAGAACATGGCCTGCAACTTCGGTATGCCGGGACCGGAGGGCTACCGCAAGGCCCTCCGTCTCATGAAGCAGGCCGAAAAGTTTGGCCGCCCTATCATCACCTTCATCGACACGCCGGGCGCATACCCCGGCAAGGAGGCTGAAGAGCGGGGACAGGGCGAGGCTATCGCCCGAAACCTGATGGAGATGAGCGGTCTGACGGTTCCTGTCATCGCTGTTGTCACCGGCGAGGGCTCTTCCGGCGGCGCACTGGCACTGGGTGTGGCAAACCACATCCTCATGCTGGAAAATGCCGTCTACTCGGTGCTCAGCCCTGAGGGCTTCGCCAGCATCCTGTGGAAGGATTCCTCCCGCAGCGGCGAAGCCTGCGAGATCATGAAGCTGACCGCACAGGACCTCTACAAGGACGGCATCGTCGAGGAGATCATCCCGGAGCCTGTGGGCGGCGCACAGCGCAGCCACGCAGCCCTGTTTGCCGCCATGGATACGGCCCTGAAAAACCACCTCACCGCCCTCTGCAAGATGAGCGGCAAGGCACTGGCCGACCAGCGGTACAAAAAATTTCGTCAGATCGGAGAAGCGAAACGAGCATGAACGGTTTGCAGTTGATCGCCACCGGCGGAGCTCTGCCCGGCCGCACGGTCACCAATGAAGAGCTGAGCCGCACCGTGGACACCAGCGACGAGTGGATCACCACCCGCACCGGCATCCGCGCCCGCCACTGGTGTACGGAGGAAGAATCCGCCGCCACACTGGCCATCGCGGCGGCAGAGCAGGCGCTGGAGCGCAGTGGTCTTTCGCCGCAGGATATTGCCTGCTGTGTCTGCGCGACCCTTTCGGCACCTGACGCCACCCCGAGCGTGGCCTGTCAGGTGCAGCGGGCGCTGAGTCTGCCCGAAAACCGCCCCGCGCTGGATGTCAACGCCGCCTGCTCGGGCTTCATCTACGGCACCGCCGTGGCCCGCGGCCTGATGGCGACGCTGGGCGGACGGTACGCCCTTGTGGTGGGCTGCGAAGCGCTGTCCCGCCTGATGGACCAGACCGACCGCTCCACCTGTGTGCTCTTCGGCGACGGTGCGGGCGCAGCGATCTTTGAACTGTGCGACGCACCGTTTGCGATCACGCTGGGCGCACGGGGCGACGAGGCTATCCACGCAGGAGGCCCCTGCCGCACCGGCTCGGCCCCCATCAGCATGGACGGGCGTGCCGTCTTCCGCTTTGCGGTGGACGCGCTGCCCCGCTGTCTGCACGCGGTGCTGGACGAGACGCAGCTGGCGCTGGACGATGTGGACTGGGTGGTCTGCCATCAGGCCAACAGCCGCATCATCGACCACTGTGTGAAAGCGCTCCACGCCGACGCCGCAAAGTTCTACAAGAACATGGACCGCCACGGCAACACCAGCGCGGCCAGCATCCCGGTGGCCCTCAACGAGATGGTCGAAGCCGGTCTGCTCAAAGCCGGGCAGAAGGTATCCTGCATCGGCTTCGGCGGCGGATTGACCTGGGGCGGGATGCTGGTTACTTATAAAGCCTCTCCCTTTGGGAGAGGTGTCACCGAAGGTGACGGAGAGGGCAAGGTTGGTAAAGATAAAACCGCCGCACAGCGATAAGCAGACTCTTTGGAAAAGGGATACTATCAAGATGCTGACGTTTTTTGGTCAGCGGGCTTGCCCTCTCAGGCGCTGCGCGCCAGCTCTCCCAAAGGGAGAGCCTTTACGGAGAGCCTTTACGGAGAGGTTGGACGAAGGAAACGATATGAAATTACTCAACGAGATATTAGGCACGAAATACCCCATCATTCAGGGCGGCATGGCCAACATCGCCACCGGCGAGTTTGCCGCTGCCTGCTCCAACGCCGGTGCGCTGGGCCTTATCGGCGCAGGCGGCATGAACGCTGAGACGCTGCGGGAGAACATCCGCCGCTGCAAGGCGCTCACCGACAAGCCCTTCGGCGTCAACATCATGCTGATGCACCCCCAGGCCGACGAGTTTGCCAAAATCGTCGTGGAAGAGGGCGTCAAGGTCGTCACCACCGGTGCGGGCAACCCCGGCAAGTACATCCCCATGTGGAAGGAAGCCGGTATCAAGGTCATCCCCGTGGTGGCAGCGGCCGTTCTGGCCAAGCACCTTGCCCCTCTGGGCGTGGACGCCGTCATCGCCGAAGGCACCGAGAGCGGCGGCCATGTGGGCGAGATGACCACCATGGCCCTCGTCCCGCAGGTGGTGGACGCTGTAGATGTCCCCGTCATCGCGGCGGGCGGCATCGCCGATGGCCGCCAGCTGGCGGCAGCCTTCGCACTGGGAGCCTGCGGCGTGCAGGTGGGTACCTGCCTGCTGGTCAGTGAGGAATGCCCCATCCACGAGAACTACAAGGCCGCGCTTCTGCGCGCCAAGGACAGCGACACCATCGTCACCGGCCGCATCGGCGGCACCCCCGTCCGTGTGCTGAAAAACCGGATGAGCCGCGAGTATGTCCGGCAGGAAAAGGCCGGTGCCGACAAGATGGAGCTGGAAAAATACACGCTGGGCAGTCTGCGGCGCGCCGTCTTTGAGGGCGACACCGCCACCGGCAGTCTGATGGCCGGTCAGGTGGCCGGTATGCTCCACGAGGTGCGGCCTGTGGCTGAGATCCTCGACGAGCTGTGGGAGAGCGGGAGGCAGCGGATGCATTCGCTGAGCGAGTTATGCTGACCCTCGCAGGCAAGTCGCTGGCCGTACCTGTCTTACAGGGCGGCATGGGCGTGGGCGTCTCCCTCGGCGGGCTGGCCGGTGCGGTCGCGGCCTGCGGCGGCATGGGGTGCGTCTCCACCGCCGACACAGGCTACCGCGAACCCGATTTTGCCCGCGACCCTTGCGCAGCGAATCTCCGCGCGCTGAAAAAAGAAATCGCCAAAGCGAAAGAAATTGCCAACGGCGCGGGACTGGTGGCCATCAACGCGATGGTCGCCACCCAGAACTACGCCGACGCCGTCCGCACGGCTGTGGAGGCAGGCGTGGATGCCATCGTATCGGGTGCGGGCCTCCCGCTGGAGCTGCCCGGCCTGGTGGAAAAAGCGGATGTTGCGCTGGCACCCATCGTGTCCAGCGGACGTGCTGCAAAGCTCATCCTCCGCCGGTGGGCAAAAGCCTTCAGCCGCACCGCCGACTTCGTGGTCATCGAGGGCTGCAAGGCCGGCGGACATCTGGGCTTTTCGGAAGAAGAGCTTCTGGCCGGAAAATGCCAGACCCTCGACGAGATCCTGCCCGAAGTGCTGGCCGAGGTGAAGCCTTTCGAGGCTCAGTTCGGCCACGACATCCCGGTCTTCGTGGCCGGAGGTGTCTACACGGGCGAGGACATCGCCCACTATACTAAGATGGGTGCTGCGGGCGCACAGCTCGCCACCCGCTTCATCCCCACCTACGAGTGCGACGCCAGCCAGACCTATAAAGACGTCCTGCTGGCGGCCAAGCCCGAAGATGTGCGCATCATCCACAGCCCTGTGGGAATGCCGGGCCGTGCGCTGGCCACTCCGCTGGTGCAGAAGCTTGAGCAGGGCCTGCGCTTCCCGCCGAAGCACTGCGCCCGCTGTCTCAAAGCCTGTGAGCCGGCCAAGGTGCCTTACTGCATCACCCACGCCCTCATCGAGGCCGTGAAGGGCAATGTGGAAGAGGGGCTCTTCTTCTGCGGGGCCAACGTGGGCCGTCTCGACCGGATGCGCAGTGTCCGGGAGCTGATGGATGAACTGATGGATGATTGGAGGAAACACCAATGAAGCTTGCCATTCTGTATGCCGGTCAGGGCTCTCAGCACCCCGGCATGGGCAAAGACCTTTACGAGAGATACCCCGCGTTCCGGGAGGCGTTCAACGCCGCAGACCTTGACTTTGATCTGGAGAGCGTCTGCTTCGACGACCCGGAAGGCGTTTTGAATCTGACTCAGTACACCCAGCCCTGCATGGTGGCCTTCGCCGCCGGTGTCACGGCTGTCCTGAAGGAAAACGGCGTCAAGGCCGACGATCTGGCCGGTCTGTCGCTGGGCGAATACTCCGCGCTGGAAGCCGCCGGTGTCTTCACGGCCAAGCAGGCTGTGGAGCTGGCCGCCTTCCGCGGCAAGGCCATGGCCGACGCCGCCAAGGGCATTGAGTGCGGCATGACCGCTGTGATGAACCTTGACCGCGACGCACTGGCAAAGTGCTGCGAAGAGGCGTCCGCTCTGGGCTGTGTCCAGATCTGCAATTACAACTGCCCGGGCCAGCTGGTCATCGGCGGCGAAAAAGCCGCCGTGGAAAAGGCCGCTGAGCTGGCAAAAGCCGCAGGCGCACGCCGCTGCATCCCGCTGAAGGTCAGCGGTCCCTTCCACACCAAGCTGATGCACCCCGCCGGTGACGCGCTGGCAAAGCGCTTTGCGTCTGAGCATTTCGGCGAGATGGAGACGCCTGTCCTCTTCAACTGTCTCGGCCACGAAAAGGCAGACAGCGACAGCATCCCCGCTCTGCTGGAAAAGCAGGTGCAGAGCAGCGTCTACATGGAAGATACCCTCCGCCGTCTGGGCGAGCTGGGCGTCACCGACATTCTCGAAGTCGGCCCGGGCAAGGCCCTGAGCGGCTTCGTGAAAAAGACGCTGGGCGCAGACGTCCACTGCACCGCCGTCGAGACGGCAGAAGAGCTGGAAGCTTTCCTCACCAGCTGGAAGGAGGCACAGGCATGAGCGAAGAAAAGCTGACCCGTGCCGCCGTCGTCACCGGAGGGAGCCGGGGCATCGGCCGGGCTGTCTGTGTCGCGCTGGCAAAGCAGGGCTGCAATGTGGTGGTCAACTACTGCCACGGTGAGGCCGCTGCCGCCGAGACTGCCGCACTGTGCAAAGAGCTTGGCGTCGAGGCCGTCACCGTGCAGGCCGACGTCTCCACTGCCGAGGGCTGCAAGAAGCTGTTCGAAGAAGCAGTGAACGCCTTTGGCCGGGTGGATATTCTCGTCAACAACGCAGGCGTCACCCGCGACAACCTCATCCTCCGCCTTTCCGAGGAGGACTTCGACACTGTCCTGAACGCCAACCTCAAGGGTGCGTTCCTCTGCTGCAAGGAGGCCGCACGCCGGATGGTGCGCCAGCGCTATGGCCGCATCGTCAACCTGAGCAGCGTGGTGGGTCTGCGGGGCAACGCAGGCCAGACCAACTATTCCGCCAGCAAGGCGGGCCTCATCGGCCTGACCAAGAGCCTCGCCAAGGAGCTGGCCAGCCGGAACGTCACCGTCAACGCGGTGGCTCCCGGCTTCATCGCCACGGATATGACCGCCGCTCTTCCGGAGGCTGTCCGCACCGAGATGTGCAAGACCATCCCGGAGGGACGCGCCGGACAGCCGGAGGACGTGGCAAACGCGGTGGCCTTCTTCGCCGCCGAACAAAGCAGCTATCTCACCGGGCAGGTGCTCTGTGTGGACGGCGGCATGGCAATGTAAAAAGGAGTTTTTTCTATGGAAAAACGCAGAGTCGTCATCACCGGTCTTGGCACCGTGAACCCTCTTGGAAATAACACCGCCGACAGCTGGGCCGCAGCCCGTGCAGGCAAGTGCGGCATCGGCCCCATCACCCAGTTCGACGCCAGCGAGTTCAAGTGCAAGCTGGCGGGCGAGGTCAAGGGCTTCGACCCCGAGACCGTCGTGGACAAAAAGGAAGCCCGCAAGATGGCCCGCTTCACCCTGCTGGCGCTGGGCGCTGCCGCCGAGGCCATCCAGGACAGCGGCATCGACTGCGAAGCCGAGGCCGAGAACATCGGCGTCATCGTGTCCAGCGGCATCGGCGGCCTGCCCACCATCGAGGAGCAGCACAGCCGCGGCGAGGAAAAGGGCATGGAGAAGGTCAGCCCCTACTTCATCCCGATGGCTATCGCCAACATGGCGGCAGCACAGATCGCCATCCGCTTCGGCCTCAAGGGGATGTGTACCTGCCCGGTGACGGCCTGCGCAGGCGGCACCAACGCTGTGGGCGATGCGTTCCACCGCATCCGCGACGGCTACGAGCCGGTCATGGTCTGCGGCGGTGCCGAGAGCTGCATCAGCCCGCTGGGCATCGGCGGCTTTACCAGCATGAAGGCCCTCTCCACTGCTGCGGACCCTGATGCGGCCAGCCTGCCCTTCGACGCACGGCGCGGCGGCTTTGTGATGGGCGAGGGCAGCGGTGTGCTGGTGCTGGAAGAGCTGGAGCACGCCAAGGCCCGCGGCGCACACATCTATGCCGAAGTCGTGGGCTACGGCGCCAACTGCGACGCCTACCACTTCACGGCTCCCGCACCCGGCGGCGCAGGTGCCATCGGCTGCATGAAGCTGACCCTCAAGGACGGCGGCATTGCCCCCGAGCAGATCGACCACATCAACGCCCACGGCACCGGCACCCACATGAACGACAGCTGCGAGACTGCCGCCATCCACGCCGTCTTCGGCGACCACGCCAAGGACATCGCCGTCGTCAGCACCAAGAGCATGACCGGCCATCTGCTGGGCGGCGCAGGCGGCATCGAGGCCGTGTTCACCGCATTGGCCCTCCGCGACCAGTTCGCGCCGCCCACCATCCACTATGAGCAGCCCGACCCGGAGTGCGATTTGGACTATGTGCCGAATGTGGGCCGTGAGATGAAGATGGAGTACGCTCTGAGCAACAGCCTGGGCTTCGGCGGACACAACGCCTGCCTGGCCTTCAAGAAGTGGGAGGGCTGAGCGATGGCAGAACCCCGCACCGTGCGTGAAAACGCAAACAGCCTGACCAGCGAGGAGATCGCGGCCATCCTGCCCCACCGGTATCCCTTCGCCCTCGTGGACCGCATTCTGGACTACGAGCCGGGTCAGTGGGCCATTGGCCGCAAGTGCGTCACCCGCAACGAAGAATTCTTCTGCGGCCACTTCCCGGGCCAGCCGGTCATGCCCGGCGTCCTGATCCTCGAAGCGCTGGCCCAGACCGGCGCTGTCGCGGCTCTGAGCCTGCCTGAGAACAAAGGCAAGCTGGCCCTCTTTGGCGGCATCAAGAACGCCCGCTTCCGCAAGCAGGTCACCCCCGGCGACGTGCTCACCCTTCACTGTGAACTGGTCGAGCAGCGCGGCCCGGTGGGCATCGGCAAAGCGTCCGCCTATGTGGACGGCAAGTGCGCCGCCACCGCAGAGCTGACCTTCGTATTAACGTAAAAGTATAAAAACAGAGAGGATAGTCATTCCTGAACTATCCTCTCTGTTTTTTATGTTTGATGAATTTATTTGACTGTGAGCCGTTTCCAAAAGGCTCTCCCTCTGGGAGAGCTGGCGCGTAAGCGCCTGAGAGGGCAAGCCCGTTGCAAAAGGGACAGCGCGTTGCGATAGGCAGACTCTTTGTCGGAGGGATACTATCGCTGCGCTTATATTTGATCGTCAGCATCCTTGCCCTCTCCGTCACCTTCGGTGACACTGCCCGGGTTGCGGCTCCCAGCGTTTGCTTCGCTGCCGCTCGCATCCTGCTGGCCACTGCCCCAACAGCTCCTCCCTGTTTCCGCCGCTGGCGGCGGTCGTCGCCGTTGCTCCCAAAGGGAGAGGCTTAGGCGGCGGTCAACTTTTCGTCGCATACGTCACATCCAGCACCGGGCCGAAGGGGTCGAAGACGAGGCCCTCGATGCCGTTGGCCACCAGCAGCCGCTTCTGCTGGGTGAAGAGCGGCACGGCCACGGCCTGCTCGAGGAGCTGGCGCTCACAGGCGGCCAGCAGAGAGCAGCGGGTGCTGCCGGTGGCTGTGGCGCTGGCCGAGAGCTGGGTGGTGTAAAGGGCGTCGCTGTAGCCGGTCAGCCCGCCGCCGGTGGGGGAGAACTGGGCCAGTGCGGTGTAGACACTGCCGCCCTCGGCCTGCACGGGGGCGAGGGCGATGGTGTAGCTGCCGTTTTCGAGCCGCTTCTGGAACTCCTCCGGCTCCACCTCTTCCACCGAGAAGAAGAGCGAAAACTCCTTCTGCCATGCGCTGTTGATGAGCTCGGCGGTGTCACTGAGGCCGCTGCCGGAGGGCAGCAGCAGGGAGACGCGGCTAAAGTCGGAGGGGGAGACGCCGCCGTCGCGGGCGGCGATGTAGAGTGCGCGGGGGTCGCCAAAGGCCGGGCGGACATCGCCCGCCGTCTGCCGGTAGTCGATGCCGTCCACAGTCAGGCCGTCGGGGATGAGGCCCTTTGCCTCCGCGAACAGCCCGCCGCCAGGGACTTCCACTGCCGAAGCGGCTGCACTGCCCAGCGCCTGCCGAAGCTCAGTGGAAGCAAAGACGGAGTCGCAGTTGAAGAGCAGCGCCCATGTGGTGTCGGAGTAGGACACGCTCTGCAGCGAGGTGGGGGTGCCGCTGTCGTCGAGGGCGGCGGTGCATTTTTCGTTATTGATGAGCTCTTCGGCGGACTGGCCGGAGCTCGTGGTGTTCTCCACGAGGCGCAGGCTGTCGATTTGATTCCCCGAAGCCGCCCGGCGGAGGAAAAGGCCGCTGGACGTCCAGTTATAAAGGTAAAAGTGTCCGCTGGAAAGGGTGGAAGCGCTGGTCAGACCGTAGGTGCCTCGGGTGCTGTCAAAAAACGCTTCGTCGCAGGGCATCGCGCCGGGCAGCGTCAGCTTGGAGAGGAACGTCTCGTCGGGCGAGGAGAGTCGGAACACCAGTTTCAGCGGTTCCGCAGCGGTGACGCCCAGCGCGCTGGCGGGCTTCTGACCGGCCAGAACGGCGGCGCTGTTCTCGAGGGCAGAGAACTCCACGGCGTAGGGGGAGTTGGTGCCGGGGAGGAACATCCGCTGGAACGCGAAGACGAAGTCCTCGGCGGTGATGGCATAGTCGGCGGGATCTCCCTTCGAGGCGGTATAGGTCAGACCGTCCTTCAAATAGAATGTATAGGTGAGCCGGTCGGCAGATACCTCCCACCGCTCACACAATTCCGGCGCGAGGCTGCCGTCCGGTGTGCGGCGGACGAGGCCGCTGTAAAGGTTCTCGCAGGCGATGATGTCCGAGGCGCTGGACGCCACCTGCGGGTCGAGGTTCGCGGGGATGGAGTCCACGAACCAGGTAAAGCTGTTGGAGCCGGAGCCGCAGGCGGTCAGGCTCAGAACAAAAAACGCAGCCAGCAGGGCCGCGACAAAGCGAAGCTGTTTCAAGAAATGCATCCTTTCGGGCCGGTGCGGCCCTGTTTGTCTCAGAAAGTGATAAGAAATAGGAAAACTGCACCCGGACAGGCGCAGGAAAATTCTGGTGTCGAGCCGGCGCAATGCTGTTGATGCTGCGCCAAAAATTGAAATCGCTATAAGTGTAACAGAAACAGGCAGAAAAGACAATCGACATTTTGTTGATTTGGGTAGACATTTTGAGCCACGGTTTGTGTTTTTCCGTTGCCAATCGGAAACAAATGGTCTATAATGGGGGACGACAATGCATTTTCTCCTGCGGCTGTGTGCGGCGGGGGTGCTATGGTAATATACATTTATAGAGGAGGTCCTTTTTTATGCAGAAGGAACAGCAGGAGCTTGCAAACCTCATCAAGGGCAAAAAGGTTGCCTTTATCGGCGCGGGCGTCAGCCATAAGACGCTCATCAGGGAGTTCGTGGAGCTGGGTGCGCACGTCACCCTCTGCGACCAGAAAAAGAGCGTGGAGGATTTCGGCGACTACGCCGCCACCATCAAGGAGCTGGGCATCGATCTGAGCCTCGGCGAGAATTACCTCGACGGCTTCAAGGGGCAGGACATCATCATGCGCACCCCGGGCTTCGTGGGCTATTTCGAGAAGCCTTTGCAGGACGCCATGGCCGCCGGCACCATGGTCACCAGCGAGGTGGAGCTGTTCTTCCAGTTCTGCCCCTGCGAGATCGTGGCCGTGACCGGCTCTGACGGCAAGACCACCACCACCACCCTTATCTCCAAGTTCTACGAGGCCGCAGGCCGCAGGGTGCATCTGGGCGGCAACATCGGCGCAGCCCTGCTGCCCATGCTGCCCGAGGTGAGCCCCGACGACGTGGCCGTGGTGGAGCTGTCCAGCTTCCAGCTCATCAGTATGCACCAGAGCCCCAACATCGCCGTCGTCACCAACGTGACCCCCAACCACCTCGACCACCACAAGGATATGCAGGAGTACATCGACGCCAAGCGGAACATCCTGCTCTACCAGAAGCAGCCCTGCCGCGCCGTCCTCGGCTATGAGAACGAGATCAGCCGCTCCATGCAGAAGGACTGCAAGGGCAAGCAGGTCTGGTTCACCCGCCTGCACGAGACGGACAACGGCGCGTTCCTGCGGGAGGACGGGATGCTCTGCATGGCAGAGAACGGCGTCGTGACTCCCTTCCTCGCCCAGAAGGACGTGAAGCTGCGGGGCCTGCACAACATTGAAAATCTGCTGGCCGCTGCCGCCGCTGTCTGGGGCGAGGTGCCTGTGGAGGCCATCCAGCTGGTGGGCAGCAGCTTCACCGGCGTGGAGCACCGCATCGAGCCGGTGCGCGTGCTGGACGACGTCACCTATTATAACGACTCCATCGGCACCAGCCCCACCCGCACCATCGCCGGTCTGCGCAGCTTCGACCAGAAGGTCATCCTCATCGCAGGCGGCTACGACAAGCACATCCCCTACGAGCCGCTGGCCCCTGAGATCACGGCTCATGTCAAGAACCTCGTGCTGATGGGTGCTACCGGCCCCCGCATCGAGAAGGCCGTGCGCGAAGACCCGAACTTCAACGAGGCCGAGCTGCCCATCCAGCACGCCGACAACATGCAGCACGCCGTGGAGCTGGCCCGCGCCTGCGCAAAGCCCGGTGACATCATCATCCTCTCGCCGGCCAGCGCCTCTTTCGACCTCTACCCGAACTTTGAAGTGCGCGGCCGCGAGTTCAAGAGCATCGTCAACGCGCTGAAGTGATAACTCAAATCAAAACGCCCCGCCAGAAGCAGCGCTTTTTGAACGCCTGCCGGGGCAGGCTCTGTCTCGGGGCGACCATGCCGCTGGCGTTCGCCCTCTTCGGCAAGAGCCAGCCGGGCCGCTTTTTCGCCGGGCCGACGCTGGCGCTGGACGTCGGCGGCAGCACCGCGTGGCTGGCGGGTCACGCCAACCCCGAGGAGCTGGCGGGCTTTCTGACTTTCTGCGGCTGTGAGGCAGTCGTATTGGACGAGGCTGAGTGTCCGCCGCCCACGGGCTGGAAGCGGGCCAAGACGCACAGCGTCTTCGGCCTTGCGCCGGGGCGTCAGCTGCCGCTGCCTGAGGCGGACGCCGCCCTCTGGCAGAGTCTTGCCAAAAACACAGAACCTGCCGCCGGAAAAGCAGCGGATATGCTTTTCTCCGATAGACCTACTAAGCGGGACGACTTTTACTCTGAGCTCTGCTCCAAGCGCAGCCGGGGCCTTGCCCGGGTCTGGACGCTGGAACTGGAGGGGAACATCATCTGTACGGTGGGAGCCTACGCGCTGGCAAATGGTCAGGCATACATGGCCTGCGGCGAGACCGTGGAAGCTCTGCGGGGCAAAGGCATCGGCGGGCGGCTCATCGCCGAGATGGCGAATGCCCTCGCCGCCGAAGGCTGGATGCCTGTCTTCCTGTGCAGCCCCGAGCGGGTGCATTTCTATACCCGGCTGGGCTTTGAGAAGATGGGGGAGTATGCAAGGTATGCCACGCCGTGAGGCAGGCTTGCGCGCCGGTGGCGCGGGGGTAGAGCGCGGTTACGCGGGGCTAAGTTCTCTTTTGCGTGCCAAAAGAGAACCAGAAATGGTTCTCGCGCCTGTGCGCGGGGTCAGAGCGCTTTTTCATTAAGGCTAATTGTTCTCTTTTGATGTCAAAAGAGAACCAGAAAAGCACCAGCGATTTCGACGCGCTGGATCCACGAGAAAGGGGCTGCTCGCCCCTTTCAGACCCCGAAGGAGTTGTCGAAGCCCAAAAATGCTAGCCGCTTCGCTAAACGCATTTTTTGGGCTTCTCCGGTTTACGGCTCCGCCGATGGTGTTACGCTTTCGCAGAACTTTACGTTCAGCAAGGGCGTAAAGTCTGCTGCGAAGCAGCAAATCGGCGGAGAGCTAAAATGCGGTTAAGAGATCTTCGTGCGAATGCACGAATCTCCAGCATTTTTGCTTGGAGCCTACTTCTTTGGAATTGTTAAGGGCGAGCAGCCCTTAACTCGTTGCGGGGAGAGTGGAGTCCAGAGGTAGGGAGGGGGGATTCGAAACACCCCTCCCTATCTCTGGCCCGCGCGGAGCGCAAGCCGCTTGACCAAAAGAAAAAACCTGCCCCGCGCCACCAGCGCGAGAACCAGCTTAAAGAAAAAACCAGCCCTGCCTCTGGCCCGCGCGGAGCGCAAAGCCATTTGACCGAAAGAGAAAACTGACCCCGCGCTACCGGCGCGAAATGCCGCTCAAAAAGACCTGACGAAAACTACAGCTTCCCTGCGCGAACGCAATTTTTCAAAGTACAATAACAATTAAGGATTCATTATAATGTCAATGTTAAATCACTTTTTCGACTACAAACCCGAGGTTCTGGCGCTGGATGAAAAAGCCCTCGAGCTCTGCCAGCCCTACTTCAAGCAGATGGAGGACATCCGCGACTACAACCAGCTCAAGATGCTGAAAGCCTTTGCGGACACCCAGATGTCCTCCACCGATATGCTGGGTACCACCGGCTACGGCCTGTGGGACAGCGGCCGCGCCAAGCTCGAGCAGATCTTTGCCGAGGTGATGGGCGCCGAAGATGCACTGGTGCGCAGCCAGTTCCAGAGCGGCACCCACACGCTGGCCGTGGCCCTCTTTGGTCTGCTGCGGGCAGGCGATACCCTGCTGGCTGCCACGGGCCGTCCGTATGACACGCTGGAAGGCGTCATCGGTCTGGATGGCAAGGGCAAAGGCACCGGAACCCTGATGGATTACGGCATCAGGTACGACGAGGCCCCGCTGAAGGCCGACTTTACCCCGGACTATGAGCTCATCGCCCAGAAGGCCCCGGGCGCGAAGGTCTGCCACATCCAGCGCAGCCGCGGCTACCTGCAGCGCAACGCCTTCGATCTCGACACCATCCGCAAGGTGGCCGACACCGCCCGCGCCGCCAACCCCGACATCATCATCTTTGTGGACAACTGCTACGGCGAGTTCACCCAGAAGGAAGAACCCTGCCAGGCCGGTGCAGACCTCGTGGTGGGCAGCCTCATCAAGAACCCCGGCGGCGGCATCGCCCCCACCGGCGGCTATATCGCGGGCCGGAAAGACCTCGTGGAGCTCTGCGCCTACCGCCTGAACGCCCCCGGCCTCGGCAAGGAGCTGGGCTGCACCCTCGAGACGCCCCGCGATATGTATCTGGGCTTCTACTACGCCCCCGGCGTGGTCTGCGAGGCCATCAAGACGGCCATCTACGCCCAGTGCCTGCTGGAACTGGTGGGCAAAAAGCCCATCCCTCGCTACTGCGAGGCCCACAACGACATCGTCACCTGCTTTGATGCCGGTACGGCGGACGCCCTCATCGGCTTCTGCCGGGGAGTTCAGGCTGCAAGCCCCGTGGACAGCTACGCCGCCCCGGAACCCTCTCCGGAACCGGGCTACACCGATGAGGTCATCATGGCCAGCGGCAGCTTTACCCAGGGCAGCACCATCGAGCTTTCCTGCGACGGCCCGCTGCGTGAGCCGTATACCTGCTACCTGCAGGGCGGCCTGAACTTCGCCGCCAGCCGCGCAGGCGTCCTGCTGGCTGTGCAGAATGCGTATTTTAAGTAACCCTCTCAGATAAAGCCTGTCGGCTTTGCCAGCTCTCCCGGAGGGAGAGCCCTTGGCAAGCCGGTTTTGAGTCTGGGCTTCGCCTGCGGCTCCAAAGGCATTTGGGCCTTGCGGCTAAGGGCAGCAACAAAGAAACAGAGGCAGAAATGCCACAACTAAGCGACCGCGTCGGCACCTTTACCGACTCCGTCATCCGCCGGATGACCCGCATCAACAACCAATACGATTCCATCAACCTGTCGCAGGGCTTCCCTGATTTCGACCCGCCGAAGGAGCTGACCGACGCGCTGGCCAAAGCCGCCCACGACGGCCCCCATCAGTACGCCGTGACCTTCGGCGCGCAGAACTTCCGGGAGGCGCTGGCGAAAAAGACCAGCCCGGCGCTCCACCACGAGGTGGACCCCAACACGGAGATCTGCGTCACCTGCGGCGGCACCGAGGCCATGATGGCCGCCATGATGACCATCTGCAACCCCGGAGACAATGCTCATGTGTGATAAAGTAACACAACTAAAATAAAGAAAGACAGCCCACTATTCCGTAAAATAATGGAGAGTAATAGAGAAAACGTTTTTTCTATGCTAAAATAGGCACATAAAGTAGAATGACAATCAAGATATACAAGAAAACGCTTAAACTCCACCGTTTGTCATGTAATTGTATAGCTCACTTGCTGGAGTGCAAATGAGTATTTTGATAAGATTTATACACAAAATCAAAAGGAGGAACACATATGGAGTTCGCAGAAAAACTTATAACACTACGCAAAAGTAGAGAATTAACACAGGAACAACTGGCTGAGCAGCTTAATGTTTCAAGACAATCTATTTCAAAATGGGAAAGTGGGCAGGTCATACCCGAAGTAGAAAAGATTGTTGAACTAAGCAAAGTATTCGATGTTACCGTGGATTATCTGTTAAAACCATCAGAGATAGATGAATTATCGGTTAAAACAGAAATTCTGGAACAGCAACAGCAACAGATGTTAGTTAGGGAACAGAAACGCACTCAAATTTCCAAAAATATCATGTATTCGATTGGAATTTATTTGATGTTTTTTGCAGTCTATTTCATTGGGCATTTCTATTTTGAAATATGGAATGCTTCTGTAATTCTTGCGGAATTACTCATTGCAACTACAATTGTAGTTTTTGTTTGGGTAAGGAGTTTTTCCGACAAATCATAAAGAGATAGAATTTGTAGCAAACCCAGCCGAGCCAGTCAACGGTAAAATGAACGGGCTTCGCCCGCCGTTGACAGCCCCGACTGTCCTTGCTGGTGGGTAATCAAGGGGCGACAGCAAAAAGTGCTGCCGCCCTTTCCCATAATCGAAGAAAGGGGGGGGTTCCATGACTGAATACGAAGCCTATCAAGAACATATCCGCTATACCCATGATACCTATTGCCGGATTGTTATTCGCCATGCGTCCTTTGACGCTGCCCGTATGCTGACGGCGAAGAGAGGGCTGCGAAGGTCGTGAAAGATGTTGAGCATCATGCTCTTGCGGGCCTCGGTCTCGGCGGTCAGCTCTTTTGTCCGCTCTGCCACCCGGGCGTCCAGCTCCCGGGCCAGCTGCTCGGTGCGGTCGAAGAGGAGAGCAAACCTCCGGCAGACGAACACCATGCAGCCGATGGCAAAGGGAAGGTCGTAGAGGCGGGCGCAGCGCAGCAGGTAGAAGGGGACAGACTCCACAAAAAGCACGCTGTCCAGCCCGGGCATCAGCGCCCAGACCCGGAAGCCGGTGGTGACAGCACCGGGCAGAAGCATCAGAGCGGCACCCTCATAGTCTGCGTTCACGGCGGCCATTAAGTAATAAAGGCAGAGGCACATGCCCGCTACCAGCATCCCGACCCGCAGCGGAGGATAGCTGCTCGTGGACAGCGCAAAGAAGACGACGCATCCGGCGGCAAGCGCAAGGAGCCTGACATCGACGAGGCTTCCATCACCGAGACCGTGGACACCGACATCCTCATCGTGGGTGCAGGCAACGGCGGTATCTTCGCTGCCGCCTATGCTGCCGCCAACGGCCTGAACTTCCGCGTCATCGAGCAGAACGGCAACGTGCAGGATACCCGTCACTGGTACGGCGCTATCGATTCTGCTGCCGCAAAGGAAGCAGGGGAGAAGCCCGCTGACCGTGCCAAGCTGCTGAGCGAGATCTCCCGCTACGCTTCCGGCAAGTGCGACCAGCGCGTTGTCAAGACCTGGATCAATGAGTCTGCTGCAATGCACGATTTCATGCGCAGCATTCTGGAAGATAAGTACGGCTGGACCTGCGATTTCACTTCCGGCGCGGAGGCAGCATGGCCTGCCGAGAACGCCGAGCACAACACCGATTACCTCTTCCCCGTGCAGGAGCACAACTACATGGCCAGCGAGTCTGCCTCCGGCAAGCCCCGTAACGAGCTGCTGCTGGACTACATCCGTGAGCTGGGCTACGATGTTGACTTCAAGACCTCTCTGGCAAAGCTGGAGAAGGACGCCACTGGCCGTATCACCGGCATCATCGCCCAGAGCACCGAGGATGACCACTTCATCCGCTACAACGCCAACAAGGGCGTTCTGCTGGCCTGCGGCGGCTTCCCCGGCAACCCCTACATGATGGAGCAGCTGGACCCGCTGGGCACCTCCGTCACCACCGCCTGCTCCTACTCTCCGGCCGATAAGGGCTACGGCATCCGTGCTGCTGTCTGGGCCGGAGCAAACCTCGACAAGGAAGCTGCGCCCATGCTGTTCGACCGCGGCATCGTGGCTCCCGGCGTGGACGGCGGTTATGTGGCAAGCGACTCCGCTTTCGGCGGCAAGGCCTTCCCCGGCCCCATCCGCCAGTACAACCCCGGCACCCAGCCTTTCCTGAAGGTCAACCGCAACGGTGAGCGCTTCGCCAACGAGAGCAGCCCCTACAACGATATTGTTTACGCTGCTGCCCATCAGCCGGGCCGCGTCTACGCACAGATCTGCGACGCCAATGTTCTGGAGGATGCAAAGCGCTTCCACACCATCGGCTGCTCTGCCCAGACCCGCAACGGCGGCGAGAAGTATTTCCAGGGCAAGGTCGATGAGGCCGTTGCAGCCGGCACCCTGTTCGTCTGCGACACCATCGAAGAGCTGGCCGACAAGCTGGGCTTCACCGGTGAGGCCAAGGACACCTTCCTCGCTACCGTTGAGCGCTACAATGAGCTGTACGACAAGCAGAACGACGAGGATTTCGGTAAGCCCGCTTACCGTCTGAGCGCCATCCGCACCGCTCCCTTCTACGGCTGCTGGCTGGGTGCCTCTCTGCTGACCACCGAGCAGGGCATCGCCATCAACGACAAGGGTCAGGCTCTGGACAACGACAACAAGCCGATGCCCGGCCTGTATGTCACCGGCGATATGTCCGGCTCCTTCTTCGCCAACAACTATCCCTGCCTGATGGCAGGCGTGGCTATGGGCCGCACCCTGACCTACGCCATCAAGGCGATCAAGCAGATGGGCGGTCTGGAATAAGTCATCTCTCAGTGGACCCTGAGCGCAAAAGACACCGCAGAAGTGTGAAAGCTTCTGCGGTGTCTTTCTTTGTCGAAAACCCTCTATACACAAAACCACAAATGGCGGAAAAGTCTTAAAAAACAGGCTCAGCACACGGCCCGATGGACGGGCAGCGGCTCCACGATGTCGGGATGGATGCCCTCACGGTGGTCGAGGTCGCCCTGGTCGAGGCCGCGCAGCAGCACCTCGGCGGTGGCGATGTTGGTGGAGATCGGCACGCTGTGCATATCGCACAGCCGCAGCAGGTTCTGCTCGCTGCTGCTGCCGTTCCCGGCCTTGAGCGGGTCGCGGAAGAAGAGCACGAGGTCTACTTCGTCGCAGGCCACCCGGGCCGAGATCTGCTGGATGCCGCCCAGCTTCCCGGAGAGGTAGCAGTGTACGGGCAGGCCGGTGGCCTGCGCCAGCATCCGACCGGTGGTGCCGGTGGCAATGACTGTGTTGCGGGATAGGATGCCGCTGTAAGCTGTGCAGAACTGCAGCGCCAGCTCTTTGCGGGAATCATGTGCAAGAATAGCAATCGTCATAACGCTCTCTCCTTCATTCCAAGTATAGTGTTGTGAGTGGGCGGATATGCTCGGAAGAGTGTTCTCCGCAGTAAAACGGTCTGAAAAGTTGAAGTCTTGCAGAGAACAATTCTCGATAAACACACTAAACCAGTGAGATTGTGTCGAATCACACCTTCATTCTAAATTTAACCCGCAGAAGGCCCGTATGTCAAGAGCTTTATTGTGATTTTTGTAGGATAAAATGGTAAAAGTATGACTATTGCTTTGTGGAGAATGGAGAAAATTTGGATACAAGGAATTATTCTCAGATGAATTTGCAAAACTTTTTCATCCAAAAGTGTGCTTGAGAGAAAAACGGTCCATCTCGATGAAACAAAAATACAGGCCGGGGCATTTGGCCCCGGCCTGTGGAGAAAATTTTTACCGAAAGGGGGATGCGTCCCGGAAAAACCAGAAAATTACCGGGTCTGACCGTTGCCGTGGATGATGTACTTGTAGCTGCACAGCTCGCCGAGGCCCATGGGTCCCCGGGCGTGGAGCTTCTGGGTGGAGATGCCCATCTCACAGCCAAGGCCGAACTCTCCGCCGTCGGTGAAGCGGGTGGAGCAGTTGACGTAGACGGCGGCACTGTCCACTGCCGCCGTGAAGAGGGCGGCGTGGGCGTCGGTCCGGGTCAGGATGGCTTCGCTGTGGCCGGTGGAGTGAGCCGCGATGTGGGCGATGGCTTCCTCCACGCTGTCCACGACTTTCACCGCAAGGATGTAGTCGAGGAACTCCGTGTCGAAGTCCTTCGGCCCGGCGGGGGTGCCGGGGATGAGGGCGGCGGCGCGCTCGTCCAGCCGCAGTTCCACCGGGTGCAGCCCCTTGGCGGTGCGGTCGGGGCCGAGGCGCTGGGCCAGCTTCGGCAGGAACTCGCGCGCGATGGCGCTGTGGACGAGGCAGACTTCCTCGGCGTTGCAGACGCTGGGGCGGCTGGCCTTGGCGTTCTCGATGATGTCCAGGGCCTTGGTCTGGTCGGCGGTGTCGTCCACGAAGATGTGGCAGATGCCGGTGCCGGTCTGGATGCAGGGGACTTTCGCGTTCTCGACGCAGGCACGGATGAGTCCGGCCCCGCCGCGCGGGATGAGCAGGTCCACATAGCCGACAGCGGTCATCAGGGCGTTGGCCGAGGCATGGGTGGTGTCCTCGATGAGGCAGACTGCTGTTTCAGGCAGACCGGTTGCCCGCAGACCCTGCCGCAAGGCCTGAACGATGGCGTTGGCCGAGCGCCACGCCTCTTTGCCGCAGCGGAGGATGCAGACATTGCCGCTCTTGATGGCGAGGGCGGCAGCGTCGCTGGTGACGTTGGGGCGGCTCTCGTAGATGATGGCGATGACGCCCATCGGCACGGCGGTCTTCTCGATGACGAGGCCGTTGGGACGCTCGATGCGGCTCAGCACCCGGCCCACCGGGTCGGGCAGAGCGGCAACGTCCCGGATGCCCTTGGCCATGGCCTCGATGCGCTGGGGCGTCAGGGCGAGGCGGTCCAGCATGACGTCGCTGATGCGGCCCTTGGCGGCGGCCATGTCCTCGGCGTTGGCGGCGAGGATGGCGTCCATGGATTCCGGTGCGCAGAGGGCGTCGGCCATCCCGAGAAGGGCAGAATCACGGGTGCCGCTGTCCGAAAGGGCAACGGCAGTCTTGGCCCCGCGGGCGGCTTCCAGAATTTCCTGTGTGGTCATGTTATGCCTCCTGTCTGTGGGCCGCAAAGCGGGTGCCTACGGCACGGCCCTCGGCGATGTCATAGAGCAGCTCGGGGTGGGCGCCGTTCGCGATGACCATGTCAGCCCCGCTGGAGGTCACCATCCGGGCGGCCCGGAGCTTGGTGGACATTCCGCCGGTACCCAGCGCCGAGCCGGCTCCGTCGGCCAGCGCCATCACCTCGGGCGTGATGTCCTCCACCAGCGGGATGAGCTTTGCGTCCGGGTGGGTGTGGGGGTTGGCAGTGTAGAGGCCGTCGATGTCGCTCAGCAGCACCAGCAGATCGGCCTTGATGCAGCAGGTGACGATGGCGGCGAGGGTGTCATTGTCGCCGATGGAGGTGATCTCGTCGGTGGCGACGGTGTCGTTCTCGTTGATGATGGGCAGTGCGCCCAGCTCCAGCAGACGGGTGAGGGTGTTCTGGATGTTCTCACGGCGGCTGGCGTGCTCGATGTCCACACCGGTGAGCAAAATCTGCGCCACCGTGTGGTCGTAGGCGCTGAACAGCCGGTCGTAGGTGTACATCAGCTCACACTGCCCCACGGCGGCACAAGCCTGCTTGGAGGACATATCGGTAGGGCGGGCGGAAAGTGACAGCTTGCCCACGCCCATGCCGATGGCACCCGACGACACGAGGATGACCTCATGTCCGGCGTTCTTCAAATCGCTGAGCACCTTCACCAGCTCTTCGGTGTGGCGGATGTTCAGCCGCCCGGTGGAGTGGGCCAGTGTGGAGGTGCCGACTTTGACTACGATGCGCATAGATCAACCCTTCCCCATCTCTTTGGTCTTGCTGTAGGAGGCGATGACGGCGTCCATCACCGCGCCCCGCAGTCCCTTTTCTTCCAGCACCCGCACGCCCTGGATGGTGCTGCCGCCGGGGCTGCACACGGCGTCCTTGAGTGCGCCGGGGTGCTGGCCGCTCTCAAGCACCAGCTTTGCGCTGCCCAGGACCATCTGGGCGGCGTACTCCTGCGCCTTGGCACGGGGCAGGCCGCAGGCCACGCCGCCGTCGGCCAGCGCCTCGATGAACTGGTACACCCAGGCCGGGCCGCAGCCGGACACGCAGCTGGCCGCGTCGATGAGGCTTTCCGGCACAGCATCCAGCCGCCCGGCGGGGGCCATCAGCTTCAGGAACTCGGCCTCTTCCTCGGCGGTGACGTTGGAGGTGCAGTACTGGATCATACCGGCCCCCACCGAAGCGGGCGTGTTGGGCATGATGCGGATGACGGGGCAGTCGCTGCCCGCCATCTCCTGAATGCGGGCGATGGACAGGCCCGCCGCCATGCTGCACAGCACGAAGCGGCCCGGCCGTTCGGCCAGCGTGAAGCGGAGCGGTGCCAGCAGCTCCTCCATCATCTGGGGCTTGACAGCCAAGAAGATGAGGTCGCAGCGGCCTGCCACCTCGTCGTTGATGGTGGTGTTGCAGCCCAGCTCAGCGGCCAGAGCCTCTGCCTTGGCGGCGGTGCGGTTGGCCAGCCAGACGTTCTGCGGGTCTGCCGCCTTGCAGACGGCCCGGGCGATGGCCCCGCCCATGTTGCCGCAGCCTAAGAAACCGATGGTATTCAGCATAAGAAAAACCTCTTTCCCAATCAAAAGAACAGGGGGAGATTCCCCCCTCTGTGTCTCCATTGTAAGCAGGGCCGGGGGAGAAATCAAGAGGAAAGCCGGAAAATGTCAAAGCTTTTCGGAAAGCTCCGGATCGACGCGCTGCGGCGGCGCAGGCTTTTTTGCTATCCGAATCTTAAGAAAACATAAAAAGTTCATGAAAAAGTCGAAAAAGGTGCTTGCACCTGCACGGGCGGATGAGGTATCATAATAGATAGAAGTCGGGAAACTCCGCACAGAACGGGGCAAACGCGAAAGGATGGGCATTCTCGTGGCACAGACGACAAAACGCGCGCTGGAAGCATCGCTCAAAAAGCTGCTGCTCCGCAAGCCGCTGAATAAGATCACGATAAACGACATTACCGAGGACTGCGGCGTGAACCGCATGACCTTTTACTACCATTTCAAGGATATTTACGATTTGGTGGACTGGATCCTGGTGGAGGATGCCACAGAGGCACTGGAAGGCCATCAGGACTTTGAGACGTGGAGCGACGCCTTCCGCGATATGCTGGAAAAGGTGCAGGCCAACCGGGTGCTGGTGCTGAATGTCTACCGCTCCATCAGCCGGGAACAGGTGGAGCAGTATCTCTATAAAATGTTTGACCCTCTGCTGCGGATGTTTGTAGAGCGTGAAAACATCCCGGTGCAGGAAGAGGACAAGCAGTTCATCATTGATTTTTATAAGTATGGCTTTGTGGGCATGGTGCTGGAATGGATACGCCGCGATATGAAGACCGAACCGGCCATCATGGCCGAACGGCTCAACACCATGATGCACGGGGATCTGAAGCGGGCGCTGCTGCGCTTCAGCACCGACGGCAGAGCATCAAGAATCGACGACTGATAAAAATTTGAACAAGCAGAGCAGGATGATAGAAAAACTATCACCCTGCTTTTGTTGTTTATAGAACCTTTGTCGGAAAAATGTTAAAGTATTGTCAAAACAAAGGGCCGGCAAAGACCCACACAAGGAGGCAGACTTTTATGAGTATCGCGTTGGAGCCGTTGAGCCATAAGGTACAGCGTACCGCTGTCGGAACGATGGTGGATGCGGCACTGGCTCATGTCAGAAAAGACCGTCAGAAGGCGTTTGCCGAGATGGTGGACGTCGCAAAGCAGTTCTATGGCGACTCGTTCAGCGAGGAGACGTATGAGCACGCCCGCGCAGTGCTGACCGATGCGGACGGCAAGTGGTCAAAGCTCATCAACTGTGTGCTCGACCAGACCGCGCCCAGCGTGGCACGCACCACGGCGCTCAACCTTGGCTATGAGGCGTTCTTCCGGGGGACAAAGACCATCCGCGAGAACCGCACAAAGTACCACTGCAATATCCTGTGGCTGATCCTGTTCGACCCCACTTCGGCTTGCAATATGCACTGCGTGGGATGCTGGGCGGGCGAGTACGGCCACAAAAACAACCTCAGCTTTGAGGATATGGACAAAATCATCACCGAGGGCAAGGAGCTGGGGGTCTATCTCTATATGCTCACCGGCGGCGAGCCTCTGGTGCGGAAGGCGGATATTCTCCGTTTGGCAAAAAAACACAACGACGTGCAGTTTGCGATCTACACGAACTCGACCCTCATCGATGAGCCGTTCTGCGAAGAGGTCGTAAAACTGGGCAATATCGCCTTCATGCTCTCGATCGAGGGAACTCCCTCTACCAATGATGCCCGGCGGGGCGACGGCCACTATGCCGCTGTCATGAATGCGATGGATTTGCTCAAGGCCCACGGGATCCTTTTTGGCACCTCCATCTGCTATACCAGAGACAATCTCGAAGCCGTCACCAGCGACCACTTTATGCGGATGCTCTGCGACAAGGGCGCGCACTTCGGGTTCTACTTCCACTATATGCCGGTAGGCAACGAGGCCGCGCCGGAGCTGATGCCCACGCCTGCTCAGCGCAAGTACATGATCGAGCGCATCCGGTATCTTCGCTCCGAAAAGAGCGATATTCCGTTCTATCCGATGGACTTCCAGAACGATGGCGAGTTTGTGGGCGGATGCATCGCAGGCGGACGCAACTATTTCCATATCAACTCGGCGGGCGATGCAGAGCCGTGCGTCTTCATCCACTATTCCAACGCCAACATCCACGACAGCAGCATCCTCGATATTCTCCGCAGCCCGCTCTTCATGGCCTACCACAACGGCCAGCCCTTCAATAAAAACCATCTGCGTCCCTGCCCGATGCTGGAAAACCCCGAGCTTCTGCGCCAGATGGTGCATGACACCGGTGCTCACAGCACCGACCTGCAGTCGCCCGAGAGCGTAGACCATCTCTGCGACAAATGCGGTGCGTATGCTGCCGACTGGCAGCCTGTGGCCGACGAGATCTGGTCGCACGTCACCCTCAGGGAGAGCCGGTACGAAAATTACAAGGACTGGGAACCGGCGCATTCCACTGCTCACGCGAAATGACTTTATCGGTCTTTCAAGGATAAAATTGCGCAGAAAAGCCCCCATCTTCACCGGCTGAGGCAGCCAGGAGGATGGGGGCTTTATCCTGTTATCTTATTCTTCGCCGGGATCAATATCGATTTCGGTTTCCGTTCCTTCATCTTCCACAGGTGCGGGAGCCGGGTCGCCGGGATCGCCGAACTCGTCGTGGTAGACGGTCATCTGGTCGAGCTGGCCGTTGCGGCGCAGGCCGTGGAAGACCAGCTTCTTGATGACGTCATAGATGACGGCAAACAGCGGCACACCCGCGATCATGCCCGCGAAGCCCCACAGACCGCCGAACAGCAGGATGGAGAAGAGCACCCAGAAGCTCGAAAGGCCGGTGGTGTTGCCCAGGATCTTCGGGCCGATGACGTTGCCGTCCAGCTGCTGGAGCACCAGAACGAAGAGCACGAACCAGAGGGCCTTGATGGGACTCTGGATGAGGATGAGCAGCGTTGCAGGCACGGCACCGATGAAGGGACCGAAGAAGGGGATGACGTTGGTGACGCCGATGATGACCGACACCAGCAGTGCGCTGGGGAACTTGAAGATCAGGCAGGCGATATAGCACAGAACGCCGATGATGGCAGAATCCAGGATCTTGCCGTTGATGAAGCCGCCGAACATCTTGTCTGCGTAGAGGACTTCCTCCTGGATGAGCTGCGCCCAGTGGGGCTTGACGACACTGTAGAGGATCATTTTGGCCTGTTTGATGAACTTTTTACGGCTGGCCAGCAAATAAACGGCGACGATAAGGCCGATGAGCAGGTTCTTGAACCAGGTCACCACATTTATGACGCCGACGCCCACACCGCTCAGGATGCCTTGTATATTCTGCAGCGAGGGGAGCAGGGTGGTGCGCAGAGTGGTCAGATTGTCAACAATGACATCGTAGGCATCGTTGAAGTAGCCCATCAGGGTCTCATTATCCAAGAAGACTTCCTGTGTGTTCACCCACTGCATGAACCGGGTGATGCTGGTCTGCGCGGTGTAGTAGAGGGAGGTGACGCTTGTGATGAGCTGCGGCACCACCATCATCACGAGGGCGTAGACCACCAGCACACCGAACAGCAGTGTCGCCGCAATGGCAAGCATATTGGCCATGCTGTGGAGCTTTTCGGGGAAGATGCGGTGCAGAAAGCCCTCAATGGTGTTGCACACCGGCTTGAGCAGATAGGCGATGACGGCACCGTAGATGAAGGGCATCAGGATGCCGGTCACCTTGGAGACCGCGTCGCCGAACCCGTCGAAGCGGTAGATGAAGAAGAAGAACAGGATGCTTAGACTTATCGCACCAAAGCCCGCGAGCATTCCGTAGAGATAGGGCTTGATGTGCGGCTTTTTGTCCATCATGTGTGACTCCATTCCTGCCGCAGACGGCAGGAGCCGGTACGGCGATGTTTAGATTTTGTTGCTGCGGCGCCAGATGTGCAGCTTCTCGGCCTCTTTGATGAGCTCCTCGCGGAAGTCGGGGTGTGCCACATTGATGAGGGCTTCGGCCTTCTCCCAGGTGGTCAGACCCTTGAGGTTGACGCAGCCGTATTCGGTGCAGAGGTAATGCAGATTGGCGCGGGTATCGGTGATGATGCTGCCGTTTTCCAGCGTGGGACGGATGCGGCTCTCGAGCTGGCCGGTCTTCTTATTAAAGAAGGTAGAGGACAGGCAGATGAAGCTCTTGCCGCCCTTGGAAAGGTATGCGCCCAGCACGAAGTCCAGCTGGCCGCCTGCACCGGAAATGTGCTTGACGCCGGCGCTCTCCGCATTCGCCTGGCCGAACAGGTCGATGTCCACCGCATTGTTGATGGAGATGAAGTTGTCCAGCGCGGAGATGCTGCGGATGTCGTTGGTGTAATCGACGGGAGCAGACATGCACTCGGGGTTGTCGTTGAGGTAGTCGTACATCTTCTGGGTGCCGGCACCGAAGGCGTAGACCTGACGGCCCTTGTCCAGCTGCTTGTGCGCGCCGGTGATCTTGCCGGCCTTGGCGATGTCCACGAAAGCGTCAACATACATCTCGGTGTGGACGCCCAGGTCCTTCAAATCGCTCTGGGCGATGAGGCTGCCGATGGCGTTGGGCATACCGCCGATGCCCAGCTGCAGGCAGGCACCGTCGGGGATCTGCGGCACGACGAGGTTTGCGACCTTCAAATCGACCTCGGAAGCGGGGCCGGCAGCGGCCATCTGGCCGATGGGCGGATTGTCGCCCTCCACGATGCCGGTGACCTGGGAGACATGGACACAGTTCTCCATACCGCCGAGGCAGCGGGGCATATTGGTGTTGACCTCCACGATGATCTTCCTGGCCTTCTCACAGACGGCACCCAGATGGGAAGTGCTGGGGCCGAAGTTGAAGTAGCCGTGCTCGTCCATCGGAGTCACCTGGAAGACGGCGATGTCCAGCGGGTCGGGACTCTCGCGGTAGTAGCGGGGCAGCTCCGAATAGCGGATGGGGGAGTAGAACGAGAAGCCCTGTGCGATGGCTTTGCGCTCGATGCCGCCCATGTGCCAGCTGTTCCAGGTCATGTGGGCAGCGGGGTCGTCGATCTGGAAGATCTCAGGCACCCACATCAGGATGCCGCCGCGGAAATTGACGTTTTCCAGTTCGGGCAGGCGCTTGGCAAGGGCGGCGTCCACGGCCACGGGGGTGTTGACACACCAGCCGTAATCCACCCAGTCGCCGCTCTTGACCAGAGAAGCAGCCTGCTCGGCAGTCATCTTTTTCTGGGCATACATTTCCATGAAATCCATTATAAACCATCCTCTCCTTTAAGAACATAAAAGAATTGTAAATTTATTATTTACACTTCTACGGAACAAAATCTTAGCCGGAAATTTACCGTTTCTTCCCAGTTCGGACACTGTCTTATCACACCCCGGCGGTATCCTTGGGGTCGGCAGGGCAGGAGCTTCCGGCAGCGGCACATCTGTACAGCTTAGTTATAACATTAACAAACATGATAATCAAGCCCTCTTCCACGAAAAAATGCCTCACAGGACAACTTGACTAAAATTCTTAGGTATTTGCGGGGATTGTTTGGTATATCAAAAACAATTTTTTTTCGAAAAAGTACTTGATAAAATTTTGACGATATGGTTTACTAAGGGTGTACCAAGACGATGCGCCCCGGTGCAACGTTAATTGACTAAAAATTAACGATATTGCGGTGGCGATGCGGCCTAGTACTTGAAGCAGAAACTGAAAAGTGCTATCATGGCAACACCAAATGCGCTTTTCCAAAGCGTGCAAATAAAGGAGACCATACCGATGGCAACAGCAGTTTACCCCGGGTCCTTCGACCCGGTCACGAGAGGACATCTCGACATCATCAAGCGGGCTGCAAAGATAAACGACCAGCTCATTGTGGCAGTGCTCATCAACAGCGCAAAGAACCCTCTGTTCACCGTAGAAGAACGGGTGGCGCTGCTGCAGGAGTGCTGCAAGGACATCCCGAATGTGACGGTGGAGAGCTTCGACGGCCTGACCGTGGAGTTCGCCAAGAAGCGCCACGCTTCGGTGATGGTGCGGGGCCTGCGGGCGGTGACGGATTTCGAAAACGAGATACAGCTTGCCCAGACGAACCATGCACTGATGCCCGGCATCGAGACGATGTTCCTTGCCACCAGCATCAAGTGGAGCTACCTTTCCTCCACCATCGTCAAGGAGGCTGCCCGCTACGGCAGCAATATCTCCAAGTTCGTGACGCCCAACGTAGAGGATGCCATCCACGCCAAAGTAGAGCAGCTCCGGGCGGAAGGAAAGACGCTCTGATACCTTTTATAATGCAGAAAGGCCCTCGGGCCTTTTGATAAATAGTTTTGCGAAACCCCGAAACATATAAATTCAGGAGGCTATTAACATGAAGAAAATCGTTATCGCATCTGCTTGCCGTACCGCTATTGGTAAGTTTGGCGGCACCCTGGCAAACGTCCCTGCTGCAGAGCTGGGCTCCATCGTCATCAAGGAGGCCCTGGACCGTGCTAACGTGAAACCCGAGCAGGTCGATCATGTTTACATGGGCTGCGTCATCCAGGCTGGTCTGGGCCAGAACGTCGCTCGTCAGGCTTCCCTGAAGGCTGGCCTGCCCATCGAGACTCCTGCCGTCACCGTCAACGTGGTCTGCGGCTCCGGTCTGAACTGCGTGAACATGGCCGCTCAGATGATCGAGGCCGGCGATGCTGACATCGTGGTCGCAGGCGGCATGGAGAACATGGATATGGCTCCCTTCGCACTGCAGAAGGCTCGCTACGGCTACCGCATGGGCGCTCCCATGGGCAAGAGCGAGATCGTGGATACCATGGTCAACGATGCTCTGTGGGATGCCTGCGGCTTCAACAAGCACATGGGCATGACCGCTGAGAACGTCTGCACCAACGAGACCTATCAGAAGAAGTACGGCTACAGCCCCATCACCCGCGAGATGCTGGACGAGTTCGCTTACAACAGCCAGCTGAAGGCTGACAAGGCCATCAAGGACGGCGCTTTCAAGGATGAGATCGTTCCGGTTGTCATCAAGGGCAAGAAGGGCGATACCGTGTTCGATACCGATGAAGGCCCCCGTCTGAGCGCTCCCGAAGTGCTGGCAAAGCTGAAGCCCGCCTTCACCAAGGACGGCATCGTCACCGCTGCAAACTCCTCCGCCATCAACGATGGCGCAGCTGCTCTGGTCATCATGAGCGAAGAGAAGGCCAAGGAGCTGGGCGTGAAGCCTCTGGCTACCTGGGTCGCAGGTGCTTTGGCAGGCGTCGAGCCTGAGGTCATGGGCCTTGGCCCCATCGCTGCTACCAAGAAGGTCATGGCTAAGACCGGCCTGACCGTTGCTGATATGGACCTGGTCGAGGCCAACGAGGCATTCGCAGCACAGTCCATCGCAGTCGGCGAGGCTCTGGGCTTCGATAAGGACAAGCTGAACGTCAACGGCGGCGCGATCGCTCTGGGCCACCCGGTCGGCGCTTCCGGTGCTCGTATCCTCGTCACCCTGCTGTACGCTATGAAGCATCGTGGTGCTCACAAGGGTCTGGCTACCCTGTGCATCGGCGGCGGCATGGGCTGCGCTACCATCGTTGAGATGGACTAAGCTTCACCTCTTGGAATCCTGACTGAATGACAGACCCGGACGGGGAAGGGAACCGGAGAGCCTTTCCTCCGTCCGGGGGCTGTTTGTGATAATTGATAAGATTTGAATAGGAGGTTTTCACAATGGCATTTGTAAAAACCGAGGTGCAGGGTGCAGTTGAGATCATTACCATCGACCGTCCCAAGGCACTGAATGCCCTGAACCCCGAAGTTCTGGCAGACCTGAAGGCAGCTTTTGAGGCTGTGGATCAGGAGACTGTCCGCTGCATCGTTCTGACCGGCGAAGGCGACAAGAGCTTCGTGGCAGGTGCAGATATCGGTTCCATGAGCACCATGACCAAGGCAGAGGGTGAGGCCTTCGGCAAGCTGGGCAATGATGTGTTCCTGATGATCGAGAGCTTCCCCATCCCCGTTATTGCAGCCGTGAACGGCTTTGCACTGGGCGGCGGCAACGAGCTGGCTATGAGCTGCGACATCCGCATCTGCTCTGACAACGCTGTGTTCGGCCAGCCGGAAGTGGGTCTGGGCATCACCCCGGGCTTCGGCGGCACCCAGCGTCTGGCACGTCTGGTCGGCATGGGCATGGCAAAGCAGCTGGTCTACTCTGCACTGAACATCAAGGCTGACGAGGCCTATCGCATCGGCCTGGTCAACGCAGTGTATCCGCAGGCTGAGCTGATGGAGAATGTCCTGAAGCTGGCCAACAAGATCGCCAAGAACGCTCCCATCGCCGTGCGCAACTGCAAGAAGGCGATCGACGACGGCATCAGCCTCCCCATCGAGAAGGCTGTCGAAGTCGAAGAGAAGCTGTTCGGCGACTGCTTCGAGACTCATGACCAGAAGGAAGGCATGGCCTGCTTCCTGAGCCGTGAAAAGCCGAAGCCCAAGGCAGTGTTCACGAACAACTAAAGGCCAAGCGGTAGCTCTGGACAGGCCATGCCGTCAAGAAGGGGCCCCCGCGAAAGCTTGCGCAGCAAGATTTTGTGGGGAGAAGGAGGTACTACGGAACAGAGTGAACAACAGCAGTGATGCTGTTGCGAACGAAGTGGAGTCAGTACCGACGCGGCCTGCTTCCTGAGCCGTGAAAAGCCGAAGCCCAAGGCAGTGTTCACGAACAACTAAACTAAACCATAACGCCTCTGCAGCGCCTCCCCGGAAAGGGGAGGCACGGAGAGGCACTACATTCAGAAGATATAATAAAGGAGAGATTTCCCATGAAGATCGGTGTTATCGGTGCTGGCACTATGGGCCAGGGCATCGCAAAGGCATTTGCTCAGGTCGAGGGCAACACGGTTGCTCTGTGTGACATCAAGCAGGAGTGGGCAGAGAACGGCCTGAAGAAGATCAAGGGCGGCTACGACAAGCTGGTCGCTAAGGGCAAGATGACGCAGGAGAAGGCTGACGCTATCGTCGCTGCTATCACCCCGGGCCTGAAGGAAGACCTGTGCGCTGACTGCGACCTCATCGTTGAGGCTGCTTTCGAGGATATGAAGGTCAAGCAGACCACTTTCGGCGAGCTGGATAAGATCTGCAAGCCCGAGTGCATCTTCGCTTCCAACACCTCTTCTCTGTCCATCACCGAGATCGGCAAGGGCCTGAGCCGTCCCATGATCGGTATGCACTTCTTCAACCCCGCAGACCGCATGAAGCTCATCGAGGTCATCGCTGGCTGCAACACTCCCGCTGAGACTGTCGAGAAGATCAAGGAGATCTCCGTTGCCATCGGCAAGAGCCCCGTTCAGGTCAACGAGGCTGCCGGCTTCGTCGTCAACCGCATCCTGATCCCGATGATCAACGAGGCTGCCTTCATCAAGATGGAGGGTGTTTCCAACATCGCCGGCATCGACACCGCTATGAAGCTGGGTGCCAACCACCCGATGGGTCCCCTGGAGCTGGGCGATTTCATCGGCCTGGACATCTGCCTCGCCATTATGGACGTCCTGTACAAGGAGACCGGCGACAGCAAGTATCGTGCATGCCCGCTCATCCGTAAGATGGTCCGCGGCGGCAATCTGGGCTGCAAGTCTGGCAAGGGCTTCTACGTTTACAACGCAGACCGCACCAAGACCCCTGTCGACGAGCTGTAAATTAGTTTGAAATTTCTCTCGGTCGTCCCGAAGAAAACGGCCGGGAGGAATTTGTTTGCACAGGACATGAGTGTAGCTGCCCTGTGCTGAAAGAAAAACATCCGTTAGGAGGATATAGCGATGGATTTTACTCTGTCCAAGCAGCAGCAGATGGTGCAGAAGATGTACCGCGAGTTTGCTGAAAACGAAGTCAAGCCTCTGGCAAAGAAAGTCGATGCCGAAGAGTATTTCCCCAAGGAGACCGTCGAGAAGATGGGCAAGCTGGGTATGATGGGCATTTACTTCCCCACCTCCGTTGGCGGTGCAGGCGGCGACGTCCTGTCCTACGTCATGGCTGTTGAGGAGCTGAGCAAGGTCTGCGGCACCACTGGTGTTATCGTTTCCGCACACACCAGCCTGTGCGCAGCACCTATTTATGAGAACGGCACTCCCGAGCAGAAGGAAAAGTATCTGCCCAAGCTGTGCAGCGGCGAGTGGCTGGGTGCTTTCGGTCTGACCGAGCCGGGCGCTGGTACTGACGCTCAGGGCCAGCAGACCACTGCTGTGGAAGATGGCGATCACTGGGTGCTGAACGGCTCCAAGATCTTCATCACCAACGCAGGCTACGCTGACGTGTTCATCGTCATCGCTGTTACCGATAAGGTCCTCGACAAGAAGGGCCGTCCCACCAAGCTGTGCTCCGCCTTCATCGTGGAGCGTACCGACCCGGGCTTCTCCGTCGGCAAGGCTGAGGATAAGATGGGCATCCGTGGTTCTTCTACCTGCGAGCTGATCTTTGAGGACTGCCGCATCCCGAAGGACCGCATGCTGGGCGTGCGCGGCAAGGGCTTCCAGCTGGCTATGGCTACTCTGGACGGCGGCCGTATCGGTATCGCTTCCCAGGCTTTGGGCATCGCCGAGGGCGCTCTGCAGGAGACCGTCGCTTACGTCAAGGAGCGCAAGCAGTTCGGCCGCAGCATCTCCGCTTTCCAGAACACCCAGTTCGAGCTGGCCGAGATGAAGGCCCGTATCGAGGCTGCAAAGTATCTGGTCTACGCTGCCGCTCTGAAGAAGCAGGAAGCTATGAATGGTGCAAAGGTCCGCTACAGCGTCGAGGCTGCTCAGGCTAAGCTCATCGCAGCCCGCACCGCAAGCGACGTGACCCGCCGCTGCCTGCAGCTGTTCGGTGGCTACGGCTACACCCGTGACTACCCCATCGAGCGCATGATGCGTGATGCCAAGATCACTGAGATCTACGAGGGCACCAGCGAAGTGCAGATGATGGTCATTTCCGGCGCGCTGCTGAAGTAAGGGAGGCAAGAGTTACAATGAAAGCAATTGTTTGTGTAAAGCAGGTTCCTGATACCTCCGGCAAGGTCGCCGTCAAGCCCGATGGAACCCTGGATCGTGCATCCATGGCTACCATCACCAACCCCGATGACCTGAACGCTCTGGAGGCTGCTCTGAAGCTCAAGGACGCTACCGGCTGCGAAGTCGTTGTTGTTACCATGGGTCCCCCGCCGGCAGAAGGCATGCTGCGTGAGCTGCTGGCCCGCGGTGCAGATAAGGCTGTTCTGGTCTCCGGCCGTGAGTTCGGCGGTTCCGATACCTTCGCAACCAGCCAGATCCTGGCTGCTGCCGTCAACAAGATCGGTGTCGGCCCCGAGGACGTTGTGTTCTGCGGCCGTCAGGCAATTGATGGTGATACCGCTCAGGTCGGTCCTCAGATCGCTGAGAAGCTGCACCTGCCTCAGGTCACCTATGTGGCTGACATCCAGAAGGATGGCAACACCCTGACCGTGAAGCGTATGCTGGAAGACGGCTACATGATGGTCAAGGTGCAGACTCCCTGCCTGCTGACCTGCATCAAGGAGCTGAATCAGCCCCGCTACATGAGCGTCAACGGCATCTTCACCTGCTACGACAAGCCGATGGAAGTGTTCGATTACAACGCTCTGAAGGACGATCCGCTGATCGAGGTCGATACCATCGGTCTGAAGGGTTCTCCGACGAACGTCTTCAAGTCCTTCACTCCTCCGCAGAAGGGCGCAGGCACTATGCTGACTGGCGACGATACCGCTGCACAGCTGGCTGGTATCCTGGCCAAGAAGCACCTGATCTGATGAAAGGAGCATAGGATTACAATGGCTGATTTTAACGAATACAAAGGCGTATGGGTCTTCTGCGAGCAGCGCCAGGGCGCATTGATGCCCACTGATTTCGAGCTGGTGAGCGAGGCCCGCAAGCTGGCTGATGAGCTGGGCTGCGAGGTCACCGGTCTGCTGCTGGGCGACAACGTGGAAGGCATTGCCAAGGAGCTGGGCGGCTATGGTGCCGATAAGGTCATGGTCTGCGACAGCCCCCTGCTGAAGGATTACACCACCGATGCATACGCTAAGGTCGTGTGCGACATGGTCAACGAGTACAAGCCCGAAGTCCTGCTGATCGGTGCAACCAACATCGGCCGCGATCTGGGCCCCCGCTGCGCAGCTCGTCTGCACACCGGCCTGACCGCTGATGCTACCCATCTGGACATCGACACTGCAAAGTACATCGATTTCCTGAAGGAGAGCTCCACCATCGACCTGTCCAAGCAGAAGTTCGATATGGAAGACCGCAACCTGAAGATGACCCGTCCCGCATTCGGCGGCCATCTGATGGCTACCATCATCTGCCCCCGCTTCCGTCCGCAGATGTCCACCGTGCGTCCCGGCGTCATGAAGAAGGCTCCCTTCGATCAGGCCAAGGCCGATGCCTGCCAGATCGTGAAGCCCGCATTCAGCCTGACCGCTGACGACATCAAGACCGAGGTCCTGAGCGTTGAGAAGGCAGCTGAGAAGCTGGTCGACCTCATCGGTGCAGACGTCATCGTCTCTGTTGGCCGTGGTATCAGCAAGGACGTCAACAAGGGCATCGAGCTGGCTGAGCAGCTGGCTGCAGCTCTGGGCGGCGGTGTTGTCGGCGCATCCCGTGCCGTCACCGATGCCGGCTGGATGACCGCTGACCATCAGGTCGGTCAGACCGGTAAGACCGTCCATCCCAAGATCTATGTGGCTCTGGGCATCTCCGGCGCTATCCAGCACACCGCAGGTATGCAGGATTCCGAGTGCATCATCGCCGTCAACAAGAATGAGTCCGCCCCCATCTTCGGTGTGGCTGACTACGGCATCGTGGGCGACCTGTTCAAGGTCGTTCCCGAACTCATCAAGCAGGTCGAGGCAGCAAAGGCTGCTCAGTGATCAGCTGAGAAATAAGGTCCGGGAGGGCAGCTCGAGAGAGCTGCCCTCTTTTTGCATTTTACTTTTATAAATATAAATAAGAAAGAAAACTCTATGATTTTCCCATTGACAGGAAAGAAGAAATATGGTATATTCTATCCAGAGAGATGAAGGTGCTCAGGCACTGGAAAATCACTTGAATGTGATCGACTCAAAAAAGAGTTTGCGAATAGAATATTTAGCAAAGCAGTTGAAAAGCTGTGACGCAAAGCTAAAGGGCCTGTAAAATGGTAGCCAGTTGCATTTTTAAGGAATTGCCTTTACTTTGTTTTTGAGTATCGTGATTCCTTTTTTTAGTCGCCGGAACAGTTCATGTGATGATGTCTCTCGAACCCCCACAGATGAGCAGGAAACATCTGTGGGGTTTTTTATTTTTGTCTACGGCGTCGGGCCGCCTTACGCGAAGAATCCAAGAGGATGAAGCGGATTTGAGTCAGCACGAAAAAACCTGAAAAAACTTGCAAAAAAAGTGTTGACATCCGGCCCGGCGTATGGTATTATACTTGAGCGCCAAGCGCCGAGACAAAAGAATGACTTCCAAGTCCCGGCTGGAAGTAAAGCGAAAAGAACCAATAGACGTCCGAAAGTTCCGGCCAGCGCCGAGAAACCGAGAACGCTCCAAGTTCGCCGGAGAGATCCGAATCACGAAAAACTTCGAAAAAAGAGCTTGACAAAAAATCACTTCTGTGATAAAATAATCAAGTCGTCAGCCGCATGGCTGAGGCGCTACAGGACCTTGAAAATTGAACAATATCGAAAAACTTGTAACGGAACCTATTTTCGTGTTGGAAAAACACGTTAAACAATTCCAAACAAAGTAATTCACACAGGACGCAAGCGATTGCGTGCTGAGCGAAGAGAGGTTTAACACTTTTTAAGTGATAAATATCATTTATAAAGAGTTTGATCCTGGCTCAGGACGAACGCTGGCGGCGCGCCTAACACATGCAAGTCGAACGAGAGATGAGGAGCTTGCTCTTCAAATCGAGTGGCGAACGGGTGAGTAACGCGTGAGGAACCTGCCTCAAAGAGGGGGACAACAGTTGGAAACGACTGCTAATACCGCATAAGCCCACAGCTCGGCATCGAGCAGAGGGAAAAGGAGTGATCCGCTTTGAGATGGCCTCGCGTCCGATTAGCTAGTTGGTGAGGTAACGGCCCACCAAGGCGACGATCGGTAGCCGGACTGAGAGGTTGAACGGCCACATTGGGACTGAGACACGGCCCAGACTCCTACGGGAGGCAGCAGTGGGGAATATTGCACAATGGGGGAAACCCTGATGCAGCGACGCCGCGTGGAGGAAGAAGGTCTTCGGATTGTAAACTCCTGTTGTTGAGGAAGATAATGACGGTACTCAACAAGGAAGTGACGGCTAACTACGTGCCAGCAGCCGCGGTAAAACGTAGGTCACAAGCGTTGTCCGGAATTACTGGGTGTAAAGGGAGCGCAGGCGGGAGAACAAGTTGGAAGTGAAATCCATGGGCTCAACCCATGAACTGCTTTCAAAACTGTTTTTCTTGAGTAGTGCAGAGGTAGGCGGAATTCCCGGTGTAGCGGTGGAATGCGTAGATATCGGGAGGAACACCAGTGGCGAAGGCGGCCTACTGGGCACCAACTGACGCTGAGGCTCGAAAGTGTGGGTAGCAAACAGGATTAGATACCCTGGTAGTCCACACCGTAAACGATGATTACTAGGTGTTGGAGGATTGACCCCTTCAGTGCCGCAGTTAACACAATAAGTAATCCACCTGGGGAGTACGACCGCAAGGTTGAAACTCAAAGGAATTGACGGGGGCCCGCACAAGCAGTGGAGTATGTGGTTTAATTCGACGCAACGCGAAGAACCTTACCAAGTCTTGACATCCCTTGACGAACATAGAAATATGTTTTCTCTTCGGAGCAAGGAGACAGGTGGTGCATGGTTGTCGTCAGCTCGTGTCGTGAGATGTTGGGTTAAGTCCCGCAACGAGCGCAACCCTTATGGTCAGTTACTACGCAAGAGGACTCTGGCCAGACTGCCGTTGACAAAACGGAGGAAGGTGGGGATGACGTCAAATCATCATGCCCTTTATGACTTGGGCTACACACGTACTACAATGGCGTTAAACAAAGAGAAGCAAGACCGCGAGGTGGAGCAAAACTCAGAAACAACGTCCCAGTTCGGACTGCAGGCTGCAACTCGCCTGCACGAAGTCGGAATTGCTAGTAATCGTGGATCAGCATGCCACGGTGAATACGTTCCCGGGCCTTGTACACACCGCCCGTCACACCATGAGAGCCGGGGGGACCCGAAGTCGGTAGTCTAACCGTAAGGAGGACGCCGCCGAAGGTAAAACTGGTGATTGGGGTGAAGTCGTAACAAGGTAGCCGTAGGAGAACCTGCGGCTGGATCACCTCCTTTCTAAGGAGTCAGGCGAAAGAGTGACATCAAAAGATGACAGTCTTTCGGAACAGGTGATAGATACAGGTTGATTAGATATTGTTCGATTTTGAGGGCCCTGAAAAGGGAACTCAAAGACGTACCTTGAAAACTGAATAATAACTGCGAAACAAAGATTATAGTAAGTTCTTTTTAAGAAATATTACAATTTCAAAAGGAAGGGTAACATAATCTTCGTTGGCAAGAGAGAATCAAGAGGATACAAGCCAATCTCGAAAGAGATTTGTTTGATATGGTCAAGCGAACAAGGGCGCAGGGCGAATGCCTTGGCACTGGGAGCCGATGAAAGACGTGATAAGCTGCGATAAGCTTCGGGGAGCTGCAAATAAGCATTGATCCGGAGATTTCTGAATGAGGAAACTCACCTGGGTTCATACTCAGGTACGTTGTACTGAAATTCAAAATAGGTACATCGGGGGAACCGCCTGAACTGAAACATCTAAGTAGGGCGAGGAAGAGACATCAAACGAGATTCCGTAAGTAGTGGCGAGCGAACGCGGAAGAGGGCAAACCGAAGGTAGAAATACCTTCGGGGTACGGACTGCTTTTAGGACTCGATCTGTTAACCGAACGGCATGGGAAGGCCGGTCAGAGAGTGTGAGAACCACGTAGGTGAAAACGGAAAGAGCTGCACAGATTCCAGAGTACGGCCAGACACGTGAAACCTGGTCGGAAGATGGGGGGACCACCCTCCAACCCTAAATACTACCCAGTGACCGATAGCGTATAGTACTGTGAAGGAAAGGTGAAAAGCACCCCGGGAGGGGAGTGAAAAAGAACCTGAAACCCTGTGCCTACAAGCACCTAGAGCACGTCAAAGTGTGATAGGGTACTTTTTGTAGAACGGTCCGGCGAGCGATTGTATGCAGCAAGGTTAAGGACTTAAGGTCTGGAGCCGAAGCGAAAGCGAGTTTGAAAAGGGCGTTAAGTTGCATATAATGGGCCCGAAACCGGGTGACCTACCCATGGTCAGGTTGAAGTGGAAGTAAAATTCCATGGAGGACCGAACCGACCTCCGTTGAAAAGGCGGCGGATGAACTGTGGGTAGCGGAGAAATTCCAATCGAACCCGGAGATAGCTGGTTCTCCCCGAAATAGTTTTAGGACTAGCCTCAAGTTAGATACCTGGAGGTAAAGCACTGAATAGCCTAGCGGCCGAGAGGTTAGCGAAGCTTATCAAACTCAGAATGCCAGAGTATTGATGCTTGGGAGTCAGACAGTGTCAGATAAATGTCATTGTCAAAAGGGAAACAGCCCAGATCTACAGCTAAGGTCCCAAAGTCAGGTTAAGTGGAAAACGATGTGAAGATACGCAGACAACCAGGATGTTGGCTCAGAAGCAGCCACTCATTCAAAGAGTGCGTAATAGCTCACTGGTCGAGCGTCTTTGCGCGGAGAATTTAACGGGGCTAAACCTGACACCGAAGCTTAGGCAATCCAGCAATGGATTGGGTAGGGGAGCGTTGTATACGCGGAGAAACAGTAGCGTAAGCGGCTGTGGAGTGTATAGAAGTGAGAATGCCGGAATGAGTAGCGCGAATGCAGTGAGAATCTGCATGGCCGAAAGCCTCAGGTTTTTGGAGGAAGGTTCGTCCGCTCCAAGTTAGTCGGGAGCTAAGGTGAGGCCGGAAGGCGTAGCCGATGCACAGACGGTAGAGATTCCGTCACCACCAAAAGAGTTAAGCACAGGGACACATTTGAAGTCTCAGAGCCGGGTGTTGGTTCCGGTAGAGATCGAGGGAAGTTAGTACCGAAGTCTGGGATGGAAGATGGCGAGAAAAGCTGTGTGTATTTCTGAGGTGCCCGTACCGCAAACCGACACAGGTAGGTAGGAAGAAGATTCTAAGGCCAACGGGAGAAGGGTTGTTAAGGAACTCGGCAAATTGACCCCGTAACTTCGGGAGAAGGGGTGCTCCAGAGATGGAGCCGCAGAGAATCGGCCCAAGCAACTGTTTACCAAAAACACAGGTTTGTGCTAAATCGAAAGATGACGTATACGAGCTGACGCCTGCCCGGTGCTGGAAGGTTAAGAGGAGATGTGCAAGCATTGAATCGAAGCCCCAGTGAACGGCGGCCGTAACTATAACGGTCCTAAGGTAGCGAAATTCCTTGTCAGGTAAGTTCTGACCCGCATGAAAGGCGTAATGATTTGGGCACTGTCTCAACAGCCCGCCCGGCGAAATTGTAGTACCGGTGAAGATGCCGGTTACCCGCGACAAGACGGAAAGACCCCATGGAGCTTTACTGTAGCCTAATATTGGGTTTCGATGTTGCATGCACAGGATAGATGGGACACTGGGAAACAATCGCTTTGGCGATTGCGGAGTGGCCGTTGGGATACCATCCTTGCGATATTGGAATTCTAACCTGCGGCTCTGAATCGAGTCGGGGGACATTGTTAGGTGGGCAGTTTGACTGGGGCGGTCGCCTCCTAAAAAGTAACGGAGGCGTTCAAAGGTTCGCTCAGCTTGAACGGAAATCAAGCAAAAGAGTGCAAACGCAGAAGCGAGCCTAACTGCGAGACTGACGGGTCGAGCAGTAACGAAAGTTGGAGTTAGTGATCCGGTGGTATGTGAGTGGAAATGCCATCGCTCAACGGATAAAAGTTACCCTGGGGATAACAGGCTGATCTCCCCCAAGAGTCCACATCGACGGGGAGGTTTGGCACCTCGATGTCGGCTCATCGCATCCTGGGGCTGTATTCGGTCCCAAGGGTTTGGCTGTTCGCCAATTAAAGCGGTACGCGAGCTGGGTTCAGAACGTCGTGAGACAGTTCGGTCCCTATCTGTCGTGGGCGCAGGATATTTGATGGGAGCTGTCCCTAGTACGAGAGGACCGGGACGGACGTACCTCTGGCGCACCAGTTGTTCCGCCAGGAGCATAGCTGGGCAACTACGTACGGATCGGATAAACGCTGAAAGCATCTAAGCGTGAAGCCGACCCAAAGATAAGATATCCCACTGATTTGATCAGGTAAGACCCCTTGAAGACTACAAGGTCGATAGGCACGATGTGTAAGTGGAGCGATCCATTCAGCAAGCGTGTACTAATAGGTCGAGGGCTTGACCACAATTCGCTTGAGACTCTAAGAGTCAACGAAAAAATGTAAGCAGTGATTATTCAGTTTTGAAGGCACGTCCTTCATCGCAAGACAGCATAGAGAGTCTTGGAAACAGCATCTGTTGCGAAACGCAATCCAGCTGTTGTTGCCAACGATTTGAAAAGCTGGATTGCAGAGAAATACTAGACAAAGTAAATCAGAAATGATATACTTAGCTAGTCATATGGTCGGTGACGATGACGGTGAGGTTCCACCTGTTCCCATTCCGAACACAGCAGTTAAGCTCACTCGTGCCCAAGATAGTTAGCTGGAAACGGCTTGTGAAAATAGGTAGCCGCCGACTTGAACGAAACGCTCTAAGAGAGATCTTGGAGCGTTTTCTTTTTTGCCATGCAGTGCTGGGCCCACAGACCTTGTCTGTTATTCCATGGAAAAGGGATGATACCGGACCATGGTGGGAAAGGTCGAAGGAATTTACAGAAAATTCATTCAATAACCGGCTAAAATTCACCATCTGGTTTGACGGGATGGGGCTTTTGGTGTATCATATATTTATGTGTGAATATTCGTTTTGGGGCAATCAAATGGCCCGGACGTTTGCTATTTTGAAGAATCATGAGGTGTGACCAATGTCCTTAGCTGAAAAACTCTTTGGCAGCTTCTCTGACCGGGAACTGAAAAAGATCAACCCCCTCACCAAACAGGTGCTGGCTCTGGAAGGCAAGTATCAGGCGATGCCGGATGCCGAGCTGCAGGCCCAGACTCCTGCACTGAAGCAGAAGCTGGCCGACGGCAAAACGCTGGATGATATTCTGCCCGATGCCTTCGCTGTCTGCCGCGAGGCCGCATGGCGTGTGCTGGGCATGAAGCATTTCCCGGTGCAGGTCACCGGCGGCATCGCCCTGCACCGGGGTGACATCGCCGAGATGCAGACCGGTGAAGGCAAGACCCTTGTGGCAACGCTGCCTGCCTATCTGAATGCATTGACCGGGGAGGGTGTCCACATCGTCACCGTCAACGATTACCTTGCCAAGCGCGACAGCGAGTGGATGGGCAAGCTTTACCGCTGGCTGGGCCTGTCGGTGGGCCTGATCGTGCAGGGCATGGATGGCGATGCCCGCCGGGAAGCTTATAATGCCGACATTACCTACGGCACCAACAACGAGTTCGGCTTCGACTATCTGCGCGACAACATGGTGACTTATAAAGACAACATGGTACAGCGCGGCCATGCCTACGCCGTTGTCGATGAGGTGGACTCCATCCTCATCGACGAGGCCCGTACGCCGCTTATCATCTCTGGCCGCGGAGAGGACTCTTCCAGCCTGTATACCCAGGTGGACCAATTTGTCCGCACTCTGCGCAAGAGCGTCGTGGTCGAGCTGGAAGACAAGGTGGAGACCGACGAGCAGGCTGACGGCGATTACATCGTGGACGAAAAGCACAAGACCTGCACCCTGACGGCTAAGGGCATCAAGAAGGCCGAGGAATATTTCAAGATCGAGAACCTCGCTGCCGCGGAGAATATGACCCTCGCCCACCACATCGACCAGGCCATCAAAGCCTACGGTGTGATGCAGCGCGACATTGATTACGTCGTGAAGGACGGCGAAGTGCTCATCGTCGATGAGTTTACCGGTCGCCTGATGATCGGCCGCCGTTACAACGAGGGCCTCCACCAAGCCATCGAAGCCAAGGAGGGCGTGAAGATCGCCGCCGAGAGCAAGACGCTGGCGACCATCACCTTCCAGAACTACTTCCGTATGTACAAGAAGCTGTCCGGTATGACCGGTACGGCAAAGACGGAGGCCACCGAGTTCACCGAGATCTACGGTCTGAACATCGTTACCGTCCCCACCAACCGCCCTGTCATCCGCAAGGATTACCCGGATGCCATCTACAAGACCATCAACGGCAAATACAATGCCGTCATCAAGCAGGTCATGGAGTGCCACAAGAACGGCCAGCCGGTCCTGGTGGGTACTGTCAGCGTCGAGAAGAGCGAGACTCTCGCCAAGATGCTGCAGAAGTACACCCGCGACTTCAACGTGCTGAACGCCAAGAACCACGAGCATGAGGCAGAGATCGTCGCACAGGCCGGTAAGAAGGGGGCCATCACCATCGCCACCAACATGGCTGGCCGTGGTACCGATATTATGCTGGGCGGCAACGCCGAGTATATGGCAAAGGCCCAGATGCGCAAGGAGCACTTCTGCGAGAAGCTGCTGAACCCTGAAAAGCCCGAGGAGGCTCTGCCTGCAGCCGTGGAGCTGCTGCTCATCGAGGCCGACGGCCATGGTGAGACTGCCGACGCCAACATTCTGGCTGTCCGCAAGCGGTTCGATGAGCTGTATGCGCAGTACAAGCCCCTGACCGAAGCAGAGGCTGAAGAGGTGCGCGCTGCCGGCGGTCTGTTCATCATCGGTACTGAGCGCCACGAGAGCCGCCGTATCGACAACCAGCTGCGCGGCCGTGCAGGCCGTCAGGGCGACCCCGGTGCATCCCGCTTCTATCTGAGCCTCGAGGACGATTTGATGCGTCTGTTCGGCGGCGACCGCGTGCAGAGCCTGATGGGTACGCTGGGCATCGACGAGGACACCCCCATCGAGAACCGGATGATCACCAGCACCATCGAGTCTGCCCAGAAGAAGCTCGAGGGCCGCAACTTCGAGATCCGCAAGAACGTCCTGAAATACGACGACGTCATGAACCAGCAGCGCGAGATCATCTATGGTCAGCGCCGCAAGGTCCTGGACGGTGAGGACATCAGCGCCGAGATGCACAATATGCTGAAGGAGAACATCGAGTCCAGCTGCAAGCAGTTCCTCGCAGGGGATGTGAAGGACGAGTGGGACTTCGGTGCGCTCCGCCGCCACTATCTGGGCTGGCTGACCACCGACGCCGACTTCCACTACACTGTCGCTGACTACGACAGCATCTCTCAGGAGAGCATCGCGGATATGCTGTATCAGCGCGGCATGGACGTCCTGAACGACAAGGAGCAGCGCTACGGCGCACCCCTGATGCGTGAGCTGGAGCGTATCTGCCTGCTCAAGTGTGTAGACCGCCAGTGGATGGACCATATTGATAACATGGACCAGCTGCGTCAGGGCATCGTTCTGCGCGGCTACGGCCAGAAGGACCCCGTCGTCGAGTACCGTATCGAGGGCTTTGACATGTTCGACCAGATGGTCGATTCCATCCGGGAGTCCAGCGTCAAGATGCTGCTGACCATCGAGGTGCGCGAGGCGGGCAAGGCCCCCAAGCGTGAGCAGGTGGCCAAACCCACCGGCGAGGGCTATGTGCCTGGCAACGGCGCACCCGGCGCAAAGGGCGCACCCAAGGGCCAGCCTGTCCGCGTCATCAAGATCGGCCGCAACGACCCCTGCCCCTGCGGCAGCGGCCTGAAGTGGAAAAAGTGTACCTGCGCCAAGTACCACCCCGAAGGAAGCCACACCGAGGGCTGAACATAACACAGCAAAAAGCTCTCCCTCGGGAGGGCTTTTTCTAAATCGAGAAGCAGTTTTCGTAAGCGGGATGCAATGCTTATGAAAACGGCTTCCTAAAAAAGAAGGAGCGGATGAGTATGAATATCACATCGGAAGAGCTTTTGAAGGAGGCCCGCGCACTGGAGCCGCAGCTGCAGCAGTGGCGTCGGACGCTCCACCGCCACCCGGAGGTGGGCTTCGATCTGCCCCACACGAAGGAGCTGGTCAAGAAGGCGCTGACGGAAATGGGCTATGAGCCGAAGGACTGCGGCAAGGCTGGTGTCATTGCGCTGGCAGGCGGCAAAAAGCCCGGCAAGACCATCCTGCTGCGTGCCGATATGGACGCCCTGCCCATCCCCGAGGATTCGGGTGAAGAGTTCAGCTCGGAAGTCCCCGGCAAGATGCATGGCTGCGGCCACGATATGCATACGGCCATGCTGCTGGGTGCAGCGAAGCTGCTCAAGGCTCATGAGGACGAGCTGGAAGGTACGGTCAAGCTGGAATTCCAGCCCGCCGAAGAAATTTTCCAGGGCTCCCCGGATATGATCGCGGGCGGCCTGCTGGAAGACCCCCATGTGGACGCCGCTGTGATGTTCCATGTGCTGGCCGGAATGCCGCTGCCGGTAGGTACGGTGCTGGTGCCGGGCGGCGGCATCACGATGGCCAGCTGTGAGCAGTACCATATCGTGGTCAAGGGCAAGGGCGGTCACGGCTCTACCCCGGAAAACTGCATCGACCCCATCACGGCTGCGGCCCACATCCACATCGCCCTGCAGGAGATCAACAGCCGGGAGCTGAAGCCCGGCGACTTCGGTGTGCTGACCACCGGCCGCTTCGAGGCCGGTGCGGCATCCAATGTCATCCCGGATGTGGCCCAGATGTGGGGGACCATCCGTACCACCGACCCGGAGAATAAGACCGGCGAACTCATTCGAACCCGCATGACCGAGATCGCGCAGGGCGTGGCGGCGGCCTTCCGCTGCACCGCAGAGGTATCCTTCGCCGATTACTGCCCCTGCATGGTGGTGGACAAGCCCCTCGCCGAGAATGCGATGGACTATATGACCGAGCTGCTGGGGAAGGGCGCCATGGACATGACCGCCCTTACCGGCGGCAAGCCCGGCGGCGGCAGCGAGGATTTCGCCTTCGTGAGCCATGAAGTGCCTACTGTGAGCATGTTCATCGCTGCAGGCGGCCCGGAGCAGGGCTGCCGCTACGGCCAGCACCACCCCAAGGTGCGGTTCGACGACAGCATCCTCTACGAGGGCTCTGCGGCCTTTGGCTGGTTCGCACTCCGCTGGCTGTACGACAACGCCGGCATCGCGTTCTGATATTAAGACAGCAAAAGGCCCTCTCAGCGCCGCTGAGAGGGCCTTTCTATCGCTATCAGGTGTGGGTGCAGAGATAATCCACCCATGCGTCGTACCCGGCGGGCAGCAGATGGTAGCCGTCCGGCTGGGCGTATTCCTCGATGAGGTCGCCGTTCTCGTCGGCCAGCGCCTCCCAGAGGTTCAGGAAGGTGCAGCCCTTTTCCAGCGCGATGGCCGAAAGAGCATCGTTTATCTCACAGAGCCGCTCCTTGTAGAGGCCGGGGGACTTTTTGCGCACTTCAGGCCGGACCGGGGTGATGGACTGGACGTAAATTTTCGTGTTGGGCAGTGCCTGCGAGATCATGTCCAGCATCAGCCGGTAATAGGTGAGGAAGCTGGTATAATCACTGTCAGCGGTCAGCACATTGGTACCCAGCAGGATGTAGAGCGCCCGGGGCTGCTGGGAGGCCAGCGCCTCCATCGGGACTTCCTTTTCGCCGTCGGCCCGGCGGCAGGTGGTGTTGTTGACGACGGCATTGGGGCCGACGCCCTTATAGGCGCAGAAGTGCGCGTTGGGCAGGCCGGTGTCGTACAGCTGCATCCCCTGCGTCAGGCTGTCGCCCAAAAAACTCACGTCCGAAAAGCTGCTCCGGTCCACGGCAGGGCTGGCAGGCTGGGCGGCGAGGCGGAAATCCATCGCGGTCATCCCGTTGTCGAGGGTCTGGACACTGAGGCGTCGGGCCGGGGTGTAGCTGATGGTGTTCCACTCGCTGCCGGTCAGCTCCTGCTGCAGAATGGTGGGGCCTTGGGCCGTATTGGGGGCTGGCTCGCGGTGAAGGCGCTTCCAGAGGACGCCCACAGCGGCCAGAAGCACCAGTAGGATGAGCAGTGCAGCGATGATGAACATCCTGCGCCAGCGCCGATGAAGGATGCGGCGGCGATATTCCTGATAATCTGCCATAATGTCCTCCTGTGGCGGAATGGTTACTTTCGCCCCTATTATACAGCACAGCCCCGGCCCGTGCAACCCGTGAGGAAAAATTCCCATATTCCGGGGGCCTGCCCTTGCGTTTTCTATTATAAATATGATATACTAAAGTGAATCAAGTATGATAGGGAGGCTTTCACGATGCCATTTACTCCGAAACTGACTTATAAAGGCAAGCCCCTCGTCCGCAAGGACAATGAGCTGTATTACGGCTGCATGACCGACCCGTATGTGCTTTATCTGCAGATCCAGTCCACCAAGACCGTGGGCGGTGTGGATGTGGCAGACAAGGTCCATCTGCAGCTGCTCTCTACCGATGAGTCCAAGCCCCGTGAGGCCCGCGTGGCACGTCAGACCACCAAGAACGGCCTGTACAATGCGCTGGACATCGGCAGCATCTGGCTGCAGAAGGCAAACGAGAACGGCTGAACCCAAACGCGAACCGCAAGCTGCTGAAAGGGACTGCTCCGGCATGGAGCGGCCCCTTTTTTGCTGTGCAAATATTTTGCGTTATGCGGAGCTTTGTGGTATACTTATCCTGATATTTTATGCACAAAAGGCAGGAATGAAATTATGCTGCATGATCCGGAACTGCATTATCTGGATAACGCCGCCACCACCATCGTTGCTCCCGAGGTGGCAGACGTGATAGACAAGGCCATGCGGGAGCACTGGGCCAACCCCTCCAGCCTCTATGCCCCCGGCGCACGGAGCGAAGAGACCCTGAACGCCGCCCGTGCCGCCGTGGCCCGCACCCTGGGCTGCAAGTCGAGGGAGCTGTACTTTACCTCCTGCGGCAGCGAGGGCAATAATCTGGCCCTGCTGGGCGCGGCCCAGACCCGCACCTTCGGCAAGGGCATCGTGGTGTCGGGCTTCGAACACCCCAGCGTCCAGCGCCCGCTGGAACGTCTGGCCGCACAGGGCTATAACGTCACTGTCGTGAAGCCTCAGGCCGACGGCACGCTGGACATCAACAAGATGCTGGATGCCGTGGACAAGAACACCATCCTCGTGGCCTGCATGATGGTCAACAACGAGATAGGCACCCGCAGCGACGTGGAGCGTCTGGCCGCCGAGGTCAAGCACCGCAACAGCCGCACCATCGTCCATGTGGACGCCGTGCAGGCGTGGATGCGCGTCCCCATCAAGCTGGACAACATCGACACGATGGCGGTCAGCGGCCACAAGATCCACGCACCCAAGGGTGTCGGTGCGCTCTACCTGAGTGACCGGCTGGTGCAGGCGTTCCAGCCGCCCTATCTGGGCGGTGAGCAGGAGCGCGGCCTCCGCCCCGGCACCGAGAACCTGCCCTATGCACTGGGCCTTGCCGCCGCGGCCACCCGCCTGGCCGGCAGCATCAAGAGCCGCGACAAGGCTGTGCGCGCCCTCAACGACCGCCTCCGCGCGGGGCTTTCTGTGTTCCCGGAGGTGGAGATCAACAGCCCGGCGGGCGCTGTGCCGGAGGTGCTGAATTTCAGCGAGAACTGCATCAAAAGCGAGACGATGCTGGCTTGGCTGTCCGAGAGGCAGATCTACGTCTCGTCGGCCAGTGCCTGCGGCAGGGGACAGCCCAGCCACACGCTGGCGGCCATGGGCCGCGACCCGCTGGCCATCGACACGGCCATCCGGGTGTCCTTCTGCGCCGACAACACCCCGGAGGATGTGGATGCCTTCCTCGAGCGCTTTGAGGATGGCATGAAGCACTTGCAGAGAATCAAAAAGTAAAAAGCAGCAGCTGCCCGGGCCGGTGGGAGGGGAGTTTCTCCGAGGACCGTCCGCTGGGGTGGGACCCTGTTGCCGAAGGCAATAGGGCGGGCGATGGAATGGCCCGACTCGTGTCTGAGGAGAAAGCTACCGGAGCACCGGCTGATGAACAACACAATATTAGGAGAAGCTATTATGCGCGAAGTCATTATGGGCTATCAGGGCGAAATGTCCCTGAAGGGCCTCAACCGCAACCAGTTTGAATCGACGATGATGAAGATCCTGCGCTACCGTCTCAAGACGGTGGGCAGGTTCCGCGTCTACTGCACCCAGTCCACCTTCTACATGGAGCCGGAAGAGGAAGATATTGATATGGACCTCGCCTTTGAGCGGGTGAGCAAGGTGTTCGGCCTCGCGGCCCTCAGCCGTGCTGTGGTCTGTGAGAAGGATTTCGACACCATCTGCCAGACCGCCGAGGATTATCTGGGCGACAGCCTCCACGGCATCAAGACCTTCAAGGTCGAGGCCCGCCGTTCCGATAAGACCTTCCCCATGACCAGCCCCGGGCTGATGCGGGAGCTGGGTGCCTATCTGCTGGGCAGGCACAACTACCTGCGGGTGGACGTCAAGAACCCGCAGTTCAAGGTCATCGTGGAGATCCGCGATTACGGTGCGTATATCCACGGCCCCAAAATACAGGGTGAGGGCGGTCTGCCTGTCGGAACTTCCGGCCGCGCCCTCAATATGCTGTCCGGCGGCATCGACAGCCCTGTGGCGGCATACCGGATGGCAAAGCGCGGCCTCGGCCTCGACCACATCCATTTTGCGTCCCCTCCGTATACTTCCGAGCGCGCAAAACTGAAAGTTAAGGCTCTGGCCCAGCTCATCACCCCCTATACCGGCAGCACCAACCTCTTTGTGGTGCCGTATACCAAGCCCCAGGAGTATATCCGCGATAACGCGCCCGACGTTCTCTTCACCGTCCTCATGCGCCGCAGCATGATGCGCATTGCCAACATCATCGCCAGAAAGCAGGGCTGTGAAGCCCTCGTCACCGGCGAGAGCCTGGCACAGGTGGCCAGCCAGACCGTCAAGGCTCTGCAGTGTACCGACGCCGCCCAGGACCTGCCCATCCTCCGTCCCCTCATCGGCATGGACAAGACCGAGATCGTCGAGACGGCCCGCCACATCAACACCTTTGAGACGAGCATCCTGCCCTACGAGGACTGCTGCACCATCTTCACCCCGCCGCACCCGAAGATCCGCCCCGAACTGAGCGAGATCCTCGAAGCCGAGGCCGGGATGCCCGGTCTGGCAGAGCTGGAAGCCGAGGCCGCAGAGGCCACCGAGCGCATCCGCCTGCGTATCACCGACGACGTGGAATTCGAGGGCTGAGCCATGACAGCAGAGATCATCAGTGTGGGTACCGAGCTCCTTCTCGGCAACATCCTCAACACCAACGCCCAGTACCTCAGCCGGGAGCTGGCTGATCTGGGCATCACGGTCCAGCGGGAGAGCACCATCGGCGACAACCATGGCCGTCTGGCCGATTTCGTCAACGAGGCTAAGAGCCGCTGCGACTTGCTGGTCTTTACCGGCGGCCTCGGCCCCACGGCAGACGACCTGACCAAGGAGACCGTTGCCGCCTGCTTCGGGGATGAGCTGGCCTTCGATGAGGCCGAGTGGGATAAGATCACCGGCTACTTTGCCCGCACCGGCCGCGAGACGACCCCCAATAACCGCAAACAGGCGATGGTCCCCACCAAGGGCCATAAAATCATCAACAACCACGGCACTGCCCCCGGCGCGTGGTTCGAGCAGGACGGCCACTGCGCCGTCCTCATGCCCGGTGTCCCCCACGAGATGAAGGCCATGTGGACGGAGAGCGTCCGCCCTCTGCTGATGGAGCGCCAGAACTGCACCCTCCACTCCGTCACCCTCCGTGTGCTGGGCGGCGAGAGCGATATTGAGTATAAGGTGCGCGACCTTCTGGAAAACCCGAACCCCACCGCCGCCATCTACTGCAAGACCGGTGAGTGCGAGATCCGCATCACGGCCCGCGCCCGCTCCGACGAGGACGGCGAAAAAATGTGCCGCGCGTATGCCAAAAAGTTCTATGATATGCTGGGCGATGCGGTGTATGATGAGGATGTGGCCGGTCTGGAAGAGACGGTGGTCCATACCCTGCAGGAAAAGGGTCTGACCATCGCCACCGCCGAGAGCTGCACCGGCGGCCTCATCGCACAGCGCCTGACCTCCGTGTCCGGCTCCAGTGAGGTGTTCGGCTATGGCTTTGTCACCTACTGGGAGCAGGCCAAGGCAAAGCTCGTGGGCGTGGACCCGGCGGTCATCGAAAAGTACAACGTCGTGTCCGCCCCCGTGGCGGCACAGATGGCGCTGGGCGCGGCAAAGGCTTCGGGCGCTGACATTGCCGTGAGCGTCACCGGCGTGGCCGGCCCCACCGGCGGCGACGAGGTGCGCCCTGTGGGCACCGTCTATCTGGGCGCTGCCCGGGATGGCGTGGCCTGCGTCAAGAAGCTTTTCGTCTCCCGGCCTGACCGTGCGCTGGTGCGCGCCCGGGCCGCACAGGCTGCGCTGGAACTGGCGCTGCGTCTGGCACAGGGCAAAGTCCCGGCCGGGACGCAGGCCCTCACCGCGGCCCAGCAGTCGGACGACGAAGCGCTGGCCGCACTGGATGAGGCATTTATCCGGTAAAAATCAAAAATGAGGGGTTGATGGGATTTGGCAGAGGAGACCCGCTGTGTGCTGCGCCTGTACGGTGCGCCGCAGGGGCGGCTGGCGGCCGCTGTGGCGCTGTTTGCGCCCCAATGGAGGGCTGAGGCCCAGTGGAAGAGCCGGGGCGCAGAGACGCTGCTGGCTGTCCATGCGGACACGCCCACGGGACTGAAAAAGGCGGCCCAGAGCCTCCGCAGCAGCTTTGGTGCGGACGTATATGGTGCAGGCGACACCAGTCTGGCCGCTGCCGCCGTGCAGGCGCTGGAAGCCCATGATCGTCTGCTGGCCTGCGGCGATGCCGCCGCCGGTGCGCTGCTGGAATCTCGGCTCGAGAAAGTCCCCGGAGCCGAGAAGGTCTACGACTTCGGCACCATGAGCTATGCCGACGCCAAGGTCGGCCCCCAAATCGAAAAGCGCGCCCGGGCCAAGCTCGGCGGGGAAGGGGACAAACCCGACCCTGTCCGTCTGGCCCTCGCCCGGGCGCAGGCGGCCCGCCGCGTCGTGGGAACAGAGCTGGCCGTGGCCTGTGCCGAGCGGGAAAGCGACCATGTGCTGGTGCTCAGCACCAAAAAAGGCTGCTGGCTCCGCACCGTCCCCGCCGCAGATAACCCCGGCCTCTGGCTGCTGGATATGGTGCGCCGCGCCGCTGCCGGTCTGCCGCAGGCCGAGGGGACAGGCTTCCTTCCCGCCGGACAGACCAAACAGAGCGATCCTCCGGGCCGTTCGCAGAGCAAGGACCCCACCCCAAAGAAGAAGCATCCTCTCCGCGTTCTGCTGGCGGTGCTGGGGATCCTGGCGCTGGCGGCGTTCGGTGCGGCGTGGTATCTCACGGGCGGCGATCTCGCCGCCCTGCCCCAGCGCCTGAAGACCCTGCGTCTGCCCGAGTGGGTCACTCTCTGGCAGGCCCATGAGCCGAAGCCCGGTGCAAGACTGATATAAAACACAAAGGGGCCGCTTCCCGGCAGAAATTCGGGAAGCGGCCCCTTTTTATACAGCACAAAACCCGCCGCAATGGGATGCTTCCCAATGCGGCGGGGCATTTGTGTTAAAATACAGTCAAGTGACAGTGCTTAGAGCTGGCTCTGATATTCCTTGCGGTAGCCTTCCAGCTCCTTCTGGTTGCCATAGACGAAGTGACCGTTGGCGATCTCCTCCCACACCGGCTTGTCCACGCTGTAGTCGTGGCAGCTGGGGTCGTAGACCAGAAGCTTCTTCTTCTTTTCCAGGCCCGGGTCGGGGATGGGAACAGCGCTCAGCAGAGCCTTGGTGTAGGGGTGCAGGGGATGGAGGAACAGCTCTTCAGCCTCTGCCAGCTCCACGATGCGGCCCTTGCTGATGACGGCGATGCGGTCCGAGATGAACCGGACGACCGACAGGTCGTGGGCGATGAACAGGTAGGTCAGACCGCGGGACTTCTTCATGCTGTTCAGCAGGTTCAGCACCTGCGCACGGATGGAGACGTCCAGTGCGGAGATGGGCTCGTCGGCCACGATGAACTCCGGCTCCATGACCAGCGCACGGGCGATGCCGATACGCTGACGCTGGCCGCCCGAGAACTCGTGGGGGAAGCGGGAGGCGAACTCCGGCAGCAGGCCGACCTCGTGCAGAGCGTTCATGACCTTTTCGTGCAGGTCATTCTGGTCCTTGTACAGGTGGTGGTTCAACAGACCCTCAGCCACGATGTACTCGACCTTGGCGCGCTCGTTCAGAGAGGCCATGGGGTCCTGGAAGATCATCTGCACCTTGCGGATGACCTCACGGTCCAGCTCCTTGGAGATCTTGCCGTTGATCTTCTGGCCCTTGAAGAAGATGTCGCCGCCCGAGGTCGGGTTGATGCGGCAGATGGCACGGCCAATGGTGGTCTTGCCGGAGCCGGACTCGCCGACCAGCGAGAAGGTCTCGCCCTTGTAGATGTCAAAATTGACGTGGTCCACGGCCACGAACTTCTTTTTGCCGGAGCCAAAGGTGATCTGAAGGTCTTTCAGCTCAATCAGCTTTTCACGCTCAGCCATTTAAGTTGGAACCTCCCATCTTTCCCATTTTCTCACGCAGGTTCTGGATGGAGTGGGGGCGTTCCATCTTGGGAGCCCGGGGGTCCAGATACCAGGTCTTTGCCGCGTGGGTCTCGGACACCTGGAAGAACGGAGGTTCTGCCACGAAGTCGATGGCCAGCGCGTGCTTGTTGCGGGGTGCAAATGCATCGCCCTTGATCTCATTGAACAGGTTCGGCGGCGTACCGTCGATGGTGGGCAGGGCCTCACCCTTGGTACCCAGCTGAGGCAGAGCCTGCAGCAGAGCCCAGGTGTAGGGGTGCCATGCGTCGTAGAAGATCTCTTCGACGGTGCCGTACTCGACGATCTGGCCGGCGTACATGACGGCCACGCGGTCTGCCACGTTTGCCACAACGCCCAGGTCATGGGTGATGTAGATAACGGACATACCCAGCTCCTTCTGCAGGTCACGGATGAGCTGCAGGATCTGTGCCTGAATGGTCACGTCCAGAGCGGTGGTGGGCTCGTCGCAGATGAGGATCTGCGGACGGCAGGCGGCAGCGATGGCGATGACGACACGCTGCCGCATACCGCCGGAGAACTCGTGCGGATACTGCTCGTAGCGGCGCTCCGGGTCGGGGATGCCGACCTTGGCCAGCATCTCGATGGCGGCCTTCTTGGCCTCCGCGCCCTTCAGGCCCTGATGGTGCTCGATGCTCTCCTGGATCTGCTTGCCGATTTTCTTCAGCGGGTTCAGGCTGGTCATCGGGTCCTGCATGACCATGGCGATCTTCTTGCCGCGCACGCCCAGCCAGTCCTTCTCGGTGAACTTGGTCATGTCGCGGCCTTCGTACATGATGGAGCCGCCGGTGATCTTACCGTTGACATCCAGCATACCCACGAAGGTCTTGGTGAATACGGACTTGCCCGAGCCGGACTCGCCCACGATGGCCAGCGTCTCGCCGTCATAGAGGTCCAGCGAGCACTTGCGGATCGCGTTCAGCTTCTTGCCGCGCAGGCTAAAGGTGATCTCCACGTCTTTGGCAGAGATGATCGGTTGTCTATCCATTTTTGTGATTTTCTCTCCCATCTGTTAAACGTGGTTGCGCGGGTCAGCAGCATCCGAGAAAGCGTTGCCCATGATATAGAAGGAAATGGAGATGATGGACACGATGGATGCGGGGAAGACCAGCAGGTAAGGATAATCGAGGAAGAAGCCGCGCACCTTGCTCAGGATGAGGCCCAGAGACGGAGTCTCGATGCCCAGACCGATGCCCAGATAGGACAGGGTGGACTCGAGGTTGATGGTGGCGGGGATGCTCAGCGCCATGCGCAGGATGATGACGGAGACCAGATAGGGCAGGATGTTCTTGGTCAGAACGCGCCACAGCGGGGTGCCAAGGCAGCGGGACGCGAGGTTGTACTCGCGGTCACGGAACATGAACACCATGTTGCGGACGCGGCGGGCCATGACCAGCCAGCCGATGGCGATCATCGAGACGGCCATGATGGTGAAGCTCTGGCCGACGACCAGTGCGATCAGGGTCATGTAGATGATGTAAGGCACATTGTCGATGAGGTTGTACAGCTCGGTGAAGAAGCGGTCCAGCTTACGGACATAGCCCCAGATCAGGCCGATGATGACGCCGAGGATGCTTTCGCCCACGGCAACGATGAGGGCCAGACGGATGGACACCTGAGTGGCGTACCACACCTGACACCAGTAGTCGCGGCCAAGGTTGTCGGTGCCGAACCAGTATTCGCTGTTGGGCTTCCGGAAGGCCAGAGAGGAATCCGTCACCAGCGTCTGATAATCGTACTTGCCGATGGCCAGTGCGATGAAGGAGAAGATGACGAGGAACAGGAACAGGATCAGGCAGACGACAGCAGCCTTGTGCTTGAGGAAGTTCTGGATGACAGAACCCCAGTAGCTGTAGTTGGAGTAGCCGACACGCTCGGCTTCCTCCGGAGAGTAATCGACAAAGTAGAACAGTTCGTCCTGCTTTTTGCCCTCAAAATCAGATGCTTTAGCCATCAGCGTGCGGCCTCCTTTCCGGTCAGAGTAATGCGCGGGTCAACCAGCATCATCAGCACGTCGCCCAGGAAAACACCCACGATGCCCAGTGCAGCGTAGAGGATGACCAGAGTCTGGACGACGTTCAGGTCATAGCGCTGGATGGCGTCGGTCAGCAGGGGACCCATGCCGGGAACGGAGAAGAACCGCTCCATCAGCAGAGAGCCGCCGACCGTCAGCAGGATGGACTGGGGGATATACTGCACCATGGGGACCATGGCGTTGCGCAGCACGTGCTTGAACATGATCTCGCTGGAGCTCAGGCCCTTGACGCGGGCCAGCTTGATATAATCGCGGGTCAGCTCGTCCACCATGTAGCGGCGGGTCCACAGAGCGTAGCCTGCGATAGACGCCAGCGACAAGCAGACGATGGGCAGCACGCTGGACGGGCCGACATTACGGGTGGAGTACAGCGTGGGGAAACCCAGGTATTTGGAGCCGAAGACCAGCACCAGCGAATAGGAGACCAGAGAAGGCACAGCGTTGACGAAAACGGTGTAGGCCGTGCCGATCCAGTCAAAGACCTTGTCCTTGAAGGCGGTCTGCAGGATGCCCAGCATGATGCCCACCAGCAGAGAGATGCCGGCGGAGATCAGGCCGAGGCGCATGGAGACGCCGAATTTCTTGCCGATCACCTTCACGACGGAAGCGCCATTCTGGATGCGGCGGGAAGTGCCGAAGTCCAGATGGAGCAGGTCGTTGTAGAAGTGCAGCAGCTGGGTGCCGATGGGGTCGGTCAGACCGGCGGCTTCCAGCGCGGCGTATTTCTGCTCTTCGGTAAACTTCATGAGCTGTTCTTCCGTGAAGTAGTAGTCCGTAGGCAGGCAGCGCATCAGCAGAAAGACGATGGTTGCGATCAATAAGATCGTGACGAGCGACTGAGCCAGCCGCTTGACGGTGTATTTTAACATGATAACCAAACCTTTATAAAATAATCATCAGGCTTTGGTTGCTGCATTGAAAGCAGCGGAGAAAGCCTCGTACTCCTCGGTGGTGTAGCCGTCGCCCTGACGGGTCTCCCAGTTGACGGCCTTGTAGTTGCAGGGACCGTACATGGCGTTGATCTTGGTGTACTCGTTGACGTGGGTCAGGCACCAGAGCACCTCGTACAGGCAGGGGATGCACAGTGCGTTGTTCAGCATGGAAGCCTCAGCCTTTGCGAATGCGGCATAGCGTGCATCGGTATCGGTAACGATGGCCTTTGCCTCAGTGACCAGATCGGTGAACTCCTGATAATCTGCCAGCAGCTCCTTCTGGTAGTCCTTCGGGTCCTTCTCAACGGCTGCGATCCAGGAGGTGGTCTGAGCGTAGTAAGCGTTGTCGTCGCTCAGGACTTCCTGACCCAGGAAGTTGACGGGGTCACCGAAGTCAGCGCCCCAGCCGTTCTGCAGGATGGAGTGCAGCTGGACGTTACGGACTTCCTTATAAAGAGAAGAGACGTAGGTGCCGATGTCCAGAACGACGAAGTCATCGCCCAGGCTCTCGGAGAAGCACTGCTTCAGAACGGTGGCGGTATCCAGAGCAGTGGTGTCGCCGCTCTTGATGTAGTGGTAGCAGTGGACGGGGAAGGTGACGCCGATAGCGCTCAGCTCTTCCATGGCCTGCTTCTTCAGGTCAGCGATGTCGCCGCCGTTGTCGCGGAGGCGGATCATGGTCTTGCCGTCGTAAGACTGACTGTCGAAGCCCATCTCCTTGGCGACCAGAGTGGTGTACTCCTCACCCTTGGTGTTGTAGCAGACACCGGGCATGGTGTAGTAGTCGTTCTCGCACTTCAGGGGGTTGATCTTGTTGGTGCGGGCGTAGTAGTTGGTGAAGTCGATGCCCTTGTAGAAGCACTGACGGAACGCGCGGTTTGCAACAGCCTTGTTCCAGTTCTCGTCCAGATTGCCGTTCTCATCCTTGCGCTGGAAGTTCAGGTGCATCTGGAAGCTGAACTTGGTGGGGCGCTTCTCGCACAGGAACTTGTTGTGCTTGTTGTTGGGGTCGGAGGTGATGGTGGTCAGGTTGGACTCGGTCAGGTCGATGTTATCGACCTCGCCGTTCTCGTACAGCTGCAGGCCCATGGACAGGTCGGGGATCATGGTGATGGTGTGATGCTCGAAACGGGTGCAGTCGTTTGCAGCGTAGTAGTTGGGGTTGGGGATGAAGCTCTTGGTGTTCTGCTGGATATACTCCTCGATGAGGTACGGACCATTGTACCACATGGTGGAGTAATCGCAGGCACGGAAGCCATCGATGCCCAGCTCCTTGATGAGGTCCTCAGAGGCGGGGTAGAAGCTGTTGTAGGCAGCGACGGTGTCGAAGTAGGGGCAGGGGTTCTTGCAGGTAAAGACCAGAGTGTAGTCGTCCGGTGCCTCGACGCCGACACCGGCAGCCAGCATATCCTCATAGGTCATGTCGGCGGCAGCGTCGCCCTTGTCCTTGGTCAGGTCGTAGTACTCAGCAGCGCCCACGACGGTCTCAGAGGGCATGGAGGTGTTGAAGGCCTCGTTCTTGAGGGCGTTCAGAACCCACTCGAAGCCCACGAGGAAGTCCTTGGAGGTCAGGTGAGACTTGACCTCGCCGTTGACGTCGCACCAATCGACATCGTCGCGCAGGTGGAAGGTCCAGACGGTGGAGTCCTCGTTGTGCTCCCAGCTGGATGCGATGGCGGGCGTTGCCTTGCCGTAGCAGTCGAAGCTCAGCAGACCGTCCCAGCAGTTGGTGATGACGTTCAGGTCGGAAGCGGACTGGCTGTACAGGAAGTTCCAGGTCTCCAGCTCACGGTTGGCAGTCTCGAAGGAGACGTAATCGGTGATGGCGTCGGCTGCGGGTGCAGCTGCGCCGGAGGCAGCACCGGAGGTGCTGGCAGCAGTGCTGCTGGAAGAACCACCGCAAGCGGCCAGGATGCTTGCAGCGCCCACGACGCCGGAAGCCTTGAGGAAGCTGCGGCGGCTGATGGAATGAGACTCAAAATTTGCGTTCATTGTGTTTTCCTCCCAATTATTTTTTCGTGTCTCGGCTCTATGGCGCAGGGTACCTTGCCCTGCCGATTTCCCACTCCTACGAGATTGTCTGCCCCTCTGTATTACCAGAGAATACAAAAGAGCGCAGAAACAGACCCCTCTGTCTGTGTCTGTGCTCCTCCCGTAAAATCCTTAACACGACATATATTGTACCATCGAAATAAATGGTTGTCAATGGAATGGAAATCGCTTTTTCTTCTAAAAGAAAGCCGTACCCTGCATAGAGATGAAATAAATTTACTTTACTGTGATGAAGGGTGACGAAAATAAGATAAACAGGCCCAAAAACAAAACAACGGGAGCTGTTCTTGGATTAAGAACAGCTCCCGTGTGTGGGATACGGGCCGGAAGCAGGAACTCCCGGCGGAAAAGAGTTAAGAAAAAGTTAAGATTTTGCGGCGTCGAAAGCCTTGGCAAACTCCTCGTACTGAGCGGTGGTGTAGGCGTCCTCGCTGGTCTCCCAGTTGACGTACTTGAAGTTGCAGGGGCCGAACATGGCGTTGATCTTGGTGTACTCGTTGACGTGGGTCAGGCACCAGCGGACATCGTAGTAGCAGGGGACGGCCAGCGAGTTGTTGATCATGTAGGCCTCGGCCTTTGCGAAAGCCTCATAGCGGGCGTCGGTGTCGTCCACGATGGCGTTGGCCGCGTTGACCAGGTCGGTGAACTGTTCAAACTCGTCTACCAGCTCCTTCTGGTAATCGGCGGGATCCTCCGCCACCAGCTGGATGTTGGAGTAGTTGACGGCGTAGTAGGCGTTGGAGTCATGCAGGATCTCCTGCCCCACAAAGTTGACGGGGTCGCCGAAGTCTGCGCCCCAGCCGTTGATGACGAAGCCGTGGAGCTTGGGGATGCGGACTTCCTTTGCAAGGCTGGAAACGTAGGTGCCGAGGTCCAGCTGGATGAAGTCGTCGCCGAAGCTGTCGGTGAAGCACTGCTTCAGAACGGTGGCGTTGTCCTGAGCCACGGTGTTGCCGGCCACGAAGAAGAAGGGCGCCTTGACCGGGAAGGTGACGCCGATGGCAGTCAGCTCATCCATGGCCTGCTTCTTGAGGGCGGCGATGGAGTCGGCGGTGGACTTGCGCAGATGGACCATGGTCTCGCCGTCATACTTCTCGCCGTCGATGCCCAGCTCCTTGGCCACCAGATCAACATAATCGGTGCCTTTGGAGTTGTAGCAGACGCCCTTCATGGTGTAGTAGTTGTTCTCACACTTGAGGGGGTTGATCTTGTTGAAGCGTGCGTAGTAGGGAATGAGGTTCAGGCCCTCCTGGAAGCAGCGGCGGAATGCCCGGTTGGCCACGGCCTTGTTCCAGTTCTCGTTGGGGGTGCCGTCGGTGTTGAGGCAGTAGAAGTTGAAATGGAAGTCGTAGGCGTACTTGGTGGGGCGCTTCTCACAGAGCTGGTCGTTGTAGGCGTTGGAAGTGTCGGAGGTGATGGTGGTCAGGGTGCTCTCGCTCAGCTCCAGCTCGTCCAGCTCACGGTTCTGATACAGCTGGTAGCCGACGGTCAGGTCGGTGATCATGCTCAGGGACACGCGCTCGAAGCGGCTGCACTCGTCAGCTGCATAATAATGAGGGTTCGGGATAAACCGCTTGGAGTTGTCGGAGACGAATTCCTCGATGAGGTAGGGGCCGCAGCACCACTGCTGGGTGTAGTCCACGCCGCGGAAGCCCTCGACGCCCAGCTTTTCCACCAGAGCCGGGGGTGCCGGATAGCAGCAGACGTAGGAAGCCACGGTGTCGAAGTAGGGGCAGGGATTTATGCAGGTGTAGACGACGGTGTAATCATCCGGCGCGTCGATGCCGACGCCTGCGGCCAGCATATCGTCGTAGGTCAGGGCCGCGGCGGCTGCGTCGTCCATTGCATAGGTCTTGTCGTAGTAATCGGCTGCGCCCACGACGGTGGTGGAGGGCATGGAGGTGTTGGCGGCCTGATTCTTCTTTGCGTTCAGCACCCACTCGAAGCCCACGAGGAAGTCTTTGCTGGTCAGGTGGTCCTGCACCTCGCCGTTCATGTCCACCCAGTCCACATCGTTACGGAGGTGGAAAGTCCAGACAGTGGAGTCCTCGTTGTGCTCCCAGCTCTTAGCCAGAGCCGGCACCGGCTTGCCGTAGTTGTCGAAGCTGACAAGACCATCGATGATGTTGGTCGTCACGTTGAAGTCGATGGCCTGCTGACTGTAGAGCATATTCCAGCTCTCGATCTCACGGCCGGAAGTCTCGTAAGTAAACAGCTCGCTCAGGCCCTTGCCGGAAGCAGCTGCACCGGAAGAAGCCGACGAAGCGCTGGCTGCGGTGCTGGAAGAAGAGCCGCCGCAGGCAGCCAGCAGACCGGCTGCGCCAACAGCGCCGGCACCCTTGAGGAAGCTGCGGCGGGTGATGGTGTGAGACTCAAAATCGTGGTACATATTCTTTCCCTCCTGTAATGACTGGTACGGCTCTGCGTTTCCCGAATCCCTGTCCTATCCATGCCAGTTTACCCTCCCACGGGGTAAAAAAGGGTACAAAAAGGGCGCAGAGACAGATTTTATTGATCTGTTTCTGCGCCATTGCAGAACCCGTATCGATTGCAAATATTCTATCATCCCACAGGCGGGAAGTCAAGAAAAACCACGCTGGTACGGATTGAATTTTATTGATTCAGCAAACACATAAAAATGAAAAGATTTCATGTGCTGACTGAAATAGAATGACTTTTACGTCTGCTTAGCCCTGAATAGCAGCGTCGAAAGCCTTGGCAAACTGCTCGTACTGGACGGTGGTGTAGGCTTCCTCGGAAGTCTCCCAGTTGACAGCCTTGTAGTTGCAGCCGCCGTACATGGCGTTGATCTTGCTGTACTCGTTGGCGTGGGTCAGGGACCATGTGATGTCGTAGTAGGCGGGGCTGACCAGCACGTTCTCCAGCAGATAGGCCTCAGCCTTGGCGAAGGCCTCGTAGCGGGCGTCGGTGTCGTTGACGATGGCGTTGGCGGCATTGACCAGATCGGTGTACTGCTCGAAAGCATCCATCAGGTCCTTCTGGTAGTCGGCAGGAGCCTCAGCCACCCGGGCGATGTTGGAGTAGTAGTGTGAGTAGAAAGCATTGTCGTCGTGGATGGTCTCCTGACCGAGGAAGTTGACGGGGTCGCCGAAGTCGGCGCTCCAGCCGTTGATGACAAAGCTCTGGAGCTGAGGAGTGCGGACCTCCTGGGTCAGGCTGGAAACGTAGGTCTGGATGTCCAGCTTGATGAAGTCATCGCCGAAGCTGTCGGAGAAGCACTGCTTGAGGATGGTGGCGTTGTCCAGTGCAGAGGTGCTGCTGGCGATGATGAAGTAGGTAGCCTTGACGGGGAAGGTGACGCCGATGGCGCTCAGCTCCTCCATGGCCTGCTTCTTCAGGGCGGAGATGTCGCCGCCGTTGGCACGCAGGCGGATCATGGTCTCGCCGTCGTACTTCTCGGAGTCGAAGCCCATCTCCTTGGCCACCAGAGTGGTGTACTCAACGCCCTGCGTGTTGTAGCACAGGCCCTTCATGGTGTAGTAGTCGTTCTCGCACTTCAGGGGGTTGATCTTGTTGTAGCGGGAGAACCATGCCTTCAGGTTCAGGCCGCGGTAGAAGCACTGACGGAAAGCAGTATTGGCGATGGCCTTGTTCCAGTTCACATCGGGGGTGCCGTCGGCGTTGTTCTTCTGGTAGTTGAAGTGCATGGCGTAGGCAGTGGGGCGGGCGCGCTTCTCACAGAGCTGGCTGTTGTACTCGTTGTTGGGGTCGGAGGTGATGGTGGTGATGGTGCTCTCGTTCAGGTCCATCTCGTCCAGCTCGCGGTTCTGGTAGAGCTGGAATGCGATGGCCTGATCGGAGATCATGGTCACGGTCATACGCTCGAAGCGGCTGACGTTGGCAGCATTGTAGTAGTGGGGGTTGGGGATATAGCTCTTGGTGTTGCCCTGGATATACTCCTCGACGATATAGGGGCCGCAGTACCACATGTTGGTGTTATCGCAGCCACGGAAGGTCTCGATGCCCAGCTCGTCGATCAGCGCCTGAGAGGCGGGGTAGAAGCTGGTGTAGGAGGCCACGGTATCAAAGTAGGGGCAGGGGTCCTTGCAGGTGAACACCAGAGTGTAGTCGTCGGGAGCCTCGATGCCCACGCCTGCGTCCAGCATATCCTGATAGTGCAGGTCGGCGGCAGCAGCACCCATATCCTTGGTCTTCTCGTAGTACTCCTCAGCGCCCACGATGTACAGGGTGGGCATGGAGGTGTTGTTGGCCTCGTTCTTGGAGGCGTTCAGCACCCACTCCAGACCGACCAGAAAATCGGTGGCGGTGATGTGCTCCTTCACCTCGCCGTTGCAGTCCACCCAGTCCACATCGTCGCGCAGGTGGAAGGTCCAGACGGTGGAGTCCTCGTTGGCCTCCCAGCTGGTGGCGATGGCGGGTACCAGCTTGCCGTAGCAGTCGAAGCTCATCAGGCCGTCCCACAGGTTGGTGACGACGTTGGCGTCGGTGAGGGTCTGGCTGTACAGCAGGTTCCAGCTCTCGATCTCACGGTTGGCAGACTCCCAGGAGATGTACTCCTTGAGGGGGGGGGCACCGGTGGAGTTGGGGGCCTGTGCGCCGGAAGCGGCCGTGCTGCCGGAGTTGTTGGACTTGCTGCCGCCGCAGGCGGACAGCAGGCCGGCGGCACCCACGACGCCTGCGCCCTTCAGGAAGCTGCGGCGGGTGATGTTGCGGGACTCAAAATCGATGTTCATTGAGATACGCTCCTCCGAGATATTATTTTCCTTTTTTCCTATCCTAAATGCAAAAAACGGCGCGCTCCGGGCGCCAAAAACGCACAAAGCGCCCGGGACTGCACCTTTCGTATTCTAACATTCTGGGCAAAAGAAGTCAATGACATACGGCGCTGAAATAGAAACAAAATGGTAACGGATGCTTTTTTCTGAAAAATGACGGCAAAAAAACGGTAAAGAATGGAAAGAAGTCGTACCTTCACAAGATGATGGATGGATACAACGAAAGTCGGAAAACGCAAAGCGGCTATCTTTTTTCATAAAATCATGCTACAATACTACTGAATGAACCCTATATTAAGGAGTACACGGATGAAAAAGCTGGTTTCGATGTATCAAAAATATATGTTCCGCCCCATTTTGTATAAATCCGTCACCCGGGTGTCGGTGGTGGCTGTGCTGATGCTGCTGTGGGACCGCTATGTCAGCGACGGCACGTTTACCATGTGGCAGGCCCCGGCCCTGCTGCTGGGCGTCGTGCTGCTGATGTGGGCGTGGGTGAACTACCTGCGTCTGGACGGTGTGACCATCCATCATCTGGGCGAAGAGTTTAAGGATATGGGCAAAAAGAAGAGGTTCCACTCCACCAAGTCCATCGTGGACTTTGCCGACGAGCGCATCGTCTCCTTCGAGGAGCTGGCACCGGAAGAGCGCACCTATTGCAGCATGCTCTCGAATCTCATCCTGGGCGGGGCGCTGCTCATCATCGGCCTCATCGCAGGCGCAGTGTGAGGGCGGCGGACATGGCAGAAAAAAGCGAAAAACAGCTGGTGGTGGGCATCCTTGCCCATGTGGACTCCGGCAAGACCACCCTCTCCGAGGCGATGCTCTACCGCGCGGGCAGCATCCGCAAGCTGGGCCGGGTGGATAACAAAGATGCCTTCCTCGACACCGACAGGCTGGAAAAGGCGCGTGGGATCACCATCTTTTCCAAGCAGGCCCTGCTGAAAACGGGAAGTACGAATATCACCCTGCTGGACACCCCCGGCCATGTGGACTTTTCCACCGAGACGGAGCGCACCTTGCAGGTGCTCGACTACGCAGTGCTGGTCATCAGCGGCACCGACGGCGTCCAGAGCCATACCGAGACGCTCTGGCGTCTGCTGCGGCGGTATCATATCCCGACCTTCGTGTTCATCAATAAAATGGACCTGCCCGGCCCGGGCAAAGAGGCGCTGCTGAGCCAGCTTTCCCACCGTCTGGGCGACGGATTCGTGGATTTCGGCGCAGAGCAGGCCGAACGGGACGAGGCACTGGCCCTCTGCGACGAGCGCCTGATGGAAAAGATGCTGGACGCGGGCAGCCTGACGGCGGAGGACATCATCCCGGCCGTCGCCCGGCGGCACGTCTTTCCCTGCTGGTTTGGCGTGGCCCTGCAGAGGGAGAATGCCGGCGGCTTACAGGGTGTGGACGAGCTGCTGGCCGGCCTCGACGAATACACCCGCGCCGCCCCGGCGCTGGAAGCTTTCGGTGCGCGGGTGTTCAAAGTCTCGCAGGATGAGCGGGGAGAGCGGCTGACCTGGCTGCGCGTCACCGGCGGTGAGCTGAAAGTCAAAGCCCAGCTCACCGGCGAAGCGGACGGCGAGCCCTGGGCCGAAAAGGCCAACCAGCTGCGGCTTTACTCCGGCGCAAAATATACGCTGGCAGAGGCCATCGGCCCGGGGCAGGTCTGCGCCGTCACCGGACTGACAAAGGCGAAGCCCGGCACCGGCCTCGGGGCCGAGCGGGACAGTGACCTCCCGGTGCTGGAACCTGTCCTGAGCTATCGGGTATGTCTGCCCGAGGGCGCGGACGTTCATGCCGCATTGGGCAAGCTCCACCGTCTGGAAGAGGAAGAACCTCAGCTCCACGTCGTTTGGAACGAGACGCTGGGCGAGATACACGTCCAGCTCATGGGCGAGATACAGCTCGAGGTGCTCAAGAGCCTGCTGGCCGAGCGGTACGGGCTGGACGTGGAGTTCGACTCCGGCGGCATATTATATAAGGAAACCATCACCGAGGCCATCGAGGGGGTGGGCCATTATGAGCCTCTGCGCCACTATGCCGAGGTGCATCTGAAGCTCGAGCCGCTGCCCCGGGGCAGCGGGATGCAGTTTGCCGCCGACTGCCGGGAGGAAGAGCTGGACAAAAACTGGCAGCGCCTCGTGCTGACCCATCTGGAAGAAAAGCAGCACCTCGGCGTCCTCATTGGCGCGCCGCTGACGGATATGAAGATCACCCTCATCGCGGGCCGCGCCCATCTCAAGCACACCGAGGGCGGCGACTTCCGGCAGGCCACCTACCGCGCCGTGCGGCAGGGCCTCATGATGGCAAACCAAATCAAAAAGACCCAGCTCCTCGAGCCGTGGTATTCCTTCCGGCTGGAAGTGCCTGCGGAGAACATTGGCCGCGCCATGAGCGACGTCCAGCGGATGGAGGGCAGCTTTGACCCGCCCGAGACGGCACCGGACGGCCAGACCGCCGCCCTCACCGGCTTTGCACCGGTGGCTGCCATGCGCAGCTACCCTATGGAGGTGGTCAGCTACACCCGGGGCAGGGGACACCTGAACCTGACGCTGGACGGCTACCGCCCCTGCCACAACGCGGCGGAGGTCATCGAGGCAGTGGACTATGAGCCGGAACACGACCTGGACAACCCCGCCGACTCGGTGTTCTGCTCCCATGGCGCGGGCTTTGTGGTGCCGTGGGAGCAGGTGCGCAGCCATATGCACGTGGACAGCGGCTGGGGCCGCACCGCCCCGACAGCAGAAGAAACAGCGGCCCGTCCCCGCCGGATGGCGGCTTACCGCGCTACGCTGGAAGAGGATGCCGAGCTGCTGAAAATTTTTGAGCGCACCTACGGCCCCATCAAACGGGATCCGCTGGCGGCGTTCCGCCCGGTGCAGAAGCGGGAACGGCCCGATTTCGCCGCCGAGCAGTGGGAGATCGCCCCCGAATACCTGCTGGTGGACGGCTACAACATCATCTTTGGGTGGGACGAGCTGAACGCCCTCTCCAAGGAGAGCCTCGACGCCGCCCGCCACCGGCTGATGGACATTCTCTGCAACTATCAGGGCTTCAAAAAGTGCGTCCTCATCCTCGTGTTCGATGCCTACCGTGTGCCGGGCAGTCCCGGCAGCATCGAGCAGTACCACAACATCCACGTCGTCTACACCAAAGAGGCCGAGACGGCGGATATGTTCATCGAGCGCGTCACCCACGAGATCGGCAAAAACCGCCGGGTCCGGGTGGCGACCTCCGACGGCATGGAACAGGTCATCATTCTGGGCCACGGCGCCCTCCGCGTCTCGGCCCGGATGTTCCACGAAGAGGTGCAGGACGTGGAAAAAGAGATAAGGCGCTGCATCCAGGGGGAGGCGTGAGCATGACACCCGAAATTACGGCTGAATTTGTCTGGTCACACATCCCAAAACGCCCGAGGGAGAGCAACAAGGGCAGCTTCGGCGCGGTGCTGGCTGTGGCGGGAAGTGCCTGCTACCGCGGTGCGGCGTCGCTGACCGTCGAGGGCGCTCTGCGCACCGGCGCAGGCATCGTCACGCTGGCAAGCGTCGAGCCGGTGCTGGCGGCGGTGTCGGCACGCCTGCCGGAATGCTGTCTCTGCCCCTGTGAGCCGGGGGCAGAAGGGGGCATCTCCCCCCAGAGCATCCCCCGCATCCTCCGGCAGAAGGCCGCCGTCCTGCTCATCGGGCCGGGACTGGGCTATCTTGCCCAGAGCACGGCCCGCGCCGCCGAGACGCGGACGCTGGTGAAGAAGCTGCTCACCGGCTTTTCGGGCAGTGCGGTGCTGGATGCCGATGGCCTCAACGCCGCCGCCAGCCTCATGAACGCGGGTGAGGAACTGCCGCGCCCGGCCAAAGAGCTGATTTTGACGCCCCACCCGGGGGAGATGTCCCGGCTGACGGGGCTTTCGGTGGAGGCCGTTCAGGCCGACCGGGAGGGTGTCGCCCGGCGGTATGCCGCTCAGTGGAATGCGGTGGTGGTGCTGAAAGGGGCGCGGACCGTGGCCGCCGCCCCGGATGGCCGCGTCTGCGTCAACCCCACCGGCAATCCCGGTCTTGCCCGGGGCGGGAGCGGCGATGTGCTGGCCGGTATGATGTCGGCCCTGCTGGCCTGCGGTCTGTCCGCCTGCGAAGCCGCCGCCTGTGCGGTCTGGCTCCACGGTGCCGCCGCTGACCGTGCCGCCCGCCAAAAAGGCGAATACGGGATGCTCCCGCAGGATATTTTCGCCCATCTGGGGCAGATGTTTGCGGAAAATGACCGTTGAAATGTGAAAAACAAAATGCAGAATCCATAAAATTTTGCACTGATTTCCGTCGATAGATACAAAAGAGGTGTTGAATATGGTTGAAAAGTTGGAAAAAATCATTTCGCAGAGCCAGAACATCGTCTTTTTCGGCGGTGCGGGCGTGTCCACCGAGAGCGGCATCCCGGACTTCCGCAGTGTGGACGGCCTCTACCATCAGAAATACGATTACCCGCCCGAGACGATCTTGAGCCACACCTTCTGGGAAGAGCGCCCCGAGGAGTTCTACCGCTTCTACCGCGATAAGCTCATCGTCAAGGGAGCAAAGCCCAACGCGGCGCATCTGCGTCTGGCAAAGCTCGAGCGGGAGGGCAGGCTGAAAGCCGTCATCACCCAGAACATCGACGGCCTCCATCAGGCGGCAGGCTCCAAGACGGTGTACGAGCTCCACGGCAGCACCCTGCGCAACTACTGCGTCAAGTGCGGCGCGTTCTACGATGTGGACTTCATCGCCAACAGCACCGGTGTGCCGCGCTGCCCCAGATGCGGCGGTATCATCAAGCCGGACGTCGTCCTCTACGAAGAGGGGCTGGATGAGCAGGTGTTGTCCGGCGCCGTCTCGGCCATCCGCCGCGCTGATACTCTCATCATCGGCGGTACCAGCCTTGTGGTCTACCCGGCGGCGGGACTCATCCGGTACTTCCGGGGCGACCACCTCGTGGTCATCAATATGCAGCCTACGAATGCGGACGCCGAGGCCGATCTGTGCATTGCAAAGCCCATCGGACAGGTGCTCAGCGAGGATGTTGTGGTGGAGGAGTGAAGCATGGGAGCCTCCGGCAGTGCCGGAGGCTCCCATTTTGTCTGTAAAGTTATCAGTCGATGGTCGTCTTTGTCCGTCCAACACCCAGCACGGCGGTGGAGATCTTCTTCCAGCTGTTGCAGCCGCAGACGCCGTCGGCGCGCAGGCTGGTGCGCCGCTGGAAGCCCCTGAGGGCTTCTTCCGTCCGGCTGCCGAAGATGCCGTCGATGCGGTTCCCGGTCTGGTAGCCCAGCGTCGAGAGGGCGTCCTGGAGGATCATGACGTAGCAGCCCCGGCTGCCCCGGCGGAGGGTGGGGTAGCCTGCCGTGGTGCCTCTGCAGGCAGGCGTGCCGTAGCGCCGGTCGAAGTGGACCCATGTGGGGGTCTGGCTCAGCGGCTCGACATAGCCCCACGCCCCGGTGGAGCGGGCGGCGTTGTAGATGGCGGTGCGCTGGGTCCGGCTGAAGCTCTGCCCCACATCGAAGGCCACGCCGGCATAGTGCTGGCTGCGGGTGCCGTGGCCTCCCTCCCAGATGCGGCGGAAGGCGTATCCCACCGGGATGCCCCTGCCGTATTTGCGGCGGGTGAGGTTCCACGCTTCCATTGCCGCGATGGTCGTCCAGAGCACCGGGCTGTTCGATTTGCCCCGGAACTCCCGCACGGTCAGAGTCCTGCCGGTGCTGTAGGGCATGGGGTCGTTCTCGCGCAGACTCGAATAGGTGTAGACTCTGTTCTCGTAGGCGTCATAGACCAGTAAGCGTGCCATCTCTCATCCCTCCTCGGTGCAGTTGTCGCAGGCAGTATGGCTCTGGGCGCGGAGTGCGGCCCAGGTGGGCCGGTCTACGACGCCGTTTGGCTCAAGGCCCGCCCGCTGCTGCGTGTCTTTTACGGCGGCGGTGTCCTCCGGGCCGAAGGAGGCGTTGTCGGCGACGTAGTCCTCCTCGCAGTAGAGCTGGGAGCGGTCATTGAGCCAGCCCTCGATGAGGCGGACATCAGCGCCCACGCTGCCCTCCTTCATGGCCCGGTCCGGGTAGTCCGGCCCCTGCCCGGGATTCCGGTCGGGGTTGGGGGTGAAGGCCGCCAGCTGTAAGCTCAGGGCTTCCACTGCTGTCCACGTCTCGGCGTCTGCCACGCCGGTGGCGGGCAGGCCCAGAAGCTCCTGCGCGCTGGCGGTGGCGTTCGCGGTCTCCTGTGTGTACTGGCTGGAAAGCGCGGGGGACGCCACACTGTCGTAGTAGTAGGCGATGCGCTGCAAAAGCAGGGTGTAGTAGAGCACGGCGCTGCTGTCGGTGCCGACGGTGAGCGGTGTGCCGGGGTAGGGGAGACGCTTGAGGGTGACCACCGGCCCGGACGAGCGGAGGGCCGACGCTTTGCCGTAGAGCGAATCCCATGTCTTCCGGCCTACGATGCCGTCCACCGTCAGCCCGGCGAACCGCTGGTAGGCCCGCACGGCGGCCTCGGTGGCCGCGCCGAAACGGCCGTCGATGGAGACAGAGGGGATGCTGCTCTGGTAGGCGCTCATGAGGTAGAGGTAGAATTGCAGCTCCCGGACGGCGGTGCCGGTGGAGCCATTGCGCAGCACGCCCGGGTACTCGCCGGGCCGCAGACTGGGCGAAAGCAGGCGGTTGGCAATGTCGTTGTAGACTTCGTAGAGCTTGTTCCATGTCGTCCGGCCCACGACGCCGTCGCTGGTGAGGCCGAAGTAGGTCTGGAACCGCCGCACGGCCGCTGCGGTAGACGAGCCGAAGACGCCGTCCACGGTGACATTGTTGAGACGGGAATAGACCGTCCGCGCGATCTTCAGCCAGAACTGCACCAGCCGGACGTTCTGGCCGCTGCTGCCCTGGCGCAGGGCGGTGCCGGGGTAGGCGTTGGGGGTGCCGTTGTCGGACTGGATGCTGCGGAACTGGTCGTACAGCTCGGTCCATGTGGTGCGGCCCACGATGCCGTCCACCGTCAGGCCGTAGCGCCGCTGGAACGCCCGGACGGCCGCCGCTGTGCCGCTGCCGTAGACGCCGTCCACCGTGACAGAGGGGATGCTGCTCTCATACTGAGCCAGCGTACTCAGCCAGAACTGCATCTGCTCTACCTTGCTGCCGGTGGAGCCCTGTTTGAGGACGCTGCTGCCGAAGTTCCATGAGCCGTCCGAGAGGGTGCCGCTGAAGGTCTCGCCTTCACTGGTCAGCTCGGCGAGGTCCTTCACCGAGACATAGATATAGCTGATCTTATACCAGGTGCTGCGGCCCACCACGCCGTCGGCGGTGAGGTTGAACTGCTTCTGGAACTTTTTGACCGTCTCGGTCATCTTGCGGCCGAAGATGCCGTCCACCGTCAGCAGGCCGAGGAAGGGATAGTCTTTGGTGATGCGGTTGAGCTGCCGCTGCAGGGTGAACACCGCCGCTCCGGTGCTGCCCTGCCGCAGAGGGCTCCCGGGGTAGCTCTGGGGGATGGACTGGATGTTGTTGGTGCGGATGATCTCGATGTTGCTGCCGTAGTAGTATTTGAGGATGCTCAGTGCGCTGCGGCCCTGATTGGCCAGCGTGACCGTCCCCCACTGCTTGAGGCCGGGGCAGGTGACGGATTTTCCGTCGCAGTACTCGGCGTAGTAGGGGTTCACGGTGCCGGTCTTGCGGATATAGGTGTTGAAGATGTCGTCCGTCAGCCGCACCATGACGTCGAACACCGTCCGGCCATGGACGTAGTATTGGTCGTAGCTGGTGGAGTTGGTGATGTTGAAACTGTAGCCCTTGCTGGGGTACCACTCGGTGTAGATGCGGTTGAGAGCCAGCGAGATCTGGCAGTGGATGTTGGCCCGCAGGGCCTGCTCGGGCCACGGGGAGCAAAATAACCCAACTGGCCAAAGCTGCCTGCCCGGACTGCCGCAAGGTGTGGAGCGAGATGCAGGAACTGGTCCGGGCGGCATCCTCGGCGGCCTTTTTATCAAGGGATAATAATAGAAAATAAGCAGGATTCACAAGCATAAACCCTTGAAATGCTTCTGTTATAATGTTACGCTACATACTGTATGCGTTGGTATATATACTGTTCAAAAAAAGCTGCATCGACTGGCGCAAAGAAATCGGACACGCGCGGCTTTTATGAATCAACATATGAAATTTTATTGAAAATCCATCATGGCGGTGGTAAAATAATCCTATAGTTCTGTCATGCTGTATCGATGCCTTTTTGTGGTATTCGGGAGTGCAGAACGGCAGCTGCCCAAGAGTTGTGAGGGGAACGATTTGATGAACAAAAGAACATTGCGCCGCCTTCTTTCTGCATTTGCGGCATTGGTGATAGGTCTATCTGTGCTGACCGGCTGCGGAACAAAAACCGCCGAAAATGTGGAAAAGCAGGAGGATGCTCAGACCATTCAGGTGTATCTGTGGACGAATAACCTGTACGAAACCTATGCGCCTTATATCCAGTCCCAGCTGCCGGATGTAAATATTGAATTCATCGTGGGAAACAACGATTTGGATTTTTACAAGTTTTTGCAGGAGAACGGCGGACTGCCGGATATCATCACCTGCTGCCGCTTCTCGCTGCACGATGCGGCTCCCTTGAAGGACAGCCTGATGAACCTTGCCTTGACCAACGAAGCGGGCGCTGTGTACAACACCTACCTCAACAGCTTCAAAAACGAGGACGGCAGCGTGAACTGGCTGCCGGTCTGCGCCGATGCCCACGGCTTTGTGGTCAACCGCAGCCTTTTTGAGCAGTACGGTATCCCCCTGCCCACCGATTACGAGAGCTTCGTTTCGGCCTGTCAGGCGTTTGAGAAGGTGGGCATCCGCGGCTTTACCGCCGATTATACCTACGACTACACCTGCATGGAAACGCTGCAGGGGCTTTCCGCTGCCGAGCTTACCACGACTGATGGGCGCAGGTGGCGCACTGCTTACAGCGACCCTGCCAGCACCGCACGGGTGGGTCTGGACGACACCGTGTGGCCGGGGGCATTTGAGCGGATGGCGCAGTTCATTCAGGATACCCACCTCACAGCGGATGACCTCGAGAACACCTACGATGACGTGACCGGGATGTTCCGGAACGGAGAAGCTGCCATGTACTTTGGCAGCTCCGCCGGTGTCAAGGTGTTTCAGGATGAGGGCATCGACACGACCTTCCTGCCCTTCTTCAGCCAGAACGGCGAAAAGTGGATCATGACCACCCCCTATTTCCAGATCGCTCTGAACCGTGACCTCGAGCAGGACACCGCGCGCCGCGAAAAAGCCATGAAAGTGCTGAACGTCATGCTCTCCGAGGAGGCGCAGAGCCGTATCGTTGCCGACGGGCAGGACCTGCTGAGCTACAGCCAGAACGTCCCCCTGCGCCTGACCGAGTACATGAAGGACGTGCGCGATGTGGTGGAAGAAAACCACATGTATATCCGCATCGCCTCCAACGATTTCTTTGCCGTCTCCAAGGACGTTGTCTCCAAAATGATCGCGGGCGAGTACACGGCACAGCAGGCTTATCGTGCGTTCAATGCCCAGCTTCTTGCCGAAGAAACGCCTGCCGATGACGAGATCGTGCTGACCTCCGGGAAGAGCTATTCCAATGTCTTCCACGCAAACGGCGGCAGCGCCTCCTTCTCCGTTATGGCGAACACGCTGCGGGGCGTTTATGGCACCGATGTGCTGCTTGCCACCGCAAACAGCTTTACCGGCAGTGTGCTGCAGGCAGACTATAACAAGAAAATGGCCGCTTCCATGATCATGCCCAACGGTCTGATGTCCCGCCAGCGCACCATGACCGGCGCAGAGCTGAAGGAAGTTGTCCGCGCCTTTGTGGAGGGCTGCGAGGGAGGGTTTGTGCCCTTCAACCGCGGTTCTCTGCCGGTGGTCAGCGGCATTGCCGTGGAGGTCAAAGAGGCAGGCGGCAGCTATACCCTGACCGGCATCACCCGGAACGGACAGCCGCTGGGGGACGACGACACCGTTACCGTGACCTGTCTGGCAGCGGAAAATCAGATGGAAGCGCTGCTTGCGAGCGAAAGCGGCAGGTCTTTGGACGGAGATACATGGGTAAAAAACAGATGGCGCGATCATCTCTCCGGCGGCGGCGCAGCGCTTGCAGAGCCTGAAAACTACATGACACTGAGGTGAGCGGGATGGAAGACGAAAAGCATGGATCCAAACGAAACTGCCATCCCCGGCAAAAGTGGCTCCCTGTTGCTGCCATCCTTCTTCTGGTCTTGCTGGCAGTCGGTTTCAGTGTTCGGTACATCTCGTTTGTGTCCCAGACCATCTATCAGGAAAGCACCTCGCATCTGGAAGAGGTGCTGCATAAATCCAACAATATGCTGAAAGAGATGGTGCGCAAGAACCTGACCTATCTGCATCTGTACAACGGCTTTCTGGAAACTACCTCGGATGAGGCCGAAATACAGGCGTATATCGGGGCGGCACAGCAGGAGGCTGGGTTTGCCGAATTCTACTTTCTTACCTATGACGGCAACTACATGACCGTGACCGGGGAGACCGGCTATCTTGGCCTGCAGACCAATCTGGACGAAAAGCTCGCTCACGATGAGGATATCGTCGTGAACACGGCGCTGCCCGGCAAGCCCCAGATGCTGGCGTTCATCTGTCCCGAAACGCAGGGCAGCTACCGGGGCTTTGCCTACGATGCCGTTGCCATCTCTTATTATAATGATGCGGTGCTTAGATTGCTGGACAGCTCTGCCTTTGAGGGCAATGCCAGCAACTATGTCATCTACCCGGATGGGCGGGTGGTCATCGACAATTCTGTAAACCGCAAGGAGACCATTTACAATTTCATTGCGATGCTGCGCGACCATTCCGATCTTTCCGAGGCGCAGATCCTGGAGCTGTCCAATGCCTTTGCACAGGGCAGCAGCGGAAACATGAAGGTAAAGCTGGGCGACACCAGTTATTATCTGGTCTACGAGGACACGGCGGTCCAGAGCTGGACGATGGTGGGGCTTGTCCCGGTCAAAATCGTCAATGCCAATCTGGATAAGCTGTGGTTCCATACAGTGCAGATCGCAGCGGGTATCGCCGCAGGTCTTGCGGTGCTGGCCATTCTGCTCATTGTGCGCAGAAGCCATACAACCCTGCGCCGGAAGAATACCGAGATCTCGTACCGGGACGAGCTGTTCCAGAAGCTTTCGCGTAACGTGGATGATGTTTTCCTGATGGTGGACGCAGAGACCTCCAAGGCGGATTATGTCAGCCCGAACATTGAGCGGCTGCTGGGCATCCCGTGGAGAGAAGTCCGGCAAAATGCCTTCACTCTGGACAAGCTGGGCGCCCCGGAGCAGGGCAAAAACTTTCTGGATGGGCTTCTCAGCGGGCAGCAGCGGGAATGGGATCTCGAGTTTGAGCATCTGGAAACCAAAGAGCGCCGCTGGTTCCATAACATCGCCATAGGCAGCGAGGTGGAGGGCAGGACCAAATACATCCTTGTCATGTCCGACCGCACCGCCGACAAACAGGTGAATCAGGCGCTTTCGGATGCCGTTGCCGCCGCCGAGACTGCCAACCGCGCCAAGAGCACCTTCCTTTCCAATATGTCCCACGACATCCGCACCCCCATGAACGCCATCATCGGCTTTACCACACTGGCGATCAGCAATATCGACGACAAGGAGCGGGTGAAGGATTATCTGGCCAAGACCCTTGCTTCCAGCAGCCATCTGCTCTCCCTCATCAACGATGTGCTGGATATGAGCCGCATCGAAAGCGGAAAGCTCCATCTGGAAGAAGTGGAAGTCAACCTTTCGGATGTGCTGCACGATTTGAAAACCATCGTCAGCGGGCAGATCTACGCAAAACAGCTGGAGCTTTATATGGACGCGATGGATGTGACCGACGAGGATGTCTACTGCGATAAGACCCGGCTGAACCAGATCCTGCTGAACCTGCTGTCCAACGCCATCAAGTTTACCCCGGCGGGCGGCACGGTCTCGGTGCGGGTGCGCCAGCTTGCCGGGCAGGTGCGCGGCTGCGGGCAGTACGAGTTCCGCATCAAGGACAACGGCATCGGCATGAGCCCGGAATTTGCCAAAAAAATCTTTGAGCCCTTTGAGCGGGAGCGCACCTCCACGGTCAGCCGTATCCAAGGCACCGGCCTTGGCATGGCTATTACCAAAAACATCGTGGATATGATGGGCGGCACCATCGAGGTGCAGACAGCGCAGGGCAAGGGCAGCGAGTTTATCATTCGTGTGCCGCTGCGGGTGCAGGCAGAGCACCGCCCGGTGGAAAAGATCACCGAGCTGGAAGGTCTGAAGGCTCTGGTGGTGGACGACGATTTCAACACCTGCGACAGCGTGACAAAGATGCTGGTCAAGGTGGGAATGCGCGCGGAGTGGACCCTTTCCGGCAAGGAAGCGGTGCTGCGCGCGCGGCAGTCCATCGAGATGAGCGATGTCTACCACGCCTATATCATCGACTGGCGGCTGCCGGATATGAACGGCATCGAGGTCACCCGCCAGATACGCAGCCTGAACGACGATACCCCCATCATCATCCTGACGGCCTACGACTGGTCGGATATTGAGGTGGAGGCAAAGGCCGCCGGTGTGACTGCCTTCTGCGAAAAGCCCATGTTCATATCCGACCTGCGCGAGATCCTGATGAGCGCCCTCGGCCAGAAGCTGACAGATGCGTCGCAGGAGCTTCTGCCGGAAAAGAACGCCGACTTCAAGGACAGACACATCCTGCTGGTAGAGGACAACGAGCTGAACCGCGAGATCGCGCAGGAGATCCTGCGTGAGTACGGCTTCCGGGTCGATACGGCGGAAAACGGTGAAGTGGCGGTGGAAAAGGTGAGCACCGCAGCGCCGGGCAGCTATGATCTGGTGCTGATGGATGTGCAGATGCCGGTGATGGACGGCTACACCGCCACCCGGAAGATCCGCGCACTGGATGACCCTGCCCGGGCAAAGCTCCCCATCCTTGCCATGACCGCCAACGCCTTCGACGAGGACCGCCGCAACGCATTGGAAAGCGGCATGAACGGCTTTTTGTCCAAGCCCATCGTGATCGGCGACCTCGTGCAGGAGCTGCGCAAAATTTTGTGAGCCAAACGCCTGTCAGACAGAAAAGAAATAAAGCACCCGCAGCATTCGCTTCCGGAGGTCAAGAGCCTCTGCGAAGCCTGCTGCGGGTGCTTTTGCTTTTGTCGGCTGGCAGCCGTTATGATTTCAGTACATCTGCAAGGACCTGCAGCAGATGCGGAATATCCAGCGGCTTTGCAATGTGGCCGTCCATACCGGCCTTCAATGCATTCTGACGGTCTTCTTCAAAGGCGTTTGCCGTCATTGCAAAGATGGGAATGCCTGCCTTTGCAGCATCCGGCAGGGCGCGGATCTGCCGCGTTGCCTCGTAACCGTCCATCTTGGGCATCTGGATGTCCATTAAGATCAAATCGTACTGCCCGGGGGCCGCCTGCTTCATCTTCTGGACAGCGATCTCGCCATCCTCAGCAGTGTCTACCGCAAAGCCCGCTTCCTTCAGGATCTCCAGCGCGAGCTCGCGGTTCAAGGCGTTGTCCTCCACCAGCAAAAGCTTCTTTCCCTTGAGCTCGGAGGCATCTGGCTGCGCTGGCTTACAGGCAGGCTCTGCACCGTACGGTTCTGCCAGCACTCTGTGCAGTTCGGAAAGGAACAGCGGCTTTTCGCAGAAGGCGGTCACTCCGGCAGCGCGGGCCTCCTCTTCAATATCCGTCCAATCGTAGGCCGTCAGAATGATGATAGGGCAGCTTTTCCCGATCACCCTGCGGATCTGCCGCACGACCTCGATGCCGTTCATATCGGGGATGAGCCAGTCGATGATGTAGACGCTGAATTCGTCGCCCTGCTCCATGGCGTATCGGGTGCGGATCACCGCTTCCCGGCCGGAGATCGTCCACTCCGGCCGCATCCCGATCTTGGACAGCATGGTGCTGACGCTCAGGCAGGTGTCGGTATCGTCGTCCGCCACCAGTGCCCGCAGCCCTTCCAGCTGCGGGAGCTGCCTGAGCTCCACCTTTTGTCCGCTGAGCGCAAAGCAGAGATTCACGATGAACTCGCTGCCCTTGCCCGGCTTGCTCTCAATGGCGATGGTGCCGCCCATCAGGTCCACAATGTTCTTGGTGATGGACATGCCGAGGCCGGTACCCTGAATGCCGCTGACGGTGGAGTTTTCCTCACGGGCGAACTCCTCAAAGATGTGCTTCTGGAATTCCTCGCTCATGCCGATGCCGTTGTCCTTGATGCGGAACTCATAGCAGGCCCGGCCCGCAGGCGCACCGTTTTTCTCAGCAATGCGAATGCTGATCATGCCGCCTGTGGGAGTGAACTTGATGGCATTGGACAAAATGTTCAGCAGGATCTGGTTCAGCCGCAGCGGGTCGGTGATGATATCCTCGTTCTCCACATCCATGGTATCAATAAAAAGCGACAGCCGCTTTGCCGAAACATTGGGCTGAATGATGGAGCGCACATCGTGGACGAGGTCCGGCAGATGCACCGTTTTTTCCTCGATCTTTACCTTTCCGCTCTCGATGCGGCTCATATCCAGCACATCATTGATGAGGGAAAGCAGATGCTGGCTGGAGGTGGAGATCTTTTTGAGGTAGTCCAGCACCTGTTCCCTATTGTCGATATGGGTCGCAGCCAGCGAGGTGAAGCCGATGATGGCGTTCATGGGGGTGCGGATATCGTGGCTCATATTGAACAGGAACTCCCGCTTGGCACGGTTTGCCGCACCCTCGTGCTGGAGTGCAATCTCCAGTTTGCGGTTCTGTTCCTCCAGCTGAGCCTGATACTTCTTCTCCTGCTCTTTTTTCTGCTGCTCCATCTCCTGCACGGAGCGTCGGCGCAGCACCCGAAGGACCATTACAAGCAGGATGTAACCGGCCAGCGCCATCAAAATCAACGGAAACGATTCACGGAAGACGGATCTTTCATCCGTATACGCATAGAGATCGAAAGACCTTCCGTGGCAGTACATTCCAACATAGCAGCCGGAGCCGTTCCAATCGTGGGTATGGGTCAGCGTTTCGGCAGCCCCGGCTTTGCGGATCTCCCGCACCGGCAGACTGTTCGCAGCATCCTGCCCGATGAGCTCCGGGCGGTTGGAGGCAATGACCTGATTGTTCTGCACGATGAACAATGTGCCGCTGGTCTCAACCGAGTAGCCGTCCAGTACGCTCTGGATGGACAAGGCCGTTCCCTCTACAAATTCTGCCGGGGTATAGCGGTAGGCAAGCAGGATGACCTCTTTGCTTTCTGCCCGGTGTGCCGCAACATCCACGGCAGACCCATCCTCCAGCAGGATCCGCTTCAGGTAGGTCTTTTGCGGGTAAGAGAAAACGTCCAGAACGGCATCATTCTTGAGCGGTTCTCCAAACCGGGCATAGCCGATGCCATTCGTTGTGGATTCGCACAGGAGCGTACCGTCCGGGGCCAGAACCGAAATACCTGTGAGCCAGAGCAGCTCTGCCTGCCTGCTCAGGCATTCCGGGTCGGAAAGGTCGAGCGCAGGGTCCTGTGCCAGCTGATGCACCGATACCGCCGTGCGGCGGAGCGCTTTGGCCACGACCGTATCGTTGTGCTTTTCAAAGCTGGTGGACTGGGATTTGACAAAATCAAGGATCTGGCAGAAACGAGCCTCCGTTGCGCGCAGTGCCTGCCAACTTGAGAAAAAAACGACGCCGGCCATAAAAAGCACGCCGATGACCAGATAGAGCCCCCATCTCCATGTATCTGAGATGGTTCTGTTTTTACATGCCAATGGTGTCCACCTCCAGATACTGCGAAGCATGTTCCAGATACTTGCCAAGGATCTGCTCCAGTGTGCCGTCTGTGCGCATCTGTGCAAGAACAGCGTTCAACTGGATGTCCAGCCCGCGGTCGTCGTTTTTGGCAAAGGCGATGCCCAGCCCGGTGACCAGCAGCGGTTCTTCGAGGATGCGGAACTCCACGGAATTGTCCTTCATGTATTGCAGGATGGCCGTCTCATGGGCAGCGATGGCATCCACATAGCCGCAGGCCAGCATCGCATATTGCACGCTGCGGTCTTCGGTGCTGAACACTTCGACGGTCTGCGGGATGCGCGGGTCGGAGCCGCTGAGAAAAATCTCCTCCGGCTTGCCGGTGCTCTGCACGGCGATGGTCTTTCCGGCAAGGTCGCCGAGTGTCCGGATGCTGCTGTCGGCATCCACCGCAGCCACCTGACGGCTCACCATGTAGGGTCCCGCCCAGCGGTATACCTCCTCGCGCCCATCCATGGAAAAGCAGCCCCAGATGCAGTCGATGGTGCCGCTTTCCACCAGAGCTGTTTTTTGCTCCCAATCGATCGGTTCAAACCGGGCAGCATATCCCATGCGGCGGAAGGCTTCGGTGGCGATCTCCACGTCGATCCCGGCGGGAACGCCGTCATTGTTCAGATAAATATAGGGCGGATAGGTATCGCTTCCCACAATGAGCTGCGGAAGACTGCTGTCCTTCGCGTTGGTTCCGCCGCAGGAAGTCAGACTGCCGACGGCAGCAGAGGCCGCCAGCAGCGTGCAGCCGCGCAGAAATGCACGGCGTGAGATTCTGTGTTTCATTTGGGCTTTTTGTTCTCCTGTTTTATTGCATCCATTGCTCAGTTGCGCTGCTGTAATTCTTCTTTCAGGTCAGCCTGAATATCCGTCAGGCACTGCAGCAGCAGCGGGTTGAACGCTCCGCACTCGCCGTTCAGGATCATCTGCACGGCTTTTTCGTGGGAGAAGGCTTTTTTGTAGCAGCGTTCGCTGGTCAGAGCATCGTACACATCAGCCAGCGAGACCAGTTGTGCGCTGATGGGGATCTCATCGCCCTTCAGCCCATCCGGGTAGCCGCGCCCATCCCAGCGTTCGTGGTGCCAGCGGGCGATCTCGTAGGCCGTTTGCAGCAGCGGCTGCTCTGCAAAATTATCCAGATCATGCAGCATCTTGGCTCCCAGAATGCTGTGGGTCTTCATGACCTCGAATTCCTCCGGGGTCAGTTTGCCGGGCTTGTTGAGAATCTTTTCGTCAATACCGATTTTTCCGATGTCGTGCAGGGCAGAAGCCAGCGGGATCATATCCTGCTGTTCCGCAGTGATAGAGTATCTGCTGCTGATCTCCAACAGACGGCGGAGCAGCAGCTCGGTGATGATACGGATGTGCCGCACATGGGCGCCGCTTTCGCCGTTGCGGAATTCTACGATATGGCTCAGTACACCCACCAGCATATCCGTATTATTCTCACGGGCGCGGATCTGCTCAGAGACCATCTGCACCAGCCGCCGCTGCTTGGCGTACAGCTTGATGGTGTTGGTCACACGGCGGTACACGATACGAGCATCGAAGGGGCGATTGACATAATCACTTGCGCCCAGCTCATAGGAACGCCGGATCGTCGCATCGGAGTCCTCGCTGGAGATCATAATGACCGGGATATCCTCGATGGTGTGGCTGGCATTCATGGCTTTCAGCACTTCAAAGCCGTCCATAACGGGCATATTGATGTCCAGCAGCACCAGTGCAATGTTTCCGGCTTCTGCCTGCAATTTTTCCATGCATTCCCGTCCGTTTTCTGCTTCCAGAATGTGGTAACTATCCCCCAGGATCTCTGTCAGCATCATGCGGTTCATTGCGGAGTCATCCACAAGTAAGATCTGTGACTTGTTCTGCAAAAGTTTTTCCAAAGCCGCCAGATTATGCCCCGGAACCTCCACCATGACGGCATTCTTGCGGCACTTTGCCTGATACATCAGCCGGTCTGCCCGGCGAACGATGTTTTCCATAGGGGCGGCGAGGGACTGTATCGTTCCGCCGATGCTCAGCGAGATACGGAAATGCGAATAGCCGGGTACAGATGCCATCTGCGCGGCGGCTCTGATCTGCTCCAGCTTGGCTTGCAGGATGTCGCTCGGAATGCCGGACAGAACCAATAAAAACTCATCCCCGCCGTAGCGGATGAGCAGGTCCGACTTCCGGATGCAGGACTGGATAGCGTTTGCCACCGTTTTCAGTGCCATATCTCCGGCGTAATGTCCATAGGTGTCGTTGCAGATCTTGAAATCGTCCACATCCATCAGCGCGACACCCGCCGGGCCGGTGGATTTACGGACAACTTCTTCGTAATAGCGGCGGTTGTAAATTCCTGTCAGCGGATCCCGATAAAGCTCGTCTTTGAGCTGCTGCTCCCGTGCAGCGCGCTGTCGGGCTGTTTCGTCCTCCGATACTTTCTGATTTTCGGTCAGTTGTTTTAGCGCCTGCTCCGCTGCGGCAAGAGCGGCTCTCTGTTGATGAAGTTTTTTCAACAGCTGCTGCTCACGCGCTTTGTAATATTCCTCGATCTCGGAAAGTGTATTCACGTTCTAAGCTTCTCCTGCATCATTTACATCGCTTGTGTGCTCCCTCTGCGGAAACGCGCTTGTCCGCTATTTATTTTCGGGGGGATAACACGAAAGCGTTTTACCGTCTGCTCCAGCGCAGCAATATCCACAGGTTTGGACAGGTGCTCGTCCATGCCGGCTTCCCTGCTCTTCTGCATATCCTCAAGGAAGGCGTTGGCGGTCATGGCAAGGATGGGAATGATCCTGCCCAGCGGGTTTTCACCGCTGCGGATGCGGCGGGTGGCTTCCAAGCCGTCCATCACAGGCATCTGCACATCCATCAGGATCATGTCGTACTCGCCGGGCTTTACGCTGGCAAAGGCATCCACGATTTCCTGACCGTTGGAGCAGATGGTGCAGCTTGCACCATTGGCTTCCAGCAGCATTTCCAGAATTTCGGCGTTGATGGCGTTATCCTCGGCGCAGAGGAACTTCATGCCGGACAGAGGAGAAGTTTCTTCCTCTTCCTCCGGGAGCACCTGTGCCTCTGGCACCGTATCTGCTTCGGCATCAACGGGAAATTCCAGCACCACCTCAAAGCGAGTACCCTTGCCGGTGGTACTCTCCACATTGATAGAGCCGCCCATCAGGTCAACAATGTTCTTGGTGATGGCCATACCAAGGCCGGTGCCCTGCACCTTGTTGGTACCAGAGCGTTCCTCGCGGGTAAAGGGGTCAAAAAGGGTCTTCTGGTAGGCCTCGCTCATGCCAATGCCGTCATCCTGCACCACAAAGCGGTATCGGGCGTAGTGCTCGTTTCGGGGCAGCTCGTCCACCTCAAACCGGATATGCCCGCCGGTGGGCGTATACTTGACTGCGTTGGAGAGAATATTCATCAGCACCCGATTCAGACGGTTGGGGTCTGCCAGCACGTTTTCGTGCTGCAGATGGGTGTTTACCGTAAAGGTCTGGCGGCGCTGGCCTGCCTGCTGGCGGATGATGCTGTCCAGCTGGCTGATCTGCTGGGGCAGATTCATTTTTTCCACATTCAGGGTGGTCTTGCCGCTCTCGATGCGGCTCATGTCCAGAATATCGTTTATGATGCCCAGCAGCAACTGGCCGGAATTTTCCAGCTTGTCCAGATGTTCGGCCAGCTTTTCCGGCTGGTGCAGCTCGTTTTTCATCAGAGTGGTAATGCCGATGATGGCGTTCATGGGGGTGCGGATATCGTGGCTCATGTTGGCAAGGAAGTCCGTCTTGGCCTTGCTGGCGCGCTCGGCGGACTGTAACGCCTCTGCGGCAATGTCCTGTGCTTGACGCAGCTCATCGTTTACCTGCGTCAGATGGATGTTGTATTGCTCCAGACGGAGGTTCGCTTCTTTTTCTGCCTGCAGCTCCTGCTGCTGCTTTTGCCGCAGGAGAAACCAGCCGACGAAAACTGTTATGACCGAGAACACCATTGCAATGACGATGATGATGATCATGACGATGCTGACCAGCTTCTGCGTATTCACGGCCACATATTTTGCCGGAACAAGGAACGCCAGTGTCCACTGGGCGTTTTCCATCTGCTTCAGGGCGTAGAAATACTCGGTCCCGTCCAGCACAGCGTTGGAATAACAGGAGCCTGTGCGGTCAAGCCGCTCCTTTGCCTCCGCAAAGGAAGAACCGTGCAAATAGGACATCCAGGATAGCACGGTGTACACGTTATGCCCCTTCAGCAGCTCGGTATCATTGGCGTTGAACAGCTTGAAACCGTCGTTATCCAGCACATAGACGCTGTTGTTATTTTCGTAGGCATCACAGCGGAAATAATCATTCAGTTGGGTCATGCTTTGCGAAATACCAAAGTAGCACAGGGTGATCTCTTTTTCTCCGCTTTGCAGTGTGATGGGGGTGGAGAGCTGTTCCAGAAACACCATCCGGGAGTCGTCCACAGTCAGGGAGTTGGAAACATAGCTAATCCGCTGCGGAGAGTCTTCCAGATAGTTCATTTCCCGCAGCAGCCCCATGCGGCCATTCTCAGTATAGTAATGTCCGGCAGAGTCCACGGCAATCAGTTCGATCTGTCTTTCATGGTAATTGGAAAGCTCCGACAGCTTTTGCAGATAGCGATAGAACTCGGTATCGGTCTTTAGCGGGGTGTAGTACAAATAATTGCATTGTACATTCACATCGTCCCAATGGGTGTCGATGACATCCTCCAGACTGCGGAACATCTGGTGGGTGACCTCTTCCATCTGGTTCAGCCGCTCATGGTAGACAAGGTTCTGGATGTAGGTCTGGCTCATGATAAAAAGGGTCAGGATGACCGCAACAATGACAAAGCCGGTGCCCCAAAGCAGCTTTTTATATAGGTTGTTGTTCACATCTGGTATCTCCTGTCCGTTCTGTTTCAGACGCACCCTAGCTCCATGCGGTATCTGCCCGGCTGATGGTGGTGTATGCACCAAAGAAGGCTTTTGCAGCATCCATGCCCACCACGCCGCTGTCTGTGACCGTGGTCTCCGCAGCCAACTGGTCGCTCACACCGCAGATGGCAACCTGATAGGTCTTGCCCGCATCCGGCTGCACCGGGCTTACCAGCACATAGGGGTATCCCTTGCCGTTGCCGTAGGCATCGTAGCCCGTGGCCAGCAGGTCGTTGATCTGCTGCCCGGTCAGGGTAACGGTCTGGATGGTGCGGTTCCAGCCGGTGGGCAGGATCACCGAAAGGTCGTAATCCGTAATGCCCTTGGCGTACAGCTTGGCAGCTACGCCGTGATGGTTCTGATCGGTGGGGTTGCCGGGAATCCATGTGCTCAGCGACACCAGCGCAAGGTCGCTGCCGGTAGCCTGTGCAAAGCAGCGGCCCACCAGCATGGCGCAGTCCTCCTGCGAAAGCTCCTCCGTAACGGTAGTGATGGTATCCGGGGTGTTGTTCACCACACTATCCTGATCCTCGTCCAGCTGACGGATCACATCCTCCATGGTGGCATTGCCCTTCATGAAGTCCAGCATTTTAAGGCCAGTGGTCACGATGGTGTTTTCCCAGCCGGAATAGATAAAGGGCGCGGTGTTGCCTGCATTCAGGGCATCGGCGATGTCGGCATAGTAGGTGCCGTCCGCTTTTGCGTCCTTGAAGGGCAGCAGGCTGCTTTTCAGCGCCGTTGCGGGCTGCAGAGCGCTGGTGCCTGCAACGGTGGAAAGCACACGCATCACCTTGAGCGCATCTTCCAGCTTCTGGGGGTTCTGCTCCAGCTTTTTATTCAGACCGTAGAAGCGGTTCACATTCAGCACAAAAACGTTCTGGGTGCCGTCCTCCGAGAGAAACGGCATCAGCCCGTATTTATCGGCGTTGCCGTCTGCCTCCACGATGCCGTTGGTGCCGCCCATCAGAAACAGGGTGTTGCCCTCGGTCATCCTCTGCCGGGTCACATTGTCGTCAAGAGCGTCGCCGGTGTCGTTCAGCATCCCGATGTCCTTCCACTTCTGGACATAGGCCATCGCCTGCATCATGCCGGGGGTATTGCTGACATTCGCCTTACCGGACAGATAATCCCGCTGCCACAGCCTGCCGTCCAGTGTGCCGAGGAAATCGGCGTCCGCAATGTTGCACAGATACTGGAAACCATAGCCCGGATACTGGATCTGCGGCAGACAGAGATCGACCTCTGCTTTCTTGGCCTTTGCAGCCAGTTCTTCCAGCTCAGCGAAAGAATTGGGCAGCTCCCAGCCGTATTTTTTCAGCAAGGTCTTGTTGTAGGTAATGCCGTAGCAGTTGTAGGTCGAGGGCAGCAGGTAGATGGCACCGTTGTCGAACACGTCCTGCAGACGGGACTCCACATAGTTATCCGTAAAATCGTAGCCGGAAAGGTCCAGCAGTTTGTCGGAGACCAGATCGATCCGGGGGTCGTAGTAGGTCAAGGTGCAGACGTCCGGCAGGTCGCCCGCCGCAAACATATTCTGCAAACAGGTGGTGGTGTTATCGCCGCTGTAGGGCACGACCTCGATGTTCACTTCCGGGTAAACGCTGTGTACCTGCTCAATAAAGGCTTCTATCTCCTTATAAGGTGCCATAAAGGTGATGGCTTCGTGAGCATCGTCTTTTTTAGCCGTTTCGGTCTTAGTGCCGCCGCAGGCGGTCAGTGCTGCCGCTGCCGCAGTAATACCGCAGACCTGCAAAAACGAGCGGCGGGAGATCTTTTTCATCATATAAATATACTTTCTCACATTTTCGGAAAGCAATACTGCGCAGGTGCAGTAGCGCAGTGCTGCCTTAGCTGTTCTTACACATCCCACAGGAACTCCGGCGCTTGCGGCCTGTCCGCACGGGGCTTTGCGCCGAGTTTCCATAAAATGACAATATAATTGTACCATTGCGGCAAAGGCGTTTCAAGTTGATTTTGAACGTCTTGCAATATTTTGCATGAAAAATATGGAAAGTTCTGAATTTCGCTGACTGGAAATAGACTGAAGTGACCCATATCACGACCAGATGGACCGAAAAGGGGGATTCGATGAAAAAAACTCCTTTTATTCTGCACGAAAAATTTCGTTCGGACAACAACGAACAGCGCAAAGAATGGTTTCAAAAGGAATTTGAGCGATATATCATCGATGGATTGCTCAATGCCGTTCCTTCAAGCTCCTGTGCCTGATCTGGCATCCCTGAATTGGAAGGAGAGACGCGTTATGCTGCGCATGGATGCTCGTGTACAAAAAGAGGGGGGCAGATCATGAAAGCAGCAATTTATTGCCGCCTGAGCAAAGAAGATGAAGATAAAATTGGTGAATCGGAGAGCATTCAGAATCAAAAGTCGATGCTGCTCCAGTACGCCCTGGAAAACGGATTTGAGATTTACCAGATCTATTCGGATGAGGACTATTCCGGCATCGACCGGAACCGTCCGGCATTCAATTCGATGCTGCAAGCCGCAAGCGAACATCGGTTTGATGTGGTACTGGCCAAAACGCAATCCCGTTTCACCCGTGACATGGAGCTCGTGGAAAAATATCTGCACGGAAAGTTCATGGAGTGGGGCATTCGGTTCATTGCGGTGGTAGACCATGTGGATACCAACGATACCGCGAACAAAAAATCCCGCCAGATCAACGGCCTGATCAACGAATGGTATCTGGAAGATCTGTCCACCAATGTCCGCTCGGTGCTTGACCACAAGCGGAAAGAGGGGCTGTTCATTGGCTCTTTTGCACGGTATGGATACTGCAAAGACCCAAATGCAAAAGGAAAACTCATCATCGACCCGGAAGCGGCCGACGTGGTAAGGCGGATCTTCTCCATGGCTCTTAACGGGATCGGCGCACACAAGATCGCACGCATCCTGAATGATGAAAAAATTCCAAGCCCAACGGCCTATAAGCAGCTGCATGGCATCCATTACCGCAGTGCATTGAAGAATACAAATGCGGCTCTTTGGAGCAGTCCCACCGTATATCAAATATTGCATGATCAGATTTATATCGGAAATATGGTGCAGGGAAAGCATAAAAAGATAAGTTACAAGTCTGAAAAGACGATCTGGCTTCCAAAATCGCAGTGGATCGTTGTAGAAAATACGCATGAAGCGATTATTGAGCGGGAAATGTTTGAAACGGTCCAGAGGATGATGCAGGAGCGCACCCGGAGCGGCGAGAAGGGAACGATCCATCCGCTGGCAAAAAAAGTGGTTTGTGGATGCTGTGGCAGCTGCATGGAGCAGACTGGCCGTCAGCCGAGAGCGGATGGAACACAAAGACGCTATGTCCGCTGCCGGATGCACCAGCGCGCACCGGAAGTGTGCGGCAACAAGACCTGTACCGATATGGACGCCTTGGAGAATGCGGTACTGGAACGTATCCGGGCGTATGCGGCAGACTATTTTGACCCTGAAAAAGTTACCCTTCCAGAACAGGATGACCCCATCCGGCAGCGAGAGCAGGCCAGGCGCGACGAGCTGAAACGGTTGAAGAGCGAAGCAGCCCGGCGGCGCAAGGCCATGCAGGAGCTGTATCTGGATAAGGTGTCAGGCTTGATCGATGCCGTTCAGTTTTCTGAAATGAACCAGACCTTTCTGAAAGAAGTGAAAAAGGCAGAGACCCGGATCGATACATTGGAAGCGGAACTGGAACAACAGCAGGAAGAGACCGGTGGAGTCCAGACGCAGAGGCAGCGTGTCCGTGAACTGGCACAGGTTTCGCAGCTGACCCGCGAACTTGTTGTACTGTTGGTCCATCGGGTCATCGTCAGCCCAAAAGATCCGCTTACCGGAGAACAAAAAATAACGATCGAATGGAATTTCTGAGCCGGCAGACAGTTCGATTGCCCCGCTGGGCTGTTTTCGTCAGCCCAGGTTGGATACACCTCACTGGACGCCACGTTGGCGATATACCTGCGGAACGAGACGGTGACGTTCCGGGCCGCGGCGGCGGGCCTGCCGAGATGGACGGTGATATTTTTCGGGATGATGACCCGGTCCAGCACCCGCGGCACACAGGCGAGGAACGGGTTCGGGCCGCTGCCGCCGTCGCCGGTGAAGAGGCTGTGGGGTGGGATGACGATGGGGGAGTTGGGGGTGTCCCGCATCTCCTCGGTGTCGGGTATCATCTCGGGCTGGGCCAGCGTCACCTGCCCGGGAAAGACCTGCACGCCCTGGATGCGGACGGTGCGGTAGCCGGTCTTGGAGGCCACGAGGTCACAGACCGCGTAGGGGGGCTGCGTGGTGTTGTTCTCGTCCAGCGAGAGAGCACAGGCGGGGGTGGTAAGGGTGACGTCGTCGGCGTTGCCTTCGGCGTCGGTCAGGCGGGTGGCGGTGAAGCCGTTGCCGCTGACGGTGACGGTCACACCCTCGACAGGGCTGGACTGACGGGCCGCAAAGGCCTGAATGCGCAGAATTCCGGTAGCCATACAAAAACTCTCCTTTGCTTGAAATCAAGATAAGGCTCGGTACAGCCTATTCCGCCGTGAGAGAATGGGTGAATCCTCTTGGCTTTTCGGGGCGGGGAGAGTATACTGGAATCAGCAAAACACACACGAAAAGGAGTGCAGACAAATGCAGGCGACCATTCAAAACGAATTTCTGAGCCTTACGGTGGACACGCACGGTGCCGAGGCCGTCAGCCTGAAGAACGCGGCGGGGGAGGAGCTGCTCTGGCAGGCCGACCCGGCGGTCTGGAAGCGCCACGCGCCCATCCTCTTCCCGTGGACGGGCAAGCTTAAAGACGGCAGCTTCACCCATGGCGGCAAGACCTACAAGGGCGGCCAGCACGGTTTTGCCCGGGACGTGGAGCACACCCTGCTGAAGGCAGAGGGCGACACCATCCAGCTGGAGCTGCGCCCGGATGAGGCCATGAAGGCGGAGAAGTTCCCCTTCGACTTCCTGCTCACCAGCACCTTCCGGCTGGACGGAAAGACCCTTCACCACACCCTCACCGTCTCGAACCCCGGCGCCGAAGAGCTGCGGTTCGGCATCGGCTACCACCCAGCCTTTCAGGTGCCGTTCGATGACAGCCACACCGTCGAGGACTACGAGTTCCGCTTCGACCAGCCCGAGAGCCCGGTCATCCTCGACGCCAGCGGGGGCGGTCTGCTGACGGGCAAATGCTATTACCAGTGGAAGAACCAGCAGGCCATCCAGCTGACCAACGACCTCTTCGACAACGACAGCTTCTGCATGGCGGGCCTGCGCACCAGGACGCTGGGCATCTACGAGAAGGACACGGGCCGCGGCATCGTCTGCGATGTGGCCGGCTTCCCCTATACCCTCATCTGGTCGGCCCTGTCGAAGCCCCTGCGCTTCGTCTGCATCGAGCCGTGGAACTCGCTGCCCGCCTCGGTGGACGATCCACAGGAGTGGGAGCAGCGTGCTGCTGCGGCCTGCCTCGCCCCCGGTGAGGAGTGGAGCACGACCCTCAGCACGACCTTCAACCGCTGAACTGCAAGCAAAAAGGGAGGCGCCCCAGCGGGGTGCCTCCCTCTTTTTGTGCGATAAAATTTACAGAGCCTTGATGGCGGTCTTGATGCGCTCGGCAGCCACCTTGGTCTTTTCGGCGTCACCGAAAGCGGTCAGGCGGAAGTAGCCCTCGCCGCACTCGCCGAAGCCCACGCCCGGGGTGCCCACGACGCCGCAGTTCTCCAGCAGCCAGTCGAAGAACTCCCAGCTCTTCATGCTGCCGGGGCAGCGCAGCCAGATGTAGGGGCTGTTCTTGCCGCCGCAGTACCACACGCCGCACTCGTCCAGAGCGTCGGCGATGACCTTGGCGTTCTTGCGGTAGTAGTCGAGGTTGTGCTGGATCTCAGCCATGCCGCTCTCAGTAAAGACGGCGGCAGCGCCGCGCTGCACGACATAAGGCACACCGTTGAACTTGGTGGTCTGGCGGCGCAGCCAGAGCTTGTTGATGTTCATGCCGTCACGTTCCAGCTCTTTCGGCACGACGGTGTAGCCGCAGCGGGTGCCGGTGAAGCCTGCGATCTTGGAGAAGGAGCAGATCTCGATGGCGCACTCGCGGGCGCCATCGATCTCGAAGATGCTGCGGGCCAGCTCGCCGTCGGAGATGAAGCACTCGTAAGCGGCGTCGTAGAGGATGATAGCGTTGTTCTTTCTGGCGTACTCCACCCATGCCTTGAGCTGGTCGCGGGTATAGGCGGCGCCGGTGGGGTTGTTGGGGCTGCAGATGTAGATGATGTCAGCCTTCACGCTGTCGTCGGGCATCCCGAGGAAGCCGTTCTCCTGACTGGTGCGGCCATAGATGATCTTGCGGCCATCGGTGACGTTGTCGTCCACATAGGTGGGGTAGACGGGGTCCGGCACGAGGACGGTGTTGTCCACGTCGAACAGGCCCAGCACATTGGCAAGGTCGCTCTTTGCACCGTCGGAGATGAAGATCTCGTCCTCGTCCAGCTTGGTGCCGCGGCCTGCGTAGTAGCCCTGAATGGCCTGCTTGAGGAAGGGGTAGCCCTGCTCGGGGCCGTAGCCGTGGAAGCCTTCCTTGGTACCCATCTCGGTGACGGCGTCATGCATGGCGTCCACGACGCACTTGGCCAGCGGCTGGGTCACATCGCCGATGCCCAGACGGATGATCTCCTTCTCGGGGTGTGCCTCCTGATAGGCGGCGACCTTGTGGGCAATGTCCACAAAGAGGTAGCTGGCCTTCAGCTCATTGTAATGTTTGTTCATTTTCATGATACTTTCCCTCAATTCTTTCTTTATAAGTGGCTTGCCCTCTCAGGCCGCTCCCTCAGAGGGAGTGCCAAAAACATAACGGAGAGGGCAGGGATGCTTAAACTTCAGTGACGCCTTCGCATACGGTGACAGCGCCGCCGGTCATCAGCAGTTTTTTGCCCGGCAGCACCCGGATGATGAGCTCACCGCCGCGCAGTTGGACGTGGACGTCCTCCCCGGCGGGGCAGACGCCCAGCTCGGTCAGCGCCGCCACGGTGGCACAGGTGCCGGTGCCGCAGGCCCAGGTCTCGCCGCTGCCCCGCTCCCACACCCGCATTTTCAGGTGGGTGGAGTCCACCACCTGCACGAACTCGGTGTTGACCCGCTCCGGGAAGTTCGGGTGCTTCTCGAAGGTCGGGCCGATGTCCTCGAGCTTCAGGCTGTCCACATCGTCCACGACGGTGACGCAGTGGGGGTTGCCCACGCTGATGCAGGCGACACGCCAGGTCCTGCCCTCCACGGTGAGGGGGCAGTCCACCAGCGGGCCTTCGCCCATATTCACGGCGGGGAGAGCCGCCGCCATGGCGGAGTATCCGCCCATCTCCACCTGCCAGAGCTGGCGGCCCTTGCGGGTGATGGTCTTAGGGCCGCTGCCCGTGTCCACGACGAGCGTCTCTTTGGCGACGCCGTGGGTGTAGAGCCACTCGGCCACGCAGCGTACGCCGTTGCCGCACATCTGGGCCTCGCTGCCGTCGGCGTTGAAGATGCGCATCCGTCCGTCTGCGCCGGCCGTCACCGGGGCGCAGATGCAGATGATTCCGTCCGCGCCGATGGAAAAGTGGCGGCGGGAGAGGTCCTGCGAAAGGGCTGCGATGTTTTCCGGCACACCGCTTTCGCGGCAGTCGAGATAGATATAATCGTTGGCACAGCCCTGCATTTTGGTGAATGAAAGCTTCATGTTGAAAACTCCTTTGGGGCTGCTGGTCAGTCCCCATAAACTTGCTACTCTATAATGATAAGAAAATAGCCCCCTTCTGTCAAGCAGAAAAGGGGCGGCAGAGAGATTTTGAACGGAATTTTTGCCCGGAAAATTATGCCGGAAGCAAAACGGGGCTTGACAATAAGCATATCATGGGATATAAAGAAAGAGAGCGTTCTGCGCAGGGAGACAGTCTGCCCGCCAAAGGGGAGGCGGGAAGGGCTGCCATGGTCTGCGCAGCGTGAAGATGCGAAATTAAAGCAAAAGGAGACCGCTATCATGGATACGTTTGAGAAGATCCGCGCACTGCTGGCAGAACAGCTGGACATCGACCCCGCTAAGATCACGATGGACAGTGACATTATGGGCGATTTTGAGGCCGACAGCCTCGACATCGTGGATATGGTGATGACGCTGGAGGATGAGTTTGGCATCGAGGTGCCGGACGACGCCATCGAGAACCTGCGCACGGTGGGTGATGTGGTGAAGTTTGTGGACAGCCACAAGGGCTGAGCGACCAACAAGCAAAAAAGCCCCGCATCCGCGCCTCTGCACACGGCAGAGTGGGCGGCGGGGCTTTATATATGGGTTCGTGCGGAACGATGAGCGTTTGGCGCACGGCCTTGGGAGGATAAGATTAAAATGGCAAAAGACAACAAAAAGCTCGTACAGGCGATCACCAGTCAGGAGGAGAACTTCGCACAGTGGTATACCGACATCTGCGTCAAGGCAGAGCTGGTCGAGTATTCCAGCGTGAAAGGCTTCATCATCCTGCGCCCCTATGGTCAGGCGATCTGGGAGCTCATCCAGAAGGATATGGATGCCCGCTTCAAGGCTACCGGCCATGAGAACGTGGCAATGCCCGTGCTGATCCCTGAGAGCCTGCTGCAGAAGGAAGGCGAGCTGGTCAATGGCTTCGCGCCGGAGGTGGCGTGGGTCACGATGGGCGGCTCCGACAAGCTGGAAGAGCGTCTGGCTGTCCGCCCCACCAGCGAGACCATGTTCTGCGACCACTGGTCCCGGGTGCTGCACAGCTACCGCGAGCTGCCCATGAAGTACAACCAGTGGTGCAGCGTCGTACGCTGGGAGAAGACCACCCGTCCCTTCCTGCGCAGCCGCGAGTTCTGGTGGCAGGAGGGCCACACCATCCACGAGACTGCCGCCGAGGCTGAGGCTGAGACCCAGCAGCAGCTGAACTGCTACGCAGATGTCTGCGAGCAGGATCTGGCCATCCCCGTGGTGAAGGGCCGCAAGACCGACAAGGAAAAGTTTGCCGGTGCCGAGGCCACCTATACCATCGAGGCCATGATGAAGGACGGCAAGGCCCTGCAGAGCGGCACCAGCCACTACTTCGGCGATAAGTTCAGCAAGGCTTACGACGTGACCTTTACCGGCCGCGACAACCAGCTGCATCATCCGTTCCAGACCAGCTGGGGCGTTTCCACCCGTCTGGTGGGCGCTATCATCATGACCCACGGCGACGACGACGGCCTCATCCTGCCCCCGGCTGTCGCCCCCATCCAGGTCGTGGTGGTGCCTATCGCCGCCCACAAGCCCGGCGTCTCCGAGAAGGCTGCTGAGCTGGCCGAGAAGATCTCCAAGTACGCCCGCGTCAAGCTGGACGACAGCGACAACGCTCCCGGCTGGAAGTTCTCTCAGTGGGAGATGAAGGGCGTGCCTCTGCGCCTCGAGATCGGCCCCAAGGACCTGGAGAAGAACCAGTGCGTCCTCGTCCGCCGCGACACCCGCGAGAAGGTGTTCGTCTCCCTGGACGAGCTGGAGACCGCCATCCCGGCCCAGCTGGAGGCTCTGCGCAAGGACCTGTACGAGCGCGCTCTTGCCAACCGTGAGAAGCGCACCTGGGCTGCCACCACCATGGACGAGGTCAAGGAGCTGGCCAAGGCGGGCACCGGCTACATCAAGACCATGTGGTGCGGCGACCTGGCCTGCGAGATGAAGATGAAGGAAGAAGTCGGCCTGTCCAGCCGCTGCATGCCCTTCGAGCAGGAGCACCTGAGCGATGTCTGCCCCTGCTGCGGCAAGCCCGCCAAGACCATGGTCTACTGGGGCATCGCATACTAAGCGAAACTTCTGCAAAACAACAAAAGAGCAGCCACTTTCCTCACGGGAGAGCGGCTGCTCTTTTATACGATCTGGCAATAATCTGGTAAAAATTTTGTAAAAGGGGTTGAAAAAATCGTCCAGCCGTAGTATGATGACGGGGCTGAAAAAGGCAAATACTGTACAGGAGGAAGCGAACACGATGTCCGGCGACCAATTAGACAAACCCAAACAACGCTCCTCCTGCGATGCAGGCAGCATGGATTGAATCTGCCGCGTCCTGAATGCATCTGCCCATGATACACCGCAGGAGTCTGACCAAAAGACGACGCGGTGTATTTTTATGCCCCAAAAGGGGAGGAGGAACCCAAGATGCAGCAGAAGAACTACCAGCAGGAAATACTCGCCCTCATCCACAGCGGCCTGCCGCAGGCAGAGCTGGCCGAAAAGCTCTCGGATTACCACGAGAACGACCTTGCCGACGCCCTCGCAGCCCTGACGCCCGACGAGCGCCAGAAGCTCTATGCCGTTCTGGGCGTGGATACCGTGGCTGAGATCTTCTCCTATCTGGACGACGCAGAGCCTTACCTGAAAGAGCTGCCCAGCGACAAGGCCGCCAACGTCGTTTCCCACATGGACTCGGACGACGCCGTGGACGCTCTGGACGACCTCGAGGAAGAGGATAAAGCCAAGATCGTCGGCCAGCTGGACAAAAACTCCGCCGAAGATGTGAAGATGCTGCTCTCCTACGGCGAGGACGAGATCGGCAGCAGCATGACCACCAACTACATCTGCATCCGGAAGGACATGACCATCCGGCAGGCCATGAGTGAGCTGGTGAAGCAGGCGGGCGAGAACGACAACATCTCCACCCTCTACGTCGTGGACGAGAACGACAAGTTCTACGGCGCCATCGACCTGAAAGACCTCATCATCGCCCGGGCGGAGGATAGCCTCGAAAAGCTCATTGCCCGGTCCTACCCCTATGTGACCGACCACGAAAAGATCAGCGACTGCATCGACCGCATCGTAGACTACGCCGAGCGCTCTCTGCCTGTCCTGAACGATGCCGGCGAGCTGGTGGGCATCATCACCTCGGCGGATGTCGTCGAACTGGTCGATGATGAGATGGGCGACGATTACGCAAAGCTGGGCGGCCTGACCGGCGAAGAAGATTTGAACGAGGGCGTCTTCGAGAGTGTCAAGAAGCGCCTGCCCTGGCTGGTCGCTCTGCTCTTCCTCGGGATGCTGGTGTCCTCGGTGGTGGGTGCCTTTGAGTCGGTGGTGGCTGTCCTGCCCATCGTCATCTGCTTCCAGTCCATGGTGCTGGATATGGCGGGCAATGTCGGCACCCAGTCGCTGGCCGTCACCATCCGCGTGCTGGTGGACGAGAACCTGACCACCTCCAAAAAGCTGCATCTGCTCTGGAAGGAGATGCGGGTGGGTCTGGTCAACGGTGCGCTTCTGGCCGTCATGGCGCTGGGCTTCCTCGGCTGCTATATCCACTTCTTCAAAGCCTATGCGTGGGGGCAGGCGTTCCTGCTCTCCGGCTGCGTCGGTTTTTCCCTCATCGTGGCGATGGTCATTTCCAGCCTGGTGGGTACGGTCATCCCCATGCTGTTCCATAAGATCCATATCGACCCCGCCGTGGCGTCCGGCCCGCTCATCACCACCATCAACGACCTCGTGGCCGTCGTGGTGTACTACGGTCTGGCCATGATCGTGCTCATTGATATGCTCCATCTGGGCTGATTTTTGAATAAGAGCAAAGGCTCCGGCAGTGCCGGAGCCTTTTTGTGTCTTATCGATTCTCTATCCAGTACCGCTGGGTCAGCATCCCATCCGAGGAGTCAAACATCTCATCTTCCAGTACGCCGCCGTTAGACTGAATCGTCTTTGCCGAGGCGATGTTATAGTGGTCACAGCAGATGCGCACCTTGGAGATGCCGCGCTCCTTGGCCTTTTCGAGGGTCAGACGGAGCATCTGGCTGGCGTAGCCGTTCTTCCGCTCCGAGGGGCGGACGCTGTAGCCGATATGGCCGCCGTAGGCCAGCAGATAGTCGTTGAGGTGGTGGCGCAGGTTGGTCATGCCGACAAGATGTTCCTGCTCGTCCAGAGCCAGATACTGGGTGGCCGGTACGAACCCGGCAGGCGTGGTGGCTGGGTCTTTCAGCCTGCGGATGTCAGCCAGCCACTGGTCGAAGTCGTCGTATTTGTCCAGCGCCGAAGTGCCGTCGAGCCGGGAGCTGATGGCAAGAAACTCTTCCCGGTAGACCATGACCTGCTCCCGGTCGCCCTCGTCCGGCTCCCGCAGGTGGAGCTTCTGGGACGGTGTATGGCGGGCTGCGGCGCGGAAGTCCGGTGCTTTCATCAGGCCGTGGCGGTTGCAGTAGAAGTAGAGTACGCCTGCGCCGGTGATTTTGAAACGGCAGCTGGCGTCTCCCTCAGGGTAAAGCTTGACCAGCTGCAATTTGTCGCCGGTGAGGCAGGCAATGAAGGAAATGGAGTGGTCTTTGGTCATGGGGTGGTGGATGGTGACGAAAAGCTCATCTTCCACCCGCTCGAGCGTCAGCTGATGGTGTTCGTCGGCGTCGTCCGCCTCAGAGATGTCCAGCGGCGGCAGGGTGATGCCGCAGCAGCTCACGACAGCCTGCCCGGTGGCGTGGAGCACATTGCCGCACAGGGGGCAGACGTAGAGCTTGGAGCGAAGCAGGTTGGCAGAACGGTTCCGGTTGACGACGGGTTCGCCCTGCATCAGCTCGAGCACGCTGACGCCCAGAGCCGCCGCCAGCGGCTCCAGCAGGGAAATATCGGGCAGGCCGTGGGCTGTCTCCCACTTGGAGATGGCCTTTGCGCTGACGGCCAGCTTTTCGGCCAGCTCTGCCTGCGTCATGTGTTTGGCTTCCCGCAGCTGCCGGATGGCAGTGCCGGTGACGTAAGAATCCATAAAAACTCTCCTTTGCAGCCCTCTCAGTCACCTCCGGTGACAGATTCCCCCTTTTGTCGCTTGCGCGACATCTTCCCCCGGCCGGGGGAAGTCTTTCCTCATAGGGAGAGCCATTGGCAAGCCGGGCAAGTCTGAGCGGGACGAAAAAGTAAATGTGTATACCAAAAAGCGAGGGCCTCGCTGTTGTTGCCAAGTATACTATAAGAAAAAGCTCCACACAACCTACGCTGCGTGGAGCTTTGCTTTTTGAAATTACTCGGCTTCTTCGTCCTCGTCCAGCTCGATGCTGAACACGGCCTTTTTCAGCTTGCCGCAGCCCTGCGCCTTCAGGCCGGACTTGTAGGGTTCACCGGCCAGATAGAGGGCAAAGCGCCCCTCGCAGAGCATCCCGGCGATGCTGGTGCCGGCGGTGCCGACGGTCAGGTCGGCAGCCTCATCGGCGGGCCTGGTGGGGGTCAGCTCGCCCAGCGAGACCTCGAACAGCTCGCTGCCCTCAAGGTCGGTCTCGAGGGTCAGGTGGGCGTCCCGGCGCTGGAAGAGCGCTTTGTCCGAGGTCTGCGGCGTGACGGTACACACCGTGACCACGGCCTTGCCGCCGTCGATGCGGGTCTTTCCGGCGGGCAGATTGTTGATGTCCCGGGCCATGACGAACTCGATGACAGCGTCAAGGTTGTCGCTCATGCCGAGATAGTTGGGGAGATTGTTCAGGGTATCGTAAATCATAGGAGAAACCTCTTATTCTGCGTCTTTGGGGTCGGTCATCAGCTCTTTGATGCTGGGGACGACGCCGCCCAGATTCTGCAAGTCCGAAGGAATGATGATCTTGGTGGCCTTGCCGTTGGCGACCTTGGCCAGCGCTTCCAGACTGCGCAAGGCAAGGACCTTATCGGTGGGCATGGCTTCGTTCAGCAGGCGGATGGCGTCGGCGTTGGCCTTCTGGACGGCGAGGATGGCCTGCGCCTCGCCCTCGGCCTCAAGGATGCGCTGCTGTTTGACGGCGTCGGCGCGGAGGATGGCGGATTCCTTTTCGCCCTCGGCGGCGGTAATGGCGGCCTGCTTCTCGCCGTCGGCCTTCAGGATGACGGCGCGCTTCTCGCGCTCTGCCTTCATCTGCTTTTCCATGGCCTCCTGGATCTCGCGCGGCGGGATGATGTTCTTGACCTCAACACGGTTGACCTTGATGCCCCACTTGTCGGTGGCTTCATCAAGGATGGCCGTGATCTTGCTGTTGATGGTGTCGCGGCTGGTGAGGGTGTGGTCCAGCTCCATCTCGCCGATGATGTTGCGCAGGGTGGTGGCCGACAGGCTCTCGATGGCCGCGATGGGCTGGTTGACGCCGTAGGTGTAGAGCTTGGCATCCATCACCTGGAAGAAGACCACCGTATCGATCTGCATGGTGACGTTATCGCGGGTGATGACCGGCTGAGGGGGAAAGTCGGCGACCTGCTCTTTCAGGCTGACTTTCTTCGCCACCCGCTCGAGGAACGGGATCTTGACGTGGAGGCCGGCGCTCCATGTCTCGGAGTAGCTGCCCAGACGCTCCACGACGTAGACCATGGACTGCGGCACGATGACGATGTTGGTGACGACCACCAGCAGGATGACAAAGATGAGGATGAGGATAAGGAACAGCATGATAGGCATAGGGACGCTCCTTTCATATCAGTGAGCCGCCGGTGCGGCGGTCTCGGTGAGGATGGGCTCCACGATGAGCAGGGTGCTGTGGATCTCGGCCACCCGGCAGCTCTGGCCCGGGGCGAGGGTGTCGCCGGGGGTGGCGCAGCGGGCGTTCCAGTCCACGCCGTCCAGCCGGACACGGCCGGTGGTCTCGGCGGAGACTGGGGTGAGCGCGATGGCCTCCCGGCCAAGGGCGCGGTCGCCGTTCGTTGCCGTGGGCGGCTTGCGCAGCCGGGCGCACAGGGGCTTGAGGGCCAGCAGGCAGAGGGTGCTGACGGCGATGAACACCACCGCCTGCACCCGGAAGGAGCCGGTGGCCAGACAGCTCAGCAGGGCTGCGGCGCTGCCCACGGCGAACCAGATGGAGACGAGATTCAGGGTCATGGCCTCGAGAACGACGAAGCCGATGGCGGCCAGAAGCCAGAAAATAGGGTCAACAGACATGAGTTCTCCCTCCTTTTCCCCCATTATAGAGCAAAACGTCTGAAAAGTACAGAGACGAATTGTAAATAGCGCTCTCGAAAAGCCTCTCCCCTTGGGAGAGGTGTCACCGAAGGTGACGGAGAGGGCAAGGCTGCTGACAAAAAGGTTTGAATACAGCGATAACATCGCTTTGACAAAGAGGCTGCTTATCGCTGTGCAGTGGCCCTTTATTGACGGGCTTGCCCTCTCAGGCGCTCCGCGCCAGCTCTCCCAAAGGGAGAGCCTTGGTCTTACTGATAGTCGTAGTAGCTGTGGTCGGGGTTGTGGCCGACCTCTTCCACCACGATGGTGAAGCCCATGGGGTTCACCTCGGTGTGCTTGCCGCTGGCCAGCGGCTCTACGATGATATGCTCGGTGCGGTTGACGATGATCTCCGCCGCCTCAAACTCACCGATGCGCTGGTAGTGGAGGACGCCGCCCTCCGCCCGCAGGACACGAAGCTCTCCGGTGCGGAAGGCCTCGCAGGTGTGGCGGAGCTGTGCCAGCTGTGCCAGAACAGGCTTCAGCCGCTCTTCGTGGCTGTTCCAGCAGTAGAAGCCGCGGTTGAAGGGGTCGCGGTAGCCCTGCATCCCGATCTCGTCGCCGTAGTAGAGGCAGGGGACGCCGGGCAGGGTGTAGATGATGGCGTAAGCCATCCGCAGCTTGAGCATTCCTTCCTCGTAGGCATCGCCGGTGACGCAGCGGCCGCTCTGCCACTCGCGGCCCCGGCCATTGGCAGGCTCGTCGGCAATGACGGTCAGTGCGCGCTCGGTGTCGTGGGTGGAGAGGAAGTTCAGGGCCGTATCGAGGGCCGGGGCGGGGTAGTGCTCGCAGATGGAGAGGATGTCGGTCATGGTCTGGCCGGCGTCCCGTCCGCAGACGAAGCCCAGAACGGCGTTCTTGAAGGGGTAGTTCATCACGCTGTCGAGGCCCTTGCCCAGCAGGTAGGTGCGGCGCTTGTCGAAGCCGAACTTGGTGGTGGCGTCCTCCCACACTTCGCCCAGAAGGAACTTATCCGGGCCGACCCGCTTGACGGCGATGCGGACCTTCTCAATGAACTCATCGGGCAGCTCGTCGGCCACGTCCAGACGGAAGCCTGCTGCACCCCTGCGGAGCCAGGTGTCGATGACACCGCCCTCGCCGGTGATAAATTCGACGTAAGAAGGAGTCTCTTCGTTGACTTCGGGCAGGGTCTCGAAGCCCCACCAGCTGCGGTAGCCGTCCTTATACCTGGAGTCGAAATCGTACCAGCTGCGGTAGGGGGAGTTGGGGTCACGATAGGCACCGCCCTCGCTGTAGCGGCCCTCGCGGTTGAAGTAGCGGCTGTCGGAGCCGGTGTGGCTGAACACGCCGTCCAGCACGATGCCGATACCGTACTTCCTGGCCTCGGCGCAGAGGGTCTCGAAATCCTCGTTGGTACCCAGCAGGGGGTCTACGTTGAGGTAGTCGGCGGTGTTGTAGCGGTGGTTGGAGTGGGCCTCGAAGATGGGGTTCAGGTAAAGGTAATCCACGCCCATCTCGCGGAGGTAGGGCAGCTTCATCTGGATGCCCCTGAGGTCGCCGCCGAAATAGTCCTCGTTCAGGTGGCCGCCCACCTCATTGGGCTGCCAGAAGGGCTCGGCGTGCTTGTCGGCCTGATAGAGCCGGTCGGGGAAGGGCATGGGCTTGTTCTCCACGCCCTCGCAGAAGCGGTCGGGGAAGATCTGGTAGAAGACCTTGCCCTTGATGGGGTCGGGCGTCTCGAAATCGGCCTCATACACGGTGATCTGCCAGCTCTCGCCCTCCTGCCAGCTCACGATGCCGCAGTTGTCCGGCCCGCGCACGATGCGGCGGAAGTTGGTGTAGAGGTCGAAATAGTAAAAGTAGAGGCCCACGTCGTTGAGGGTGACGTCCACCGAGAAGTGGTTCTGGTGGGGCGTCTGGCCGTCGAACTTCATCCGGTAGTGGACGGGGACATCGTACCTGCCCTCTTTCTGGAGGACGAGGTGGGGGTCTACATAGCCCAGCTCCTCCGGGATGCAGAGGGATAAATGCACACTCTGACCGGCGCGCACCGCGCCGAAGGGCTGCTTGAAGTAGGGGTCGAAACTATTGAACAGACAAGGCAAAAAGGATCGTCCTTTCTCAAAAAAAGCCCCGGGCAGCGATGCCACGGGGCGTTGCGTTATTATTAGAGGGATAACCTCTCCGTCACGGCTTGCGCCGTGCCACCTCTCCTACCGAGGAGAGGCCTTGGCATTCCGTAAAGCTTTCCCTCTTCGCCAGAGGCTCCCCTCGGTAGGGGAGCTGTCGAGCGATAGCGAGACTGAGAGGTTTATTTCACGGCAGAAGCGTGCCAGATGTCGCGTGCGTAGTCCAGAACGGCACGGTCAGCGCTGAAGATGCCGCTGTTGGCGATGTTCTTCAGGCTCATCTTAGCCCAATGCTCACGGTCAGCGTACAGGCGCTGCAGGTCGGCCTGAGCACGGCGGTAGTCCTTGAAGTCGGCCATGACCATATAGGGGTCGCTGCTGCGCAGGTTCTCGGTGACTTCGTGGAAGTTCTCGCCGTTCCAGCCGCGCTCCAGGAAGTTCAGAGCGGCGTTTGCAACGTCGTCGCCCATGATGAAGGCGTTGGGGTGATAGCCCACCTGCTTGAGGTCGTTGACCTCGGGGGTCAGCATACCGAAGATGAGCTCATTCTCCTTGCCGGCGGCGTCGGCGATCTCGACGTTTGCGCCGTCCAGAGTACCCAGCGTGATGGCACCGTTCAGCATGAACTTCATGTTGCCGGTACCGGAAGCCTCGGTGCCTGCCAGAGAGATCTGCTCAGAGACCTCGGCTGCGGGCATCAGGTGCTCGCTCAGGGAGACACAGTACTCTTCCAGATAGACCACGCGCAGCTTCTCGCGGACAGCGGGGTCGTTGTTGATGAGGTCGCCCAGCTTGCAGATCATGCGGATCATCTGCTTGGCCATATAGTAGCCGGGAGCAGCCTTTGCGCCGAAGATATAGGTCTTGGGGATGAAGTCGGCGTTGGGGTTCTCCTTCAGGTACAGGTACTGAGCAGCGATGTTCAGCGCGTTCAGGTGCTGGCGCTTGTACTCGTGCATACGCTTGACCTGGCAGTCGAAGATGGAGTTGGGGTCGATGACCTGACCGGTGCTCTTCTCGAGGTAAGCGGCAAAGCTCTTCTTGTTGTCCAGCTTGATCTCATTCAGACGCTTCAGGACGGTCTTGTCCTCAGCGAACTTGTTCAGCTTGGACAGGTCGGCGGCGTCGTGCTTGTAGCCGGTGCCGATGGTCTCGTCCAGCAGCTTGCACAGCTCGGGGTTGGAGGCCAGCAGCCAGCGGCGGTAAGCGATGCCGTTGGTCACGTTCTTGAAGGCCTGCGGCTTGAACAGGTAGTAATCGTGGAAGACGCTGTCCTTGATGATCTCGCTGTGCAGCTTGGACACGCCGTTGATGCTGTTGGCGGTGTAGGCGCAGATGTTTGCCATGCGCACCTGATTGTCGCCGATCAGTGCCATATAGTCGATCTTGCCCTTGTCGCCGGGGAAGACCTTCTCCAGCTCTGCGCGGGCGCGGCGGTCCATCTCCACCACGATCTGGTAGATGCGGGGCAGGGTCATCTTGAAGATGTCCACGTTCCACTTCTCCAGAGCCTCGGCCATGACGGTGTGGTTGGTATAGGAGAAGACCTTCTGGCAGATGTCGAAGCTCTTGTCCCAGCCGAAGCCGCACTCATCCAGCAGGATGCGCATCATCTCGGGGATGGCGAGGGTCGGATGGGTATCGTTCAGCTGGATAGCCACCTTGTCGGGCAGGTTCTCGAGGGTGCCGTAGGTGGACAGATGGCTCTGGACGATGTCGCCGATGGAGGCAGCAGACAGGAAGTACTGCTGACGCAGGCGGAGGATCTTGCCCTCAACGTGGTTGTCGTTGGGGTACAGCACCTTGGAGATGAGCTCGGCGCTGGCGTTCTTGCTCATTGCGGTGTTGTAGTTGCCCAGAGAGAAGCTGGACATATCGAAGTCGGGAGCCTTGGCCTGCCACAGGCGCAGCTTTGCAACGCCCTTGCCGTCGTAACCCTGAACGTACATATCAGAGGGGATGGCCATGACGCTGTTGTAGTTGGTGTGCTGGATATAGTGGAAGCCATGGTCCCAGTTCTCGTGGATCTCGCCGTCGAAGCGGACTTCCACAGCCTGATCGGGGTGGCTCTTGAGCCAGACCTGACCGCCGGGCAGCCAGTTGTCGGCGCGCTCCTGCTGCCAGCCGTCCACGATCTTCTGCTTGAAGATGCCGTACTCGTACAGGATGGAGTAGCCGGTGCCGCAGATGCTGGTGGTGGCCATGCCGTCCAGATAGCAGGCGGCCAGACGGCCCAGGCCGCCGTTGCCCAGACCTGCGTCCGGCTCTTCCTCGTAGATGCTGTCCAGGCTGATGTCAGCCTCGGCTAGAGCCTTCTGGGCAGCGTCATTCAGGCCCAGATTGAACAGGCTCATCTTGAGGCTGCGGCCCATCAGGAACTCCATGCACAGGTAGTACACCTGCTTGGAGCCGGTGCCGATGGCCTTGGACTGGAACTTCTTATGGTTCTCGCTCATCATCTGGCGGCAGATGAGGGCCAGAGCGCGGTAGATCTGCTGATGAGATGCAACGCTCAGGTCAACACCATATTCGCTGGTGAGCTTGTCCTGAAGAATTTTTGCAAATTCTTTTGTAGTCATAAATGAACTCCTATCCGCACGAATGCTTAAATTTTTTGAATTGGTACGGTGACAGGGCGTTTCTCCTCTAATTCCCTCGCCCATCGCATAACACATAACAATGATATTATAATCACTCCGGATGGGGATTGCAAGAAAAAGGAAGCATTTTTGCCGTATCTGACATTTTTATAGCAATGTTTCTGACAAATATGCCAAAAATTCAAAAATAGCACTTTTTCTCGCGCACTATTTATATTATAATAAAGGGAGACAAGGGCCGTGTTTGCCCCGAAATGCATCGGTTCGGACGGGTAATTCGGGGACAAACTCGGCTGAACATGAAAAAGCCGCAGCAAAGCGCTCCTGTCAGGGCTGAAATGGTTTCCGAAAATCCCGGAAATAGTAGGAAATGACCGGAAATGACCGGCCCGGCAGGGCGTGTGCCGCGCAAAGTGAGGACGATATGGTAAATAAAGTGAGAGTGACCATTGCAGGCGCACCCTACGCCATCGCAACGACCGATACCGAGAACTACATCACCACACTGGCCAAGAAGCTGGACGATGACATCACGAAGCTGCTGGACAACAACGGCAACCTCTCTGTGACCAAGGCGGCGGTGTTCTGCGCGATGGACTATCTGGACGAGTACCGCAAGAGCGCGGGCAGCGCCGAGAATATGCGCAGCCAGATACAGGACTACATTTCCGATGCAGCCAGGGCGAAGCTGGCAGCGGATAAGGCCAAGGCGGAGAACGAGACCCTCAAGCGGGAAAATGCCGCTCTGCGGGAACAGCTGGCCAAGCTGCAGCAGAAGTGACCTACATTATAGCAATGTCAAAGGGAGAGCTATGTCAAAAATTGAGATCCTTGCCCCTGTGGGCAGTGAAGAAATGCTCCGCGCAGCAGTATTCAGCGGCGCGGACGCAGTATATCTGGGTTTTTCCGGCTTCAACGCCCGCACCGGTGCGGGCAATTTTGATGCCGACAGCCTGAAAGAAGCCGTCCGGTTCTGCCATGCCCGGGGCGTGGCCGTCCATGTGGCGTTGAATACCACCGTCTACGGCGGCGAGCTGGCGGGTCTGGCCGACGCCGTGCGGGCCGTCGCCGCCAGCGGGGCCGACGCCGTCATCTGTCAGGACCTCGCGGTGGCGAAGCTCATCGGGGACATCGCGCCCCAGCTGCCCCGCCACGGCTCCACCCAGATGAGCGTCCACACCCTGCAGGGCGCACTGGAACTGAAAGAGCTGGGCTTTGCCCGGGTCGTGCTGGCCCGTGAGCTGAGCCTGCCCGAGGTGGAGCACATCACCAGGCACTGCGGCATCGAGACGGAGTGCTTCGTCCACGGCGCACTCTGCATGTGCGTCAGCGGCCAGTGCTATATGTCGGCTTTTCTGGGCGGACGGAGCGGCAACCGCGGCTCCTGCGCCGGCCCCTGCCGCCTGCCCTTCGAGGCCAACGCTCTGCCCGAGGGCAAGCCGGGCCGTCTGCACCACCTGTCCCTCAAGGACAACTCCGTCATCGACAAGCTGGACAAGCTGCAGGCCATCGGCGTGGCATCGGCGAAAATCGAAGGCCGTCTGCGGACGCCGGAGTATGTCGCTGCTGCCGTCAGCGCCTGTCTGGCGGGCCGCGAGGGCCGCGCCTATGACCGCGACCTGCTGAAGAATGCCTTCAGCCGCTCCGGCTTCACCTCCGGCTATCTGGACGGAAAGATCGACGGCACGATGTTCGGCGTCCGCAGCGAGGCCGACGCCGAGCTGACCAAGAAGACCCTGCCTGCCCTGCGGGAGCTGTACCGCCGGGAGCGTTCCCGGGTGCCGGTGGAGATGAAAATTGAAATCGAAGAGGGCGGCGAGAAGCTGACCGTCACCGACGGCACCAACAAAGCCTTCGCCTACGGCGACGCCGAACCTCAGCCCGCCCGCACCGACCCCACCGAGAGCCTGAGCCGCAGCCTGAGCAAGACCGGCGGCACGCCTTTCTCTGCCAAAAAAATCGACGTGGAGATGGATGGCGGCCCCTGGTTCGTGCCGGGCAGTGCCGTCAACGAGCTGCGCCGTGAGGCACTGGACGCCCTGCTGAAAAAGCGGGAGACCCTGCGCCCGTGGCCGGTGAATGAGGTGGAGCTTCCGCCTCTGCCGCTGCGCACTCTGCCGCCCCACCGCACCCTCCGCGCCCGGTTCGAGCGCTGGGAGCAGGTGCCGGAGCAGGCACTCAGCGGGGTGGAATACCTCATCCTGCCCATCGCGCAGGCCGACCGCGTCCCCCGCGAGTGGCGGGAGAAGACCCTTCTCGAACTGCCCCGCGTCATGTTCGGCGCACTGGAAGAGGACACCGCCCGCCGCATCGCGGCCACCCAGGACGCGGGCTTTGCGGGCTATGAGGTGAGCAACATCGCCCATCTGCGGCTCTGCCGCGGCCTGCCCATGACCGGCGGCTTCGGCCTCAACGTCACCAACGACCTCGCGGCCCAGTATTATGCGGACCTTGGCCTGAGCTCGGTGCTCATCCTGCCCGAGGTGAAGGACAGCGACATCAGCACCATCGCGCCGACTCGTGACGGCAAGCCTGTGCCGACCGGCGTCATCACCTACGGCCATATGCCGCTGATGGTCACCCGTGCCTGCCCGCTGCAGAACATCCACGACTGCGCCCACTGCGACAAGACCGGCCTGCTCACCGACCGCAAGGCGAAGAAGTTCCCGGTGCGGTGCGGGCTGGGTGTCCGTACTATTTATAATCCCGTCCCCATCTATATGGGCGACAAGCCCGGTGCACTGACCGTGGACTACGGCGTGTCTTACTTCACGCTGGAAAGCAGGGAAGAGGCCGCCGCCATCCTCGACAGCATCCGTCAGCACGCACCGTTTGAGGGTGAGTTCACGAGAGGATTGTACTTTAAGGGAACGAACTGAACTATAGCCTAAGGGAGGCTGTGCCTCTGTACAACCTCTCCGTCACGCCTACGGCGTGCCACCTCTCCTAGTAGGAGAGGCTTTGGCATTCCGTAAAGCTTCGCCTCTTCGCCAGAGGCTCCCCCTCGGTAGGGAAGCAGACTGAGAGGTTATACCAAGACGCACCTGCCCTTGAACAGCAAATAAATTTATGAGGTATACTATGGAACCCATCACTGTAAAATACAAAGTGTTAGACTCCCGCGCCAAGACGCCCGCCTACGCCACCTCCGGCTCTGCCGCCGCCGACCTGTGCGCCGTGCTGGATGAGCCGCTGACCGTCCAGCCCATGCAGCGGGTGCTGGTGCCTACCGGCCTTGCCATCGAGCTGCCCGGCGCACACGCTGTAGCGCTGGTCTATGCCCGCAGCGGCCTGTCCATCAAGCACGGCCTCTGCATGGCAAACGGCGTCGGCGTCGTGGACAGCGATTACCGCGGTGAGCTGAAGGTCCCGATGGTCAATCTGGGCGCGGAGGCTTATACCATCCAGCCCGGTGAGCGGGTGGCCCAGCTCTGCATCGCGCCGGTGTACACGGCGGCATTCGTGCAGGCCGACGCACTGGATGAGACCGCCCGCGGCGAGGGCGGCTTCGGCTCGACGGGGAAATGATAGCCCTCTCAGTCACCTTCGGTGACAGCTCTCCCAAGGGGGGGCAACGACGACGACCGCCGCCAGCGGCGGAAGCAGGGAGGAGTTGTTGGGGCAGCGGCCAGCAGGATGCAAGCGAGAGCGAAGCAGACGCTGGGAGCCGCAACCCGGGTGCGAAGCACCCTTGGCATGCCGGGCAGGCCCACGCAGGACGAAAAAGCCTGCGCTGTCGTAAAATGCCGGGCCTTGCGGCCAAGGATAGAATGAAAAAGAGGATAATGAGATGAATCTTATCTTAGCCTCCGGCAGTCCGCGCCGGAAGGAGCTTCTGAGCTTATACACGACGGACTTCACCATCTGCGTCAGCGATTTCGACGAGAGCGGAGTCACTGCACCCACTCCGGCCCAGCTGGTGGAGAAGCTGGCCCGGGGCAAGTGCCTCGCCGTGGCAAAAGACCATCCCGGCGCGGTGGTGCTGGGATGTGACACCGTCGTGGATGTGGGCGGCGAAGTCTTCGGCAAGCCCCACAGCGTGGAGGACGCAAAGCGGATGCTCCGCGCCCTGTCCGGCGCGGCCCACGAGGTGCATACCGGCGTCTGCGTATCGGACGGCGTACGCACCGAGAGCTTCGTGGACAGCTGCAGGGTGACCTTCTTCCCGATTTCGGAAGGGGAGATAGACGCCTACACGGCCACGAAGGAGCCCTACGACAAGGCCGGTGCCTACGCCATCCAGGGCCGCGCAGCCCTCTGGCTCGACCGGCTGGAAGGGGACTACTACACCATCATGGGCCTGCCCGTCAGCCGGACGGCCCGTCTGCTGAGCAGATTCTGATGCGGGACGCAGAAAAGCGGCCCCGGCGGCAAAAAATGAAAAAACTCGAAAAAGTTTACGGAAATGCTTGAGAAAAGCGCGCCTTGCGGCTATAATAAAAACGTGTTATTCTGCGATGAGCTGTCCGTTGGTCTGAGCGGGCGGCTCTGCGTTTTGGAATAGACCCTGGAAAATCGTAAGGAGAGAAGACTATATGAGTTTGTTTTCAAAGGATGTTGGTATCGATCTCGGTACTGCCAATACCCTCGTTTACATGAAGGGCAAGGGCATCATCATGCGTGAGCCCTCTGTTGTGGCCGTGGACACCAAGAGCGACGAAGTGCGCTGCGTGGGCGCTGAGGCAAAGGCCGTCATCGGCCGCACCCCCGGCAGCATCGTGGCGGTCCGCCCCCTGAAGGACGGCGTCATCGCCGACTTCGACATCACCGCCAATATGCTGGAGACCTTCCTCAAAAAAGCCTGCGGCAACAGCATGTTCTCCCGCCCCCGCGTGGTCATCTGCATCCCGTCGGGCGTCACCGAGGTGGAGCGCCGCGCTGTGCGTGAGGCCGCTCTGAAGGCCGGCGCCCGTCAGGTGTCAGTCATCGAGGAGCCCATGGCCGCTGCCATCGGTGCGGGCCTGCCCATCAGCGAGCCCACCGGCAGCATGATCGTGGACATCGGCGGCGGCACGGCCGAGATCGCTGTCATCTCTCTGGGCGGCATCGTGGCCTCCCGCAGCGTCCGGATGGCCGGCGATATGTTCGACCAGGCCATCATCGCCTTCATCAAGCGCAAGTATAACCTCCTCATCGGTGAGCGCACCGCCGAGCAGATCAAGATCGAGATCGGCTCTGCCTACCCGATGGACCCCGAGATGACCCTCGAGATCAAGGGCCGCAACCTCGTGGACGGCCTGCCCAAGAACGTCGTCGTCCACTCGGAGGATGTCCGTGAGGCTCTGCTGGAGTGCCTGGTCAAGATCACCAGCGCCATTAAGGAGACTCTGGAGCGCACCCCGCCCGAGCTGAGCGCCGACATCATCGACCACGGCATCACCCTGACCGGCGGCGGCGCACTGCTGCGCGGCCTCGACAAGCTCATTGAGAGCGAGACCGGCATCGATGTCCATGTGGCTGAGGACCCGCTGGACTGCGTGGCCAAGGGTGCCGGTGCTGTGCTGGACCATGTGGATGTCCTGCACGACGTTCTGGATACCGACGGCGGTCATATGTAAGCCTCGGCTGTGCCATTTGCGGCGGCACGCTGAGGGAGGACCTTTGCGCTGCTGCGCCGCAGAAGATGAGTTTTGAGCGCGGATGGCACGGCTGTCCGCGCTTTTTTGCAGATTCGGGAGGGACCCGCCTTGAAGGATTTTTTTGACACATGGAAATTTAAGATACTCATTGCCATCGCGGTCTTCCTCGTGGGCATCATGGCCTATGCAGGCGCGAACGGACGCCTGACCGCCGCCCCGCAGGAGCTGCTGAGCGTGGCCGCAGCCCCGTTCCAGCGGGCAGCGGCGGCGGTGAGCAGCGGCGTGGCCTCCCTGTGGGAGAACTACGCCGACATCGACGCCATTCTGGAAGAAAACCAGCAGCTCAGCGAGGAAAACGCCGCTCTGCGCTCCCAGATGGTGGATTACGACAAGCTCAAGGCCGAGAACGAAGCCTACAAGGCGCTGGCCAACATCCAGGAGCAGCACCCGGAGATGAGCTATACGTCCTCCTTCGTCATTGGCCGCGACCCGCTGGACTCCTTCTGGGGCTTCACGCTGGACAGAGGCACACTGGACGGTGTGGCCGTCAACGACGCCGTCATCAGCGACGAGGGCTATCTGCTGGGCGTGGTGCGGGAAGCCGACCTCACCAGCTGCAAGGTCATGACCATCCTGCACCCCAGCTTCAATGCGGCGGGCGTCGTATCCCGCACCCGGGACAACGGCATCATCACCGGCAGCGCCGACTACGCCGCCGACGGCCTGTGCATCCTCTCGAACCTCGCCCGCAGCACCCTGAGCAGAGAGGGGGACCAGGTCATCACCACGGGTCTGGGCGGGGTGTTCCCGCCGGACGTGCTGGTGGGCGTCATCAAGGAGCTGACCCCCGAGGCCAGCGGCAAATCGACGCTGGCCGTCATCCGGCCGGGCGCAGACCCCCGCACGGTGCGCCATGTGTTCATCATCACCAACTACTGAGGAGGGCCGGAGATGGAATCTCGCCGCAAGCGCAGCCGCAGCCAGAGGCTGAAATGGGGCTGCTATATCCTCCTGCTGGTGGTGTGTACGGTGCTGCAGACCATGCCGGGGCTGTTCCAGTTCGGGGCAGCGAAGCCGCTCTGGCTGCTGCCGCTCTGTCTGGCGGTGTCTGCCGCAGAGGGCGAGTTCGCCGGGGCCATCTTTGGCGCGGTGTGCGGCCTGATGTGGGACTACACCGCCGGCCGCACCGTGGGGATGCTGGCGCTGGAGCTGATGCTCCTCTGCTTCGGCGTGTCGGTGGTCGTGCAGCTTTATCTGAAGGATACCCCCTCCAACTTCGTGCTGCTGGCCGTGGTCTGCGCCCTGCTGGTGCTGTCGGCGGACTGGCTGTTTTTCTACTATATGCCGGGCTATGCGGGCGCAGGGGAGCGTTTTCTCTGGGTCGTGCTGCCGTCGGCCCTGATGACGGCCCCGGGGAGCTGGCTGCTCCACCGTGCAGTGCAGCGCATCAGCACGGAATTCAAGATAGACAACGGCGTGGTATGATGCCAGACCCTGCCGGGAGGAAAACGGATGAATCAAGACGAACACAAGATCGTGGTGCGCCGGATGGCTGGGCTCATCGCTGCCGCCTCGGTGCTCATCGCCGTGTATGTGCTGCGGCTGATATTTTTGCAGCTCGTCAACAGCGACAGCTTCAAGGCGCAGGCGACCAACACCACCGATTATAACTTTACCGTCACCGCTGCCCGCGGCGACATCGTGGACAGCGCCGGACGCCGCATCGCGGCCAGCACCACCAGCTACAATGTGGTGCTCAGCAAGTTGCTGATGGGGGACGAAGACCTTGACACTATGCTGCAGCGCATCGTGGAGCTGCTGGAAGCCCACGGCGAAAAATGGAACGACTCGCTGCTCATCGGTGAGCCGGACGCGGCGGGCCACTACAGCTTTACTGCGCAGGCTGACAGCACCAGCGACCAGAAGGCTCTCGCGGCCATGAAGGACTCGCTGGGCTTACAGCAGTACGCCACCGCCGATGACGTGATGGAAAAGCTGGTGGAGGACTACAAGCTGGAAGGCTATCCTTTCCACTGGCAGAGGGTGCTGGGCGGCATCCACTACGAGATGCAGCAGCAGGCGTTCTCCAACGTCAACAACTTCGTCATGGCCGAGAATGTCAGCGAAGTGACCGTGGCGACCATCAAGGAGAACAGCCTGACCATGCCCGGCGTGGAGATCGTGGAGACCAGCACCCGCAGCTACGATGAGGGCAGCATCATCCCCCATGTGCTGGGCCGTGTGGGCAAGATCACCGCCGAAAAGTGGAAGGTGACCGACGAGAACGGCCAGACCACCTACCCTCTGCGGGAAAAGGGCTATAACATGAACGACATGATCGGTGTGTCGGGCCTCGAAGCCGTCTACGAAGACGAGCTGCGGGGCAAGGACGGCGTTGAGACCATCACCCGCAGCTCGGACGGCGTCATCGTGGGGACCGCGATGACCACCGTGCCGGAGCCGGGCCATACCGTCCAGCTCACCATCGACAGCGCCTTCCAGCAGGCGGTGGACAAGGCGCTGGCCAAGAACATCGAGATGATAAACAGCACCTACAACAACAGCAGTTCCGCCAAGGCTGCCGCCGGTGCGGTGGTGGTCATCAGCACCAAGGACGGCAGTGTGCTGGCCTCCTCCAACTACCCCAGCTACGACCAGAACCTCTTCGCCACCCAGTACAGCCAGTACAGCTCGGACCCGGGCCTGCCCCTGCTCAACCGCGCGTTGCAGGGCCTGTACACCCCCGGCTCCACCTTCAAGCCTGCGGTGGCGGTGGCGGCGCTGGACTCCGGCGTCATCAACCGCTCTTCCACCGTCTACTGCAACGGTGTCTATACCTATTATGACGACTACCGCCCCAAGTGTACCCGCCACGGCCATAGCGGCAACATCGATGTCATCACGGCCATCAAGTGGAGCTGCAACATCTTCTTCTACGATGTGGGCCGCCGCACCACCAGCGATGTCTACGATGCCTACGCCTACAAGATGGGCCTTGGTACCCGCACCGGCGTGGAGGTCAACGAGGCCACCGGCCGACTGACCACAAAGAAGGACTCCAACTACATCGCTTCACTGGACGTCCAGGCCGCTATCGGTCAGGGCAACACCGTCGTCACCCCCGTCCAGCTGGCGACTTACGCCGGCACGCTGGCCAACCGGGGCGTGCGCTACCGCACCCACTTCGTCAAGGCCATCCTCGACACCAACACCGGCAAAGTCCTGCAGGAGACCCAGCCCGAGGTGATGGACGTCGTCGAGGACCGGGGCGACACCTTCGACCTCGTGCGGCAGGGCATGATCGGCGTGTCGGAGACGGTGTCGGGCCTGAAGAACTACCCCGTCACCATCGCCTGCAAGAGCGGCACCCCTCAGCGCAGCGAGACGTACTACGTCGGCAGCACCCGCAAGCACTACACCAACACCATGATGATCGCCTACGGCCCGGCAGAGGACGCTGAGATCGCCCTCGGCATCGTCATCGAGTACGGCGGCGGCGGCGCCCGCGCCGGCAACCTCGTGGCCGACATCTTCGACGCCTACTACGCCATGAAGGACGGCAGCCTGACGCTGGACGAGACGGGAGAAGGCGAGACGGCTGACACGACAGCTGACGGGCAGGATGCTGTGCCGGAGACTGCGGAAAACAACGACGCCCTTGCAGACGACACCGCCCCCGCAGAACAGCCCGCCGCCTGAGCGATGGTGCGTGGATTTGGCAGAAATCTATGAAAAATTGGAACTTTTGCCCGAAAAACAGTTGTAAAAAGACAGAAACTGTGATACTATGATATGTGCAAGATGATTGCCCCGGACAGGGGCGTGGGAAAAGGAGAGGTTGACCGATGACGATTGCACTGATTGCGCATGACTCCAAAAAAGAGCTGATGGTACAGTTCTGTACGGCGTACTGCCGGATTTTGAGCCAGCATAAATTGGTGGCAACCGGTACGACCGGCAAGATGATCGCCGAAGCCACCGGCCTGCAGGTGCAGCGCTTTCTGGCGGGCGTACAGGGCGGCGACCAGCAGATCGCGTCCCGCATCGCCTGCAACGAGGTGGATCTGCTGCTGTTCTTCCGCGACCCCATCAACGCAAAGCCCAGCGAGCCGAATGAGATGACCCTGCTGCGCCTGTGCGATGTCCACAACATCCCGATGGCCACCAACATCGCCACCGCTGAGGTCCTGATCCACGGCCTCGAGCGCGGCGACCTCGACTGGCGCGACATCGTGCATCCCCAGAACTGATAGAAACAACAAAAATCCCCTGTGCTGCGGCACAGGGGATTTTTTGCATATCAGAGCTTAAAATCTGCTGCCATCTCCGCCACGTCCTCCGGGGCGAAATCGCCCAGCGGCAGGATGAGTCGGCTCAGGACCTCGGGCGGGAGGGCGGCAAGCGTTCCGCTCTCGTCCGGTGCGCCGCTCTCGGGGGAGAACAGGTGGCTCATGCCCTGTGCGTCTGTCTCGATGCGGGCGTAGCGGCCGGAGGCAATATACTGGATGCCCAGTTTGTCGGCGGCAGTGAGCAGGGCCGCGAAGCGGGCGGCTTCGGCATCCTGTCCGGCCAGAGCCTCGGCGTTGAGGGTGACGCACTCCACGTCCAGCTTCTTTGCCAGAGCCTTGGCCGCGTCCACGGCGGCGTGTTCTTCGGGGGTGTCAGCCAGCCGGACGACCGCTGCCGCCACGGCAAAGCCCTGCTGCTGCAGGATGCGGACGGCCACGCCGCTGCGCACACTGCCGCTCAGACCCATCAGGACCCGGTCCTGTTCTTCGTAGGTGTCAAACCCGTTCCCGGGCAGAAAAGCATCGTTCATCGTCCCTGTCTCCCGCCATGTGCCTGGCTCTGGGCGACCGCAAGCTGGTCGCAGCGTTCGTTCTCCGGGTGGCCTGCGTGGCCTTTGACCCAGACGTAGGTGAGCTTGTGGCGGGCCTCCTGCTCCAGGGCCTGCTCCCAGAGGTCGGGGTTCAGGGCAGGGGAGCCGTCGGACTTTTTCCAGCCCCGGCGCTTCCAACCCCTGGCCCAGCCCTTTTCCAGCCCGTTGATGACGTACTGGCTGTCGGAGCACAGCCGCACCTCGCAGGGCTCCTTGAGCTGGCGCAGCGCCTCGATGAAGGCCGTCAGCTCCATCCGGTTGTTGGTGGTGGAGGCGTCGCCGCCGCTGAGCTCCTTTTCGTAGACCTTGCCGTTAAAGCGGTAGCGCAGCACCGCGCCCCAGCCGCCGGGGCCGGGGTTGCCGCTGCACGCGCCGTCGGTGTAAACTTCGACCTGTTTCATGCGTCTCTCCTGCATCATGTTTGTAGTACCTATTATTTAGAGCCATTTTGGCCCGTCTGTCAAGGGGCAGGGCATAATTTGCCACCGCCCGGCCCAAGCTTGGAATTGACAAAAGAGGCGAGAAATACTATACTTGTTGCAACGAAATGCGTATAGGGGCGCGCCGTGGGCGCGCTCACAGCGTTCCTGCCGAAGCGCCGCGGTCGCATCGAACAGATGGACTGGATGGGCAAAAGGCTTCCTGCAGAACCAACAGCGTGGCATGAAAACAACGCTGATAAAATGATTTCTATACGATGCATCCGACGGAAGCAGATGCGTTTTTATGCTTCCCTTAATGCAGGGCAGGCTGTCTTCCGGGGCAGACCTGTGCTTTGCTGATTGAATTTTTGGAGGTTTTCGATGGCACAGACAAAAGAACAGAACCACGCTCCCGCTGCGGCCAATGCGTCCGGCGAAAAGCGCCCCCGCACTTCCCGCCGCCCTCACTACACCCGCCGGCCCCGCCGCCCCCAGCAGCCCAAAGAGGCTGCAACGCCCATCCATATCTATCCGCTGGGCGGCCTCGGCGAAGTGGGCAAGAATATGACGGTCTATGAGTGCTGCGGCGATATGATTATCGTGGACTGCGGCCTCGTCTTCCCGGATAACGATATGTTCGGCGTCGATATGGTCATCCCCGACTTCACCTTTGTGGTGCAGAATAAGGATAAGATCAAGGGCCTGCTCATCACCCACGGCCATGAGGACCACATCGGCAGCATCCCCTACCTGCTGCAGAAGTTCGATCTGCCCATCTACGGCACCCGCCTGACCTGCGGCCTCATCCGCAACAAGCTGGAGGAGTTCGGCCTTGCAGGCAAGACCAAGTTCGTGGAGATCACCCCCCGCCAGAAGCTCAAGCTGGGCTGCTTCACCGTGGAGCCCATCCATGTGAACCACTCCATCCCGGACGCGGTGGCTTTCGCCATCGACAGCCCGGCCGGCACCATCATCCAGACCGGCGACTTCAAGATCGACTACACCCCGCTGGCCTGCGGCCCCACCGACCTTGCCACTCTGTCTGAGTACGGCCAGAAAGGGGTGCTGGCTCTGCTGAGCGACTCCACCAACGCGGAGCGTCCCGGCTTCACCGCCACCGAGCAGAAGGTGGCCGACGGTGTCCGCAGCCTGTTTGCCCGGGCGCAGAACAAGCGCATCATCATTGCGACCTTCGCGTCCAACATCTACCGCGTCCAGCAGATCATCGACCTCGCCGTGGAGGATGGCCGCAAGGTGGCCTTCAGCGGCCGCAGCATGGTCAACAATACCGCCATGGCTCAGGAGCTGGGCTATATGCACATCCCGGAAGGCACCCTCATCAGCATCGATGAGATAAACCAGTATCCGCCGGAGCAGGTGGTGCTGGTGACCACCGGCAGTCAGGGCGAGCCTCTGAGCGCCCTGAGCCGGATGGCTTCCTGCAGCCACCGTCAGGTGCGCGTCGGCCCCGGCGACTTCATCATCATCTCGGCCAAGCCCATCCCCGGCAACGAGAAGAGCGTGACCAAGATCGTCAACGGTCTGCTCCTGCTGGGCGCAGAGGTCATCTATGAGGGGATGTACGACGTCCACGTCTCCGGCCACGCCTGTCAGGAAGAGCAGAAGCTGATGCTCACCCTGACCAGACCCAAGTATTTCCTGCCCGTCCACGGCGAATATAAGCAGCTGAAAAAGCACGCCATCACGGCGGCAAGCCTCGGCATCCCCACCAGCAACATCCTCATTGCCGAGAACGGCTCCAACATCATCCTCAGCCAGGACGAGATGAAGCTGGGCGAGCCGGTGACGGCGGGCGCTGTCATGGTGGACGGCCTCGGCGTGGGCGATGTGGGCAACGTCGTCCTGCGGGACCGCAAGCATCTGTCTGAGGACGGCCTCGTCATCATCGTGGCCACCGTGGACAGCAAGACCGGCAAAGTTCTGGCCGGCCCCGACCTCGTGAGCCGCGGCTTCGTCTATGTGCGGGAGAACGAGAGCCTGATGGACGGCGCCCAGAGCATCGTGGAGACGGCTCTTGACCGCTGCGTGGACGAGCACGTCCGCGACTGGAACAGCGTCAAGACCCGGGTGCGCGAGGCCCTGAGCAGCTATATCTACCGCCGCACCAAGCGCAGCCCCATGATCCTCCCCATCCTGATGGAGGTCTGAGTCTGCCCGCAGGAGGCATAACACTTCATGAAACAAAAACCAAGATGGACTCTTGAAATGCTGACCGCTGCGCTGGCGGTGCTCTGCGCCCTGCTGGTGCTGGTGCTTCTGGTGCAGCGCCCGGCCATCTGGCCTGTGCTGGTGGTGCTGGCGGTGCTGTGGTTCGCCCTGTTCGGAGTGTTCCGCTACCGGGTGCGCAGCTGGGTGGCCCGCTGGGTCTGCGGCGGCAGCTTCGAAAAATCGAAGACGCAGTTCAGCCTCGAGCCGCTGAGCCAGCCCGCCGCCCTCCTTTCGGGGGAGACGGTGCTGTGGTACAACACCGAGTTCCGCACCCGTCTGATGAAGGGCGAAGCCCTTCTGGTCCCCCGGGTGCAGAAAGTGCTGCCCGGCCTCGACCTGCAGGAGGCACGCAAGGTCAGCGGCCAGCTGCTCAATCTGGCCGACGGCGTGTGGAGCGCTCACAGCTCCACCGTCCCCGGCGAGGCCGAGAGCATGACCCTTCTTGTCCTGAATGAGGAAACGGCCCTCCGCAAAGTGGAGGCCGAATATAAGGCCAGCCGCCCGGGCTATCTGGTCTTCCTCGTGGACGGCTACGACGATGTGTTCAGCGATATGCTGGACAGCGAGCGCGCCCGCCTGCTGGAAGGCATCAACCGGGTGCTGGAAGATATGATAGGCCGCGGCACAGGCTTTCTGCGCCGGGTGGCCAGCGGCCGCTACATCGCTGTGGTGGAAGAGCGCCAGCTGGAGCAGTTCGCCAAGCGCGGCTACGACGTGCTGGACAAGATCCGCGCCCTCGACCCCAGCGTGAACCTCTCCATCTCCATCGGCATCGGACGCGGGGCCAAGACCCTGCGGGAGGCTCAGGACATGGCCGTTCAGGCGCTGGATATGGCGCAGGGGCGCGGCGGCGACCAGGCCGCCGAGATGACCCCGGACGGCTTTACCTTCTACGGCGGCGTCAGCCACGGCGTGGAAAAGCGCAGCAAGGTGCGCAGCCGCATCGTGGCCGACCAGCTGGTCAAGCTCATCAAGGAGGCGGACCATGTGGTCATCATGGGCCACCGGATGAGCGATCTGGACGCCATCGGCTCTGCCGAGGGCGTGCTGCGCATCTGCAAGATCTGCGATGTGCCGGCGGTCATCGCCGTGCGCCGTGACGCCACTTTGGCGGGCAGCCTCATCAACGCCCTCATCGCGGCAGGGCAGGAGGACGACTTCATCGACCCCAAGGGAGCTCTGCCCATCATTTCCCAGAGAACGCTCTGTATCGTCGTGGATACATACCAGCTGGGTCTGGTGGAGAGCCGCGAGATACTGGAAAAATGCGGCAAGGTGGCCGTCATCGACCACCACCGCAAGGGCGTCGGCTTTATCGAGAAGGCCGACCTCGTCTGCCACGAGCCCTATGCATCCTCGGCCAGTGAGCTGGTCACGGAGTTCTTGCAGTATGTGGGCGACCGGGACGACAAGCCCAACCGCATCGAGGCCGAGGGACTGCTCTCCGGCATCATGCTGGACACCCGTGACTTCACCCTCCACACCGGCGTGCGCACCTTCGAGGCCGCTGCGGCCCTCCGCCGCTACGGCGCGGAGACGGAGCATGTGCGTCAGCTCTTTGACGTGAGCATGGTGGAGTACACCACCAAGGCCACGCTGGTATCGGAAGCCCAGATGTACCGGGGCTGCGCCATCACCGTCAGCGGCGAGGTGGCCCCCGAGGCCCGGGTGGCCATCGCTCAGGCGGCCAACGACCTGCTGACCATCCAGAACGTGGAGGCCAGCTTCGTGGCCGTGCAGGTGGGCGGCGGCGTCAACATCTCGGCCCGCAGCCTCGGCGCGGTGAATGTGCAGGTCATCATGGAGTCTCTGGGCGGCGGCGGTCATCAGACCATGGCAGCGGCCCAGCTCAAGCATATCACCCCGGAGGCGGTCCGCAGCCGCATCCAGACGGCCATCGACCAGTACCGGGAGGCCCAGAAAAAGAGCGGCCTCGAGTCGGAATCCGAACAGAAGAAAAAGGATAAACAGTGATGAAACAGTACGATTATCTTATCGTTGGCGCCGGCCTGTACGGCGCGGTATTTGCCCATGAGGCCAAGAAGGCCGGCAAGCGCTGCCTCGTCATCGACAAGCGCGCTCATATCGCAGGCAACATCTACACCGAAGAGGTGGAGGGCATCAACGTCCACCGCTACGGCGCCCACATCTTCCACACCAACAACAAGGCTGTGTGGCGGTACGTCAACCAGTTCGCGGAGTTCAACCGCTACACCAACAGCCCTGTCGCTAACTATCACGGCGAGATCTACAACCTGCCCTTCAATATGAACACCTTCAACAGGATGTGGGGCGTCGTGACCCCCGCCGAGGCGAAGGCGAAGATCGAGCAGCAGCGCGCCGAGGCCGGCATCACGGAGCCGAAGAACCTCGAGGAGCAGGCCATCAGCCTGGTCGGCACCGACATTTACGAAAAGCTCATCAAGGGCTATACCGGCAAGCAGTGGGGCCGCCCCTGCACCGAGCTGCCCGCGTTCATCATCAAGCGCTTGCCCGTCCGTTTTACCTACGACGACAACTACTTCAACGCCCTGTATCAGGGCATCCCCAGCGGCGGCTATACCGCCATGGTGGAGAAGATGCTGGACGGCGTGGAAGTGCGCCTGGGCGTGGACTATCTGGCCGGGAAGGCAGAACTGGACAAGCTGGCCGACAGGGTCGTCTACACCGGCCCGGTGGACGCCTACTTCGGCTACAAGCTGGGCGCATTGCAGTACCGCAGCGTCCGCTTTGAGACGGAGACGCTGGACACCGACAACTATCAGGGCAACGCCGTCGTCAACTACACCGACGCCGAGACGCCCTACACCCGCATCATCGAGCACAAGCACTTTGAGTTCGGCACCCAGCCCAAGACCGTCATCAGCCGCGAGTACAGCGCCGAGTGGAAGCCCGGCGATGAGCCCTACTACCCGGTGAACGACGAGAAGAACGGCGCACTCTACGCCGAGTACAGGAAGCTGGCCGACGCCGAGCCGGGGGTCATCTTCGGCGGACGTCTGGGCGAGTACAAGTACTACGATATGGATAAGGTCATCGAGGCGGCGCTGGACGTCGTGAGCAGGGAGCTGGCGTAATAGCTTCTTCACAGAGCGCTCGCTCGGAAGGACCTCTCAGTCGCTGACGCGACAGCTCCCCTTAAAAGGGGAGCCATTGGCAGGCCGGGCCACTTTGCGCTGGACGCCTGAGGTCCGACATGGCGCAAAAGGGCGGGCCTTGCTACAGAGGTCAGGCGCTTCTGGACAAGCGCACCTTGTAAAGCTGTCGCTGGTCTAGACAGCGGAGCACTACTGTTTCCGAGACATCGTGCTTTGCTCGTCCAGTGGAAGTCTGACCGACACGCCAGTGGCTCCCCCTTTGGGGGAGCTGGCGAGCGAAGCGAGACTGAGAGGGCAAGGACGCTGACAGAGGAGCTCAGGCGTTGACGTAACAGCCCGATTGCTGTATACTAACCATAGAAATCCACCGGTTTTCCGGTGAGAAGTGAGGGATACTATCATGAAAGTGATTCTGAAGCAGGACGTCAAGGGCATCGGCAAGAAGGACGAGATCCACGAGGTCTCCGACGGCTACGCCCGCAACTTTCTGTTCCCGCGCAAGCTGGCCGCTGTGGCCGACGCCAGCGCGGTGAATATCGCTCGGGGCAAGGAGGCCGCTGCCGACTTCCACGAGGCTGAGAACGTGGCCGCCGCTCAGGCTGTGGCCGCGAAGCTCGAGGGCAAGACCGTGGTCATCAAGGCCAAGGGCGGTGCCTCCGGCCGTCTGCACGGCAAGGTCACCGGCAAGGAAGTCGCTGAGGCTCTGGCCCAGCTGGCCGGCTCTCCCATCGACAAGAAGAAGATCGAGCTGGAGACCAAGGACATCAAGGACGCGGGCGTCTTCAACGGCAAAGTCCGCCTCCATGTCGGTGTCGTGGCTTCCTTCAAGGTCCAGGTAGAAGTGGAGCAGGCCTGATTTGACCGCTATCTGCGCCCCCTCTCGGCAGGGGGCGCTTTTTGGCTTTACGGCATTTATATAAATAAAGCAGAAGGATAACGACCATGCCGAACGAACGACATTATAACGAACTCAACCTCGAGAGCGTGGGCATCAACCTGCCCTACAATATGCAGGCAGAGCAGAGCGTGCTGGGCGCGGTGCTGCTGAAACCCGAGACCCTGACCGACCTCGTCGAGATCATCCGGCCCGAGATGTTCTACACCCGGCAGAACGCTCAGATCTACTCCGAGATGCTCCGCCTCTTTACCAGCGATCAGACCATCGACTTCGTCACCCTGCTGGACGCCGTCATCTCGGACGGCGTGTTCCCCAGCGCCGACGAGGCGAAAGTCTACCTGACCGGCCTCGCCGAGACGGTCCCCAGCATCTCCAACGTCAAGGCGTATGCGCAGATCGTGCAGGAAAAGTATCTGGTGCGCCAGCTGATGGGTGTCGCAAAGGACATTTTGCAGGACGCGGGCGACGAGCCCGACGCCGACCTGCTGCTGGAAAACGCCGAGCAGCGCATCTATGAGATCCGCTCCGGCCGCGATTCCAGCGCCCTGACGCCCCTTTCTTCCAGCATGGTGGAGACGCTGACAAATCTGCAAAAGATCAGCGGCCCCGACGCCGACAAGTATAAGGGCATCCCCACCGGCTTCCGGCTGCTGGACACCGTCCTCACCGGCCTTGGCCGCGGCGACCTCATCATCCTCGCTGCCCGCCCCGGTATGGGCAAGACCAGTTTCGCGCTGAACATCGCTACCCGCGTGGCCATGCAGCAGAAGGTGCCGGTGGCCATCTTCAGCCTCGAAATGACGAAGGAGCAGCTGACCAACCGCATCCTCTCCGCTGAAGCGGGCATCGACAGTCAGGCGTTCCGCACCGGTGCGCTCCGGGCCGAGGACTGGGAGTATCTGGCCCTCGCCACCGAAAAGCTGCACGACGCACCGATTTATATGGACGACACCTCGGGCATCACCATCACCGAGATGAAGGCGAAGATCCGCCGGGTCAATCAGGACCCCGCCCGCCCCAACGTGGGCCTCATCGTCATCGACTATCTGCAGCTGATGACCAGCGGCCAGCGCAGCGAGAACCGCGTGCAGGAGATCAGCTCCATCACCCGAAACCTCAAGATCATGGCCAAAGAGATGAACGTGCCCATCATCGCTCTGAGCCAGCTGTCCCGTGCGGTGGAAAAGCAGGGCAACAACTCCAGCCACCGCCCCCAGCTGTCTGACCTGCGCGACTCCGGCTCCATCGAGCAGGACGCCGACTGCGTCCTCTTCCTGTACCGCGACTCCTACTACGCCAGCCAGAACCCCGACGGCGCGGAGGTGGACGCCGACACCGCCGAGTGCATCGTGGCAAAGAACCGTCACGGCGAGACCAGCACGGTGCCGTTGGGCTGGGACGGCGCCCACACCCGCTTTATGGATGTGGACTTCAAACGCTGATGAACTACGAAGAGATCTTACAGACGGTGCGCGGCTTCTGCGCCCGGGAAAAGCTGCTGGACGGCAAAAAGCATCTCGCGCTGGCTGTTTCGGGCGGGGCCGACAGCATGGCCCTGCTCTGCCTCATCCGCCCGCTGGCCGGGGAAAGGGGCATCGCCCTCACGGTCTGCCACGTCAACCACGGCCTGCGGGGGGAGACGGCGGACCGGGACGAAGCCTTCGTCCGGGAGGTCTGCGCCCGGCTGGGCCTGCCGCTGCGGGTGTTCCATGCCGCTGAGCTGGAGGCCGAGGCAGGAAAGCCCCGGGCAGGGGAGGACTGGGCGCGCCGCCTGCGGTATGCCTGCTTCGAGCGGGTGCTGGCCGACGGGATAGATGCCGTCGCAACTGCCCATACTGGGAGTGACCAGGCCGAGACGCTGCTGTTCCGGCTGGCCAGAGGCACCGGCCTCCACGGCGCGGCGGGCATCCGGCCCAGCCGCCCGGGCTATCTGCGGCCTCTGCTCTGCCTGACGAGGGCCGACACCGAGGCCGTCTGCCGCGCCTGCGGCGAAGGCTGGGTCACCGACGAGACCAACGACGCCGACGACTACGCCCGCAACCGTCTGCGCCACGGCGCACTGCCCGCCCTCTGTGGGGTCAACAGCGCCGCCGAGCGGAATCTGGCCCGCTTCTGTGAGAAAGCCGCCAAGGCGGACGAATACTTCGCCCGGCAGGCGGATGCGCTGCTGGCTTCGGCCCGGGCAGCGGACGCAGAAAGCCTGCCCGGCGGGGCGGGATACGCCCTGCGCAGCGGCCAGCCCGTGTGGCTGTCAGAGCCTTTGCGGCAGACGGACCCGCTCATCCTCGACATGGCCCTCCACAGCCTTGTGGAGCCGGTGCGGGACGCGGAGGAAAAATATATCCGCCTGCTGGCCGACCTTGTGGAAAAGGGCAGCGGCGCGGTGCAGCTCACCGACGCCGTCCGCTTCTGCGCCCGGGACGGCGTGCTCTGGCGGGAGGAAGCCGATAAAAACACCCGCCGGCAGGGCGAAAAAGCGGACGGTCCGAAATTTGAAGTATCCCTGCCGGAGGGCGGCGATTATCCGCTGCCCGGCGGCAGAACGCTGCATATCCGGGTGGTCTCGGCCTGTTTTGAAGAAAAAACACAGGGTGTTCATAAAAAAGACTTAAAAAATCAGGCAGATTATGCTAAAATAAACTCGATATGTCCTGTTCTGCGGCTGCGCTGCCGTCAGCCCGGCGACCGCTTCCGTCCGGCCGGGCGGGGGGTAGACCGGGAGCTGCGCAAATGGATGAACGAGGCGGGCATCCCGCCCCGGGAACGGGACGCGCTGCCGCTGCTGGCGGCAGGCAGACAGGTGCTGTGGGTCTGCGGAGAGGGCTTTGCCGATGGGCTGGCCCCCGGGCCGGACACCGGGCAGCTGCTGCAGGTGGAACTAGAAAATTTTGGAGGAATCGAATCATGAGCATGCATGACGATATTTTGAAGGTCCTCGTTTCGGAAGAGGAGCTGAAAGCGAAGGTGGCTGAGCTGGGCGCTCAGATCAGCAAAGACTATGAGGGCAGAAACCTCGTCCTCGTCTCCATCCTCAAGGGCTCGGTGGTCTTTATGGCCGACCTGATGCGCGCCGTGAGCATCCCGTGCAGCATCGACTTCATGGTGGTGTCCAGCTACGGCGGCGGCAACACCACCAGCACCGGCCTCGTCAAGATCATCAAGGATCTGGACGGCGACCTCTCCGGCAAGGACGTGCTCATCGTGGAGGACATCCTCGACACCGGCATCACCCTGTCGAACCTCGTGCCGATGCTCAAGATGCGCAACCCGAACTCGGTGAAGATCTGCACCATCCTCGACAAGCCCAGCCGCCGCAAGGCCGACATCGCCCCGGACTACGAGGGCTTCGCGGTGCCGGACGAGTTCGTGGTGGGCTACGGCCTCGACTACGACGAGAAGTACCGCAACCTGCCCTACATCGGCGTACTCAAACCCAGCGTCTACGAAAAGTAAGAAATAAAACCAGAACTGGAGTTGATCCTTTTGCAATCGAAGAGACCTCGTATCAATCCGCTCATCCTCGCACTGGCGCTGGCCGCCGTGCTGATGGTCTGGTCGGTGACGGGCAGCGGGTCGGGCAGCACCGGCGGCTCGACCATGAGCTACTCCACCGTCGTCCATTACTTTGAGCACAATCAGGTCACGTCCTTCACGCTGGACCGCAACACCAGCGTCATCACCCTGAACCTGAAGGAAGGCGACCTGCCCCTGCCGGACGTCTCCTCCACCCAGAGCACGGTGCAGTCTACCGGCGGTCTGCTGAGCGGGATGTTCTCCTCCTCGTCGGAGTCCACCGGCGCAGTGCAGGAGGACGACGGCACCGTCACCGTCCGCTATAAACTGCCCTATGCCTACGTTTTCATCGAGAATGTGGACAAGTATATCGAGTCCTACGACGCGGCGAACCCCGACGCGCCCATGACCTACGACTACACCTCCCTCAAGGAGACCATCCCCTGGATGGAGATTATCTTCTATCTGGGGATGCTGGGCTGCACCGGCTTTTTGCTGTTCTCGATGATGCGGGGCGGCGTCGGCGGTGGCGGCGGCATCATGAATGTCGGCAAAGCCAAGGTCAAGGACGAGCACGAGAACAAGAAGACCGCCACCTTTGCCGATGTGGCCGGTGAAGACGAAGAGAAGGAAGAGCTGAAAGAGGTCGTGGAGTTCCTCAAGAGCCCCGACAAGTTCAACTCTCTGGGCGCACGCATCCCTCACGGCGTGCTGCTCGTCGGCCCTCCGGGTACCGGCAAGACCCTGCTGGCCCGCGCCTGCGCCGGTGAGGCCGGTGTGCCGTTCTACTCCATCTCCGGCTCTGACTTCGTCGAGATGTACGTCGGCGTCGGCGCATCCCGTGTGCGCGACCTCTTCGACAAGGCAAAAAAGACCATGCCCTGCATCATCTTCATTGATGAGATCGATGCTGTGGGCCGTCAGCGCGGTGCCGGTCTCGGCGGCGGTCACGACGAGCGGGAGCAGACCCTGAACCAGCTGCTGGTCGAGATGGACGGCTTCGAGGCCAACGACGGCGTCATCGTCATGGCGGCCACCAACCGTGCCGACATCCTCGATAAGGCCCTGCTCCGCCCGGGCCGCTTCGACCGTCAGGTCTACGTCGGCCTGCCCGACGTCAAGGGCCGCGAGGAGATCCTGAAGGTCCACACCAAGAACAAGCCCCTCGCCCCGGATGTCTCCCTCAAGGTCATCGCACAGCGCACCGCAGGCTTTGCGGGCGCTGACCTCGAGAACCTCGTCAACGAGGCCGCTCTGCTGGCTGCCCGCCGCAGCCGCAAGGCCATCACGATGGAGGACATCGAAGAGGCTTCCATGAAGGTCATGGCCGGCCCCGAGAAGAAGAGCCGGGTCGTCACCCCCGAAGAGAAAAAGCTCACCGCCTACCACGAGGCGGGCCACGCCGTGGCGGGCTTCTACTGCAAGCACCACCCCCGTGTGCATGAGATCACCATCATCCCCCGCGGTCAGGCCGGCGGCTACACCATGTATCTGCCCGAGAAAGACCGCAGCTACGTCACCAAGGGCGAGATGTTCGAGGACATCGTGTCCAGTCTGGGCGGCCGCGTAGCCGAGCAGCTTATCCTGGACGACATCTCCACCGGTGCGTCCAACGACCTGCAGCAGGCGACGAACATCGCCCGCCAGATGATCACCAAGTACGGCTTCTCCGAGCGCCTTGGCCCTGTGGTCTACGGCACCTCTCAGGAGGAGACCTTCCTGGGCCGCGACCTCGGTCAGGGCAAGGGCTACAGCGAAACCACCGCTGCTGAGATCGACAGCGAGATGCGGGACATCATCGACGAGGCCTACGAGACCTGCCGCCGCACCCTGACGGAGCATATCGACCAGCTCCATGCGCTGGCACAGGCCCTGATGGAGCGCGAGAAGCTGAACGAGAAGGAGTTCAACGCCGTGATGGCAGGCGAGACCCTGCCCCAGCGTGAGGACCCCGACGCAAAGCCCGCCGAGGCTCAGCCCGCTGTCCAGCCTGTGGAACAGGCCGAGACCGCAGAGGCTGCGGAGCCTGACGAACCTGCTGAGGCAGTGGATGCCGCCCCGCAGGAAGCCCCGGCCCCCGAAACGCCGGATGAAGGCGAAGCCAACCAGTAAACCAAGAGAAAGGGGAGAGTGTTGTGGAGGAAAATTTTGAACCGGTCGCGCGGACACGGGCCAACTATTACACCCCGGGCAGCCCGGTGCAGTTTGTCTGCGTGGAGCTGCTCAAGGGCGAAGTCAGCGGCGAACACGCGGTCTGTCTGACCTTTAAGAACATTTCCCGCGTGACCCTGACGGCACTGGAGATCCACTTCAAGTGCAAGGGCGTGGACGGCGTCATCCTCTGTGAGGACGAGTTCGAGTACCGTGACCTTACCGCAAAGCCCGGCGAGAGCTTCGGCATGGACGATGCCGTCTTTGTCACCCAGAAGGCCATCACCAGCGTGGACGTCACCCTGCGCAATGTCTACAGCGGCAGGAAGGTCGTCCACCTCGAGAGCATCAAGCGGGTGCGCCTGCCGGCCCCCCGCCGCCTGAGCGTCGAGATGCAGAAGGCCCTCGAAGCCCGGATGAACCGCACCGGCATGAAGTTCATGCCCCAGGTCTTCGAGAACGGCTGGTACTGCGCCTGCGGTGCCTTCCACCCGAAGGAAGAGGACACCGTCTACTGCTCCGAGTGCGGCAGCGACCGCATCCTTTTGCAGAACGCGCTGAACACCCTGCTGCAGCCGGAAGCCCCGGTGCGCCAGCCCGAGCCGCAGCCTGCGGCCCAGCCAGTGCGCCCCGCCGCGCCTGCGGAGGAGCCCACCCGCATCGTGGGTGCGGCGCAGGAGGAAGCCACCCGTATCATCCCGCCCCGGGCGGCGGAGCCTGCGCCCGGCTATGCGCCTGCCGCTGAGATGGACGCGACCCGCGTGGTGTCCCGCGCCCCGGAGCAGGAGGCGACCCGCGTTCTGCCCCGCCAGCCGGAGCCGGTGCGCCCGGCCAAGTCCTTTGCGCCGGACGAAGAGGTGGAGAAGTACGGCACCCGTGTGGTACCCTCGACTCCCGCCGCCGCGCCGTCCCGCCTGCAGGCAAAGCCGCTGGACGAGGAGGACGACTGCGAAGAGGAAGACCCCCGTGACAGCATCGCTGAGACGCTCATCCGCTGGGTGCCGCCCATCACCGCCATCGTGTGTGCGGGTATCGCCCTGTGCGGCTTCGTGTATTCTCAGTTCATGATGTAAAATAGGATGTACGGCGGAGGAGGCAGAGGCTTCCTCCGCTTTTAATTTAAGGAATAACCTCTCCGTCAGCGCTGCCGCGCTGCCACCTCCCCTATCGAGGGGAGGCCTTGGCATGGCGGAAAAGCTTTATCTTTTCGCCAGAGGCTCCCCTCGGTAGGGGCAACAACGACGACCGCCGCCAGTGGCGGAAACAGGGAGTCGCTGTTGGGGCCGCGGCAGTAAGGCGCAAGCAAAGCGCTGCGGATGCTGGGTGCCGCAACCCGGCCTTGTCTGCGGAGCAGACTGAGAGGTTGGACAAAGGAGAAGTGAAGTTATGCCTGACGAAGCTTTGCAGGCCGCGTTCGAGATCAAAGCGGCCTGCGACGACATCAGCCGGAAGCTGCTGCGCTGGCACTGGGAAGAAAAGCCCGGCGCTCACAGCGTGGACGCCCTGCTGAAGCATCTGGCCCAGCGCCAGAAGGAGAGCCCCGACTACTACGAGCGCCTGCCGGAGCTGAATGGCCGCACCGGCTGGCAGCAGCTGGATACCACCCTCTGTATGCGCATCCTGCTGGACCCGGAAAAGGACGCCGCCCGGCCTCTGGACCTGCTGGGCAGTACGCCCCACCCGGCAGCGGCCCGCCGCGCCTGCAACGCGGTGCGGATGGCCCGCAACGAGGCCGCCCACGCCTCCGACAGGACCGCAGCCGCACAGGCGGCGATCCGGTTCAACGAGGCCGTGGAGGAGCTGGAAGCGGGCTATGAGGGAACGGCCCTGACCACCGGCGACCTCGAGAAGTATTACCGGATGGCGGAGGACTTTCTGTCCCGCTGCGGCGCGTCGGAGACCATCGAGCCTCAGAAGAAGGCTGAGGACGAAGCGCCCCGCCGTCAGAAGTCCCAGAAAAGCGGCAGCACATCCCGCAAGCGCCAGAGCGGCGGAAGCCGCACGACCTCGAAGGGGACATCCGGCCGCAGCCGGAACGCTTCCGGCCGGAACAGCCGCAGCCGCCAGAATATGCAGACCACGGCCCGCCGCAGGAAGCGTCAGCGCACCCAGAGCCGCGCTCTCACCGTGGTGCTGCTGGCCGTCGTCCTGCTGGGCCTGCTGGTCCGGGCCTGGACGATGGGGCTGATGAAGTGATACGCTCTACTGAGGTAGATCATGTGATAAAGTTTCAAATTAAAGACATACTTACGTTGTAAAATGAACTTTATCAACTTGATAAAGTTCCCCCTATTGATAAAGTTCGAACTTTATCAGCTCGCCCGAAGTTTATCACCTTGATAAAGTTTGATTTTGGACGTTGTGCCGATGCTATTTTGGAACTTTATCAGATAACGCGCGGGTCTCAGAGAAGGTTCTCTGTAGTCCGACCTCTCCGTCAGCGCTGACGCGGCCAAAACTGCATACAATAGCCCTATAACCGTTTATATGGGAAAGGAAACAGGCAATGGAGCTGAATTTTTATACCCTCTGCGTCCTCTATCTGGTCTACTCGTTCCTCGGCTGGGTAGCCGAGACGGTGGTGGCGACCATCAAGGGCCGCGCCTTCGTCAACCGTGGCGTGGCGTCCGGCCCGTTCTGCTTCGTCTACGGCACGGCGGCTGTGCTGATGGCGGTGGGCTTTGCCGACCTGCGCTCGACGCCGGTGGCCCTCTTCCTCGGCTGTGCGGCCAACGCCACCGTGGTGGAGTGGGTGACGGCCAAGCTGCTCGAGAGGATGCACCGCCGCCGCTGGTGGGACTACTCGGATAAAAAGTTCAATCTGGACGGCTATGTCTGCCTGCAGTACTCGGTGCTCTGGGGCCTGCTGGGCATGGCAAGCGTGCTGTGGGGCAACGTCCTGCTGCTGCGGCTCTGCGCCCTGCTGCCGGGCTGGCTGCTGCATGTCGGCGTCTGGGCGGCGATGACGCTGGCCGTCCTCGACCAGCTGGGCACAGCGCTGGCCGTCAACCGGTACGCCGCCAGCCATCCGAGGCTGGAACAGCTCAACCTCGAGCTGGAAAAGCACTCGGACAAGCTGCGTCAGCGGCTCATCGCCCATGTGGAAAAGCGTATCCAGCGGGCTTACCCGACCATCGTCCGGCCCGAGCCGGCTGCTCAGAAAGAAAAGGCTCTGAGCTTCGGCGACCTCGTCTGGCTCTTCGTCATCGGGGCTTTCCTCGGCGACGTGGTGGAGACGCTGTTCTGCCGGGTGACGGCGGGCGTCTGGATGAGCCGCTCGAGCCTTGTGTGGGGACCCTTCAGCGTGGTGTGGGGTCTGGCGCTGGTCATGGCGGCGGTCCTGCTGCGGGGCAGCGAGGAGCGGAGCGACCGCTCCATCTTCCTGTTCGGCTTCGTGATGGGCGGCGCGTATGAGTATATCTGCAGCGCCGTGGGTGAGCTGCTGTTCGGCGTCATCTTCTGGGACTACAGCGGCTTCAAGTTCAATCTGGGAGGCCGTGTCAACCTGCTCTACTGCTTCTTCTGGGGCATCGCGGCGGTGGTCTGGATCCGGTACGGCTACCCCCTCGTCGCAAAGCTGATGGCAAACCTGAAAAAGCACATCCTGCCCTGGATGACCGTGGTGCTGACGGTGTTCATGGCCGTGAACATGGGGCTTTCGGCACTGGCGCTGGCCCGTTACGACGCCCGCACCAGCGGCCTCGCCCCGGCGAACCGGCTGGACGTCTTCCTCGACGAGCACTTTGACAACGCCCGGATGGAGCGGGTGTACCCCAACGCCAAAAAAACCGGCTGACCCGGCAGCCATAAACGCAAAAAAGCACTGCACCCGCCCGCTTTTGGGGAGTGCAGTGCTTTTGGTTTGTTCAGCCCTTACTGAGCGGCAAAGACCTTTACCTCGTCCTTGTCCATGAAGGCGGCACCGGCAAAGCCTGCTGCTTCCAGCTGGCCCAGCTGCTTGCCGAGCTTCTTGCCCTGAGGCAGGACGGTGACGTTGTAGGTATCGCGCAGGGCAGCGGCCCGGCTCAGGACGGCGGTGAAGTCGGCGTCCTTGCCGTAGAGCAGTGCGATCTTCTGCTTTGCGCCGGGGATCTGATAGCCCTGCTCGAGCAGGATGCCGCAGACGCGCTCGAAGCCGATGGAGAAGCCGACTGCCGGCACCTGCGTGCCGAGGAACTTGCCCACCATGTTGTCATAGCGGCCGCCGCCGGCGACTGCGCCGCTGAACTGCGGGCAGGTGATCTCAAACACCATGCCGGTGTAGTAGCCCTGACCGCGCACGAGGCTGGGGCAGTAGGCCACCTGATAGCGGCCGGCGGCCATGGCGTTGGCAGTGGCGAGGACGTACTTGAGGTCGTCGGCGATGGCGGGGTCTGCGCAGTGGGCGGCCACAGCGTCCAGCGTCACCTCGCCGGCGGCGATGAAGTCGGCCAGTGCGTTGACCGCGCTCTCGGGCAGCTGCTTCTCGAGAAGCTCGGCCTTCACGCCGTCGGCACCGATCTTATCCATCTTGTCGAAGGTGATGCAGACGGAATCCAGCGTGTCAGCGGCAAAGCCCATGCTCTCCAGCATCCCGCGGAGGATGCGGCGGTCGTTGATGTTGACGGTGAAGCCGTCGAAGCCGATGCCCAGCAGGGCGCGGGTGGTCACGTCGATGAGCTCGACTTCGGCGTTGGGGCTCTCGTCGCCCAGAATGTCGATGTCGCACTGGACGAACTCGCGCAGACGGCCCTTCTGGGGGCGCTCGGCGCGGAAGACGCGGTCGGTCTGGATGACCTTGAAGGGGTGGGGGAGCTTGTCCTTGTTGGCGGCGTAGAAGCGGCTCAGGGGCAGGGTCAGATCATAGCGCAGGCCCATGTCGGAGAGCTCTTTCGGGTCGCCGGAGTTCAGGGCGGCGGTGAGCTTGTCGCCGCGCTTGAGCACTTTGAAGATGAGGTTCAGGTTGTCGCCGCCGTCGGACTTGTCGAGGTTCTCCATATCCTCCAGCATGGGGGTGGAGATGCGCTCGAAGCCGGATGCGCGGTAGGTCTCGAGAATTTTGCCCTGAATGTAGTCGCGCAGGGTCTGCTCGTTGGGCAGAAGGTCGCGCATACCTTTTAAGGCCTGAGTTTTCATAAGATAGTCCTCTTTCTGTATAGCCCTCTCAGTCGCGGATGGCAGATACTGAGCCTAACCTCTCAGTCTGCTTCGCAGACAGCTCCCCTACTAGGGGAGCCTCTGGCGAAGAGATAAAGTGTTCCGAAATGCCAAAGCCTCCCCTCGATAGGGGAGGTGGCACGGCGGAGCCGTGACGGAGAGGTTCAGGCACAGAAGCAACGTGACGAAAGAGATGATTTTTGCGATACGCTTTTAATTATAAAGGATACCGTCTTTTTGTCAATCGAAAAGGACACACTATTCTCTGAGGTGATGCATGAAATGCAGAAAACAAGACCCTGGGCCATCCTGGCGGCGGGCGCGGCCATCCAGGTATTGACAGGCCTGCCCGCCGCGTGGGGCGTGTTTCAAAGACCCGTCATGGAGGAATACGGCCTCAGCGAGCAGGGGGCAGGCTATGCCTTCGGGGTGCTCATCGCATTTTTCGGCATCGGGTGCGTCATCGGCGGCTTTCTGCAGGATAAGCAGGGGCCACGCTTTGCGGCTTTGTGGGGGACGGGCCTGCTCTGCGGCGGATTCTTCGCGGCGGCGGCTCTCCCGGCGGAGAAGGGGAGTGCTTTTTTCGGGGTGTTCAGCATCCCGGCAGGGCTCGGCACAGCCTTTCTCTATCCGTCCATCCAGTCCTGCGCCCAGAAGTGGTACAAGGGCCGGAAGGGCCTCGCCACCGGCGTCATCGGGGGCGCAGTGGGGTTGAGCGGAGCGTTCCTGACCGTCTTCGTCCGCACGGCGCTGCGGGGCTTCGGGCCGGTGCAGGGCATCCGGGGCGCGTTCTGGGCGCTGGGTGCGCTGACCCTGCCGGTCTGCCTCGCGGGCAGTGCATTGCTGACCGACCCGCCGCCCGAAAAGCCTCAGCCCAGCCGGCAGGGAAAGGCTAAGGCCGCGCCGCCCCTCGACCTCTCGCCCCGGCAGATGCTTGGCACGCGGCAGTACTGGCTCTGCGCCGGAGCGGTCTGCTTTTCCACCCCGGCGGTGCTGCTGTTCAGCCCCATCATCTTAAAGCTGGGCATGGAGCGGGGTCTGGACGAGGGCGCTGCCCTGTGGAGTGTGGTGCTGGGCAGCGTGGGCAGCGCGGCGGGCCGCTTGCTGATGCCCCTGCTCAGCGACCGGATCGGCCGCCGCCCCACTGACCTGATCCTATTTGGCGTGTCGCTGGGGCTTTCAGCGGCCTTCCTGTTCGCACAGGGGTGGCTCGTTGTGGCTGTGTACGCAGGGCTCACCTTCTGCTATTCGGCGCTGGCGGCGGTGCTGCCTTCCCTCTCCACCGACCTGTTCGGCCTGCCCCATGCCGGGGTGAACTACGGCTTTCTGGCGCTGGGACAGAGCGTGGGCAGCCTTGCCTTCCCCTTTGCGGCGAACCTGTGGGGTCTTGCCACCGGGCGGCACTGGCTGGCCATGGCAGGCGCGGCGGCGGGCTTTGTGTGTATCTGGGCGCTCCGGCCTGTCAGGGCCCAACAGCCGCCCAGAAAAAACTGAACTGGACAGCGCAAGATATTCCTTTTGACAAATATGATAGAAATGTGACGAACTGGGCAGCGAAAGCGGTGAAAGTGCTAGTTAGTAGCGAATAACCACAAAAAATGCTTGTGAAAAAATCCGCAAAACGTCTTGCAAATTCCGCCAAGGTTCTCTATAATAAAATCATGCGTGGTAGTACCGGCGTGGCGCGGAAGAGAGCGGCGCAGCCGGTCAATGCAAACGGCAGGACACCCCCTGCCAATGGCATCAATTTGTCAAAAGGAGAGTATGATTATGACCTATTCGCAGCAAGTACAGAATATGTGCCCGATCACCAAAGGTCCTAAGCATGGTCCGGCTCCCATCCCCGAAGAGGGCGCATGGGTCAAGGCCTATGAGATCAAGGACATCAGCGGCTACACCCACGGTGTGGGCTGGTGCGCACCTCAGCAGGGTACCTGCAAGCTGTCCCTGAACATCAAGAACGGTGTCATCGAGGAGGCTCTGGTGGAGACCATCGGCTGCTCCGGTATGACCCACTCTGCTGCTATGGCAGGCGAGATCCTGCCCGGCAAGACCATTCTGGAAGCTCTGAACACCGACCTGGTGTGCGACGCCATCAACGTGGCTATGCGTGAGCTGTTCCTGCAGATCGTCTACGGCCGCAGCCAGACCGCTTTCTCTGAGGACGGTCTGCCCATCGGCGCAGGTCTGGACGACCTGGGCAAGGGCCTGCGCTCCATGACCGGCACCATCTTCTCCACCAAGGCAAAGGGCGTCCGTTATCTGGAGCTGACCGAGGGCTATATCAACAAGCTGGCTGTGGATGCCAACGATGAGGTCATCGGCTATCAGTTCGTCAAGCTGGGCAAGATGATGGAGGATATCCGTCACGGCAAGACCCCCAACGAGGCTTACGAGAAGAACGTGGGTACTTACGGCCGCTTCAGCAAGGAGCAGGGCGCTGTCAAGTACATTGACCCGCGTGAGGAATAAGAGAGGAGGAACAACTCATGGCAACTTTTGAATCTATGGATCGCCGCATGCCGAAGATCGAGGCATGCCTGAAGGCCAACGGCCTGGAGTCTCTGGACGCTTGCAACGAGATGCTCCTCGCTAAGGGCATCGACTGCGACAAGATCGTCCGCGGCGTGCAGCCCATCTGCTTTGACAACGCTGTCTGGGCTTACACCCTGGGCACCGCCATCGCCGTCAAGCGCGGCCTGACCGACGCTGCCGAGTGCGCTGCTGCCATCGGCGAGGGTCTGGAAGCATTCACCATCCCCGGCTCTGTTGCTGAGCAGCGTCAGGTCGGTCTGGGCCACGGCAACCTGGGCGCTCGTCTGCTGAGCGAGGACACCACCTGCTTCGCTTTCCTGGCAGGCCACGAGTCCTTTGCTGCTGCTGAGGGTGCCATCGGCATCGCCCGCACCGCAAACAAGGTCCGCAAGACCCCCCTGCGCGTCATCCTGAACGGTCTGGGCAAGGACGCCGCTTACATCATCTCCCGCATCAACGGCTTCACCTATGTGCAGACCGAGTACGACATCCCCACCCAGACCCTGACCGTCGTCAAGGAGATCCCCTTCTCCGAGGGCGAGCGCGCAGCGGTCAAGTGCTACGGCGCCAACGACGTCATGGAGGGCGTTGCCATCATGAAGAAGGAGGACGTCCAGTGCTCCATCACCGGCAACTCCACCAACCCCGTCCGCTTCCAGCACCTGGTCGCCGGCACCTATAAGAAGTGGGCCATCGAGAACGGCAAGAAGTACTTCTCCGTCGCTTCCGGCGGCGGCACGGGCCGTACCCTCCACCCCGATAACGTCGCAGCCGGTCCCGCCAGCTACGGCCTGACCGACTCTCTGGGCCGCGTCCACGGCGATGCTCAGTTTGCAGGTTCCTCTTCTGTGCCTGCACACGTCGAGATGATGGGCCTCATCGGCATGGGCAACAACCCGATGGTCGGCGCTACGGTCGCCTGCGCTGTTGCTGCCGCACAGGCCAACGCCTAAATCCTTTTCCCAAGTTCGGCAGAGGGGGCTGCTTGTAAAAGGGCAGTCCCCCTTTTTATGCTGATAGATGTTCGCAACCACAAACCACGAAGCAAGCAAGAAAGGAAAAACATGAAGAAAGCTCAGATCAAGAAGAGCGTGTCTGCACTGGCTATGGCAGCGGTCATCGCGGTCAGCCTGTTTGGCTACGGCTGCGGTGCAAAGTCTGCCTCTACCAGTTCTGACGCGGGTGTGTCCGGTGACTTCACCGGCACTGCCAAGGGCTTCGGCGGCGACGTTTCCGTCACCCTGACCCTGACCGACGGCGCCATCACCGGCTGTACCGCCGAGGGCAAGGACGAGACCCAGGGCGTCGGCTCTGAGGCCATCGCCCAGATGCCCGGCAAGATCGCCGAGAGCGGCAGCATCGCCGTGGACGGCGTGTCCGGCGCTACCGCCACCTCTACCGCCATCAAGGAGGCTGCTGCGGCTGCCCTGACCGCTGCCGGCCTGAACCCCGATGACTATAAGACCGCTGTGGAGAAGGACGCTGCCGCCGAGGACTCCACCGTTGACGCAGATGTCGTCGTCGTCGGTGCAGGCGGCGCAGGCATGACTGCCGCCATCACCGCTGCCGGTGAGGGCAAGAGCGTCGTCATCCTCGAGAGCCAGTCCATGGTGGGCGGCAACTCCGTCCGCGCCACCGGCGGCATGAACGCCGCCAAGACCGTCTATCAGGACGAGAACGAGTTCGGCGAGTCTGCCGGCGTCGAGAAGACCCTGAAGACTGCTGCCGAGAAGTACGCCGACAACGAGACCATCACTGCTCTGGCAAAGACCGTCTCCGAGCAGTGGGCTGCCTATCAGGCCAACCCCACCGGCTACTTCGACTCTGTCGAGCTGATGGAGCTGGATACCATGATCGGCGGCAAGGGCATCAACGACCCCGAGCTGGTCGAGACCCTGTGCGCAAACTCCGCTGACGCCATCGACTGGCTGGACGAGCACGGCATCACCCTGCACAACGTCTCCAGCTTCGGCGGTGCATCCGTCAAGCGCATCCATCGCCCTGTGAACGCAGAGGGCAAGACTGTTTCCGTCGGCTCCTACATGATCCCCCTGCTGCAGGAGAACTGCGAGAAGGCCGGCGTCAAGATGATGCTGGACACCACCGCAACGGAGATCCTGACCGATGCCAACGGCGCTGCCGTGGGCGTCAAGGCCACCGGTGCTTCCGGTGAGACCGTCACCGTCAACGCCAAGGCAGTCGTTCTGGCTACCGGCGGCTTCGGCGCAAACCTCGACATGGTCGTCAAGTACAAGCCCGAGCTGAAGGGCTTCATGACCACCAACGCCCCCGGCATCCAGGGCCAGGGCATCGAGATGGCACAGGCCATCGGCGCTGCTACCGTGGACATGGACCAGATCCAGATCCACCCCACCGTTGAGGCCAACACCGCTGCCCTCATCACCGAGGGCCTGCGCGGCGACGGCGCTATCCTCATCAACGAGGAAGGCAAGCGCTTCATCGACGAGGTCGGCACCCGCGACGTCGTCTCCGCCGCTGAGATCGCCCAGACCGGCAGCTACAGCTGGCTGGTCGTCGATCAGGCCATGGCCGATGCTTCCAGCGTCATCCAGGGCTACATCAAGAAGGGCTACACCGTCACCGGCGCTACCTACGAGGAGCTGGGCAAGGCTATGGGCGTCGATGCCGCTGCCTTCGCAGAGACCATGGAGAAGTGGAACGGCTACGTTGAGGCCAAGAATGACCCCGACTTTGGCCGCACCAGCTTTGCAAACAAGCTGGATACCGCTCCGTACTACGCCATCAAGGTCACCGCCGGTGTCCATCACACCATGGGCGGCCTGAAGATCAACGCCAACACTGAGGTGCTGAACGAGAAGGGCGAGGTCATCCCCGGCCTGTTCGCAGCAGGTGAGGTGACTGGCGGCGTCCACGGTGCAAACCGTCTGGGCGGCAACGCTGTTGCTGACTTCACCGTCTTTGGCCGCATTGCCGGTGCCGCTGCCAGCGACTACGCCGCATGAGCACCCGCAAGCAGCCTCAACCGGCAAAAGGCGCAAAACGCCTGAGCTGGAAGGCGAACCTCCTCTTCGCAGCCGTCATCCTGACGGCAGCTGCCCTGCTGGTCTTTCTGCTGCGTCCGCGCAGCAAGGCGGAACCGCTGGCAGCAGTCGTGGACTTCGGCGGCGGCATCACCGAGGTGCTGCCGCTGGATAAGGACTACGATTACCTGTACGATGTGGGCAGCTATGTCGTTCATTTACAGGTAAAAGACGGCACCATCTCGTTTCAGGACAGCCAATGCCCGGACCATGTCTGTGAGCAGTTCGGCTGGCTGAGCGAGGAAGGTGCATGGGCGGCCTGCGTCCCTGCCGGGGTGTATGTGCAGCTGGCTCCGCTGAGCGAGGCCGAAGCCGCATCTTGACAAGATCATCCGAGACACCCGCAATGTTCTGTAAAGGACACTGCGGGTGTCTTTTTTGCATAAAAACCGGAAATAATTTTGTAAATAAAGGGTGAAATGAAATTTGGACGCTTGTGTATTTCAGAAAAATGCGATACACTACCAATAACGGATTTTTCGTGCAAAAGGGTCACGCTGCCCTTTTGCATACCATAGGAGGAAAAGCATGATCTGGAAAAAGAAAAAGGATGCGTCCGCTGAGGCTGCTGAAGCCGCAGAAGCCAAGTCCGGTGCGTCTGCATTCGCCAAAAAGAACTGGAAATGGCTCGTGCCGGTGGTCGTCGCGGCGGCAGCGGGCGCTGTCTTTCTTATAAGCGGCGGCGGGAATAAAGCTGCCAGCCGCGATGTGACCTACGCCGAGACGACGCCCGTCCGCCAGGATGTCTCCAACTCCCTGAGCGGCACCGGCACGCTGAACCCGGCCAATACATATACCGTCAAGTCTCTGGTGGACGGCAAGATCCTCACCGGCGGCTTTGAAGAGGGCGATAAGGTGGAAGAGGGCGATGTGCTCTACACCATCGACAGCTCGGACGCCTCCACCAATCTGGAAAAGGCCAGCATTGCCCTGCAGCAGGCCCAGCGCAGCTACGACAAGACCGTAGACCTCCAGTATGTCCGGGCAGAGGTGGACGGCACGGTCAGCAGTCTCAAGGTCGCAAAGGGCGACCAAGTGACCAGCGGCCAGGAGGTGGCGGTCATCCGCGACAGCTCCAAGATGCTGCTGAACCTGCTGTTCCCGGCAGCCGACGCCGCCAACTTCTCGGTGGGCCAGAGCGCCGACGTGATGCTGGACGGCACCTTTGAGACGCTGAAAGGCACCATCACCGCCATCACCGGCACCGACGAGCTGAGCACCGGCAACCTGCTGGCGCGCACCGTCACCATCCGGGTCAACAATGCCGGCGGTCTGACCACCGCTCAGGCCGCTACCGCCAGCGTCAACGGCGTCAGCTCCATCGCCTCCGCCACCTTTGCCTATCAGGCAGAGCGCACCCTGACCGCTCAGGCCGGCGGCACCGTTTCCGCCATCAATGTGCAGGAGGGCGACGCGGTCTCCAAGGGCGACATCCTCATCGAGCTGACCGGCGACGATCTGACCGAATCCATCCAGTCTGCTTCCGAGTCCCTGCGCAGCGCCGAGATCTCGATGCAGAACCAGCAGGACAATATGTCCAACTACACCATCACCTCGCCCATCAGCGGCACCATCATTGAGAAGGACGCCAAGCAGGGCGACGCCCTGACCTCCGGCAGCACCCTCTGCGTCATCTACGACCTGAGCTATCTGGAGATGGTCATCAATGTGGATGAGCTGCAGATCGGCGCATTGTCCGTGGGCCAGAAAGTCCAGATCACCGCTGACGCTGTGGCGGACAAGACCTATGTCGGCACAGTCACCCGTGTGTCCATGAAGGGCAGCTCCAGCGGCGGCACCACGACTTACCCCATCACCATCCGCATCGACAACACCGACGGCCTGCGCCCCGGCATGAACGCCAACGCTGAGATCGTTGTGGCCGAGGCCAACAACGCCCTCGTCGTGCCGAATGCTGCCGTTATCCGCGGCGGCTATGTGCTGGTGAGCAAGAAGTCTCCCAGCGCAGCCAATGCGGTGGAGGACATGGACGCACCGGAGGGCTATGTCTACGTCAAGGTCGAGACCGGCGTCAGCGACGACAGCTACACCGAGATCAAGAGCGGCCTGCAGGAGGACGACACGGTGGCCTACGACACCAGCTCTGTGTCGTCGGATGACTATTACAGCGACAGTCACAGCGACAGTATCTGGTAAGGAGGTGTCCCATGAGTGCTCTGATCGAATTTGAGCAGGTGTGCAAGTATTATCAGATGGGCGATACGCTGGTAAAGGCCGCCGACCACATCACGATGAAGATCGAGAAGGGGGAGTTCGTGGCCATCGTGGGCCAGTCCGGTTCGGGCAAGTCCACCTGCATGAACATCATCGGCTGTCTGGACGTCCCCACCCACGGCATCTACCGGCTCAATGGCCGGGATGTGGGCAAGATGAACCGGGACGAGCTGGCGGATGTGCGCAACGAGATGCTGGGCTTCATCTTCCAGCAGTATAACCTTCTGCCCCGGCTGAACCTTCTGGAAAACGTGGAGGTGCCGCTGGTCTACGCCAACATCTCCCGCGCCGAGCGCCACAAGCTGGCCAAGGATGTGCTGGAAAAGGTGGGTCTGGGCGACAAGCTCAAGAACCTGCCAAACCAGCTTTCCGGCGGCCAGCAACAGCGTGTTTCCATCGCACGGGCTCTGGTGCGCAACCCGGCGGTCATCCTCGCCGACGAACCCACCGGCGCTCTGGACTCCCACACCGGCCGCGAGGTCATCGGGATGCTTCAGCAGCTCCACAGCGAGGGTCATACCGTGGTGCTCATCACCCACGACAATTCCATCGCCGTGCAGGCGGAGCGTATCATCCGTCTGGAGGACGGCCAGGTGGTGTACGACGGCGATGCCCACGCGCCTGAGGCTGTCGTGCAGCCCGCTCTGTCCGACGAAGCGGCACAGGAGGAAGCGAAATAATGGTATTAGAGACTTTCCGCCAGGCACTGCAGAACGTCTGGAGCAATAAGCTGCGCACGTTTCTGACCATGCTGGGCATCATCATCGGCGTCATGGCGGTCATCGTCATCGTCGGTCTGGGCAACGGCATGACCAGAAGCATGCGGGACAGCTTTTCCGCATTGGGAACCAACACCCTCTCCATCCAGATATGGGGCTATGGTTCCCGCACTGCGACGGTGGATGATTTGTACGACATCGTCAAAAAGAACCCCAAACTGCTTTCCTCCGTCTCGCCGCAGCTGGATTTCAGCGACAACACCCCCAAGGTGGGGACTACGACCTACCGCTACAGCGGGATGTACGGCGTGGATGAAAGCTACATCGAGATGAAGGGCTACACCCTTGCCAAGGGCCGGAACATCCAGTATATGGACATCGCAGACAACAAGCAGATCTGCGTCATCGGCGATTATATCAACCGCACGGCCTACGGCGGAAATGCGGTGGGCCAGACCATCAAGCTTGGCCCCTATAAGTTCCGCATCGTGGGCGTGCTGAAGGCCAAGATCTCCAACCCCGACCAGCAGGAGGGCAGCGACGACGACAGCGTCTACCTGCCCTACACCACAGCCATGCGCCTTTCCAACGAAAGCTCGCCGGACTCCTACTCCGCCATCATGGTGGATGAGAGCCAGGCCAACGAGGCCAAGGCTGCGGTGGAGCAGGGATTGTATGACATCTTCAAGAGCGACAGTGCTTACTACGTCTACAGCGCCAGCGAGTGGCTGGAAGAGATGAACAAGATGATCAACATGGTCATCGTCATCCTCACCGGCATCGCCAGTATCTCGCTGCTGGTGGGCGGCATCGGCATCATGAACATCATGCTGGTGTCCGTCACCGAGCGCACCCGTGAGATCGGCATCCGCAAGGCCATGGGCGCGAAGGAAAGGACCATCCTGGCCCAGTTCGTCACCGAGGCGGCTACCACCTCGGCTTTTGGCGGCACACTGGGCATCGTCCTCGGCTACATCGTGTCGGCCATCGCCAATCAGGTGCTTCCCATGTTCACCGACGGCATGAACATCACGGTCAGTCCGTCCTTCAACTCCATCGTGGCAGCTTTCGGCATCTCGGTGTTCATCGGAGTGCTGTTCGGCTATCTGCCCGCAAAACGCGCCGCGCGGCTCAACCCCATTGACGCACTCAGATATGACTAAAGTGTTCTGAACTGTTCACTCTGCCCCTTTGGTGGAGCGAGCAGACTTCAAAGAAAACCTCTCAGTCTCACCAAACCGCCTATGGCGGTCTGGCTCGACAGCTCCCCTGATAGGGGAGCCAAATATGAAGGAGATCACAATGAAAAAACGTCTTCTCGCATTTCTGCTGGCGGTCAGCATCGCAGTGTCGATGCTGGTGATGCCGGCATCGGCTGCGGGCAACAACACCGCCGTCCAGTTTGCCATCACGCTGGGTGCCATGGATTCCGAGCAGTCCGGCGCACTGGATGCAGCCGTGACCCGCGGCGCATTTGCCAGAATGCTGACCTCTTACTCTACCTACCGGGAGAGCGTCTCCTCCCAGGGGGCAGTGGGGACCCTCTACACCGACCTGCCCGGCTCCTCGGCATGGGCGCCCTATGTCCGCATCGCCGTGCAGCAGGGCTGGATGAATGGCTACACCGACGGCAGCTTCCGTCCGAACAATGCCGTCACGCTGGAAGAAGCCTGCACCGCGGTGCTCAAGCTAATGGGCTATAAGATGACCGACCTGAGCGGCGCGTTCCCCAACGCCCAGCTCAACAAGGCCGGCGAGCTCGGCCTGCGTGCCGGCCTCGACCGCCGTCAGGGCGAAGCGATGAACTACGAGGACTGCGCCGTCCTGCTCTACAATGCCCTCACCGCCAACAACGCCAGCGGTTCGGCCTACGGCACGACTCTGGGCTTTACCGTGAGCAATGGTCAGGTGGACGGCTCCACCATCCTGCTCAGCAGCCTGAAAGGCCCCTTCGTGGCTTCGGAGAGCACGGTGCTGCCCTTCGTCCCTGCCAGCGTCTACCGCAACGATAAGGTCTCCGGCTCCGCAGAGCTGAACAAATACGACGTCTACTACTACAGCGAGAGCCTCAAGACCCTGTGGGTCTATACCCGCCGTGCCGCAGGCCGCATCACCGAGGTGTCTCCCTCGGCCAGCGCTCCCGCTTCCATTACGGTGGCAGGCACGTCCTACACGCTGGGCAGCACGGCCATTGCTTCCCAGGTGTCCTCCCTCAACGGCGGCGGTGTCGGCCAGGTGGTCACTCTGCTGCTGGGCATGAACAATGTGGCCGCAGGCATCATCACCGGTGAGGAGGCCGACGAGGTCTTTTACGGCGTGGTGCAGTCGTCCGCCCGCAACCTCATCGACGAGGACAACAGCGCCGATGTGCTTCAGACCGTCAAGGTCCTGTGTACCGACGGCCTTGCCCGCGAGGTGAACGTAGACAAAAGCCTGAACTTTCCCACCGGCTGGCTGGTGGAAGTGCGGGTCAGCCCCGAAGGCGAGAGCGTGGAAAAGATCAATCAGCGCTCCGTCAGCGGCACTGTGAACGAGAACGCCACCGCACTGGGCGATAGGGCTCTGGCGGATGACGTGCAGATCCTTGATACGAGTACAGGGGGTGTGGCTGGGACGGTTCGTCCCAGCCGCCTATCGGGGGTAAACTTAAAGGCTTCCGATGTCCGCTACTACACCACCAACCCGCAGGGGCAGATCGACAAGCTCATCCTGAACGACGTGACCGGTGACTTGTGGCACTACGGTGTGCTGGACGATGTGAAGAACGTCGCCACGAACTACAGCACCCTTCTCAGCGCCATCAAGGCTCAGCCGGGCGACGGCACCATTGATACCGATGCAGTCGTCAGTCAGGTGAAGAGCATCATGGTACCCACCACCACAGAGATCCTGTGGGGCATTATCTCCGGCGACATCCTCAGCACCGCGTGGGAACGCCTGACCAGCAACACCGGCGCACTTCTGGGCATCGGCTTCCAGCAGATCGCCAAGATCACCGGCACTCCCTTCAGCCAGATATTCGACTTCATCGGCAGCGGTGCGACCTATATCGGCTACGTCAGCGGCCAGCAGGTCAGTCTGAGCACTTCCATCAAGTATCCTGTGCTGGCCGGCGGCATCGCGGTCTGCCAGGAGACGACCGGCGCTGTCCGCAATATGGTGCAGCTGATGCCCATGAAGATCGACAAGGTGGGTGCGGCCAGCGTCCTTTCCTCCAAGGGCGAAAGGTTTGAAATGGACGATGATACGCAGGTCTACCTGTGGTACAAGGGCCAGTATTACTACACCAAGCTCACTTCCGTCAACTCCGATGATTACTACCTTACCGGCTGGTACGACAACTTTGGCTGCGCGGCTGGCAAAAAGGTGCGTATCATCGTCGCCGTCAAGAAAGACTGATGACGGGCTACTACAGCTGCCCTGCGCGGCTTGCCCGGCAGATGCGCCAGCTGCTTTTCCCGAGGCGGTGTCCCTGCTGCCGCAGGGTGCTGGGAACGCTGCCGTTCTGTGAGGTGTGTACACCGCGGCTGGAAGAGCTGCGCCGCGGCCCGGTCATGCGGCTGGACGCGAGCCGCCACTATCTGGGCGCTCTGGACGGGGCGGCTGCGCCCTACCGGTACGAGGGCGTCGTCCGCAGCGCCATCCTCCGCGCCAAATACGAAGGCGAAAGCTGGACGGCGGTGGAGCTTGGCGTGGAGATGACGGCCCGGCTGTTCGGAGCAGAGGTGGAGATGCACTTTGCAGAGCCGGTGCCGGGTCTGGTCTCCGGTGCGGCCATCGGTTACGACTGCATCGTTCCGGTGCCTGCCACCAGCCGGCGGCGCGGCTACAATGTGCCGGAACGGATGGCGCAGCCTCTGGCCCATGCACTGGGCCTCCCGCTGCTGCCAAAGGCGCTCTGCCGCGTCCGGGCCGGACGCCATCAGGCAGGACTCTCGCTGGACGAGCGTCTGGAAAATGCGGCCGGTGCCTTCCGGGCGCAGGAGCCGGAGCTCGTGGAAGGGAAGCGGGTGCTGCTGGTGGATGACGTCATCACCACCGGCGCTACCGCCGCAGCCTGTGCGCAGGCACTGCTGGATGCGGGCGCCCACAGCGTCTTTGCCGTGGCAATGGCAGTCACCGAAAATGAAATGGACGCACCATCGAGAGCTTCTGGACGATGAGCGAAAAATCCAGAAAAAATCCAAGAAAAACAAAAAAAGCGCTTGACAAAACGGCCTGCAGCGGGTATACTAATGGAGCTGTGAGCGATGAGCCACAACAAATATCCGGGTGTAGCGCAGTTTTGGTAGCGCGCTTGAATGGGGTTCAAGAGGCCGTGAGTTCGATTCTCGCCACTCGGACCAGACGCTTCTCAGTCGAACTTGATTTATCAAAGTTCAACTGGGGAGCGTTTTTGTTTTTGTTTTCAGTTTCTTCGGAAATGTTAAAATAAATAAGCAGTTCAGAATCGCTAACTTCTATATTTGTTACGAAAGTGTTAATAAGGCGGCGTTTATAGGCATCGTCCTGCTCTGTGGGCTGGGCGTAGAACTGCTGCAACAGGAAAAGGTACTGCTCCTTGGTGAAGAGCAGGGGCTTCTCAGCTTCCATCGTGGAGAGCTGATAGGTCAGCGTGTTCTCCTGCTGGGTCAGATCATCCAGACGGGCGACAAGCTGGGGGTTTGCACTGCCGGTTTCGATGGCATCCATGATGTTCTTGCTCCTGCGGCGCACATCCCAGAGTTCCTGTTCCAGCACATCGCGCTCGGCGTTGGGCTTCTCCATGTCGGCTTTCTGCACCTCGACCATCGTTTCGGCAAGAAGTTCCATCGTTTCCGGCTGCAACAGGTGGTCACAGATGGAACGAATCACCTTGCCCTCTAAATCATCCTTCGGGATATTGCGCTTGCGGCACTGGGGGTTGGAGCAGGCGTAGTAGCGGTACACCTCGCCGTTGCCGCCGCTGTGCCCGCTTACGCCCTTCATGGTGCAGCCGCACTTTGCACAGAACAGTTTGCCAGAAAGCAGATATTCCGCTTTCGGTTCATACTTGGCTTTCAACTGACGGTTGGTTTTCATCATAGCTTGCGCCCTCTTCCATAGATCATCATCAATGATAGCGGGGATCGCGCCCTCGATCCGCACGTTGTACGCCTTGCTGGTATAGACACCCCGGTACATTTCATTCTGGATGATGCGGGGGATGCTGCACTTGTTGAAGGGGTTGCCCTGACTGGTGCGCAGACCTTTGGCGTTGAGCTGCTCCACAATGGAAGCGCTGCTCTCCCCGGCGGCGTAATGCTCAAAGATGAAGCGCACGGTGGGCGCGGTCTTTTCGTCAATGACATACTTCTTGTTCTCGTCGGTGGTCAAGCCCAGAGAACGGCAACGGTTGATAGCCTGCCCTTTCAGTGCGCTTTCGCGCATACCGCGGCGCATCTTCTCTGCCAGCTCTGCGGAGTAGTATTCGGCAAGGGCTTCCATCAAACCTTCAATGATAATGCCCTCTGCGCCATCCACGTTGCTTTCGGCGGCATAAAAAATCTCTATGCCATTGTCCCGCAGACGCTTCTTGTACACGGCACTGTCGTACCGGTTGCGGGCGAAGCGGTCTGTTTTCCAACAGATCACCATATCAAATGCACCCTTGTCGCCGTCGTTCATCATCTGTTGGAACGCGGCGCGGTCGTCGGTCTTGCCGGAGATATGCCGGTCAATGTATTCGTGAACGATGGTCAGGCCGTGGAGCCTGGCGTAATTCTCGCAGTCACGGCGTTGCCCTTCGATGCTCTGTTCTGTCTGTCCGCTGCCGCCGGAGTAGCGGTAGTAGGCAACAAGGCGGTTGCCGCCCTCGACTTTCTTTCTTCTCATATATTATAGTATATCCTTTCAAAATGCCCTGTTCTTCCAGACGGAAGGATGGGGCATTATTTTTTTACGCAAGAAAAAGCCTACCGGGTACGGCTCCGGTGGGCTTTTTCTTTTTGCATGGTGGTCAGCGGTGACGCTTCAACCACTCGTCTGCGGCGCGTTGCAGAACTAACCGACGGTAGTAAACGGTTCGCCCTCCGCTGGCTCGTTCTTTTTCACAAGCGACTTGTACTCGTCGCTCTCGGCAATGCGCTGGGCTTCACTGTCGGGCACTGCCGCGCTCTGGGCGGCAGGGGATGCAGACCGGCTGAACACATTATGGAAGTATTTCAGTACCACATCCCGATCCTGCGGGGCCAGGTCCAGAAATCCCTCCACAATGGCCCGGTGTTCTGCACCAAGATCATACTCGGCGCAGAGCTTGTCCAGCACGGTTTCCCGCGTCTGCTCAAACATTTCGCCCTCGCCGGTGCGGAGCCAGTGTTCATTGACCCCGAACTCACGGCAGATAAGGGACACGGTTTGAACAGAAGGATTGTTCTTACCGCTTTCCAAAAGGCTGATAGAGGTTTTTCCGATACCAATTCTGGAACCGAACTTCTCCATACTAAGTCCGAAATGTTCTCGCACTTCGCGGATTCTGTCTTTCATTTGCTGTTCACCTCCTTTAATGCAATGATAGCACGAAATGTTAGTTAAGTCAACAAAAGATAATTGAAAAGGGGTTGACAACAATAATTAAATGAACTATAATGAGCACATAAGGTTAGCTTAATGAACGCAGGAGGTGAAGAGAGATGCAGAAAGAGAAAAGTATATACGCGGATGTTCTGGAAAGTGCGATTAGCTGGCGTGTGCGCGATATGTACAACCTCTACGGAACGATTCGCCGTGTACTATTTGAGGGGCGCAAGGCGGAACGGGCTGCGATGCTGTCCGAACTGATAAAGATGCAGGGCGGGAACATCGGCGGGTCGGCAAAGGTCGAAACGCTGGACGACCGCCTGAAACTTGCCCGCGAGCTTGAGAACATCGACGACGGAGAAGAGGTTATTCTGTTCAAGGACAAGTCCGGCAAGCTGGTCTGGGTCAGACTGAACGGCGAAAAGTGGCTGTAAAAAAGCTCCCGCTTCTTCCACAAGCAGGAGCTTAGAAAAGAAAGATGCTCAAATCAGAGCTTCAATCTTTTTGCCGTCAGTCGTCAGCTTTCCGCACTGGTCGCAGAAACGAACGCCGGGAGCAAAAGAAAAATGTTCCTTATGACGTTTGCAATCTGGATTGGTGCAGAAGTTTTCAGAACTGACATTCAGAGGTGCGCCGCAGTTGGAACAGAATTGAGCGTCCGAACCAACAGCGGAACCGCAACGAGGACAGATAGGCATTTATAATCACCTCCTTTCCGCCTGTCACGATTATAGCACGGCGGGAAGGGGCGGACAACATTAAAGGGAGGTGAAGCGGACGTGACGCTGAAACCTGAACACATTGTAGAAGAGCTGAACAGAACGCCGAAGTTGAAGCGCGACCTCATTATGAAGATGATGGAGGTCATGCTGGACAGCGAAGCGTTTCTGGAAGCGTACCCGACATTATATGATCCGTGCATTGCAGACGTTGACCTTGAATACAGGGAAAAGGTCTGCGAGGAAATGGCGCAAATCATCGTGCGGCTGTTCCGCAAAAACAAAGTTCGCCCGGGCGACGCAGAGAAAGTGCTCGACCGGGCGCGGGAAGATTATCTGGGAACGTATGTCCACTCGGACAAGTCGTGAGGAAGTTCTTCCAGATCGGAAGCGGCAGCGCAGCCGGTGGCACGGCAGTACACGTTGTCGGCTTCAATCTGCGGAGTTGGACAGGCTTCCCAGATAATGCCGTTGTACAAAAATCCGTATTGGCCGTCATCCGTGCGGACGATGTACAGCGGGCCGATGGGTGAATCATAGACCCACATCTTATAATACACCCCCTTTCCTGCCCTGATTATATCACGGCGGGAAGGGACGGACGACAAGGAGCGTGAGAGTATGAGCGAGAAAGAAAAGATGCAGACGGAAGAGCTGGCAAAGATCATGGACGATGCAAAGCCGCTCGGCAAGTCGGCTCTTTCCTTTATGGCAGGGTTTGTGCAGGGCTACAAGGAAGCCCAGAGCGCAGACCCGGCGGAGAACACCGGCAGAAAGGAGGGCAACGAGGAATGAGGAAGAAGCGGAAGCTGTCTTTCTCCCAGTTTCAGGGAAGCCAGACCCGTGAGGGCATTTTGAATATGCTGCTGCAAGACCCGGAACTGTTTGAGCGGATTCCGGGGATCACGGAAGAGCAGCGGGAAGCCTATGAAAGACAGAGAAGGAGGATGTTAGAACGTGGAAATTCTGGCGGTAGTGGCAGTCACAGTGTGTGCGGCGCTGTATGCGATAGCCGATTTTATCAAGCGTCGGCGCCGGCACAAATTCAATGAGGAGCTGCGCCGGTACATTCAGAAGCACAAGGGGGACTGGGACGATGCCGATGAAGGTTTGCATTGACTGTGGCACGATCTTCCCGGCGGAACACATCGGCGCAAAGCGGTGCTGCCTCTGCGCCGCCAAACACGGGACGGAGCCGACGGCAGAAAAGGTGTATCCCAAGCCGCCGGTCGATGACCTCACTCGGGATGTTCGGCAGGCCGATGCATCCGGTAAGTCCTACGGTTTCTGGCGGGCCGGTCTTCTGCTGGCGAAGCAGAAAGCCCGGGAAGAGATGGAAGTAAAGAAGGCCCAGCGGGAACAGCCGCATGAAGAGAAAGGAAAGCAGGAAAAATGAACATCGGAAGATGCAAGGGCTGTGGGCAGCCCATCGTCTGGATCGTCACCACCAAGGGCAAGAAGATGCCCTGCGACCCGCAGCCGGTCACGGGCTACGGCGACCACACGACCGTCAAGAAAGACAAAATCGTGACCGGCACGGGAATGGTCCTCTCCTGCAACCTGAAACCGGACGGTGGCGCAGTGCTTGGCGTCGGCTATGTTCCGCATTGGGCGACCTGCCCGGCGGCTCAGAACTTCAAGAAGGAGAAAAAGCAATGATGCCTGCATTGGCGCTCCTCTGGATTCTGGGCGGGACGTTTATCGAAGCGGCCATTACAACGCTTGTTGTGAGCTGGCTGATTGGAGAAAGCTTTCAATGGAGCGTGACCGTCCTGTTCTGGCTGATCCTGTTGTGCATCAAGTCGGCGTTGGGCTGGCGATGACCATACGGTCTGGGCGTACCGAAACACGCCTGCCACGCGGTCGAAAGCATGGGCGTGGACGACCGCCCCGGTCGCTCCGACAACCGGGAGTCCCACCTTCTGGGGACTGAAAGAATACAAAGGGCGGCCCGCATGGGTGGGCGGCGTCCGTGCGCCGCTCCCTTTATGGAGTATGCAGGCGCATCCGGGGGAGTAGCCCCGGAACTGGTTCGATTCCAGAGTGCTCCACCAGAACGAATATTCACCCGTGAAAAGAAAGGACCATGAACATGACGCCTAAAGAAATCGAAAAGCTCTTTAATCACCCTGCGGAACTGTCGGCAAAAACCGACGGGAAGGGAAATGAGAAGGTCACGCTTCGCGGAGAAGTGGCTGATCTGGGGCGGTTGGTGAATAAGGTTGTCACCGGCATTTACGCGCAGGTTGACGACCCGGATACCGTGAGAGCACTGGACGCTGCAATAACGATGACCATTCATCTGCGGGCTACGAAGCGCGTCAAGGAGCTTCAGGCAACCGGCATGACTTTCCCTATGAAGGTGGATGCAGCCCCGGCCCCGGATGGCGGCACTTGGGGTAGCATCTTCGGGGCTCTTTTCGGAAAGTGAGGCAAGGCAGGAATTCATATGGAGAGAAGGAAGGTTAATGAGTCCGTGGGTTAAATGGATTAGAGAAAACCGCGTCCACCCAGCGGAACTGTCAGCAAAAACCGACGGAGAAGATGGGGAGGTCACACTTCTTGGAGAGGTGAACGATCTGGCATGGCTGGTAGCCAAAGTCTTTGGCAGCATTTTCTTGCGGGTTGATGACCCCAAAAGCATTCGGAAACTAGACCTCATAATGACGACAAACATTCATTTTTATGCTATGGAATGCCTCGCGCGGATTCAGAAATCCAACTCGGATGCAGCTGTGAGCACGGACGCAATGACGCCTTTGGAAGGTGAGACTTTAGACAAAATCATGAAAACGCTTTTTGGACAGGAGGTAAATTGACATGACAAAAGCAGAAATCCATGCAAAACTCGTGGATGAGAATGGAAAGCTCAGGGTCAAGGTCGAAGCAAATGGATATGCGCTGGACCTTCTGGACATGATCGCCAGTGTTGCGGCGGGCGCCATCGCGACAGATGCGGACGATGAGGGCGTCATCAAACGCAGGAAGCAGTATTTCTTCATGACGACGGAGAACAACCTGAGAGATGGAAATGGTAGGGACAAGGCCGGGGAATGATGGGCGCGGGATGCACCCGAACACGACCCCGCTTGGCACAGCTACATATTTATATAAGGCCAAGGAAATGAAGAATCTTGCAAGAAGCACTAAGACCGGCGCGGCCTGCAAAGGCGGTGTAAAGAATGAACAGTGTAGACACACGTTCGAAATAACCAGAGCGCAATGTGCGCCGTGTGCTGGTTATAACGCGGAATGCATGGACTACGAGAAAAACGATGCTGCTGATACAAAGCATCGGTCTGAGTTGTCATGAAATAAGACACCCCGCGCCCGCAGCTGCGGGGTGTCTTTTATATGGCGTGGGGCGGACAAGCTGCTGGCAACTGCTGATCCGCCGGAAGCGGGGCCGTACCCTGTCCGCGCCGCCTGCATAGGCATCATGAAAGCTGGTGCGATTTTGCATGAACTTTTACGCACTGGCAGGGCGAAAGAGTGCCGTAGGGCAGCGCCTCTCCTAGCGCCGCAAGCGTGGTGAAAGCCCACGCTGCTCTTGAGCCAAGCCGCATCCACATGACGGTATCATGGAAACCGACAGGGTGCGCCCGCCGCATGAGCGAAGAAATGCCTTGTCCGATTCACCCAAGACAAAGGTGAAAGGCCTGGATTTGGCCCCGGGCCGCCCCGCCGCGTTACTCTCTGACGCGGCGGGTTTATATGCGGGTGCATAAGGCTGTTGTCTGTCACCGATTCCTCATCGGCAGGCAAGCCGGTTCGATACCGGCCATCCGCGCAAGAAGAAAGTGAGAAGAACATGATTCACCTTGGAGACATCACGAAAATCCACGGCAACCAGATAGAGCCGGTGCATTGCATAATATTCGGCTCGCCCTGTCAGGACTTGTCTATGGCGGGATTGAGACTCGGGTTTGGCGGCGACCGCTCAGTGCTGTTTGTGGATGCCGTCAGAATTATCGGAGAGATGAGGAGAGCCACAAATGGAATGTATCCAACTTTCGCTGTTTGGGAGAATGTACCCGGAGCTTTCAGCTCCAACGGTGGAGAGGACTTCCGAACTGTGCTGGAAAAGCTTGCCCGCGTGGCACAACCAGACGCTTCAATTCCTCGACCTTCGGAGGGGGGGCGGCGCTGGAAACACGCAGGAGCAATCGCCGGAGACGGATGGAGCTTGGCTTGGCGACAGCTTGACGCTCAACATTGGGGAGTCCCCCAGCGTCGCAAACGAATCGCTCTTGTCGCAGATTTTAGAGGTGGACGTGCCGCTGAAATACTTTTTGAGCGCACGGGCCTGCCGGGGAATCCTGACCAGAGCATCCCGACGTGGCAAAGCATTGCCGGACTTGCTCAAGACAGCCCTGCTGGACATGATCGAGTGGTGGGAGAGCGAAGCTACTGCATCAGCGGAAACACCGTAGACCGGGTTACATACCAAAACGGAACCGGCGTGAGGGAAAGCGGCAGCTTTACGGTGAACACCGTGGACCGCCATGCGGTAGCGTACTCCATCAATCCGCTGGACAGCAACAGCATGAAATCGGCAAATCCCAATAGCGGCTTCAACGAAACGAAGGTGAGCCAGACGCTGGACTGCTTCGACCCTAACCCTGCAAAGAATCAAGGCGGTCTGGCGATAGTGCAGCCCTATGTGCTGAAAATCCGTTCGGGTTGTGACGGCGGCGGCAAGGGCGCGCTGGTGCAGACAAAAAGGACCATGACGCTCTCGACGCTTCAAGATCAGACGCTCTTTCAGCCGGTCGTCTTTGATGCCCGGGGAAATGGCGACGGTATTACAGTCCCGACTATCACTGGAGATCACGAGTCCCGGGTGACGGACTACACGGCCATTGCGGTTGACCTGTACAACGGGGCCGTGACTGGCGATAAGGCTGCACCCATTACATGCAGGAGTATCGGGTCTCATTCCGGGCCGCAGGTGGCAGAACAAAGAACTTTCAGCGAGCAGGCTTATGACAGCTTCAAGCAGAGTGGAAGCGGAGGAACGCTGAAGGGCAGCGGTGGCGCAGTAGGGTATGGCGGGGAGTCTCTGGTGGCAGAAAAGATGGTTCGCTGGATTGTCCGACGCTTGACACCGACAGAGTGCGAGCGCCTGCAAGGCTTTCCCGATGGCTGGACGGACATCGGGGAATGGACAGACACCAAAGGGCGAGTCCATAAACCGGCGGACACCCCGCGCTATAAGGCGCTGGGAAATTCCATTGCTTTGCCGCAATGGTTCTGGATCGTCCAGAAAATGCGGCCATACATAGGTGACGGGGCAACAATGGGCAGCTTATTCGACGGAATAGGCGGTTTTCCACTGGTCTGGGAAGCAACCTATGGAAAGGGAGCTGCAAGGTGGGCTTCGGAGATAGAGAAATTTCCCATCGCAGTAACAAAGAAATGGTTTGGAAGCGAGGAGGCGAAGCTATGAAAAATCCTATGATGCAGAAAGTGACGCTGGCGTTAAGCTGTGCTGCTGTTGGTCTGGCAGTTTTCGATATGACGGTCAAGGATGCTCGTATTCATGAGCTGACGGAAGAACGGGACATCTACGCCAGCAGGTTTCAAAACTGGTCTGAACGTGCAATGCGGGACGAGGAAGCAATCTCAGAGCGAGATGATTTGCTCGACAAACTGCTTGGCGAGATGGATGCTGTACTCAACGGTGAAATCAAGTTCGAAGACGCGGGTGAATTTCACTGCACTGCATACTGCACAGAAAATTTTCCGCATGAGTGTGGAACGGGAACAGGAATCACGGCCAGCGGGCAGCCGATCCAGGCGGACGTGACGGTGGCGGCAGACCAAACACTTCTCCCCTATGGGACGGTTTTGTACATAGAGGGCGTGGGCATCCGCATTGTGCAGGACAAGGGCGCAGGCGTGCAGGGACGGCGTCTTGACATCGCTGTTGCCGGGACGCATGAGGACGCCTTAAAGTGGGATGGATACGGCAACCATAGGGTGTGGGTCATTGAAGGGTCGGATGGTGACGAATGAGAGTCGGTTGCTACTGTATGGACTGCATGGAGGGCATGGCGCAGTTTCCGAATGATTTCTTTGATCTCGCGGTTGTTGACCCGCCGTATTTCAGCGGGCCGGAGCGCCGGGGCTACTATGGTTCAAAGGTCAGCAGGATAGGCGTCCACCGCGATTATCCCGTTTCTCCAAAGTGGGATGTTCCTGGGAAGGAATATTTCGATGAGCTGCTTCGGGTGAGTCACCATTACATCGTATGGGGGTGCAACTACTTTGACTACCAATTCGCGCCCGGGCGTATCGTCTGGGACAAGTGCAACGCTAACACGAGCTTTTCGGACTGTGAGATCGCAGCGACAAATCTGTTTTCGTCGGTTCGACTGTTCAGATTCATGTGGAACGGAATGATGCAGGGAAAAAGCATCGCCGAAGGCTATATCATGCAGGGCAACAAAGCTCTGAATGAAAAGAGAATCCACCCGACTCAAAAGCCGGTGGCGCTGTACGACTGGATATTCCGGGAGTATGCAGCTCCGGGACAGAGAGTCCTCGACACACATCTTGGGAGCGGGAGTAGCAGAATTGCCGCATACAACGCGAGTCTTGAATTCACGGGATTTGAAATCAGTTCGGAATATTACAGCCTGCAGGAAAAGCGTTTTCAAGAATACACCGCCCAGCAGGATATGTTTCATCTTTGTTTGTCGGAAAGGGGAGAAACGGTATGAGCAAAGCTGTCCTTATCAGCATTCGTCCAGAGTGGTGTAAGAAAATTGCAGGCGGGCAGAAGACCGTGGAAATCCGTAAAACAGCACCAAACCTGAAAAAGCCGTTCAAGTGCTACATCTACTGCACCAAGAGCACACACTTTGTTGATATTCCCGGCGTGAAAGAAAGTGACCTCATGCCGGCTGACGGAAAAGTCATCGGCGAGTTTACTTGCTACAGTACCACGATCATCTGCCATGTAGGGACGACGGGGAGCGGGGCTTTGCCCAAGCTGCACATTATTGGGCCAGGGCCGGGATTGCAGTATAAGCCTGCAACTGACCTGCTCAAAGCGGCTTGCATGAGCGAAGAAGCGGCGGAAGAATATCTCAAGGGTGGCAGCGGGTTCGGCTGGGACGTCTCAGACCTCAGAATTTATGGTAGGCCGCACGAATTGTGCGAGTTTACAGGTCTCCGAAAAACAAGATTCGGCATGGAGCCGGTGAAACTCGACCGCCCGCCGCAGAGCTGGCGTTATATCGAAATGGAGGAGCTGGACGATGACGGAAGAGTGGAGAGTGACCGAAGATGAAATTTCCCGATAAAAAATATTCCGTCATTTATGCAGACCCGCCGTGGAGCTATCGCCAGCATGGAACGGGGCCGAAAAGCCGTGGCAATGCGGCGCAGCACTACCACACGATGAGCACCGAAGACATTTGCGCTCTCCCGATTCGACAAATTATGCGGGGGGGGGGGGGGCAGGGCTGCGCACTTTTTATGTGGGCCACGTTTCCGCAAATCGCCGATGCACTCCGCGTCATGGAGACATGGGGCTTTACATATAAGACAGCCGCCTTTGTCTGGGTTAAGAAAAATCGGAAGAGTGATACCCCGTTTTGGGGAATGGGTGCCTATACCCGGGCAAACGCAGAAATTTGCCTGCTGGGTGTGACGCCGGACTTTAGAGCTTCTGAGCAGATCAAGAGCCATGCAGTGCATCAAATCATCGAAGCGCCGGTCATGGAGCACAGTATAAAGCCGGATGAGACGCGCCGCAGGATCGTCGAGCTGCTGGGAGACGTCCCAAGAATAGAGCTGTTTGCCCGCCAGCGTGTCCCCGGGTGGGACGCATGGGGCGATGAGATAGGAGATTAAAGATGAGCAAAACGCAGTATGTCATTCATGAGCATGGCTACAAAGTTCCGTTTTCTGGGTTTGCCTATGTTCAGGCAGACAGCAAAGAAGAGGCCGAAGAAAAATTCGGAGACGACGTGACAGTTTACAAGCAAATCGACATCGGCGATGTTGAGGAAGTCGATGAAATGCCCATCGACTTAGACTGAATCCTTGGTATTTGGCAGGGGCCGCCCGCGCGGCGGCTCTTTTTATATGAGCATAGGGACAGGCCCCGACCGGTTCAAGCCCGGAGATGCCCACCGAAGAATCAGAATGAAGGGAGAAGAAAAATAGGACTGGCATTGAAAGTATTTGCATGGATGGCAGTAATCGGATTTGGCGCTCTGGTTGCCCTCGTGGTAGGAATAATCGCTCGCTTTCTCTGGATTATTTTCTTTGATGAATAAGGAGAGCATGATGGACAAGTACGATGTAACCCTCTATGGCGTGGATTCCTACACGGGGTATCCCACGGCGCTTACTTACAGGCTTGAAGCGTCGAGTGTAGGAATAGCGGTTGATCTTGCACGACTGGCCGTAAACGGGAATTACCCGGAGTTCGTGGAGGATTATGAACTTTATAAAGAAAGGATGGGAGCAAAATGAAACTTTCAGCACTGGCATCAATCATCAAGAACTGCGGCCGTTGCAGCCAGATTACGGCAGCGAATGGGCATCGGTTTATCAGCACCGGCCATGCTGTGTACAACATGGATGGATACCCCAAGGCACAGAACAAAAGCGAGCTGGCCGCAATGCTGAGCATTCCCGCGAAGAAGACGGAGGACATCTTCTTTGAGGAGGAAAGAGCGGCGAACAACATCTACTATGGCGTGTCGCTGGCTGACGACCCGGATAATGAAGAGCCAGTGGATAAGCTGAATACCCGCATTGTCGTCAACGGAGAAGAGTATATTGCTCTGCGTCACCCCAGCGGGACCATCGGCTTTATCCGCACAGCGCTGCTCGGGCCGGTAGAAAGCGAGCTGACCAAAGAATATGCCGCTATCTGCGTGAGATGGGGAAATCGGCGAAACGGTACGCCGGTTTATGCGGTAAAGGATGGAATGTACCTTCGCGCTCTCATCCTTCCCGCAAAGCTGGGCGGTGCGACTACGGATGACCTCAGCGAAATCCTTGCAAATATGTTGGAATGCCAGCAGTCGGAGAAGAAAGAGGAGGAGGCTGATGATTAAAACCGGAGTTAGGTATCGCTGCGATAGGTGCGGCTTTGAGCGGTTTGTTCTCGATGGCAGCATGAGCAAGGCCGAAAAAGACAAAATCGCCAAAGAGTGGATCACAATTCCCGGCATTGATGGTAAGGAAACGGCGCTTTGCCCGGACTGCCGCATAGTCTACGAGAGTAGGTACAGAGAGATGATGGAGAAATTCATCAAGGAGAGTGCGCCATGGTAACGGTAGAAAAAGATGTGCGCCTACTGGTCAAAAAAGAGCTGGCGACCGTGAATGAGGATTTCCCGCTGTTCGCCAGCGCCTACGAGGGCTGGGCGAAAGTCCGGGCGGCGCTGGCCGGAGTGGAGACCGAGCGCTATATGCTGGATCGGTATGTAGAGCAGCGCCTTTGGAATGAGGCGCGCTTTGGGCGGGACATTCCGAAAGAGGACTTGAAGGAAGCACAGTCGCAGGCCGTCCAGATGGCCGCGCAGGCGATTCGGCTAGCCGCGATGATTTGCAAGCTGGAACGAAGCCAGCGGCGCTGGAAAAGAAAGGCGGGAAAATCGGCATGATCTTGAAAAAAGAAATCATCGAAAAAGCTGTCAACTGGTGGGTAGAAAAAGTGACTGCCAATCAGCCGCACAGCAATGGAGACAACGGCTATACATCTATTGTGACGTGTCTTCTTGCAGACTCGAGAACGAAGAAAATCTCAAAAAAGCAGACCGACGTTTTCAAGAAAGCACTGGCAAGAGAAATTGAAGAAGAAGCAAAGAAAAGGACGCGCTTTTCAATTTGCTGTGACTACGAGCCGTGTAAGGTGCTGTTCGTCGCTGCGCATGAAGCAGGTATTCCGACTGCCAATTTTCCGTTTAAGACCATGATGTTTATCAATGAAGAGGACGGCGTGGTGGTTCGTGATGGATACGGCGCACCGCCGGTCAAAATTTGAGGTGGCAGCATGGGCAAGAAAAATAATGCCCCGGCAGAAGTTGAAACCGTCACTGTTACGATGAGCCGCCCGGTGGCGGAAGCTGTGCAGGCCGCTTGTGAGATGTACTTGCGTCTGCACATGGGCCAGTTTTATGATCTGGCTGAAGACCTCTGCATGGCGAAGCACTATGCTGATATGGGCGCAAAACGATTCGAAAATGCAGAGGACGAAAAAGAAGATTTTTACCGGGCGTTGGAAAACCGGAACATGATGCAGGATGACATGGACAGAGCATATCAAATGTTTGCCTGTCATCCGCTCATCGAAGACGGTATGTGCATTCCATACCGCGCGGAAACGGTCTGGCTGGGTATCCGCCATGCGCTGGCGTGGCACGACAAGCCGGAGGGCGACTGGACAAATGTGAGGTTTGACCCGCCGCTCAATCGCTCCGATCAGCCGCAGCCGGTGGTGAAGCTCAATGAAAAACAGGAGGCCGGAAATGAGACGAAACGGCGCAATGTTCATCTGTAATCGATGCAGGAAACAGGTATTTGCAGAACGGTTCGATGACGGCCTGTTTGACCAAAAGGCATTGGATGGCTGGGCGATTGAGGCGAGAAACTTCTTTGGCGTCGGGGATTTATGCCCGGAATGCTACAAAGTGTACCGGGAAACAATGGAGCGCTTCTATGAAGGAGGCCGACATGGAACCTGAAAACACCTGCTGTATCTGCTACTGGCACGATGCAAAAAGCTGGTTCTGCTACAACTACCTGTCGCCGAAAGGCACGGAGGATACAGCCCCGGAGGATAGCTGCGAATTTTACGAAAGGAGAAGCGAGTATGACAACTAAGCGCCTCAAAAAACTGCTGATGGCGATGGGGCTGTCCCGCAACCAAGTAAACAGGATGGTTAAAGAGCAGCGCGACACTGGCTCGAAGAAAGCGAGCAATGCGCTTTACTACCATGTGTTCAAGCAGGACTTTAAGCTGTTCGCATCCGACTGCGGCGGTGAAGTGCTGCCGTATCTTAACAGCTTTGTTTTACAGTGATGACAAAGCGCTCCAAGAACATGATGAGGTGAAAGTCCTCTCTTAGGGGGCTTGTATACCCGTTAATTCTGTGACTGTAATGGTTCGCAGAAAAGAAAATAACACAGGAAGTTGACCGGAGCAGGATGGTGAAGGGGATGCGCAGAAACTATATCAGAGAAAAGAAAATCCTCTGTGGCGATAGTTATATGGCTGTGGGTCTCTACGCTATCACTCCGCAGGAGCACAAAGCAAGAGGAAAGAAACAGAAGGAGTCCAGCACAGACCAGAAGTCCAGAAATAAGATGTCTTCGCTGCGCCAAAAACAGAGGAAGGCCATTGCAAATTTCGACAAGTACGGATTTTTCCTCACGGGAACCTTCGAAGAAGCATTTCTGCCAGACGACATTCTGGCCTGCAAGCGGGAAGTCGTGAACTACAAGCGCCGGGTGATCGCGGCGACGTGTAAGCGCTTTGACGTGAGCCGGGACAAAATCCGCGTGATGCTGTGGGCAGTCCGTAAGGGCGAAGCTGGCCGGTTACATATGCATGGGTTCGTGGAATGTATGGGCATGAGACAGAGCGAACGCCGTGAGTTCCGCGAGATGCTGGAAGACCTCTGGCGGCGGCGCATTCCTGGCACGAATGAGTACGAGCCACTGGGGACGATGAACGCGGACCGCATTGACATGAAGAAGCTGCTGGGCAATGACGGGACCACACAGGGCAAGCACGGCACAGTGGGCTACATCTACGGCCACAAAGAGCGTATCTGCGTGGAAAGCAAAAATTTGAAGCTGCCCGTGGAGCAGCCGCCGAATGACACCAAGTGGAGTCGGAAGCAGTTGCACACAGCTTGCGGCGATATGCAGAATGACGCCTACTGGTGGGGAACACGCTTCCCGGGCTGGACGCTGGAAAAATGCGTGGTCTATGACCCGGAAGAGCTGCACCAGTCTGAACAACAGAGAGAAGATGGCTGGGAAGTCACAGAGCCACAGTGCTATGTGATTCTGAGCAGAAAGGGGTAACAATGAGCGCCAGAATGGAGCTGGAAGACCTGCCGCCGCGCTACCGGGCGCAGGCAGAAGCACAGATCGCAGCAAGAAGCCGGGGAAAGTGTGTCTCTCCGCAGGCTATACCGGATGCCGCCCGGACTGCGGGCAAGTTGGGCAAGGCTTTCGAGAGCCGGGGCGAGTACGAGTATTACATGAGCGTCATCGTTCCTGGCATTCAGTCCGGGAAGATTCTCAAGGCAACGACGCACGTTGCCTTTCCTCTGCTGCCTGCAAAGGAATATGGCAATGTTAAACTGCCTGCCGCCCGGTATACGGCAGACTATGTGCTGAAATATGCCGACGGTACGGTGGAGGTGGTCGAGATCAAGTCAAAATTCACCCGGCGGCAGCAGCGGGATTATATCTACCGCCGACGCCTGTTCATCGACCTCATTGCAGAGCCGAAAGGGTGGAAATTTACGGAAATTATCACACCAGACACCAAAAGTGAAATCAACGAATGGAAAAAACTGGCAAGAGGAATGAAGAGGGAGTGAAGAATATGAGCGGAGGAAGAAAAAAGCCCTTCCCGGAGTATTTCAAGAAATCTCTGGGCTTGCAGGTGAAGCAGAAGCAGGCGGCCCGCCGAAAGGCAGCACTTGAGGCCAAAAAGGCTGCTTCAACAAAAAAACAATAAAAAGATAGTCGCAGGAGGGCGCAGAAGATGCGAGTTGATGAGGCAAGAACGATTTTGGAGTATGCAGCAGATATTCCGGCCAAGCTGCGCACCATTGCGGCGGAGAGAGCGGAAATCGAGGGCGAGTTGAGTTGCCTGCATGGCATCGAATACGGCGGGATGCCCCACGGCAGCGGCCATAGCGATACCACGGCGGACATTGCTGAACGGGCGGACGCGCTGGGCTATCTTGACCGGCTGCGAATGCTGGATGTACAGGAGGCCGTCTTGCGCGGAGACCTTGCCCGAATCAAAGAGCAAATCTGGGCATTAAAGGCTGTGTACACCGAAGTCCTCAACGAGGTATGCCTTTGTGGCCACAGTTTTGAGGAAACAGCCCAAAAAATCGGATACAGCGTATCCCATACGAAGCGGAAAAAGGCGGAGGCCGTTTTGCGGTTTGCGGAGGGGCTTGACAGCATGATGCAGGCCGACGAGATTCGCGCCCGCGCATATAACGCGCGTAAATAGAGTGAGCGGAAAAACCGCCCGCCCCGGTAGGGGATAGGCAAAACGTGTGGAGCTGTTCAGAAGGAACGCGACGGACTCTATGATATAGAGACAAATTAGGCCAAGCGGCTTTGTGCGTATGTGCAGAATTTCCGCAAAATCTGAAAGCGCCGTGGGAAAACAACTCGAATCCCCGGAATGATGAAAAATGAGCAAAGAAATACCCGGCGGGCTGTGCGGCCTGCCGGGTATTGTTCTTTATGCGTTGTTTTCGTCCTTGGGAGCATTGCGCTTGATGATGATTCTGGGATTGTCTGGGTCCGTTTGTGTGCCTTTTTTGGCGATGCGGTCAAGCAGGCCGACGGGGAAGCCCTGCTCATCCAGCGGGCCGGCGTAACCGTCATAGTCAACAACGGTTACAACTGGCGGCTGCGGCAGCGTTTTGTAGTATTGCCCATCTTCGTAGTTCACATCGGTCACGCGATCCCACCATATAATATCGCCGTGCTGGGCTTGGGCGGCGCCCATTGCATCAATGGCCTGCTGTTCGGTCAGACCATCGAACGTCAGCCGCGCCCCGTCGCCAAATGCGCCAACGATGCGCCAAGGAGCAAAAAATTCGGGTTCACTCACAAAAACACCTCGATTTTGAACATTTAACCGGAATTTGATACAAATATGCGCATTTTGGGAGCATAATCACAGAAAAACGCATATTTGAGTCAAGAACAGTATAACACAAGATGTCCCGGCGGGCTACTAGGGCAAGGGTTTACACCTGCTCAAAGTGGGAAGTGGTGCGCCGGGACAGCGCAAAGGCAATGGCGGGAACATCATCGTCCGTTTCGCTGACGGCCTTGATGGCCTCCGCGATACGGGCCAGATCATCGACCGTGATGCCGCCCGGCTTGCGGCTGGAGGAGTCTGCATCAGTCAGGATGCGGTCATATTCTTCACAGTCGCAGCGGGTGCAGTAGTGGTTGGCGATGCAGGCATAACGTGCGCCCTCAGCGTCAAGAATGCGGGTCTCTTTGAGTTTCATGTGGGATACCTCTATGTTATGTATTATCGCTCGTCCCGGTAGGGATTCGAGTTTTTGGGTAGGCCGGTCTTGGTATATATACCGGAGCCGGCGGCGGGAAATGCCCTTGCGGGCTGGGATGGGGCTGCTTTACGGTGCAGCCCCGTCAGAGTATCCGTTTACTGCTGGCCGTCCAGAACTTCCATGACGAGGTGAGCGGCGTACTTGCCAGCGTCGTTTAACTGGCGCTGCCAAGCGCCCTGCGACGGCGCCCATTTGAAACCATTGCGCTTCAAAAGAGTTCGAGTCTCATCGTCGGGCTTGCCATCGAAAACAAGCTGGACACGCATTGCTTCGACGTTCTCCCGGTAGGTGTAGCCGTCGCGGTCATCCTCGACGGGCTGGGTAGCCTTGACCGCTTCCAGCTTCTTGATCCGTTCAGCGGTGCGTTTGATGGTCGCGTTGCTGTTTTGCAGAGCATAGGTCGGGTATGGACAGCCATAGACCGAAAGCGGGGAGCCGCTGGCGAAAGCGTGGCCGTTTTCAAGCCAGTCCCGCTCTTTGGCGGTAACGCCGGGGCAGCCGTCAAGCGTTTTGTACTTGCGGTAGTAGGCATTCGCGTCCTTCATGGTCTGGTGGGCGGCTTGGAGCTGGTCGAGTTTGGCGTGGAGAAAATTCAAAACTTCGGGGTCATCGGATTTGACCGCGAATGTGTGCGCCCGCTTGAGCATCTGCAAATAGTGCTCTGCTTTGCGGAAATTCTCGAGGTTGGCGTCCCATGCGGCTACCTGTTTCTCTTTCTTGCGAACAGGAAAATTTGCAGGGCCGCAGATGAGTACGGACGGGCAACGGGTTCCAATCTCGTTTTTACGGTTGATAGCCTCAGCCAGAACGGTGCAGTAACGGTTGTAGAGCCATTCGGCCCGCTCTCGCTGGTCTGCGGTGGCGCACTTGGGCTTGACCTGCTCAAGGATCGCGGCAGCTTCGGCGCACTGAGCGTTGTAACTGGCGGTGGCGCTTCCCTCCACATAGTCAGAGAAAGAAGACAGCTCTTTTGCAATGCGGGCAGCAGATTCATTGATGATAGCCATGATAAAAGCCTCCATATTCAGTTTTCAAATTATCCCGGCAGTGTGCCGGGTATGGGGCTGGGTCGCTTTGTGTCCGGTGCGGCCCTGCTGAGGTATCCGGGGCGGGTCAGATGATCCATTCGGCGTCGTTATATTCGACGGAGTTCTGGGCGATGAATGCATACAGTGCGCGGGAAGTGCCGGAAAGAGCCTTTAGAACGGGATTGTTCCGGGTGGCGTCCTCGTTGCACTGGTAGATGAAACTGTCCAGCAGCTTTGCGAAGGCGTAGAAATCGCGGTCGATGGTATAGCGCCCCTCGTTCCAGTCGAGAAGATGGAGCAGGTGGGGGAAGACGGTCGGCATGATGGGAAAATCTTCGGCATCGGCTGCCTCCACGTGGTAGCGGCCAGTGTATGCGGCCTCGTTCAGCTTGTAGAGAACGGCGTAGATTTTGCGGTCATCAAAGAGAAAGTCATGCGGATACCGGCAGGCGCTCAGAGCGTCGCACAGCTCCGGAAGCTCGTAGGATGCGGCAAGGCGGCACATACCGCCGGCCCCGTTGAGGATAAAAGCCAGACCGCGAGCGACGGCGGCAATGTGTTTTTCGGAAAGCTGAATGCAAGACATGGTAAAACCTCCTGTTATTCTGTTGTGTCTGGGTATGGACCCATGAGCGCCCGCCCCGGCGGGGCGGCTGGGCTTGCATCAGCGGCGGCGGGATGCCGTCGGCCTTGCGGGTCATTCGGAAAACATCTTTTTGCAGAGCGCTTCCACCTCTGCGGTGGGCTTGATGGGGAGCATGATAACGGAGATTGTCGGGTCGCTGGCGCTGATGGCGTAGACTGGAGAATAGCCGCGCGTCGTGCCGTGGTAGGTGAATTGCACCGGGTTCACCATACTGTCATAGTCGGCATTTATCAAGATGGGCGTTGTCCCGATGTGGAAAAGCCTTGCAAGGCCGCTTTTCTTCTTGCCGGTGGGGATGTCCTGCAAAAACGGGGTGCGCTCCACGGGCTTTTCATTGGGGGCGTGGTTCTTGAAGATGTCCACCAGATCCGGCGCGTTCTCTTCCGCCTCAAAACCGTACTGGGCAGAAATGATGGTCACGCCGTCGGCGGGGCATTCGCGGAGCGTCACGGGCTGGATCACATCGGGGTACAGGACGGCGGGCAGCTTAAACGCGGTGTATGCCGTGATGATGTAGACCAGATCGCCACGGCGGGTGACACGGACGCCGCGCCGGTCCTTGGCCTGCTCCTTGAGGTAGGATTGGATCGCCTTGACATTGAGGCCGAAAAGGGTGAAGTTGGTAGAAAGTTTCATGGTATTGCCTCCTATTCTGTTTTTTCAAATCGTCCCGGCGGGGTGCCGGTGGTGGGACGGGGCCGCTTTTCTGGGTGCGGCCCTGCTAGGGTGTCCCATTCAGCAGAAAGAAGTCTGCTCACAGTATGCTGGGGCGTTGTCTGCGCTGGGTGCGGGGGCTGCTTGGGGCTGTGGTTTTGCTTCGGGTTTCGGTGCGGGGGCAGGAGCGGCGCTCTTCGGTGTTTTCTCTACATCGGCGACGGCCTGCCGGGCCTCGCGCCACTTTGCCAGCGCTTTCGCTTGGGCGGGGCGGTCTTCTGCGGACACGGCCATAAATTCGTGCATCGCCTTGCACTCTGCCTTTTTGAGATCGGCGGCGCTGGGGGCTGTTTCCTGCTTCGGGGCCGGCGCAGGCTTTGCCTTTTCGGTCTGGGGCTTGTCCTGCTGGGCGGCAGCCTTGGCGGCTTTGCGCTGGTCGGCCAGCATTTTGTTATAGGCCCGGATGTCATCGAGACTCTTAAACCGCCCGACGGGCCGGGGCTGCTGTTTCTCGACCTGCCCACGGTGGAAAAGATGGGCCTTTGCAAGGTAGTAGTAGCCTTTATCCTGTTCGGCGGCGGCTTTGGTCAGTTCGTCGGCGTCCGGCTTGGGCTGCTTCTTCTTGTCGCTGAGTTTCCACAGCTCGCAGGTGATCGCGGCTTTCTCACCCTTCTTAACGGTCAACCCTTCCTTGTGCCACTCTGCCCAAGTGTGAAACAGTTTGGAGCACAAGAAAGCCTCTGCGGCCTCTACAGGGTCGGGGGTGTTGCCGTTGCCGTCCGGCTCGAATTTCAGCCCGGCAGTGTAGCGCTCCACCTGTTCGGCGGTATAGAAGCGGCTCACCAGATCGTGACGCTGGAGGGCGTCGTAGTGGGTGCAAACCTCGTTGAAGATAATTCGCTCGTTGGTCATGGTGTAAAACCTCCTGTATTCAGTTCTCAAAATTCCCGGCGTTGTGCCGGTGATGGGGCGGGGCCGCTTTGTTTGAGCGGTGCGGCCCTGCCGGGGCATCCGCTTGACTTTACCGCCTTTCGGTGGTAAACTGGCTACAAGATGAGGTTGTGCAAAATGTCATCTTGCAGCCTGTCACCTGCTCAGCGGGTGGCGGGCTTTTTCTTTGCCCACCGCACCAGCAGGGCGGTCCAAATGGCACGCTTGGTGGATTCGGGAAGTTCAAAAAACTTTGCGCTCATGTGTGCTTTTCTCCTTTCGCAGACTCGCAACCGCTTCGGCTGTCTGCCGTGGCGCTTGCTGTGGCATAATCTTAGCATGAGCCTATGCGATTGTCAAGCATGAGCTTATGCAATCTACTTTTTGCACAAAACGCATAGGCTCATTCTGTGCAAAATTGACATGGACTCATGCCGCCGCATTATGTATAATTATCTTGATATAACGTGAAGGGAGAAAATGAAAATGCCATTAAACGCAAAAAAAGCCGCGACAAACGCGGCGCACATGGCAAAACTGGACATGATAAGACTTCAGCCATACAAGGCAGAAGGTGCGGCGATCCGCGCCGCCGCTTCTGCTGCCGGGCAGAGCCTGCAAGGCTACGTTTTGCAGGCCGTCCGGGAACGGATGACGGCAGAGGGCCAGCCGCTCACGCTGGAGCCGGAGACGAAAAGCGGGGAAGAAGGGGGACTATAGGGGGTTACTGGGGAGAGCTATAGCCTACTAGGTTAAAGCCCTACACCTGCTTCTCAATCCCGTTAGGTGGAGAGTATATCCCCCTCCCGGCACGGTGAAAGTACCGCCCCGCTGCCCCGTGAAAAGTACCCCGGCGGCATTCCGTGAAACGTGGGACCGTGGAGCAGATCGCCGCCAGCGTCGCCCACGCTGGACGACCCCGCCGCCGCTGAGAAGAGAGAACAGCAGCAGACAGCACAACAGGCAGAGCAGGACACACGGCCCGCCCTGCCTGTTTTCTTTTTCTTCCGGCTCCGCCAGCAGCGCCCCGCCCACGATGCCGCCGCGCCTTCGCTGTGCTGGATCATCCCGCCGCGCTGCGGATCGCTTCGCCCTGGGCGGACCTCAGCGCGGCCCCGATGAGGATGCAGCCCGCCAGATGAGCAGCAGACAGCGCCCCGCCGCTGCTCCCGATCTCCTGCCCTGATGCCCTGCACAGCAGCCAGCAGCAGCCGACCGCCGCCGCCCTGCCCGCCCCGACCGGCGCGGCCTGCCCGATGAGCACCCCGCGCCCGCGCGAGGTACTGTGAGCGCGCGCCCGCGTAATAGCGGGTCCAACAGCGCAAAAGTTTGCTAGTTTTTGAATCAAAAAATCCACTTCCGGCGGCTGGCCGGGAAAAAGGTGGGTGGGGATTAAAAATTAAATGATGCCAAAAACAAGAGGGATTTTTCACAATAATTTATCCATGAATTTGTTGAAATTTTACAAATTGCGGAAGTATGTTTGTATAAAGTGACGGAGAAAAAAAGTTGTATTTTTGATATAATATACTATACAGAGGAACACATTAAGGAGAAGGGGCGTTGACAATGAATGCAATCGAACTGTCGAAGAATATCATTGCCTATGCTGCAATGAATGGATACCAAGTAACAAACCTGAAACTTCAAAAGACACTGTACTATGTACAGGGATACTATTTGGCGCGATTTGGAAAGCCACTTTTTGCTGATGAAATCGTAAACTGGGCTTATGGTCCAGTTGTGCCAGAGGCATATTTTAAGTTTTGCTCTTATGGTGCGGCACCGATTGAAGCGGAGGACATTCCAAACTATTTTGCGGGCTTGGGCTATGGAGAGTCTGGCTATATCTGCAAGGTGGTGAATGCTTGCCTATGCCGCACTGCAAGGCGGCTGGTGGAAAAAACTCATACGGAAGACCCGTGGTTGAACACATTCCGCAACCAGACGATTGATGTAATGAGCATCCGGGACTTCTTTAGCAAAAATGACCCACTCGGAATCAAGTAAGAGGATGAGATATGCCGAATAAAATTGTCGAAGATAAAATGACGAAACTTGTTGGACTTTTAGGCGACATGGCTGAAAAGGGATGCGTCGATGAGCTTGACTCTGGCCCAACAACTGACTTTGCCAAAGAGTGCTGGGAAAAGTTTTGCGACATATATGACAACCCGGATTTTCGGCATTCGTATTATACGATTTCATCCAGTCTGGAAAAGTATGATCCGGCGCAGCGAGACTCGCTACCAGTTTACTTGAGCAGTGCGATTGATTACGCGAAGACTCAAAATAGTGATGAATCTCGCAGAATAGCAAAATCTGTGCAAAAGCTGCTGGACCATGTAGAACTTGAGTGCCTTCGGATAAACCGAATGGACCAAGTGAAGCGAGATGCAGACCGAGCAGAAAGCATACAAAGTGAAGCTATAAAGCTGAATAAGACAACAGAGGAAACGGGAAAAAGGCTTGACGAGCGAGTAAATGGATTCCACGAGCAGTCTATCACGATTCTCGGTATTTTCTCCGCTGTGGTTATAGGCTTTATGTCGGGGCTTTCAATGTTCACAGCTGGCTTTAATCAGTTAAGCGAAGTTAATGTTTACATCATTACGTTTTACTCGGTAATCGTAGGAACTATCCTGTTCGACATTCTCTTTATGCTGATTTTCTTTATTGCAAAAATATCTGGACATTCAGTTGCGAGAGAAGCTAAAGAAAGCAAGTGGTGGATAGTATCGACATGGAGAAGATACCCATATGTTTACTGTTTCCACTTCTTTGCGCTTGTAGTTCTGGGCGTGACATTTTTCTTGAAACCAAAGGTGTAAACCAAAAGATGATACTCCATGATACCGATTTTGTGGTATAATTGGTACAGTGGATTTTAGACGAAGCCCTGCGGCAGCGATGCCGTGGGGCTTTTTTCATACCTATGTGCCGGTGGCGGTACAGAATAGATGCTCTGTCGGGTTTGCCCGGCGGGGCATTTTTTGTTGGAGGAACAGGATGCCAAGGCGGAGCGACAAAAGAGATGCCGCCCGCGAGGCGTATTTGAGCCGACGGCGGGACGGCGAGGAGGTAAACCTGCAAAGGCTGGCAGAAGAGCTGGGAGTTAAGTACGATACCCTGCGCCGCTGGAAGTCTGCCGACAAGTGGGATGAGGCGCAGCCGCCGCCCAAGCGGACGAGGGGCGGGCAGCCCAAGAACAAAAACGCTGTGGGCAACACCGGCGGCGCACCGCCCCGAAACCAGAATGCACGGACGCATGGCGGCTATTCCGCGGTCTTCTTTGACCAGTTGACGGACGATGAGCTGTTCATCATGGAGAAAACTCCGAAGTCTGCAGTCAAGGCGCTGCAGGAAGAGCTGGGGCTTTTGAAGGTTCAGGAAAAGAGGATACTCGACCAAATCATTTTGTTAGAGGACTCTGACCCGGAGGAACTGTACACCAGCACGTTGCTGGATATGCGGGTCCCCGGCAAAGTCGAGGGCGAGAAGCGGGACGGCGCACAGCAGAACATGGGAATGTACTCCAAGGAGTCAGCATTTACCCGCAAGATGCACCTTCAGGAAGCGCTGAATAAAATCCAAGGCCGCATTGCGACTGTCATCGGAAAGATTCAGCAGACAGAGGAAAACGAAGCCCGCATAAAGCTGGAACGGGAGAGGCTGGAGCTGCTGAGACTCCGAGCAACCGGCAGAGTTGAGGTCGAAGATGACGATGAGGAGGGCGCGGACGATGACTCTTTACACAAGTGAGGTCGTGGCCCAGCACCTCGATGTGACCGAGCGGCGGGTGCGGCAGCTTCGGGACGAAGGTATTATCAGGGAAAAGCGCCCGGGTCTGTATAACCTTGTGGACGCGATGACTCGGTACATCAAGTATGTAAATGCGGGCAGTAAGGTGGATTTGAACGACGAGAGAGCCAAGCTGACCAAGGTAAAGCGGGAGGCGGCGGAGATGGAGAATCGGGTGCGGAAGGCGGAGCTGATGGAAGTAGGCGATGTAGAAAAAGCCTACTCCACAGTGATGATGAATTTTCGCTCCCGCATCCTTGCCCTGCCGCAAAAGCTGGCTCCTGCGGTGGCGTCGATGGAAGGCGACCAGCAGCAGATACAAGACCTTATCCAAGCAGAGCTGGAAGAGGCTCTGGAAACTCTGAGCTATGTCGAAGAGGCAGTGGCCGAGTCGGAGGCTGAAACGGATGAAAAGGAAAAAGCAGCGGACGCGGAATAAAAATCCGTGTGATGGTTGTAGCTGGGGATATGTCCTGAACGAAGAGCAGGTCTATTGCCTTATGCCGAGGTGTGTTAGAGGTGAGCGAAAAGAAGCGGAAGATGATCGATGTGGACCCGGCGGTGGTGGAAATGTTCGCACGGGTTCTGCAGAAGCTGAAACCGCCGCCGAAGCTGACAATCAGTGAGTGGGCGGACCGGTTTCGGCAAATGTCCCCGGAGGCCAGCGCAGGCACAGGGCGATGGCACACCGACAATGCACCATACCAGCGCGAGATCATGGACGCTATCGGCAATCCCCATGTTCGCATGGTGGTGTTCAAATCCTCCTCGCAGGTGGGCAAGACGGAAGTGCTGCTGAATGTTCTGGGGTACTACATCGACTATAACCCGGCTCCGATCTTGGTGTTGCAGCCGACAGTGGAGATGGGGCAGACCTTTTCCAAAGACCGCCTTGCGCCCATGATTCGGGATACCGCTGTTCTGAGAAAAAAGATGGACGCCAAGAGCCGCTTTTCCGGAAACACCATCATGCAGAAGACGTTTCCTGGCGGTCATGTGACCATCGTTGGAGCAAACTCCCCGGCAGGCTTGGCGAGCCGCCCCATCAAAATCGTTCTAGCCGACGAGGTGGACCGCTACCCGGTATCGGCGGGAACGGAGGGCGACCCGCTGAATCTTGCACAGACGCGCCAGACGACATTCTGGGACAAGAAAACGGTGCTGGTCTCCACACCGACCATCAAGGGAAGCAGCCGCATCGAAAAGTCGTGGCTGGAAAGCACGATGGAAGAGTGGACTGTACCCTGCCCGGAATGCGGTGAGTACCAACCGATGGTCTGGGCAAATGTGGTTTTTGACCGAGAACGCTGGCCGAGAGGCGGTGTGCAGTATCGGTGCGAATCCTGCGGCTGCATCGCTGGTGAATACCGGTGGAAGGCACAGGGAAGAAAGGGACGGTACGCCGCCCTGCACCCGGAGCGGGAAGTCCGGGGATTTCACCTCAACGTCTTGGCTTCATCTTTCTGCGCATGGGCCGGCATCGTGACGGAGTTCCTTTCCGCCAAGGAAGCGCTGGACCACGGAAACCCGGAGCTGATGAAGGTCTGGGTCAATACGAAGCTGGGTGAGACGTGGGAGGAACGCGGCGAAACCGCCGACGATATGGCCCTGCTGGCCCGCCGCGAGATGTACACGGCGACCGTTCCGGCACAAGTGCTGGTGCTCACCTGCGGCATCGACGTCCAGGATGACCGCTTTGAACTGGAACTGGTAGGCTGGGGCGTCGGAAAGGAAAGCTGGGGCATCCGGTATCAAAAGATATACGGCGACCCGCTAAAGCCGCAAATCTGGGAAGACCTCGACAAGTTTCTGCAAACGCGCTGGCGTAGAGAAGACGGCGTGGTGCTGGATATTCTGGCAGCGGCAATGGATACCGGTGGCCATCACACGGATTCCGTGTACCGTTTCTGCCTCGACCGGTTTTACCGCCATATCTACGCCATCAAAGGCCGTGGCGGCACGGAGACGCCGTTCGTCTCGAAGCCCAGCACTGGCAACCGCGTCGGAGTTCCGCTGTACACCATTGGTGTTGACAACGGCAAGACGATGGTATACCAGCGCCTGAACGTGCAGACGGAAGGGCCGAACTACTGCCACTTCCCGTTGAATGAAGCGGCGGGCTATGACGAGGTTTACTTCAAGGGCCTGACCGCAGAGAAACAGGTCGTCCGGTGGAAGAAGGGGCGGCCCACGACGGCATGGGAGCTGAAAGACCCCAATTACCACCGAAACGAACCTCTGGACTGCCGGGATTATGCGCTGGCCGCACTGGAAATCGCAAACCCTGTGTTGGAAAACCCGGAGGAAGAAACAGAAATGCAGGCGACTCAGCGTCCAGCAGGACGCCGAATCGTATCGGGAGGTATCGGATAAATGGCAGGCATCACAAAAGAGCAGGCGGAAGCCAAGCTGCAAACGTGGATGGAGGCAGAGGAGAAGATCGCCAGCGGGCAGGGCTACTCCATCGGCGACCGCCGCCTGACCCGTGCCGACCTCTATACTGTCCGTGGCGAGATTGAATACTGGGACAACAAGGTAAAAGAGCTGGAAGTGGCAGAGCTGAGAGGACGAAACCGGATGTACCGCTTTGTACTGCGTGACATCTGACGGAGGGGCGATATGACAAAAATGAACCTCATAGACCGAGCGGTTGCTGCGGTCTCCCCGGAGCGAGGCCTGCGCCGCGCGGCGGCAAGGCAGGGTCTTGAGCTTATCAATTCCGGCTATGGAAACTATGGCGCTTCCACAACCAAGAAATCAATGCGCGGCTGGCAGTTCGCCGGTGGAGATGCAAAAAGCGACATCGAAGATAACCTCAAGACTCTGCGGGAGCGGAGTCGAGATGCTTACATGGGCGTCCCCATTGCAACCGGTGCGCTGAAAACCATGCGGACAAATGTGGTGGCGGGTGGCCTGACGCCTTCGCCGCAGATCGATGCGGATTTCTTGGGTATGACGCCTGAGCAGGCCAATGATTTGCAGATGCAGATTATCCGAGAGTTTTCACTGTGGGCAGATAGCCCGCTGTGCGATGCTGACCGGGTGGACAACTTCTACAAACTCCAGCAGCTTGCGTTTCTTGCCTACATGATGAATGGAGATGCGTTTGCTGTCCTGCCCATGAGACACAATGTCGGCCAGCAATATGACCTGCGGGTGCAGCTCATTGAGGCTGACCGGGTGTGCAGCCCGGACGGAGATGACCGCTTGTTCCCCTGCATCGTGGACAACCATGTGGTTGACAGCATCGTGCAGGGAGTCGAGACCGACGAGACCGGTGCGGTGATTGCTTACTGGATCTGTAATCAACACCCGCTTTCGAGTATGACAGCGATGCCGGAGCCGATGAAGTGGAATCGCGTGGAAGCTTATGGTGCGACCACCGGGCGGCGGAATATCCTGCACATCATGAACCGGGAGCGCTCCGGACAGCGGCGCGGCGTCCCGATGCTTGCGCCGGTGTTGGAAGCTCTCAAGCAGTTGGGCAGATACACAGACGCAGAAATCACAGCGGCGGTCATCAGCGCGATGTTCACTGTGTTCATAACGAAAGACGCTCCATCCATAGGGCGTCCATTGGGCGAGGTGATCCCGTCCAATCAACAGATAGATGCAGAAGACAGGGGAACGATTGAGTTGGGGTCTGGTGCTATCATCGATCTCGACGCAGGCGAGAAGGTAGAATTTGCAGATCCCAAGCATCCCAATACCGGGTTTGATGCCTTCTCCACAGCTATTATCCGACAGATCGCGTCGGCGCTGGAAATCCCGAGCGAAGTCCTCATGAAGCAGTTTACGGCCAGCTACAGTGCAGCCCGTGGTGCGCTGAACGAGTTCTGGCGCACCTGCGATATGATGCGGAGCTGGTTCGTGGATGATTTCTGCCAGCCTATTTATGAAGAGTGGATAACGGAGGCCATTGCAACAGGCCGCATCAATGCGCCGGGCTTCTTTGAAGACCCGGCCATCAAGAAAGCTTATACTTCCTGCACTTGGAACGGACCCGCACGGACGAACTTAAATCCTGTGCAGGAGGTCGATGCAGCGGTGAAGCGTGTGGATGCAGGCTTCTCGACCGCAGATCAGGAGACCGCGACGATGAACGGCGGCAGCTATGCGATGAACATTCGCCAGCGGCTCATCGAAGCGAAAATGAAAAAGGAGGTGGACGACATTGCGAAAGGCGAAGAAGTACAGAATCGTCAATCAGGCGGCGACGCAGCCGCCCAAGGCAAAGAATGAGACGTTCTGGAAGTTCCGCAATCTGGCCGGTGATGACCAGAAGGCGGAGCTTCTTCTTTACGGTGACATCGCCGAGCGAAGCTGGTGGGAAGACACCGCGACTCCGCAGAGGTTTGCGAACGACTTGGCCGCTCTGGGCAATGTGAAGGAGATCACGGTCTACATTAACAGCGGCGGTGGCGATGTGTTCGCCGCGCAGACAATCGGCAATATGCTGGAGCGCAACGGCGCCACAGTGATTGCCCATATCGACGGCCTATGCGCCAGCGCGGCTACCATTGTTGCCTGCCATGCCGACAAGGTCGTGGCGGCGGCAGACGCCAGTTACATGGTACATCCGCCCAGCATGGGCGTGTGCGACTACCTCACCGCAGAGGATATGCGCAACTGCATCAAGGCGCTGGACGCTATCCGGGGCAATATCGTTACTCTCTACGCCAAAAAGACCGGAAAGACCGAAGACGAGTGCGGAGCATGGATGGATGAAACAAACTGGTGGACCGCCAGCGAGGCCAAGGAAAACGGCTTCGTAGATGAGGTGGACGGCGAGGAAACGGACGCTGTGGTGGAAAACCGGAACGGCGTGCTATTCGTAAACAGCGTCAGCATGGGCCTGCCGTTTGATAAAGCTCCCAATTTTGTCAAAAGCCGCATGGGCGTAAAAACGCCCGGCGGCTTTTCTGATACCGCAAATAATCCGGGAATGACCGGAACACAGGAGGAAGAAGCAATGGAAATCAAAAACAAAGACGACCTGATGAAAGCGTACCCGGATATGGTCAATGAGATCAGAAAGGATGCTGCCGTTGACGCCATCAATCGGGAACGCGCCCGCATCCGGGATATTCAGGATATGACGCTGCCGGGGATGGAGAAGACCATGCAGGACGCTCTTTATGGCGAGCATCCGATGGACGCCACCGAGTACGCTAAGGAAGTCGCAAAGGCTGCCAAGGCGCAGGCACAGCGCCGCGTCAAGAACCTGCATGACGATGCCCAGACCGGTGGCGCAAACGATGTGACCGGCGGTATCGATGATTCGAAGACTGACATTTACATGGACGCCCTGCGGGCCGTCGGTAAGAAGAAGTAAGGAGGGACAGCTATGAGCATGAATCTGATGCCCGAGAAGTTTTCGTGCGAGCCGGAATATCTGCTGGCAGGCACGGACATTTGCGTTACTACGGCCATCAAGGCCGCCGCTGCTGACCTGAAGGCGGGTGCGCCGGTCAAGCTGGATGCTTCCGGTAAGGTGGCACCTGTCACGTCGGAGGAGGACACCGGCCTGTACGGTATCACCACGGAGGATTTTAGGTCTGGCGAAGACGCGGTAATTTATCTGACCGGCGAATTTTTCGCTGATCGTCTTGCTCTTGAGAAGGGCGTGACGGCGGACAAGCTGGAAGTGGCCTTCCGCAACATCGGCATTTTCCTGAAGTAAGGGAAGGAGGATAACCAATTATGCCTAATGAAGTGAATATTTACACCCCGAGATACCTCGCCGAGGTCGTGCGCCTTGCGCCGCCGGTGTTCACCTTTTTCCGTGACACATTCTTTACGAATGTTCGAACCTTCCCGACCAAGGCTATCGACTTTGATCTGGTGAAGGGCGACCGCCGCATGGCCGCTTTCGTTCATCCGCGCAAGGGCGGCAAGGTGCTGGCTTCTGCCGGGTATGAGACCTTGAGCTATAAGCCGCCTCTCATCAACCCCTATGATGTCACCACTGCAGACCAGCTTATGAACCGCCTGCCCGGCGAAGAGATGTACAGCGGCATGACTCCTGCACAGCGGGCGGCACAGCAGCAGATCGCAGACTATGCCCGCCTGAACGACGGCGTTACTCGCCGTGAGGAGTGGATGTGCGTACAGGCCATCATGACCGGCCAGATCCCCATCGTTGGCGATGGCGTCAATGAGGTCATCGACTTCGGCTTTACCAATAAGAAGAAGCTGACCGGTACGGCAGTCTGGGGCGGCAAGGAAGCGGCCATTGCCGATAACCTGCGCCAGTGGAAGCATGACGTCGCCGTGAACGGCTTTGCCAATGTGGATATGTGCGTCATGGGCTGGAAGGCACTGGAACTGTTCCTGAAGGATGCCGACATCCGTAGCCGTCTGGACAACCGGAACTATGGCTATGGCGTTATCAATGTGCAGCAGCTCCCGAATGGCCTGACCTATTACGGCCATCTGAATGACCCGGCTCTGGACATCTACTGCTACGATGAGCACTATCTGGATGACTGGACTGACCCTGACAACCCGGAGACCCGCCCGCACATTGCGGACAACAAGGTGCTGCTCATCAACCATGCCCCCAACTATCTGATGGGTTATGGCCTGTGTACTTACCTCGACGATGCTTCTCAGCAGTGGATCAGCGCCCAGACTTCCCGTCTGCTGCGCTCCTATGTTGAGCACCATCCCGACCGTCGCATGATGGAGATTCAGTCTCATCCGCTGCCCATCCCCGACAAGGTGGACAGCTGGCTGGTGGCTGAGGTCTGCTGAAAAATGCTCCTCGCCAATACCCGGCGGGGAGCAGATTTTTTGAGGTGAGCCGATGCCGGATTTCAAGAAACTGCTCGAAGAGGAGATAGACACTGTATTTCTCGATGACGATATTTTCGCAGAAGAGCGCGACATCAACGGAAAACCGATGAAGGTCGTGATCTGCGATGACACCTTGAAAGAGGCGAGTGGTCACTGGGAAGGCGGTGTCCGCCAGAGCTACGGTTCGGCAATCTACTCTACGAACAAAAAGCTATACGTCAAGAAAAAGGACTTCGGACGCAGGCCAAAAATTGGCAACCCCGTCACGGTGGATGAAATGGAGTATTTCATTCAAAATTTTGACGAGCAGGCCGGAATGTATGCGCTGACCATATATCTGAGAAGGCAATGAGCTACACACGATACAATGCCGATGACCTCACGATTGAGCTTGTCGGAGAAAAAGAAGTTGCAAAGGCGCTTGGGAGCATCCCGCAGAAAGCCCCGCTGGTGATCCGCAATGCGGTCAATGAGACTGCAAAGGACGCCCGCAAGGTAATGATCCAGGAAGCGAAGAAGCGGTATGCGCTGAACAGCAAGGGACGGCGGCATCTGAATGATTTACAAATCAGACAGAAAGCGCGAGTGTCTGACCTCGGCGCAGAACTGCATATCGGCGGACCGTCGCAGAAAAAACAGATGCGCAATGATCTGGGCTATTTCAAGACTGTCCCGAACAGACCGTATATGGGCGTCGATGTTGCCAATGCGCCTGCCGTTTTCAGAGGCAAAGTTCTGAAAAATGGAAGCATGAAGAAACTGACGGGTCAAGGAAACTTGAGCAAAGGTTTTCTTGTGAAGTTCACAAACAGCACGACTGCCGATGCAAACCATATAGGCATGGTCCAGCGTATCGTTGGTTCAAGCGGCGGCCCGGAGAAAACCAGAACGGGCGCTCGGCGCTGGCGCAATGCTCAGGGAAACGTGGAGCAGATCGTAACGATGGGCAGCCCGTCGGCGGCAGCGATGCACCATGTGATATGGCAGCAGGTCGAGCCGGATGTGCAGGATACTTTGGAGAAAAAGCTTGAGGAGTCGATTCAGAAAACACTTGCGAGAGCGGCGAAGGGGGCTAAGAAATGAGAGAGCAGCTTGGCATGACCCCCTATATGATGCAGATCGCACTGAACCAGACCCTCAAACAATACTTCAAAGGAAAGAAATATGCCGGGCCCGGAGGCACAAAAGAACTGAACTTCTATGAGCAGGATTTGCCTATTAGTGAGGATACGGATGATGATGTTGATTTCCCGGCGGCGTGTTCTCCCTACATCATCACGGAACTTGGAGATATAAAGTCCCCTGTAGGAAATGAGCCGATGACGGTGAACGTGACGTTGTACATCGGGGCTTACGACAAAGGGCATCAGCGCCAAGGATACCGCGATGTGCTGAACATCGAATATGCCATCATGCGTAGGTTTCGAGTATGTCCGAGGTTCGGACATGCCTGTACCGTAGAAGGCGAAATCAAAGGAAAAATGTCGAAAGACGACTACCACCCCTATTACTTTGGGGCTGTCGAGATGATTGTCACCGTGGCTAACCCGACGCCCGAAAGTGACCCGGAAACAGAGGCGATGATATGATGAAAACGAAAGAAACGAATACGATGCGCGTGTACTGCGGCCCGTCGATTCGCGGCGTTATCCGGCAGTACACGAGCTTTACCGGAGAACTGCCTGACCGGATGAAGAAGCTTATCGAGCAGCATCCGATGGTCAAGAGCCTTATCGTTCCCTATGATAAGGTGGCACAGACCCGGGAGCGCATGGAGCGCCCGGATGTCCCCGGCCAGCCCAAGACGGCTGAACGGGTTATTTACGAACAGCTCAAGGCAGAGCTGTAATAGGAGGAACAACGATGGCATATAAACATGGCATTTATGTGAGCGAAGTTCCGTCCAGTGTCAGAGCGGCTGTCAAAAGCGATGCAGGCATTCAGGCGATTATCGGCACGGCTCCGGTGAATCTGCTGAAAGACCCGTATCATGCGGCGAATATTCCCATGCTATTCTACACGATGGCGGAAGCACAGAATGCAATCGGCTACAGCACCGATTTCAAGGCGTACACGATTTGTGGCTCGCTCTCGGCATCGTTTGAAATCGCAAATGTGTCGCCGGTGATCGTCATCAATGTGCTTGACCCGAACAAGGCAGAACACACGGACGATGTGCCGGAGAACGTGGTACAGGTGAATGATGGCACTGCCCGGCTGGACACCATCGGCCTGTTGCTGGACAAACTGGTGGTCAAAGCCGACGACGTGACGCTGGAAAGCGGCACGGACTACACGGCAGCGTTCAATGATGACGGCACTGTGACGCTGGCTGTCCTGCCCGACGGCAAGGGCGCGGGCAAGACCCAGCTTACCGTTTCGGGCAAGCGCATCGCACCTGAGAAGGTGAAAGGTAAGGATGTCATCGGCGGCGTGTCTGTGGACGGTAAAGAGACCGGCATGGAAGTGCTGCGCCAAGTTTTTCCGAAACTTGGTGTCGTCCCGGGGAGTCTGGTTGCACCGTGGTTCAGCAAAGACCCGACTTGCGCAGCTATCATGCAGGCCAAGACCTCGATGCTCAACGGCATCTGGCGTCTTTTCTGCTGGGTCGATCTGGACAGCTCGTCCACCGGTGCGCAGAAGTACACCGATGTGCGGACCCAGAAGACTGCGCAGGCACTCACGTCCCCCAACTGTGCAGCAGTGTGGGGCTGCCCGAAGGTCGGCGAGGTGCTGTACAGCCCCAGCTCTTTTGCAGCGGCCTATATCGCGCGGCAGGATGCGGAGAACGACGGTATTCCCATGCCGCCGATGTCCAACATCGCAGTCAGTGCGACGGCTATCTGTACGGAGGACGGCGAGGAAATCTACCTCGACCTCGATCAGGCAAACTATGTTAACAGCGTTGGCATCGTGACCTTCCTGAACTTCAACGGTTTCAGGCTGTGGGGAAACAATACGGTCGCGTATCCGTCCAACACGGACCCGAAGGACCGGTACATTTCTGCCCGCCGCTTCATGAGCTATGACGACAACAACTTCATCCTGACCAACTTCGGCAATGTGGATATGCGGGCAAACCCGCGCCTGCGTGAGGCCGTCATCGAACAGCAGAATACCATCGGTGCGAGCTATGTTTCCAGCCAAATCTGCGCCCGGTATGAGATGGCGTATCTCGAGAGCGAGAACACGGAGCAGACGCTGGCCGACGGTAAGCTGTATTTTCATAAATATGTTGCGACGTATCTCCCGGCGGAAGCCATTGAGGAGGTCGTGGAGTTCGACGTTAGTGCCATCGCTGAGGCCATGGCTTCGTAAAGGAGGGAGAATTTATGAATGCGGAAATCCCTGATAAGGTCATAGCGTACAATATCTACACGAACGGCGTCAAGCTCGGAGTTACCGGAAAAGTGGACACGCCTGAGTTTAAGATGAAGACCTCCACCATGTCCGGTGCCGGCGTCGGCGGTGAGATCGAAGTGCCGACTCTCGGCCAGTGGGAGAAAACGGAGCATGAGATTCCGCTTACACTGCTTGGAGAGGATCTGGCAGAACTGCTGCAGCAGGGCATGGACGTGCAGCTTATCTATCGTGGTGCGACGCAGTGCGCATTGAAGTCCGGCGGCTTCGCCACGAAGCAACTCCGCATCGTGGAGGGCGGAATCGTCAAGGGCTTTAAGGGCGGCTCTCTGGAAGCGGGCAGTCAGATGGAAGCAAGCGTTACCCTCGAGACGGTCCGCTACAAGATGGAGAATGCGGGTGAGGAGCTTATTGCCATCGATAAGCTCAACAATATCTACCGCGTGAAGGGTAAGGATATGCTGGCGGAGCTGAATAAAATGATTTGATAAGCGGCCACCCCGGGAGTCTGGGGTGGCTGATTTTTGGAAAGAAAGGACAAACCACCATGAGCAAGAATCTCGTGATCGGGCTGAAAAAGCCCTATCTCTTTGAGGACGAGGAATATGCCGCTATCGACCTGTCTGGCATGGAGAACCTGACCATGCAGGACGCCATTGAGGCGCAGAAGAATGTCGTTGGCACAGGCGAGGATTCGGTGATTCTGTATGCGCCGGAGGCGTCGCAGGCGTTTATCGACGAAATCGCCGCGATGGCAGCAAAGCAGCCCGTGGAGTTCTTCAACGGTATGCCCATCGGTCTGAGTGACAAGGTGCGCACCGCTGTGCAGGGCGTGTTTTCCGCCGATGGCAACAAAGCAAAAGACCGCGTGGTGACGCTGGACAAGCCGTACACCTATGACGGTAAGGCTGTAAGCGTTATCGACCTGTCGGGTGTAGAGGAGCTGACCAGCAAGGATGTGTCGGCGGCGGAGAACGAGGTGCTGAAAACCGGTATCTACTCGGCCAACATGAAGAACTTCTTCGTGTACTCCTGCGCACTGGCTTCCCGTGCCACCGGCAACCCCATCGAGTTTTTTACCAAGATGCCGCTGGTGGATGCGGTGAAGGTGCGCAGCACGGTGAACTCTGCATCTTTTTTCGAGTAAGCGGCGGGGCAAAAGCTCTCCGCAAGCTTGCCATTGCAGCATCCAGCGCTACGCACACCGGAATCGATTTTTTCATGCAGATGCCGATAGGTGACTTCCTTGACACCTGCAAGGACATTCAGGAGATGCAGGAACAATGGCGAAAAGCAATGCACTAGAACTCAGCATCCGCATTGCGGGCAAAGTAGACTCGTCTCTGACGAAAGCCATCAAGACAGCGCAGAGCCAGACGTCGGGCCTTGCCCGGGGCATGAGCGGATTTGCAAAAGTCTCTGCGGCTGCCATTGCTGGTGTGACAACGGCGACGGCGGGCATAATGGGGTATTGCGGCAAACAGGCCGCAGGCCTCGAAAAGGCGATGGCACAGACGCGCACACTGCTGACCGGCACAACGGAGCAGACCGCCGCCCGCACGGCAGAGCTGACGCAGGGCGTTATGAACATCAGCCGGATCACCGGCAGAGTATCGACGGAAATCGCCGCCGGCTCCTATCAGGTCATTTCGGCATTTCAGGATACCGCTGATACGGCAAAAATCCTTGAGACGTCAGTAAAGGCTTCGATTGCCGGACAGGCGGAGACGGTGGATACCGTCAATGCGCTGGCCGCAGTCACGAAGGCCTACGGCGATACCTCGGCTGACGCGGTCGCCCATGTGTCGGATTTGTCCTTTGAAACCATCCGACTCGGACAGACCACCATGCCAGAGCTGGCGAACGGTATCCAGAAAGCTTCTGGCTCTGCGGCAGCCTTGAAGGTTTCGCAGGAAGAGCTATATGCAGGCTTTGCGACATTGACCGGCGTTATCGGTAATACCGACACCGTGGGTACGGCGCTGAATACCCTCTACACCAAGATGCTGAAACCATCGACTGCGCTGGCGGGTGCAGTAAAGAAACTGGGCTATGAGTCGGCATATGCGATGGTGCGGACGGAAGGCATTGGCGGCGCTATTAAAAAGCTGGGTGAGTATACTGGCGGCGACGCGACGAGGTTTGCGGCGCTCTTCTCCATGCGTGACCTGAAAGCGGCACAAGGCATCCTGAACACGATGGGCGTGTATGAGGATAAACTTGCGCAGCTACAGGACTTAAAGAACCAAAAGGTTGGGGAGGTCACAGACCGCGCATTCATTACCAGCATCGACAACTGGAATGATATGTTCGGCATCGCGTCCAACAAGGTGCAGGTCTTCGCACAGCAGATTGGAACGCGGCTGCTGCCCTATGCAAAGGACTTCATGTTGGACATAACACCGAAACTGGACAGCATGATGGATACGGCGCTGAACGGCATTGATAAAATCATGTCGAAGGCGGAGCAGTTATTCGGATACCTGTCCAGCAACGGCCCGCAGGCAGCGGGGACGCTTGGAGCAATCGCCTCGGTTTGGGCCGGTATGGCTGCTGCGCCGAAAATCGAGCAGGGAATACAGGGCATCGCCGGACTTTTCTCTGTGGGCGGAAGGAAAGCCGTAGGCGGTGGGGCGAAGCTGTTTGGAAAAGTCAAAGGATTTGGCGAATCGATGATAGGCAATATCAAAGATTTTCGCGCGAATCCGGGACTTATCCAGTCACTTCCCGTCTTTGGATGGGCGCAGAATGTAAAAAACATTCCTACAAATGCAAAGGCGGCGATGTTGCAAGAAATCAACAATTCCGGCAGCCTTTTGAAGGTAGCGGGTGCAGGCCTAGGCTCGGTGTTTGGAAGGGGCGGCTTAAATGCCGGAGGCATTGCCAAGGGCGCAGCTTCGCCGTTTCTTGCTATGGGCAAGGTGTTCCTTGGGATGCTCGGTTCTACTGCCCCGGTCATTCTTGCCATCAGCACGATTATTGCGCTAGTAAGCCTGTTGGGCGACAACCTCGATAATATTCGCGGAATCGTCCAGAACACATTTGGCGACAAAGGCGTTGCTATCTTCGACGGATTTGTGGGCGTGGTGCAGAATGCAGCCGGAGCAATCCAGAAAGCATTTTCACCGGAGGGGCTGGCAAGTATCCAAGGTTTTATCACCGAAACCTTCGGGGCCGGCGCGGGGCAGGCGTTCGGCACATTCATCCCGCTAATCACCGCGGTCGTCGGAATTTTCAACCAACTGGTTGATCTTGGTGTAAATTACATCAAGCCGCTACTGGTGGATGTGTTCTCGTTTGCGACGACACAGGGACTCCCGGCGGTCATACCGTTGCTCTCGGCGGTGGTCGGCCTGATTGGAACAACACTGGTCAATGCAATCAAGGTCGTGGTTGGCATCGTCCAGACGCTCCTGCCCATCGCCGAGCCTGTCATCATGGGCATCATCGGGCTTATCAAGGGCATCGTGTCGGTGACGATCAATGTTGTGAATGGCATCATCGGGGCGCTGAACAAAATCCATGTGCAGACCCCGGACTGGATTCCGGGCATCGGCGGAAAGACCTTCGGCTTCAATCTGGCCGAGGTTCCCATGCCTCAATTTGCAAAAGGTGGTTTCACCACGGGACCGTCCATCGCGGGCGAGGCCGGAACGGAAGCAGTCATTTCGTTCCAGAGCGGAGTCCGCCAGCAGAATATCGACATCTGGAAGATGGCCGGTAAGATGCTGGGCGCGACCAATAGCGATGATGCAGGGGATGACCCGCCGCAGATCGTGTTTGCACCGAACATTGCGTTCTCCAGCGACATGGACCCGGCGGAGGCCCGGCGCAAGGTGGAAGAACTGTACCGGCTGTTTGAAGAGTTTATGGAACGCTGGTGGAAAAAGCACCGCAGAGTGGCTTACGGCAAGTGAGGTGATACGTCGTGCCTTATACGACGGTGAGCGGCGATATGTGGGACACTATCGCCAAGAAAGTCTATGGGGATGAGTATTGCGTCGATGTCCTGATGCAGGCAAACCCGGAGCATATCGGAATATTTCAGTTTGGCGCTGGCGTTGTCTTACAGACGCCGGAGCTTAAAACGGAGCAGAGCGGCAGCCTGCCGCCGTGGAAGGTGAGCAGATGAAACCGAGAAGCGCGGGTGTGAAGCTGGTCTATAACGGAACAGACATTACGGCGGACATCGCGGCTGACATCGAAAGCATCTCCTATGAAGGAAATGCGGCGGATGACAGCGACAGCGTGAATGTGACCATCAATGCAATGGCTGACAAGTGGTTGAACGACTGGATGCCGGAGAAAGGTACATCGCTCGACCCAACGATCCTCGTTTACAACTGGCCGGAAGAAGGGCAGGGCGGCGAGATGAACAACGGTGTCATGACAGTCGATGACATCAGCTACAGCGATGCCCCTTGTACTATGACCATGAGCGCCACATCCAAGCCGAATGATACCAGCTTTTCGGAAGAAGACCGGGAATACATCTGGAAGAACACCAGCATCCAGAAAATTGCACAGACCATTCTATAACATTACATACAACATTTGAAAGATAAATAGAAGGTCGTTGTATGAACTGTGAAATAAGGTGGCAGTCATAAACCAACTGGTAAAACAGGAAGGGTATATTCGTGATAAAAAATATTGTTTTTGATATGGGAAACGTTCTGGTTCGGTTTGACCCGGAACTGTTTATGGACCGCTATTCTCTCACCGGTGAGGACCGCAAGCTGATCCGCAACGAGGTATTCCGTTCGGTGGAATGGATCATGTTGGATCGGGGCGTGATCGACGAAGAAATCGCAGAGCAGCGTATTCTACCCCTTTTACCGGAGCGTCTGCACGGTGCAGCCCGTGGGCTGATCGAAAAGTGGGACGACCCCATCGTGCCAGTGGAGGGAATGCTGGAGCTTTTGCAGGCACTGAAAGCAAAGGGCTGCCGTCTCTACCTACTTTCCAACGCTGCTACCCGCCAGCCCATCTACTGGGCACGGGCAGAGGCCAGCAAGCTGATGGACGGTGCCCTGATTTCCGCAGAGGTCAAGCTGCTGAAGCCCGACCCCCAGATCTACCGCACCTTCCTGCACAAGTTCGCCCTTCGCCCGGAGGAATGCGTCTTTATTGACGATACGCCCATCAACGTGGAGGGCGCACTCTACGAAAACATGGGAGGCATCGTGTTCAACATGGATGTTCCTGCCCTTGCCGAGAGCCTGCGCACTCTGGGCGTGGAATGGTAATATCCCATTTGGAGAAATGATTATGATGGTCTGGATTGGTTTGATACTTTTGATTTGTGCTGGATTCTCTGCTTATGCGGGGGCATCCCAGTTGGAACAGGCAAAGCAGCGTGCGAAGTGCTCCTTGGACGCTTTCACGGAACGAAGAAACGGGGTAAGCTGCATCTGTCTGTCGGTTCTGTTCGTGATCCTTGGAATTGGCATCAACCGGTGACAGCGAATTTCTCCTGAACCTTTTCGCTTCTTCCAAAGCCTGTCTGATGGGATTGCTGCTGAACCCTCACAGCGATAGCCCATCGGTGGTTTTGAAAGATAAATATTCCTTCATTTTGTCACTGCATCACAGCAGCAATAAGAGCGGAACCTTGCAAAAGGCTCCGCTCTTATTGTTTAAGAAAGTATTGCATTTCGAGACAGAAAGAATATACTTATATTAGCTCAATTCCAATACTAGATGGAGGGACTATTATGGCTAGACCCAAAGGAAGCAAGAATGCAGTGCGTACCAAGAAAGCAAAGATTGACTATGTAGCTCTTATTGCTGAAAAGACTACGGCCAAGGAACAAATTGAAACTGAGATTGCCGCATTATCTGACAACATTAGCGTACTGAAAGAGCAGTTGAAAAGCAAAAAATCTGCGCTGAAGGTTGCAGTAAAGGAACTTTCTAAAGCAGAGGCAAAAAAGGTTGCAGCCGAAAAAAAGGCCGCAGAAGAATTCAAAAAGGCCGAAGCGGAATCCGTATTGAAAAAGCTGCTTGCCAGCGGTATGTCTGCCGATGAAATTGTTGCCAAGCTCCAGTAAACTTTTATGGGAGCTAGCAAGCGAATCTGTCCGAACTGCGGACGTAAAATGAAGCAGCAGTTCATTGGCCTGTTCCACTGCAAATGCGCCACAAGCTGGCGGCGTGATATAGGATTTTTTGAACGTACTCCAGATATGGTGTTCTCACTGGAACGCAAAAAAGTCGGAAACAAAGTCAAGCAGCTTCCGACGATACATCATAAGCAAGCAAGACCACCAGCCGTTTTTCGACTGGTGGCCTTTTTTGTGCTTAATCCTCTGCAATGCCGAGATATTGGTCAATCTCCATGATGCTTTCCCCACTGATCTCAACCAGATCTTCAAATGGCACTACGGTTTCGCCCACCTGCAGGGTGCGGAACACCGGGTCGATGCGGTCTGCTTTTCCGGACAGGGTGATGTAGTTGCCCACTGCCGGGATCTCCGGGTGGGCGGTATCCTCTTTGAAATACCGCACCGTGATGGTCATGCCCTTGGTGACCTGCATCAGCCGATCGGACAGAGCCGACATTTCTTCCTCGGTCAAAATGCGCTTGGTCACCCGCTCGGTGCGCTGCTTTTCTGCGGCAAGCTGCTCGTCATAGCCCCGCAGCGGAGAGAAGGGCGAGAAGATCTTTGCACGGTTCTGAAGGGTCATCCGGGGGTGCTTGTGGAGGGATTCTTCGGTCTGGGGGCGTTCCATCTCCAGAATGTCCCCGTACTTTTTGGCGCTCTCCCGCCCGATCTTGCTATTTTTGTAGTTTTCCATCCGAACCTCCCGCCGAACCTCCTGCGCTGTGACCGCCGATCTGCGCGTTGCGCTGGCGCATGGTGGCACCTTCTTCGTAGCTGCTGGCTTTCAGCACGGCGTTTTTGCCGTACTTGTTCTTGATGCCCAGCATGGCTTGCTGGAGTTTTTTCTCCTTTTCCAGCTTCTTGGTGTCGGTGAAAAAATCCACCTGATAGATGCCCTCGTCCGGCGTGACCTTGTTGGCGTTGATGGTAATGCGCCGCACCGTCAGCGCCGGGTCGGTGATGCGCTCAAACAGCTTTGCGCTTTCGTTGATGAGAGTACTGCCCAGATTGGTGGGGGCATCAAACCGGACGGTGCCGTGGGCTGCTTTGGGGATGATTCTGCCGTAGCGGTCGGTCTGGGTCAGACCACGGTAGCCGCCCTTGTCCACGTTCTCCCGGTCGTAGCCTATCTCCAAGGTGATGGATTCCGTCACCAGCTTCTTTTCGGTGAGCCGGAACATCAAGATTTCTGCCATTTCCCGGACAATGAGTTTTGCTTTATCATACGGATAAGGAGTGGAAAGCACCTGTCCCTCGCTGATGCTGTTGGTGCTGGGCTTGTAGCTTTTGATCTCAGCCATACCGCAGGGTTCGTAGCCCCATGCGTGGTCAATAAGGATTTCTGCATCTACGCCGAAAATCTCATACAGTCGATCTTCTCCATGGATGGAAAACCGTGCCAAATCCCCCATGGTGTAGATACCGTGGGCTTCCAGTCGCTTGACGGTGCCGGGGCCAGTCATCCAGAAATCCGTCAGAGGGCGGTGGTTCCACAGCAGATACCGGTAAGACTGCTCGTCCAGCTCTGCAACGCGGACACCATCTTTGTCCGCCGGGATATGCTTTGCCACAATATCCATGGCCAGCTTTGCAAGGTAGAGGTTGGTGCCGATGCCTGCCGTTGCGGTGATACCGGTGTTGTACAGCACCTCCCGCACCATGGTCATGGCAAGCTCGTGGGCGCTCATGTGGTAATAGGGCAGATAGCCCGTCACATCAATGAAAACCTCGTCAATGGAGTAGGGGTAGATATCCGCCGGGGACACATATTTGAGGTAGGTCTTGTAGATTTGGGTGGAAACATCCAGATACCGCTGCATCCGGGGCGGCGCAACAATGTAACTCAGCCCCAGCGTCGGGTCTGCGTTCAGGGCATTGGCATCAAAAGAGGTGCTGGCAAAGCGGTACTTGCCGTCCTCTCCCCGGACTGCCTTTTTCTGCCGGATGGCGGTCTGCAGCCGCTGGGCGTTGACCTCTTTCACCCGCTGAACGGCTTCAAACAGCCGTGCTCTGCCGGGTATCCTGTAGGCTTTCAGGGAGGGCGACACCGCAAGGCAGATGGTCTTTTCGGTGCGGGAGGCGTCCGCCACCACCAGATTCGTGGTCAGGGGGTCCAGATAGCGGTCTACACACTCCACCGAGGCATAAAAGCTTTTCAGGTCGATTGCCAGATAGGTGCGCTGTGCTGCCATGATTCAGCCCTCCTCTGTATTATTTGGTTTCCACCTCCACGAACCATCTGCCGAACCGGGACGGAAACCGTGGGTCGGAACGTTCAAAAAACAGGTGCCGTTCCTGCCCCTTTACCATTACAGCATAACAGTCGCCGGGCATATCGGCAATGGTATTTGCAGGGCGAAAATCCCGCACCTGCTCGATGGGATTGTCCGACCATCACCCCATGTGATCTGCCGGGGCTGCATATAGCCGGTTACGTCAAAATCAGAGTTCACCTTCACGTAGACCTTTTCTGTTTTACGGCGGCAGTTCCGATTCATTCCTCACAGCTCCTTTGCAAGAGTAACAACTATTTATTTTATTATAATAAATCTTTACGCTGTTTTCAAGAGAAAACACAACAATTGTTAGCGATGCAAAAAAATACAGCTATATTTCAGTGTGAAGCCTGAATATAGCTGTATTTTTTCTTTATGGATGATTTAATTGTTCTCCTCAAAGTTCTCGACCTGCTCCATGACCTTTTTGAAAACTTCGGGGCTGTACTGTGGAGGATAGCCGTTTTTTACAAGGCAGATCTTGATATCCAGCTTCAACTGATTGCGGACGTTCTGATTGTTCAGCCAGTCAGCAAACGAAGATTTGGTGTCGATAATCTCTTTGACCTTTTGCGCCAGAGCCTTGCACTTGTCGTTGATGACAGCACCGTCAACCTCTCTATCGGTTCCGTATTCAAAATCATACTGGTCCCGCAGGGCAAGGAGAATATCGTAGAACGCCTTTTCTTCAAAGGTCAGACCGATCTTTCGGAAGTTCTCCCGGCTTTCCTTCATCTGGCGCAGAACTTCCAGTACATGGTCGTAAGCAGATCAATCCGAAGCTGCAAGTGGGAGGTATTTTGTTTACGATGGTCGATGCTCATACGAATGATGCCAGGAATAAGATGGAACTTCTCAGAAATGTATATGGAAGTCAAATTCACATCTTCGATAATTATATTCCATTTTCTGTAAGAATGAAGGAAGCAGTCAGAGAAGGACAGAGTATTTTCTCTTATGATCCGAAAGGCAAAGCTACAGAAGCTTATTGGAGAGTGACGGAGGAGGTGCTAGAAGATGCCATCTAAAAAAAGAACAACTCCCGTCTCCTTACAGCCGCTTGATGCATTGTTTGGAACAAACGAAGAGTCAATCAATGGAATTAGTGAGATAGCAATCGGAAGTCTTCATCCATTTCAAGATGTTCTGCGTATTGATGGAAAATGAAATTTGCCGAAAAGTGTGTGAAAAGAATAAATATAATAGTTGGATGAAGCTGATTGGACAGTATTGTATTTCAATGGCTTAAAGATAAAGAAAGTTGCTGGAGAAAAAATTCTCCAGCAACTTTGTCTTTAATGAATAAAGGAAATTTTTTGTTTAACTATTCTCACTATTATTTGATTTATTGATTTTTTTCTTCTTTGGAGAAACCAGTTTGTGACCGGAATAAATGGACATGCCCATACAAAGCAATGAAGAATAGGCAAAATATTTATGCGCAGTCATAGATTTTTTGATTCCAGAATAAATGCATCCCAACATACAGAAAAGTGCGCCTAAGGACCAGTATTTATGTGATTTCATGATTTGATACCTCCTTTGATTTAACTGATTCAATTATAACGTTTTTTTACGAAAATGCAAGCATTACCGGGAACGCTTTCATGTGGATGCTGTGACTGCCGCTACGGTCATGATCGGTGGGCATTACGAACAAGGCTCACATGTAGCATTCGACTCCGAATATCAGCTGGCACACATATGAGAACAGAAAATGTAGCAGCTTTTGAAAAAAATGCTTTTTTCTGCTCAAAGTGCTACAATCGGAATATACCGAATACAAAGGGAGGAAAGCTCCCATGCCAAGACCGCCACGGTGCCGTCGAATTTGTGGCGTACCACAGGTCGATACATTCTGTCCCAACGGGTGCGAGAATACCGAGCCGATCCTGCTGACGCTGGACGAATACGAGGTCATTCGGCTGGTTGACTTGGAGCAGCAAACCCACGAGCAGTGTGCCGCTCAAATGGACATTTCCCGCTCTACCGTGCAGGAGATTTACGAAAGCGCACGGAGCAAGATCGCAGCGTGTCTTGTCCACGGAAAACCGCCGCACATCACCGGGGAAACTACCGCATCTGCGGAGGACAGGAGGCAGCTCACTGCGGCCGTTGCTGCCGGATGCAGAGAGCCAACATGGAAAAATCAGGCAAAACTTGCAAAGGAGATTCCGTTATGAAAATTGCAGTTTCCTATGAAAACGGTCAAATCTTTCAGCATTTCGGTCACACCGAGCAGTTCAAGCTTTATGAAGCTGTGGACGGCAAAATCACTCATGCGAAAGTCGTTGACACCAACGGCAGTGGTCACGGCGCACTGGCAGGCTTCCTAATGCAGCACGGTGTGGACACTTTGGTTTGCGGAGGCATCGGCGGCGGTGCGCAGGCAGCACTCGCCGAAGCGGGCATCAAGCTCTACGGCGGTGTCAGCGGGGACGCTGACGCGGCGGTGAGCGCATTGCTCAACGGAAGTTTGGGCTACGATCCCAACGTTCACTGTGACCACCATGACCATGAGCACGGCGAGGCTGGTCACTCCTGCGGTGACCACGGCTGCGGCAAGCATAGCTGCCATTGATATGGAACGCACACTGACACAACTTCTGTTCTGGTCATCCTTGACCGAAC